>JADHEF010001249.1_pt1 | contig 16951 bp, 10 predicted proteins | sample 8952391 | NCBI WGS metagenome assembly JADHEF01 (sample SAMN16124439, study PRJNA663245) | bioreactor sludge metagenome | isolation source: sludge (nitrite) | place: India:Bengaluru | collected 2019-02-28
GCATCATCGGGGTCAGCTCTTCACCAGCCATGTAAAAAAGCTCCTCTAATCCGGGTTCTCCCGGTCACGTTCCGAGCAGTTTCGCATGTTCCCGCCGCCGCCGTCAACAGCGGAGGCGGCAAAGAACGGGGAGCCTAAGCCGTTTCTCGTGAATAGATCGTTTTCGGTTGACCTTTCTATGGACACGGGTTTATGGTAAAAGGGACATTATGTACGGCACGACGTACATGCGGAAGGTGTACGGTCTGGTGCGACCGTTACCGGACGGCCTGCGCAGCGCGCAACGTTGACGGGCACGCTCCGGCCAGGACGGTTGTGCGGAACCGGGCACGCTCGGGAAACCCCTAAACAATACGTGGCCATGGCCACGGAAGGAGTAACGAATGAAGACGATCCTCTGCGGAATCATGACAACGGCGCTGGTGTTTTCGTCAGGAATGGCGCTGGCGCAGACTGCGTCCTGTGGAACAAAGTCGGCTTGCGGGACGAAGGCGGCTGTCGGGGCGGATACGGCCCAGGTCGCCGCGCCGGACATCAGCCTCGCGGACCTCAAGCAGGCGATCGCGGACAAGGCCGTCACGCTGCTCGATTGCAACGGCAGCGCGTCCTATGCGAAAGGCCATATCCCGAGCGCCATCAACTTCGAGACCGCCAAGACGGCGCTTGCCGACAAATTGCCCAAGGACAAGACGGCGCTCGTGGTGGCCTACTGCGGCGGCCCCTCGTGCGGCGCCTATAAGGCAGGCGCCGAAGCGGCGTCCAAGCTGGGCTACACGAACGTGAAGCACTTCTCCGGCGGAATCAAGGGCTGGAAGGGTGCCAACGAGAAGCTCGAGACCGCCGAGCTGGGCAAGTAGCGGGGAAGAGCCAAGGATCGGACGATTGCTGTAAAGCGAAACAGCCGATCCGACAAGCGGCGACGGGGCGGCATGGCGCTGGGACGCGTCAGGCCGCCCCGCTCCTTTCAGCCAGGGGTGAACACGTATCCGGCCCGAATACGGGCATCGTCTAACGTACCATAACGAACCTGACCCCCCCTGAACGGGGCGCGGTCGGCATGCGCATGTTTGAGAGATTACAAATGTAAAATCATGGACGTTTTTCTTGTCGGCATGTGGTACCGTCTCTCAACCACGGGCTAAGCATAAGGAGAACGTATGAGCAAGAATCGGGTGCGCATGACGGTTTTCGGAGGGGGACTCCTTCTTTGCGGGATGCTTCCTGCCGATGAGTATCTCTGGATGGCGGAGCCGCCCAATGGCGCGTGGTCGACGAGCGAGCCCAATTGGAACGCAGGCGTGGCGTGGCCGGCAACGGCAGGGCATACGGCGGTCTTCTCGGCTTCGGCGCAACAGACGATTTCGGTAGCCGGTGCGCTGGACGTGGGTGCGGTGAGGTTCCTGACGAACGGGTATCGGGTGGATGGGGCGGCACTGACCTTCTCGGGCGCGGCCCCCGTGATCTCGGTCGAAACTATGGAGGCTGCCGCCCTGCTCGAAACGCCGGTCCTGAATGAGGGATTGCTGTCCAAGACCGGACCGGGGCTGTTGCGTTTGGGTGCGGCACCGTACGACGGCGGCACCAACGTCCGCGATGTGGCGGTGACGGACGGGATGTTGCAGGTCGAAGAGGGCCGGTCGCTCTGCTCGACCGGTGTGTGGAGCGTGGCAGCAGGCGCGGCGTATCTGCAGAGCGGTGGAACGAATCGTCTGCAGAGCGGCGGCGACGTCTTTATCGTCGGGCAAGGCGGCGAAGCGACTCGGACCGCGCGGGTCGAAGTGACCGGCGGTTTCCTGCTGGCACCGGCGACGGCCGCCACGGCGGGCTACAATGCCTGGTTCATTCTGGGCAAAGACCGGGACGCCTGGTTCCGGGTGGCGGGGGCGGCGTCGGTGCAGACGATCGTGATGGAAATGAACCCGGACCTGGTGCCGGGGAGGACCTCCATTCTGCAACTGGACGGCGGACGGTTTACCGTGAACCGTGTGACAGGTACGGCCGGCGTCAGCGGAACCGTCTCGCGCGTGCTGCTGAACGGGGGCGAGATCTATGCGGGCGGCAGCAACGGCGCGTTTATCGGGGATATGACGGAGGCGCTGGTACAGGCCGGAGGCGCCGTGATCACGGTTCCCGGCTCTTGGTATTATAAAACCCAACAGGAACTTTCGCATGATCCCTCGCTCGGGGGCACGCCCGATGGCGGTTTGACCAAGCGGGGAACGGGTAGTCTGTATCTGCAGGCGAACAACACCTATTCGGGCGTGACACGGGTTGATCAGGGTTTCCTGCATGTGGGTGCCAACCGCGCGCTGGGGACCGGGCCTGCGGAAGTGGGGACGGGCAGTTCAGATGCGGCCTTGGTGGGGGACACGGGAATGTTCACGGTCACAAACACCGTGACCTTGGGACTGAACGGCTCGGTCTGCGCGGTCACCAACGCGTCGCTCGCGCTCACGCACATCGGGTTTGTCCCCGGGTACGAACAGATCAAGGTGGGGGGCGGCAAGACGGATGGCACGGTCAGGCTCACGATTGATCCGGCTTCGACAACCCGCGTCTACAACATCTTTGTGTATGACCGGAACAAGCTGGTGCTGGACAGCGGAACGGTGATCCGTCAAACCGATCCGATGACGAATGCCGTCTCGCGTGTGAGTGTGCGGGCGGGGTCGCTGTTGAATGTGCGAGATGCGGACATTCAGATGCCGGATATCAATTATCTGCTCTTGTCGGGCGGCGAGTATTGGCAGGAAGGCGGGAAAGCCCTTTTCCCGTACGTGTTGGCTTCGACCAACTGGCCGGATTCCATGCTTCCCTCGTCTCCGGCGCGGGTCGTGCTGGACCATGGCACGCTCACGTTCACTGCGGCAAAAATGTTTTCCGGGAGCAACCGGCGCGGCACGGAGACGGTCGTGAATGGCGGCACGCTAACGGCGAAGAGCCTGAACCTGTCCAAGAGCACCCAACAGGTTTCGCTGACGCATACGCTGGAGCTGAACGGCGGGGTTTTGGAGGCTGAGGGAATCAGTTATGAGGGTGGAGAAAGCGCGGTTGAAACGGCGACGGTCCGGTTGAACGGCGGCACGCTCCGCGTCGCGGCGGCCAGCGTGGCGACGAACGATTTCATCAGCGTCAGCGGCCTGAACCTGCTCTCGGTTTATCTGGAGAGTGGCGGGTTTGTGTGCGATACGGCCGGGACGGAAACGACGGTCCGCCAGACGCTCGCGATCGATCCTGCTTTGGCCGGGGCCCCTGACGGAGGAGTTGTGAAGAAGGGCGAAGGCTGCCTGACACTCACGAAAACGATCGCCGTTTCCGGGCCGGTGCGGGTCGAGAAAGGGACGCTGCGCCTGACGGACGCGCAACTCGCCGGCACGAACGTCGACGTTCAGTCCGGCGGCACGCTGGACCTGTATAGCGGCAGGATATCCCATGCGAGCGTGACGGTGGCGGCGGGCGGCACTCTGCGGATTGCCGAGGCCGATCCCGCCGCGATGGTAACGAACGGGAGTTTCGAGATTTACACGCCGGGGCAATTGTCCGCCGCCAACAAGCATCGCTACAGCCCTTTGGGAACAGGCTGGACCTATTCTTCAGGCACGACCGCAGGTATTCAAACCAACGGCAGCGGTTTCTCGAGCGATCCCGCGTACTATACCACGAACGGCGGGGTTGCCGCGTTCGTCAAGGAAGGATTCGTCGCCACCAATTTCGCCGTTGCAAAGGCCGGCACATACTTGCTCTCTTTCGAACAGGCCACCCGGAACGGCTATTCGAGCTGGGCGCGCGTGCTTGACGTGAAAATCGACGGCCAGATCATCCACACGGTTCGGCACGGCGGCGAACTGCATGGCTTCCGGCCAGAGTCGGTGATGGTCCCTCTCGCCGCCGGATCGCACAATCTCGCCTTTGTCGGTAGGACCTCCTCGGTGGAGAATGCCAACGCGGCCGTCCTGATCGACGCGGTCAAGCTGACGGCGGTTGGGCCGGTCTCTTTCGATACCGCGACGGTGCTCAATCTCACGTCCGGCTCAACGCTGGTTCTGGACAACACGACGCCTATTTATGTGGAGTACATCTACGTGGACGGGGTCAGGAAACGCGACGTGCTGCGGGCCGGATCTTCGGGGGGCGTCACCGTCGTGGGAGACGGAAAGCTGAAAACAGTTCTCGGCGGCACGATTATGCGGGTACAATAAGGCATGATGGACTTGGATCAGGACCAAACAAACTGGTTTCCGACCGCCGCCTTCGCGCAAAAAGGCGGGTGGGCGCTGGACACGCAGTTCACGGAGTGTGTGGGATCAGCCTATCTTCTGGCGCACGGACTCGGCGTGCCGGTGCTGGACGCGCGGACCGACATCCGGTTGCCGGCTGCCGGCGCCTGGCGGGTGTGGGTGCGCACGCGCAACTGGGTAACGGGTGTCACGGATCCGCCGGGACGTTTTCAGGTGCTCATCGACGGTAAGCCGCTCGCGACCGTGTTTGGTGTCGCGCCGGACGAATGGGGCTGGGCCGATGGCGGCGTCGTTGACGTGCCCGATACGCGCGTTCACCTCGCTTTACATGACTTGACCGGGTTCGACGGACGCTGCGCGGCCATCGCGTTCACTCGGGGTTCGCGGGCACCTGTGGAGGACGGGCACGGCGGAGAAGGCGGGCGCGGTGATCCGACCCCTCGGAATTTTGACTTGGTGGTAGCGGGCGGAGGCATCGCGGGCACCTGCGCCGCGCTGGCCGCCGCGCGGCAGGGGCTCGCGGTGGCGCTTATCCATGACCGTCCAATGCTGGGCGGCAACGCGAGCCGGGAAATCCGGGTGTGGTGCGGCGGCGAAGCGCGTCACCCCCTGGTGCGGGAGGTGCGCAACCGCTTCATGAACCGCGAGCCCGGCGCGGCGCTGTCGGACCGGGCCCGCATGCGGCTCGCGCAGGACGAGCCAACGCTCGCGCTTTTTACCGGATGGCGCGCGTGCGGCGTGGTGATGTCCCGCGATGGAAAAACGATTGAAGCGGTGCGGGCGCGTCAAGTCGAGACGCAGGAGCGGGCTTGTTTTCATGCGCCGCTTTATGTGGATGCCACCGGCGACGGCTGGATCGGATTCTGGGCGGGTGCGGAGTCCCGCATGGGGCGCGAGGCCGCACAGGAACACGGCGAAAGCATGGCTCCGCTGCACGCGGACGAGCAAACGCTGGGATGCAGCTTGATGTGGCAATCCGCGGACGCGAACGTGGAGATGCCGTTCGGCCCGCTGCCGTGGGCTGAGCCGGCGGCGCAGGGGCTTGCCGCGACCCAAGGCGAATGGAACTGGGAGGTCGGGCTCGACCGCGACACGATCCGCGACGCCGAGGCGATCCGTGATCATCTCTTGCGCGTCATCTACGGGAGCTTCAGCTTGGCCAAACGCGAAGCAAAAAACGCCCGCAAAGTTCTGGATTTCGTGCCGTTCAATCTGGGCAAGCGCGAGTCGCGCCGCTTGCTGGGCGACGTGGTGCTGACCGAAAACGATGTGCGCGAAAAAACCGTGTTCCCGGATGCGGTGGCCACGGGAACGTGGTCGATCGACCTTCACGAAAAAGCCGGTGGACCCGACTATCTGACCGTGTGCCGTCAACCGCTTTTCGGGAGGTATTTCATTCCGTTCCGTTCGCTCTATTCGCGCAACGTGGAGAATCTCATGATGGCGGGGCGGTGCTTCAGCGCCACACATGTCGGCTTGGGCAGTCCGCGCGTCATGAACACCACGGGCCAGATGGGTGTGGCCGTGGGGTGCGCGGCGGCGGTGTGCAAGAAGAGCGTGCTCTTACCGCGCCAGCTCGCGCAAAACGCCGCGCGGGTGAGTGAGCTTCAGAATCTCATCGGCGGCGAGTTTCCCGGTCATCCCGATCCGCTCCGCGCGGGGTGGCAGATCGTGGATGAGACAGACGTCAGCTCCGTGACCGTATCCGGCGTTTGGAAAAAGGGGCTGCACGAGAACGGTGACCACGTCGGAGACGGGTTTCTTTACGCCGAGAGGGGCGATGTGAACACCTGGGTGGCTTATGCGTTGCCGGTGCGCGAAGCGGGCCGCTACCGACTCCGCATGATCTGGAATTATTATTGGAGCGGACGGGCTGCGGCCGTGCCGGTGGTGATCACCCATGCCGAAGGGAGTTCGCGCGTCACGGTTGACATGAATCAAGGCTCTGGACAGTGGCACGATCTTGGCGTGTATCCCTTCAGGCCCGGCCTTCCCGCCGAGATTCGGATCGAGACCGACGGCACACAGGGGATCGTGGTCGCGGATGCGGTTGCGAGCGAGAGAGTGGCCGATGGGGGCTGAAATTTCGCATGGACCTGAAGAGTCGGGATAACGATTCCGACGCTCGTAAGAAAAGAGGAAGCATGACAGCGAAGAAGATGTTTCCGGCACGTGTGCCGGAGGGGCAAGAATTTCAGGGTATGGGTGGCGCGTATGTCGCGCTGATGACTCCGTTCACGAAACGTGACACCCTCAACGCGGCCATGATCGAGAGACAGGTGGCCTACTATATCAGCCGCGGCAGTCGCGGTCTCTACGTGACCGGAGGAACGGGCGAGGGGCTGCTGCTGAGCAAGGCCGAACGCAAGCGGGTGCTGGAGGTCGCGGTCCGGGCGAACAGCGGACGCATCAAAGTGATCGCGCACATCGGCTGCCTGAATACGGACGATTCGGTTGAGCTGGCGCGGCATGCCGAAAAGACGGGAGCCGACTGGATCTCGTCCGTCGCGCCGGTGTATTTCGGGCAGACGTTCGCGGCGGCGCAGCGGCACTATGCGAAGATCGCGGGAGCCACGGGGCTGCCTTTTCTGATCTACTCGGCGGTCGGTTCCACGCTCGACGCGGAGCGGGATGCGCGGCTTTTCGATATTCCGAACGTGAAGGGCATGAAATATACAGGGAACGATTTCTATGCGCTACAGCGGCTGATCTGGCGCCTGGGGCGTCCCGCGATCTTTTTCGCCGGGATGGACCCGTTGTTTGTCCCGGCGTTCGCATCCGGCTGCATCGCGGGGTGTATCGGCACGACGCAGAATGTCGTTCCCCGGCATTTCTCGCGCATGTACGAGGCGATGACGCAGAACGATTTCGCGACCGCCTCGCGGCTGCAGACCGAGGCCAACCGCGTGCTGGAACTGATGGTCGAGAGCGAGAACTGGTCGTTCCGCAAAGCGATGGTACGCTATTTGGGTCTCGACGTCGGCGCGGCGCGTCCACCGTATGCACCGTTATCGGAAGAAGCTTATGCGGCATTCGCGGAGCGCATCCGCAAGCAGGGAATCGTGCGCGAGAATGACGCCGCCAAGATTGGGTAGGAGAGAGAAATGACAAAATGGACAGGTCTGGGTTGCGTGCTCATGGGGGTGTGCGCCATGGCGCAGGGTGAGCTGGCATACAAAAAAATTGAGGTGCTGGCGGACGGTAGCGCGTCCGCTCAACCATACCTCGCCTTCCCTGCGGTACTTGACCTCGGAAAAGACATCCTGGTTTCGTACAAGCGGGGACGCTCACATGCCGGAGACCCCGACGCTGTTTTGGAAATGATGCGGATCGACGGCAAAACAGGGCGGGGTCACGAGCCGAAAACACTTGCTCACGTCGAAGGCAAGATCATGCAGATGGGCGAATGGGTGCGCTTCCCGAACGGCGACATCGCAACCTACATCGATGCGCAGCAGAAGGGCAACCCTCAGCGCATCGGGCTGATGGGTGTTCGTTCCAGCGACGGCGGCAAGACATTTGGGCCAGTCGAGCGGCTGGGCGTGGTAGACGGCGTGGAATACGGGTACGCGTTTGAAGCCGTCACGCGTGCTCCGACAACGTGGATGCTGGTGATGACCTTCACCAACCTGACCGGCGGAACCTATACCTCGCGGTTGCGTCGGCCGGTCGCGGGCTCTGTAGACGTGGTTCGCTCCGATGATAATGGCAAGAGCTGGAAGTTTGTGCGTAGCGTCACGCGCGAGCTGGATGGCGCATCGATCAACGAAAGCTCGCTCGCGACGTGCGGGGACGGTTTTATTGTCGCGGCACGCGGATATGACGACCGTCAGTGGCTGATGCGCACGGACGGCGATTTCCACGTGGCAAGTAAACGGTGTATCACAGGGGGCGAGAACACGTTCATCGCTTCGCACGTGGGCAGGCCGCGCGTCTTCACGCGCGACGGCAGTTGGTATTTGATGGGTCGCAACGTGATTGCGCCCAAGACGCCGATGCGGCTGAGCCTGTTCCGCTTCAATTCCGAAACCTTGAAGGTGAACCGTCACGTGGTGTTGGATAATGCTGAAGGCAACAAGGTCGCTGACGGCTATTACGCCATGCCGTATTGGCGGGAACGCGATGGCAAGACCTTGTTCAACGTCGTCACCTATAAAAAAGAAGCTGGCGCGCCGCAGATCATCCGGCTGGAATTCGACTGGCAGGAGGTTCGGTGAACGCATCAGCAAAAATGAAACTCGGAGGGGTTGCGCTGGCTCTGGGGTGGCTCTGCGCGGGTGAGGCCTCGGACAGGATCGACTGGCAGGAGGCGGACGCGCAGGACGCGCAGGCCCGCGTGATGGAACGGTGCCCGGACAAGATGGCATCGAGCTTGCCGATCGCGTTCCGGCATCCGGTTTCATGCCGGCAGAATACGGATAAGATCAAGCAGGCGCTCTTTGTTTTTGAAGCCGGGGGCGGCGAAAGCGCAGGCGCGGTCACCGGATATGCGGCGGAGATTGGAACGGGCGACAAGCCGGGTGCGTGGAAAGCCTTGCCGCCGCCGGTCTCAAAAGAGGATGGCAGACGCTATCGCATCGTGGGCGAGTCGGTTATCCCGATGGGGCACCAGCATCTTTTGCTGACGGGGCGAGCGTTGGATGCGTCAAACGCCGACGTGCTCAAAATACTGGCTTATCACACCGTAACGGCGCAATGGTTTGTGTTGGGAGACGCGCCGGAACCGGCGGACGGTTCGCCGGTCCTGATGCGGAAGAGCGCGACAGAATTTCTGTTGGCCACTCAAACGAAAACGGGTGCGGCCGCTATTCATCGCGCGACGCTGGTGCGGAAGGAACGCTTTTCGCTGTTGAACTATGGGGTAGTCGGGCTTTACTTCGCCTGCATGATCGGCGCGGCGCTGATCATGCTGGTCAGGAACCGCCGGCAGACGGCCAACGAGTATTTCAAGGGCGACGGAAAGCTGCCGTGGTGGGCGGTTGGCATCAGCATTTACGCCGCCATGTTCAGCGCGATCTCGATGATCGCTGGCCCGGGAATCAGCTACCTGCTGAACTGGTCGTACTTCACCATCATCCTCAGCAAGATTCTGATTGTGCCCATCATCGCCTGCTTCTACCTGCCCTTCTTCCGACGGCTGAATGTGACGAGCGCATATGAGTATCTGGAGGCGCGTTTCAATGTGGGGTGCCGCGTGTTCGCCAGCGCGGCCTTTGCCGGCTTCATGATTTTCAGGTCGGCGCTCGTCGTCTATCTGCCGGCGTTGGCGGTTTCGTCGATCGCCGACATTCCGCTCGACGTGACGATCATCGGCCTCATGGTGGTCTCGGCGGTCTATTGCGTGTCGGGCGGCATCAAGGGGATCGTCTGGGGCGATTTTTATCAGGGGCTCATTCTGATCATCAGCATCGCCCTGACCGTGGTGATCCTGATCTGTGGAACGGACGGCGGGTGGTCGGGTTTCCTTTCCATCGCGCAGGCGAACAGCAAATTCGACGCGTTCAATTTCACCTGGGATCTGACTTTGCCTGTCTTTTGGGTCATGCTGATCGGCGGCTTTGTTTCCAACCTCAATTCGTATACCAGCGACCAGTGCGTTCTGCAGCGGTTCATGACGACCAAGGATGAGAAGTCCGCGGTCAGGAGCATTCTGTTCTGCATGGTCATCACCTTCATTTCCGGGCCGATGCTCTACGCGATCGGCACGGGCCTGTTCACCTACTTCAGCAGCCATCCCGCGCGGCTGGATGTGACGCTGCCGAAAAACGATGCGATCTTTCCCGTGTTTATCGCCACGGGGCTGCCGCCGGGCGTCGGAGGCTTGATGCTCGCGTCGATCTTTGCGGCCACGCTGACAACCCTGGCCGCCAATCTCAACGCGACGGCGACCGCGCTGACCTCCGACTTCTACCTGCGCTTCAAGCGGGTGCAAGGAAGCGACGCGCAGGCGGTCTCGTGCGGCAAGGGGCTGACGCTGGCCTGTGGGGCTGTGGGGTGTGTATTGGCGCTGCTCTTCGCGCATGTGGAAATTCAGTCGATGCAGGAGACGTTCTACAAATTCTTGGGTGTGCTGACTTCTGGCATCACGGGACTTTTCCTGCTCGGGATGTTTGCGCCGCGGGTGGGGGGTAAGGCGGCCATCATCGGCTTGAGTGTGAATTATGGGGTGTGCTTTGTGCTGGCGTTTGTGCCTTTGCCGTGGAAGCCGCACCTCATGCTGTATGGCGTAGCCGGTCTGGTCGCCTGCCTGGTGACGGCTCCGCTGGTGAGTCTGATGATGCCGAACAGGAAACCGACCGCGGGCTTGGTATGGGGCGGGTTTTTCAAGACGAAAGCACGAGCATGAGCAAACGGCATAACCGATCACGGACGGCGGCAGGGAGCGCCCTCGTCGTTCTTTTTTTAGCGGCAGAGCTTTTGGCGCGGCCCATCACGATCGACGTCTTCTTCCTGCAGTCGGCGGAAGGGCACAGCCGCGAGCTGAAGCCCGGCGACGCCTTTGAAGTGGGCGTGCGGGTAACGAACCGCGACGCCGGACGGCTCACCTATGTTCTGCGCACCGTGGAACCCGTCACCCGCGACGCCGCGCCCCCCGTGTTGGACTTTTACGAACAGGCGCGGCGCTTCGCCTTCCTTTCGGAAAACGGCAGCGTACAGTTGAGCGACAACGGGAAGCAGGACCTTGACCCCGGGACAAATGCCTTCCGCGCACGGCTGAGCACGAAAGCGTGGAAGCCCGGACGCTACGAGCTGGGCCTTTTCGCGCACAACAGCACGGACAAGAAGCACGGCCGCTACGAAGTCGCCATGGCCCGTTTTTCCGTCGAGGTCGCGACGGACCGTGTGCGCCTGATCGATCTCCAGAATCCCTCCGCCACGCGCATCCGCAAAGCTTGTTTTCGTCCCGAGGCCGTTCAAGCGGGGGAGCAGGCTGTGCTTTCGGTGGAGGTGACAGGTCCCGACCTTGTCGGCCTGGATGTCTCTACGCCCCTGCGCCTCGCCCCGGACGGGGTCCTGCCGGATTTCCGTTACGACGCCGAAACCCGTGCCGCACGGCTGGCCGATCAGGACGCGGCGATGGTGCTTTCGCAAGGCGCGCTGGATATCCATTCGGCGGCTGATACGATCGAAGTGCCTCTGCGCACCGACGGCCGAAAGCCGGGCTTGTATTTTGTGACGGTGGCGGCACATGCGAAGGAAGGCCGCCCGGATGAACGGCGCATCGCCCTGCGGATCAAGAGTCCGGAAGACCGTCTCCGGGTTACGGTTTCGGAGTCTTGGATCGCGATGGAAGGAGCGAGTGCGGGGCGTTTCACGCGCCTGCCGGACGGCACGCTGATTTACGGCAACCGCGTGAGTGCTGATCACGGCAAAACTTGGCAGCCTCAGAAAGGCGGCGGACTCGGCGGCGGCTGTCCCGTGCTGAACGACGGCCGGGTGCTGGCTTTGGATTACAGTCCGCTGCCCATCGAAGGACGTCCGGGCTGGTACTCCTCGACGCTTCGCAGCAGCCGCGACGGCGGCCGCACCCTCCGCCGCGAAGCGGCCCAAATCCACGTGCCGCTGGCCAAAGCGGCCAAGGGTCATGCCCAGCATAAAGGTCCGCTGTGCACCGGTTCGTTCGTGCAGCGCGACGACGGCTCGTTGCTGGCCCTGATGATGGGCTGGTTTGTCGGCGACGACACGCTCTGTCCCTATGGGCGCGGACGTCCCTACTCGCGCGCCTATGTCTGCGAATCGTCAGACGGCGGACGCGTGTGGAATTACCTCGCGACGGTGGGTTCCGGCGCAATCGGCAGCGAAGGCTATAATGAGGGTGCCATCGAAAAACTACCCAACGGCGAAATCGTGGCCGTCTTGCGTACCGGTAACATGGCCGACGCCGCCTGGCAGGACAATCCGGTGATGGCATCGCGCAGCAGCGACGGCGGCCGCACGTGGAAAAAACCTTGGCGGACGGGCGTCAACGGCGCGTATCCCGACGTCGCTCTGCTCTCCGACGGAAAGCTGGCCCTGTCCACCGGTCGCCCCGGAGCTTATGTTCTTTTCAGCTCCGACAACGGCGACACGTGGCAGGACCTGACGCTCGTAGACGCCTCAGATAATTCGGGCTATACCGCGCTGATTGAAACCCGTCCCGGCGAAGTCCTTGTCGCCTTTAGCGAAGGTTACCTGCGTCCCGGTATCGAAAACGTCGTCCGCATGGCCTACGTGCGCTACGAGAAGACCGCAAAGGACTAATACCGGAAGTGGAGAAGGGTTCAGGGTGTGCAACGTCACAGCCTCCGACAGGTTATTTCCAAACCCCGAATCCTATTTTTCTCCACTCGGCGTGCTCCTGAACGCTTTCGGGGTACAGCCGAACATTTTCTTGAAGTGGGTGGAGAAATGTTGGGAAGAGGCGAAGCCGAGTGCACTGGCGATTTCGGTGATGGGTTTTGATGTGTCGCCGAGCTGGCGCTTGGCTTCGTTCAAGCGGCAGAAAAGCTGGTAGTGGAGCGGCGGGAAGCCGGTCGCCTGTTTGAAGGCGTTGATGAAACGGGTCGGCGAGAGCGCCGCCTCCCGTGCCAAAGCGTCTAGATTGATCTTCTGCTCCGGGTGTTGACGAATGCGAGTGATGACGGCTGAAAGATCCTGCTGGTCCGCAGGGGACGGCTTCTTATCGACGAGTTCGGCGATCTCGAAAACGAGTGTCATGCAGGCGCTCCGAAGCGCGAAAGTCTGATAATCCCCGCACAGTGCATCCGCGCATTTGAAGAGCCGATGGAAGGCCGAAGCGATTTTCGTCGTATCCGCGACAATGTGGCAGGGCAGGGCTGTGAACTTGTTTTGGAGCGCCCGGATCTCGGGCGTGGTCAGGCCCAGGACCCCCGGCGGTTTATCCTGAAGACGCAGGTGGAGCCAGTAGTGGACATCGCCTTTCGGCAGCGCCAGCAAACGGTGCTTCTCATCGGGCCGGTTAATGAACAGATCACCCGGCATGATCGAGTGGCGCTCGGTTTTGTTTTCGAGAACGAGCGCACCGCGCAGGCAGAGGCCGATTTCGAGGCATCCCGCATGGGCATGTTCGTTGACGGCCCAGCCGTAGCGGATGCTTCGCGTATAGCCCAGCATGGGCACGCCCGGTACGCCGAGTTCCTCGAGGTTCACCATGCGCCGCTGGATCGGCTTCTCGCTATCCTGTGTTGGCAACTTATCCACACATCCAGTGTAATAAGCCCGCCCTCTAAAGGCAACGTGCGATTTTCGTTTCAAGGTTAAACATGGACGGGGTATAATGCCTACTCAACTGACTTGGAGATTGCCATGAACGAAATGTTCGGACTGCTGATTGGGCTTGGCCTATTAGGCATCCTGTTTGTGATTCCCGTCATCCTATTGATCCGGCTGTCAGGGGTCTGCCGCGGGGTTGAGGACCTGCAGCGGCGTATGATCACGCTTGAGCGGCTGCTGGTGAGGAAGCCTGAAGCGCCGAAGGCGGCTGCGGAAGAGGTTTTCCGACACGACGCCCAGATGCCGGGCGGGGAAGCTGTCAAACAGGACGCGGGACAGAAAGAGGAGCGGCAGAAACCGATCCTGCAACGGTCAGAGCCGACGCCACCGGTGCCGGCGGAGCCGAGCGCGTTCGAGCGGGCTCTTGAAAAAGCGTGGAACTGGTTGGTGCTTGGCGAGGAGTTCCGCAAGCCGGGCGAGTCGTGGGAGTACGCGGCGGCGACCAACTGGCTGCTGCGCGTCGGCATCGTGGTGGTCCTGGCGGGCGTCGCTTTCTTTCTGAAATACTCGATCGAGAAGGGCCTGATGGGGCCGCTCGGGCGCGTGGCGCTGAGCGTGACGGCGGGCCTTGGACTGATCGTTTTTGGCGTGCGGCTGCTCTTTAAAAAATACCATCTGCTGGGCCAAGGGCTGACGGGTGCGGGCTTTGTGACGCTCTATTTCGCTTTCTACGCTGCCTCGGGCATGTATCATCTGATGCCGAACGCCGCCGCCTTCGCGCTGATGGCGTGCGTGACATTGGCGGCGGGCGTGATGGCGGTCACGTATCAGTCTCTACTGATTGCGCTCCTGGGCGTGGTCGGCGGCTATGCGACGCCGGTGATGCTCGGCGGCTCGGGTGCAAACGACCTGTTCTTTTTCGGGTATGTGCTGCTCGTGGGGTGCGGCGTGCTCGGCATTTCGCTGGTGCGGCGTTGGCCCCTGCTGAACGTGCTCGGGATGCTTGCTTCCTACGGGTTGGCCTTTTTCTTCTGCGAGCATCATCACGCGTCGGCGCAACTCGTGCGCGATTTGATTTTCCTGTCGGCGGTGCATTTGCTCTATCTGTTTTCGGTGATCACCCTCCACATCCGCAAACGGCTGGTCACCGGCGTGGTCGAGTGGGTTGCCATTTTCCTCAATGCGGGCATCTACTGGGCGTGGACCTTCATGCTCTTTCAGCCGATCTTCGGCAAAGAAGGAACCGGCTTGGTTTCGCTGGCTGTGGCGGCGGTCTACGTGGCTCTGGTTTATGCGTCTCTCAAGCGCGGGCTGCTTGACAAGGCCCTGCTCACGCTCTTCATCGCACTGGCGGCGGTGTTCCTCGCGATGAGCCCGATGCTGATGCTGTCGGGCGGTTGGCTGACCATGGCGTGGTGCCTGCAGGCGCTCGCGATGCTTTGGCTCTCGCACAGGACGGGGCAGACGTTTCTGGCCAAGGCGTCCCTCGTGCTCTTTGCGTTGGCCTGTGTGCGCGGCATGACGTGGGATTTGGGGAGGCTGTATGATCATCAGCAACCTTGGAGGCTGACGGGGATGGCGTTCTGGAAAGCGGCGGGGCTGCGGCTGCTCTCCTACGGCGTCTTGCCCGCGACGCTGACCGCCGCATGGCGGATCAAGCGGGCACAGGCGCAGGCGGCCAAGGTGTTGGGTCTGGTGCTGGTGCAGGTGTGGCTCTATCTTACCCTTGAAGCGGGGGTGATCGCCCGCGTCTATGCGCCGGGATTTCGCCAGGGTGTGGTGACGCTGGTATGGACGCTCTTCGCCTTTGCGCTGCTCTTTGCGGGAATCCGCACGCGCGGGAAGTGGTTGCGCTGGTGCGGGCTGGCGCTCTTCGGGCTGGCGGTCTGCAAGCTGCTGGGCTGGGATCTCGCAGGGCTCGATACGCTTTACCGCATCATCGCCTTTATTTCGGTGGGCGTGCTGCTGGTGATGGGGTCGTTCGTTTATCTCAAATACCGGAACCTTTTTGAAACTGAGGAAGACGAACGAAAGACGGCAGACTGAGGAAGGAAATGATGAAGATTGAGAGACTGTTCGGAATCGGAGTGTCGTTGGCGGGGTTGACCTGCGCGGGCGAATGGCGTGTGACGCGTGACATTGTCGGCGAGACCGCGGCGACGGCGGTGGCGGCGGTGACGCTGGACGCCCATGTGTTTGCCAACACGCTGTCGGATTTTGAGGATGTGCGGGTGCTGGACCGTGCGGGCCGCGAAGTGCCGCGCGTGATTCAGGCGGAGTTCAACTATAAATTTGAGGAGCGCCACACGCAGCGCGAAGCCAAGCTCAAGAGCCTTGATCAGTTGCCGGACGGCGGACTGGCGGTCGTTTGCGAAATCGAGCGTACCAATGCGGTGTCGCTCACACAGGTCAAAGTGAGTTCGCCGCTCCGTAACTACGAGCAAACGGTGACCGTGTATGTGCCGGGGCCGGGTAACACCTGGCGCCAGGTTCAAGCGGCTGAACCGCTTTTCGACTACAGCCGCTTTGCGGATATTAAGAAAGAGACGGCGGACCTGCCGCGACTGACCAACCGGCTGTTTAAGCTCGTGATCGGGCAGGCGGATGACAAAGTGTTTTCCACATACGCGTCGATGACCGAAGAAAGCGAGGGCGGCAAGGCGACGGTTCAGCGGCTGTTCAAGCGCTACAGCGTGGAGAGCCGTCCGTTCCGCATCGACGCGATCAGCTTCCGGGATACGGAACGGGATGCGGTGGGCGATGAGGCGCGGGTGGAGCGGATAACGGCCCCGGAGATCGTGGTGAAGGAAGCTGTCGAAAAGAAGAGCACGGTGCTGACGGTTCCAGCAGGCCGGTGGCCGGTGGTTGGTCTCGCGTTCGAGCCGGAGCAGCAGAACTTTGAACGTCAGGTTACGGTTGAATGTCCCGCGCCGGGTGGCTGGCGCGTGATTGGAAAAGGCCTGCTCGCCCGTGCGCGATTACCCGGTGTGAAGCCTGTCAATCAACGTGAGACGGTTTTTCCCGAGAGTCGCGCGGACCAGTTTCGTGTGACCGTCCGCAATGACGACAACCCGCCGCTGACCTTCGGGAAAGACGGCGTGACGCTTTTGCGCCAAGTGTATAACGCCCTTTTCATCGCGGAAAAAGGGGAACGCTACCGGCTCGTTTACGGCAACCCCGAGGTTAAGGCCGCACCTGTGTACGAGCAAGGGGTGCTGGCGTATTTGAGCAGCGGCCAGAAGGCGGTGGCCTGGCGGCTGTCACCGGCACCGGAAGGGAAAGTCACGTACGGCGTAGCGGTACGGGTGCGGCGGTTTTTGGCCCGACGCGGCATGCTTCTGCTCTCCGTGCTGGTCATAGCGGTGCTTGGCGTGCTGATCCTGCGTGCCGCGCGGCACGTGGAACAACGATAAGATCGGTCGGGATCGTAGGTCCGCCCAGCTCGTTTTTCTATGACGCCGAAGGAATGAGCCCGGGGATTTTGGCGGCGGCGGCCTGGA
>JADHEF010001248.1_pt1 | contig 16941 bp, 19 predicted proteins | sample 8952391 | NCBI WGS metagenome assembly JADHEF01 (sample SAMN16124439, study PRJNA663245) | bioreactor sludge metagenome | isolation source: sludge (nitrite) | place: India:Bengaluru | collected 2019-02-28
ACCGAGGCGCGCATTCTACGCTTTCCTCAGAGCCTGTCAAGCGTTTATTTTGAAGTTTTTTGCGAGAAACTCGTTTAACTTCAAACACTTGACTCAACAGGGTGGCTAGCTTTGCTTCGCTACCGCGTTGGAGTGGTGCGCATTATAGGGCGGCGTTCAAGGAGGTCAACCCTTAATTTCAATGTTTTGAAATATTTATGCCGAAGGCGCTTCAGGGCTACCACGCGCCCCATCAATTGCGCACTATATTGCTCATCACCCACCCCGCCCAAGGATCGCCGCACAGAAATGAACACCCAGCCCCGCAGCCTGGCCGCCACCCTCTTCCCGATTGGGCTGCTGCTTATCGCCATGGCATCGATTCAATCGGGTGCCTCCCTGGCCAAAAGCATGTTCCCCATTATCGGCGCACAAGGCACCACCGCCCTGCGCCTGATATTCGCCAGCATCATCATGCTGCTTATATTGCGCCCGTGGCGGGTACGCATGACCGCCAACACCCTGCGTAACGTGGTCATCTATGGCATGGCCCTGGGTGGCATGAACTTCCTCTTCTATATGGCACTGCAAACGGTGCCCATCGGCATTGCCGTTGCACTGGAGTTCACCGGGCCGCTCGCCGTGGCGATCTTCTCTTCACGCCGGCCAATCGACTTTCTGTGGATTGCCCTGGCCATCGCCGGCCTGCTGCTGTTGCTGCCAGCAGGGCACAGTGGCCAGGCACTCGACCCGGCCGGTGCTATCTACGCGCTGGGTGCTGGCGTGTGCTGGGCCCTGTACATTCTGTTCGGCCAGCGTGCCGGGGCCGAACACGGCATCCAGAGCGCCGCGCTCGGCGTGGTGGTCGCTGCACTGTTCGTCGCCCCCATCGGCATTGTCCACGCGGGCAGTGCGCTGCTCACGCCCGCGGTCATCCCCATGGCGCTGGGCGTGGCGATACTGTCCACAGCACTGCCTTACAGCCTGGAGATGGTTGCCCTCACGCGCATTCCGGCTCGTACCTTTGGCACCCTGATGAGCATCGAACCGGCGTTCGGGGCGTTGTCCGGCCTGCTCTTTCTGGGCGAAGTGCTGACGGTTACCCAATGGCTGGCGATTCTGGCAATCATTACCGCCTCTGTCGGCACCACGCTCTCCATGCGCAAGGAGCCCACCCCAGCCGTCGCGGCAGACTGATATGAGAAATATTTTCATTTGAGACAGGATTAAAGATTGTAGCGACCCGTCTCGCTGATTAAGCTGTCACAGAATCATCATCTTTACGCTATCTACTGGACCGAACAGGGACGCTGGGGAAATTTCAGGAAGAACCGAAGCGATAACGACAGGGCCAGACGACAGCTGATCGGCCCTGCATTTAAGGACAGGAATGAAACGTATTTTTCTCATCCTGGCCATCTTGGCTATTGCTGGATGTGCCGCCACGGCCAAGACTGAGGTCAAGAGGGGCAAGAAGGGCCTGCATATCAACTGCTCCGGCCTTTCCTCTTCGTGGGACAACTGCTACAGCAAAGCCGCGAGCTCTTGCAGCACACGCGGCTACCGGGTTATCGCACGCTCGGGCGACAGCGATGAAGAAGCCGGCGACTACTTGTTCGGCATCAACCCGGCGGGTTACACCAGCCGCAGCATGATCGTCATCTGCAAGTAGAAAAAAGGGCAGCTCACAAGCTGCCCTTTTCATTTGCCGTTACAGCGGCGCGGTACGCGTCTCTAGCCAGACCAAAGCGTCACCCTTGAGCAACGGCGCCAGGCGCTCACGCACCGTGGCGTGATAGCGGTTCAACCACTCCACTTCTTCTTTTGACAGCTGTTCGGCTAGCAGGCACCGGGTGTCGATCGGGCACAATGTCAACGTCTCGAAGTTCAGGAAGTCGCCAAATGCATTCTTGCCGGCTTCGCGATTAACCACCAGGTTCTCGATGCGTACACCCCATTGCCCCGGGCGATACGTACCTGGCTCGATCGAGCTGATCATGCCCGCCTGCATCGCCGTCTGCGGTGCAGGTGCCGCCTGGTAGGCAATGACCTGTGGCCCTTCATGCACATTCATGAAGTAGCCTACCCCATGCCCGGTACCGTGACCGTAATCCACCTGGTCTGCCCAGATCGGTGCACGAGCAATGGCGTCGAGCAACGGCGACAGCACCCCACGCGGAAAGGTGGCACGCGACAGGGCAATCATGCCCTTGAGTACCCGGGTGCAATCCTGCTTCTGCGGGTGGCTGGGGTTGCCCACCGGCACCATGCGTGTGATGTCGGTGGTGCCGCCCAGGTATTGCCCGCCCGAATCGATCAGCAAAAGCCCGTCGCCCTCGATGACCGCGTGCGACTGCTCGGTAGCGCGGTAATGCGGCATGGCACCGTTGCCATTGAAGGCAGCAATGGTCGAGAAACTCAGCGACACGAAACCCGGGCGCCGGGCACGCGCTGCGCTCAGTTGCTCGTCAATCGTCAGCTCGGTGATTGTCTCATTGCCCAGGCTGGCCTCGAACCAGGCGAAGAATTCGCACAAGGCAGCACCGTCCTGCTCCATGACCTGACGGATGTGAACCAGGTCTTCATCACCTTTGCATGACTTGCTCAGGGTGGTGGGGTTGATCCCCTCGATCAGCACGACCTCTGCCGATCGGTTTTCCAGCAGGCCACAGGTGACCCGTGCCGGGTCCACCAGCAACCTGCTACCGGCCGGTACGGCACCTAAAGCCTTGCCAGCCTCGTTGTAGTCGCGCACCTCGATGCCATCGACTGCCAGCACTTGGCGCAAATGCGCATCCATCTTGTCCTGGCCAACGAACAGGATGGCCTGCTGCTGATTGATCAAGGCAAAGGCCAGGAACACCGGGTTGTAGGAAACATCGCTGCCACGCAGGTTGAACAGCCAGGCGATGTCATCGAGGGTAGCAATGAAATGCCAGTCCGCGCCCTTGGCTTGCATGCCTTGGCGCAACTGCGCGAGTTTTTCCGCCCGGCTCACCGTGGCATGAGGTGGCAAGTGCTGGTACACCGGGTTGCCGGGCAACGCCGGGCGCCCATCCCAGACCTGCCCCAGCAAGTCCTTGTCAGTCACCAACCGCGCACCACGCACTTTCAACCGCTCGACCAACTGGCGCGCCGAAGCCAACGCCATGACCGCACCATCCACCGCGGCACTGCCGTTGAGCTCGACGTTTTCACCCAGCCACTCCAGCGCCCCGGGTTTGCCCGGCAAAAGCTTCATCAGCTCAATGCCGCTGCCAGCCAACTCATGTTCCGCCTGCTCCCAGTAGCGGCTATCGACCCACAAGCCGGCAAACCCCGGGGTAACTACCAGTGTGCCGACCGAACCGTGGAAACCCGAGAGCCACTGACGCCCCTGCCAGTAACCGGGCAGGTATTCGGAAAGGTGGGGGTCGGCCGAAGGCACCAGCAAGGCATCTATGCCCTCTGCCGCCATGGCCTGGCGCACGCGTGCCAGGCGCTGTTGCACGCTTTGCTCAAGGGTGGTCTGGACGTTCATGCGCTCTCCTGCGGCAACATCACGGTTGATCCAATGTGCCGATAATGGAACAGCCGCCAGAACCCTGCAATCGCGACGACCAAGACACGGCATGCATTGCCCGCCACGCCTTGCGCTAATCAGACACTTCCTACAAGGAGCTCAGGACCACCGATCAAGTCCCGCTGAACTTCCGCAAAGGGGCGGCTTCACACACAGTACACTCACTGCCCACAGGCAAATGACCATGCCCAGTGCCTGGCATTCGAAAACCGGCGTGGTGCTGCTCGACACCCGCGAGCAAACACCCGAGCATGAGCACGCCGTGCACCTCAAGCTTGCCGACGGCCTCGCCCGCCTGCTGGGTTGTCCACATGTGCCCAGGCAGCAGGCCAACGCCAACGATAACTACTACTTCGTGCCCACCGAGACCCTGATCGACCACAAGCGCTATGCCGCCCTGGGTATTCTTGGCGAACAGGACCTGTTTGGCGGCCTGGTGTCCTACCCCCACATGGCGACCAAGGCAATCTCCCACCCGCTGCCGGCCAAGGCCAGCTTCCCACCGGGCTGGACCGATGCCTTCGCCCAACAGGCTTGTGACGCACTGCTGCGCGGCTACACCGTGTTCAGCAAAGCCGATGCGCGCACTGCCGCACAGTTGCTGCTGCTCGACGGCCCGCTACGGGTCAAGCCGGTACTGGCGAGCGCAGGCCGCGGACAACAGGTCATCAGCACTGCGGACGCACTGGAACCCCTACTGGACGATATGGACGAACAGGCGCTGGCCGTGTGGGGGCTGGTACTCGAAGAAGACCTGAACGACGTAAAAACCTTCAGCGTCGGCCAAGTGCGCGTCGCGGGGCTGACATGCAGCTATCACGGTACCCAACAGCTGACCCATGACCACCAGGGCATCGAGGTGTATGGCGGCTCCGACCTTGTGGTAGTACGTGGCGACTATCAGGCGCTGCTGCAACTCCCCCTGGAAGACCACTTGCGCCTGGCGATCAACCAGGCCATGACCTACGAGCAGGCTGCCGAGCAGCACTTCCCTGGCTTCATCGCCTCGCGGCGCAACTACGACATCGCTCGCGGCCTGAGCCCTCAGGGCCACCTGCGTAGCGGTGTGCTTGAGCAATCCTGGCGCTTGGGCGGTGCCAGCAGTGCCGAGCTGCTGGCCCTGCAGGCATTTGCCGATGACCCGGCATTGCAGCAGGTGCATGCCTCCACCCACGAAGTGTTCGGCACGCCCGACCTGCCCGCTGATGCCACCCTCTTCTACCAAGGAAACGACAGTGAACTCGGACAACTCAGCAAATTTGCACGGATTCGCGAACATGGCCGTTCAGAGTGAAACCGTTGCACTGCAAGTCGACAACGACAGCATTGTCGGCACCCTAGTCAGCCCCGGCAGCAAGATGCCGGGCATCCTCTTCGTGCACGGTTGGGGCGGAAGCCAGCAGCGTGATCTGGCCCGGGCCCGGCACATCACCGGACTGGGCTGCGTGTGCATGACCTTCGACCTTCGCGGGCACGAAAAGACCGAAAGCCAACGCCTGACAGTCACGCGTGAACAAAACCTGCATGACCTGATGGTGGCCTACGACCGGCTGCTGAGCCATCCAGCCGTGGACAGTAGCGCCATCGCCATCATCGGCAGCAGTTATGGTGGCTACCTGGCAACGCTGCTGACCCGCGAACGACCAGTCAAATGGCTGGCCCTGCGGGTACCCGCCATGTATTGGGACGACGAATGGAACACCCCCAAGCAAACCCTCGACCGCCAACGTCTGAACGCCTACCGGCAGCAATCGCTTGGCCCGGCTGACAACCGTGCACTGGCAGCGTGCGCCGAGTTCGACGGGGACGTCTTGCTGGTAGAGTCCGAACAGGACGACTATGTACCGCACAGCACACTGATGAGCTACCGCTCGGCATTCATCAGCGCCCATTCACTCACCCATCGCATCGTCGACGGGGCCGACCACGCGCTGTCCAGCGAACAGAGCCAGAAAGCCTACAGCTCGATCCTGGCAGCCTGGATCAGCGAAATGGTCATCGGTGCCCGACTGGACCGCTACCCGCATTACGCGCCTTGGTATGCCTGAAGCTCGCCCACCTGACAATGCAGGCCGCCATCGGCGCCGCGCACCAGACTGCGCAGCGTCTGGTAGGCTGCAAAGTTCACCCCACGCGCCTGATGCTGCCCCAGCAGCTCAAGGAAGGGTTCCTCGACGAAGTGCACGGCCGCCGCCGACCAGGCCTGGCGTGACTGCCATTGCAGGTATTGCAGCACCCGGCTGCCATCGTCACTGGCCTGGACACTGACACCCTGCAGCCCTTCACAGCGCGCAGCAAGCGCTTCGCTGCGCGCCACCAAGGCCTGAGCCAATGCTTGTTGGCACATGCTGGGCACTTCGTACTCGATCATCTGGGTGAACCAAAGGGCATGAGGGATTGCCGACATCGGCGGTCTCCTGGTAACGGACGCATGCAGCGCGATGCCGAGCAGGGTAAAACCTCAAGTAAAGTCAAGGTCAAGTGGTTTATGCGCACCCTCACCTGATACCGCAAAACGCCGCCGGTAGTCACTCGGCGTCAGGCCGGTAATGCGCTGGAACACCTTGCGAAACGCACCCGGGTCCTGGTAACCGACACCCCAGGCAATCTGTTCGACGTTGCGCCGGGTGAACTCCAGCAAACGGCAGGCTCGCCCTACCCTCACCTGCTGGCAATACTCGGTCGGGCGCAGCCCGGTGGCGGCACGAAAGCGCCGCAGGAACGTGCGCGCCTCCAGCCCCGCGCACGCAGCCATCGCCGCAAGGTCAGCCTCCTGCCCGCCATTGCCCTGCAACCAATGTTGCACCTTCAACACGGCCTCGTCGCCGTGGTCCAGGCGCGGACTGAACAGTGCTCCGGGCAAGGGCGCTGTCGTCGGCTCGACTGCCAGGTAGCGAGCGGTCTCTCGCGCCACCGTCGCTCCAAGAAATCGCTCCAGCAGGCGCAAGCCCAGGTCAGTCCAGGCCATCAACCCTGCCGAGGTCACGATATCGCCGTCGTCCAGCAACGGCTGCCGGGCCTCTACGCGCACCTTGGGGAAGCGCTGGGCCAGGGCATGCACGTAGTTCCAGTGGGTGCAGGCCGGGCGCCCGTCGAGTAGCCCACTGGCGGCAATGAAAAACACCCCGATGCAAACCGACGCCAGCACCGTACCGCGCCCGTGCAACTGGCACAGCGACGCGCGGTGACGGTCAAGCAGCTCGGCTTGCGGGGCCGACTCCAGGCTTGGCGGAATGATCAATACACTCAGGCCCGGTGCAGCAGTCGCTGAACTGTCCGGGGCTGGTAGCAACTGCCCTGCCTCATCGGCCTGCCAGAAGCTGACGCGAATGTGCGGCAGCTCGACAGCCCCCAGTTCGGCCGCAACCCGGTTGGCCACCAGGAACAGGTCGGCCAGGCCGTATACGGCCGCGCGCTGCACGCCAGGGTACAGCAGCAGGCCGATGTCCAGGCTGGCAGGGATGTCAGTTTTTGCCCGCATAGTGTCGTTCGCGCCAATCCTCAGGTTCGTGCACACAGCCTATAACTAACGCCTACCAACGACTACTGCCACAGGAGGCAGCATGAGCAAGCAGGCGCTGATCATCATCGACATCCAGAACGACTATTTCCCGGGCGGCAAATGGACCCTCGATGGCGCCGACCAGGCGGCCGACAACGCTGCCCGGTTGCTGGCAGCCGCGCGCCAACGCGGCGACCTGGTGGTGCATGTGCGCCATGAGTTCGACAGTGCCGATGCACCCTTCTTTGCACCGGGCTCGCAGGGCGCGGCCATTCACGCCAAGGTCGAACCGGCAGCAGGCGAGCCGGTGGTGCTCAAGCACAAGGTCAACGCCTTCCTCGGTACCGACCTTGAGCACACGCTGGACCGGCATGGCGTCGAGGCCCTGACCATCGTCGGCAGCATGAGCCATATGTGCATCGATGCCGCCACCCGTGCTGCGGCCGACCTGGGTTACCAGGTGACCGTGGTGCACGATGCCTGTGCGACCCTGCCGCTGGCGTTCGACGGCAGGCAGGTACCGGCGGCGCAGGTTCATGATTCGGCGATGGCGGCACTGGCATTTGCCTATGCCAAGGTCGTGAGGACCGATGAGTTGCTTGAAGGCTGATCGGCTCGAAAGCTTTGGGGCTATGCATCAGCCCCAAAGCTTGCAGGCTCAAATCACCACATTACGCACGAACCGCACCGCCATCGCCCCATCATTGCGATACGCATACCGGCAGTTGCTGGGGAACACATGGAACTGCCCCACCAGCAGACGACGCTCGACCCCTTCGATGATCAACGTCAACTGCCCTTCAGCCACATAAATCTGCTCGCTCCAGCCTTCGGCATCGGCCTCGCTGGAATAGCACTCACCCGGCGCCAGGGTCCACTCCCACAGCTCCACCTCACGCCGCGCCGGGCTGGTGCCAAGCAACACTGCCCGGCTCTGCAGATGCTCACCCGCCCAGGCCAGCTCTTCGATGCGCCCGGGATCACGCCGATCAGGCGCCTGGATCAAGGTACTGAATGCCACCCCCAAGGCTTCGGCGATCAAGTCCAGCGTGGTCAGGCTGACGTTCTTTTCCCCCGCCTCGATGGCCACCAGCATGCGCCGGCTAACCCCGGAGCGCTCGGCCAACGTCGTCTGGCTCATGCCAGCCGCGTTGCGCAGGCTGCGCACATTGAGGCTGACATGTTGAAGCACCGATGCGCGGTGCGCGGAATCTTTGTGCACTATATTGCTCACTGGTCGAGATTGCGCAGTATACTGCCCACTTTGCGGCGATTGTGCGCCGCCCCCTCCGAGTGCGCAAGACCATGAGCCAGGCCAGCAACAAACCGACCCCCACCGTTACCTTTCGCCTGAGCAAGGCTGAACTGGTGCTGGTGTTCATTACCATGTTGTGGGGCGGCACCTTCCTGCTGGTGCACAACGTGATGACCGTCAGCGGCCCGATGTTCTTCGTCGGCTTGCGCTTTGCTGCAGCTGCACTGTTCGTGGGCGTGGTCTCGGCGCGGGCATTGCCCGGGCTGACCTTCACCGAGCTCAAGGCCGGCATGCTGATCGGCGTGTCGATCATGCTCGGCTATGGCTTGCAAACCATGGGCCTGCAAACCATCAGCAGCAGCCAATCGGCGTTCATCACTGCACTGTACGTGCCGTTCGTGCCACTGCTGCAGTGGCTGGTACTGGGCCGACGGCCTGGCCTGATGCCCAGCATCGGCATTTGCCTGGCGTTCATCGGCCTGATGCTGCTGGCCGGGCCGGAAGGCGGCAGCCTGCATTTCAGTGAGGGCGAGGTGGTCACCTTGGTCAGCGCAGTGGCCATCGCCGGCGAAATCATCCTGATCAGCCGCTACGCCGGCCAGGTCGACGTGCGCCGGGTTACCGTGGTGCAACTGGCGACCGCGTCGTTGCTGGCGTTTCTGATGATCGTGCCAACCCAGGAGCGTATCCCCGACTTCTCCTGGCTGCTGCTGGGCAGCGCCGTAGGCCTGGGCGCCATGAGCGCAGTCATCCAGGTGGCGATGAACTGGGCACAGAAGTCGGTTTCGCCCACCCGGGCCACGCTCATCTACGCCGGTGAGCCAGTGTGGGCCGGGATCGTCGGGCGCCTGGCGGGCGAACGCCTGCCGGGCGTGGCACTGCTCGGTGGCCTGCTGATCGTGATCGCGGTGGTGGTGAGCGAGCTCAAAGTACGTCGACCACGCGAGGCCACCGAGGCACGCGATGTACAGAATGAAGGCGAACGCCAGGCGGAGCTGTGAAGTCGCTAACAGCAGCTATGCTTTGTAAACAAATGTTATAAAAAAACAGCTTGTCACAGCCTGTTTGTAGGATTCTGCGACAGCTTGCGTGTTGGTGATCACCCCCTCGGCACGTATGATCTTTGCAAACTTCTCCAGAATAGGCCGCTATGTCTTTGATAGTGCTATTGCTTCTGGTCCATCCTTGCCGGGCTCGTAGCCCTGGTCGGTACCGTCCAGGTAGCACTGCTGTACCCCCAGGTTGCCCATGGCGGTGTGATTCGCGAAGAGTTCCTGTGGCTGCCCAGCCTGGGGCTCAACCTGGTACTGCGCATGGACGGCTTCGCCTGGCTGTTCTCGCTGCTGGTACTGGGCATCGGCACGCTGGTGTCGCTGTACGCGCGCTACTACATGTCACCGCAAGACCCGGTACCGCGCTTCTTCGCCTTCTTCCTGGCCTTCATGGGCGCCATGCTTGGCCTGGTGATCTCCGGCAACCTGATTCAGCTGGTGTTCTTCTGGGAGCTCACCAGCCTGTTCTCCTTCCTGCTGATTGGCTACTGGCACCACCGCGCCGACGCCCGTCGTGGTGCCTACATGGCGCTGATGGTGACCGGTGCAGGCGGCTTGTGCCTGCTGGTCGGGGCCCTGCTGCTCGGCCATGTGGTCGGCAGCTACGACCTGGACAAGGTCCTGGCTGCCTGAGCAAGAGCGCACAGTTCCCCTTCCAGTTCTGGCTGCCCCACGCCATGGCAGCGCCCACGCCGGTATCGGCCTATTTGCACTCTGCCACCATGGTCAAGGCCGGGGTGTTCCTGCTGGCGCGGCTGTGGCCGGTGCTTTCCGGCAGCGAAGAGTGGTTCTGGATCGTCGGCGGTGCCGGTGCCCTCACCCTGCTGCTCGGCGCGTTCGCCGCCATGTTCCAGAACGACCTCAAGGGCCTGCTGGCCTATTCGACCATCAGCCACCTGGGCCTGATTACCCTGCTGCTGGGCCTGAACAGCCCACTGGCTGCCGTTGCCGCGGTGTTCCACATTCTCAACCATGCCACGTTCAAGGCCTCGCTGTTCATGGCCGCCGGCATCATCGACCACGAAAGCGGTACGCGCGACATCCGCCGCCTCAGCGGCCTGATCCGCCTGGTGCCCTACACCGCGACCCTGGCCATGGTGGCCAGTGCCTCGATGGCTGGCGTGCCGCTGATGAACGGCTTCCTGTCCAAGGAAATGTTCTTCGCCGAAACCGTATTCATCAGCTCCACCGCGTGGGTCGAAGCCACCCTGCCCGTGATCGCCACCCTGGCTGGCACCTTCAGCGTGGCCTATGCCCTGCGCTTTACCGTCGATGTGTTCTTCGGGCCGACCGCCCAGGACCTGCCCCACACCCCGCACGAGCCGCCACGCTGGATGCGTGCGCCGGTCGAACTGCTGGTGCTCACCTGCCTGGTGGTGGGGATCTTCCCTGCCCAGTCGGTCGGCCCACTGCTGGCCGCTGCGGCGCTACCGGTGGTAGGCGGCACCCTGCCGGAGTACAGCCTGGCGATCTGGCATGGCTGGAACGCACCGCTGATCATGAGCCTGGTGGCCATGAGCGGCGGTATCGTGCTGTACCTGCTGCTGCGCAAGCAGCTGCGCCTGGGCCGCTTCCCCTACCCACCGGTGATCGAGCGCTTCAACGGCAAGCGCCTGTTCGAGCACGGGCAGGTTCACCTGATGGTGCTGGCGCGTCGCGTCGAGCGCCTGTTCACCTCTCGCCGCCTGCAATCGCAGCTGCTCATGCTGGTGGTCGCCGCCTTTCTCGCAGGCCTCACGCCCATGCTCTACAGCGGGCTGAGCTGGGGCGACCGGCCGAAAATTCCGGGCTCGGGCGTGTTCGTCGCACTGTGGCTGATCGCCATTGCCTGCGCCATCGGCGCCGCCTACCAGGCCAAGTACCACCGCCTGGCGGCACTGATCATGGTCAGTGTCTGCGGCCTGATGACCTGCATCACCTTTGTCTGGTTCTCCGCGCCTGACCTGGCCCTGACCCAGCTGGTGGTGGAAGTGGTCACGACTGTGCTGATCCTGCTGGGCCTGCGCTGGCTGCCACGGCGTATCGAAGGCGTATCGCCACTACCGGGTAGCCTGGAGCGCGCGCGCATGCGCCGCCTGCGCGACCTGCTGCTGGCCGTGCTGGTAGGTGGCGGCATGGCCGTGCTGTCCTACGCCATGCTGACCCGGCCAACACCCAACGACATTTCGTCGTTCTACCTCAGCCGTGCGCTGCCCCAGGGCGGCGGCACCAACGTGGTCAACGTGATGCTGGTGGACTTCCGCGGCTTCGACACCCTCGGTGAAATCACCGTGCTGGTGGCCGTGGCGCTGACCGTGTTCGCCCTGCTGCGCCGCTTCCGCCCCCCCAAAGAGAGCATGCAACTGCCGGCGCAGCAGCGCCAGCTGGCACCCGACGTGGTCACCGACCTGATCAACCCACGGCATGCCACCGACACCGCGCTGGGCTTCATGATGGTGCCTGCCGTGCTGGTGCGCCTGCTGCTGCCCGTCGCGCTGCTGGTCTCGATGTACCTGTTCATGCGTGGTCACAACCAGCCGGGCGGCGGCTTTGTCGCCGGCCTGGTGATGTCGGTGGCGTTCATCCTGCAGTACATGGTGGCCGGTACCCAGTGGGTCGAAGCGCAGATGAGCCTGCGCCCGCTGCGCTGGATGGGCACCGGGCTGCTGTGCGCGACCCTGACCGGGGTCGGCGCCATGCTGCTGGGTTATCCGTTCCTCACTACCCATACTGCCCACCTGCACCTGCCGCTGCTGGGTGATGTGCATGTGGCCAGCGCGCTTTTCTTCGACGTCGGCGTATACACCGTGGTGGTCGGCTCGACCTTGCTGATCCTCACGGCCCTGGCGCACCAGTCGGTGCGCGCTTACCGCCCGGGCAACCCGGCGAAAACCAGCCAAGCAGGAGCCGCCTGATGGAAGAAGTGATTGCAGTCGCCATCGGCGTGCTCGCCGCCTCGGGGGTGTGGCTGATCCTGCGCCCCCGTACCTACCAGGTCATCATGGGCCTGTGCCTGCTGTCGTACGGGGTCAACCTGTTCATTTTCAGCATGGGCAGCCTCTTCATCGGCAAAGAGCCAATCATCAAGGACGGCGTCACACAGGACCTGCTGCACTACACCGACCCGCTGCCGCAGGCACTGGTGCTTACCGCCATCGTCATCAGCTTTGCCATGACCGCGCTGTTTCTGGTGGTGTTGCTGGCCTCGCGCGGCCTGACCGGTACCGACCACGTGGATGGCCGGGAGCGTGACGAATGAATGGAGTGAGTCAACTGATCGTTGCACCTATCCTGCTGCCGCTGGTCACTGCCGCAGTCATGTTGTTGCTAGGTGAAAAGCACCGGCAGATCAAGGCCCGCCTGAACCTGCTGTCGACCTTCGCCGGCCTGGCAATCGCCGTCAGCCTGCTGCTGTGGGTGCGCACCCAGGGGCAGGCAGCGTCGATCGGCGTTTACCTGCCGGGCAACTGGCCGGCACCGTTCGGCATCGTGCTGGTCGTGGACCACTTGTCCGCCCTGCTGCTGACCCTGACCGGGGTCATCGGCTTCAGCGCCCTGCTGTTTGCCCGCGCCCGCTGGGACAGCGCCGGGGCCAGCTTCCATGCGCTGTTCCAGATTCAGCTGATGGGCCTTTATGGCGCCTTTCTTACCGCAGACCTGTTCAACCTGTTCGTGTTCTTCGAAGTGCTGCTGGCCGCCTCGTACGGCTTGCTGCTGCATGGCTCGGGTCGCGCCCGGGTGCGGGCCGGCCTGCACTACATCGCCATCAACCTGTTCGCCTCGTCGCTGTTTCTGATCGGCGCCGCCATGCTGTATGGCGTGACCGGCACCCTGAACATGGCCGACCTGGCCCTGAAGATTCCCCTGGTGCCAGAGGCCGACCGTGGCCTGTTGCACGCCGGTGCGGCGATCCTGGCGATGGCCTTCCTGGTCAAGGCCGGTATCTGGCCGCTGAACTTCTGGCTGGTGCCCGCCTACGCTTCGGCCAGCGCACCCGTGGCTGCGCTGTTCGCCATCATGACCAAGGTCGGCCTGTATGCCGTGCTGCGCCTGTGGACACTGTTGTTCTCCGGGCAGGCCGGGGCCTCGGCACATTTCGGCGGCGAATGGCTGGTATACGGCGGCTTGGCCACCCTGGCGGTGGCCGCGGTATCGATCCTGGCTGCACAGCGCCTGGAGCGCATGGCAGCCCTCAGTATCCTGGTCTCGGCTGGCACCCTGCTCGCCGCGGTTGGCTTTGCCCAGGCGGCGCTGACCGGTGCGGCGCTGTTCTACCTGGTCAACTCCACCCTGGCCCTGTGCGCGCTGTTCCTGCTCGCCGAACTGGTCGAACGCTCACGCTCGGCCAATGAGGCGCCCCTGGACGAAGAAGAAGACGTGATGCCGCCCCCGCTGGAGTCGCTGCACCCGCCCAAGGGTATCAACCTCGACGACGAGCAGAAGGTGGTGATCGGCCAGATCATCCCATGGACCATGGCCTTCCTGGGCCTGAGCTTCATCGCCTGCGCGCTGCTCATCATCGGCATGCCGCCACTGTCGGGCTTTGTCGGCAAGCTCAACCTGATCAGCGCGTTGTTCAACCCGCAGGGCCTGGGCGTGCCGGCCGAACAACCGTTGAGCCCGGCAGGCTGGGGCCTGGTGGCACTGCTGATCCTGTCCGGCATGGCGTCGCTGATCGCCTTCGGTCGCGTGGGCATACAGCGCTTCTGGAAGCCCGAAGAGCGCCCGTCACCCGTGCTGCGCCGCTATGAGTGCCTGCCCATCGTCATCCTGCTCGGCCTGTGCATGGTCCTTAGCCTCAAGGCCGAGCCGTTGCTGCGCTACACCCAGGACACCGCCGCCAGCCTGCAGGCCCCGGACGCCTACATCGAAGCCGTGATGGCCGCCCGGCCGATTCCTGGCCCCACCTCGCTCGACGTACAGGTGCAGCCATGAACCGACTGTTCCCCGCCCCGCTGCTATCGGTTTCGCTGTTCGGCCTGTGGCTGTTGCTGAACCTCTCAGTCAGCCCCGGCAATCTGCTGCTGGGCGCCGCACTGGGTGTGCTGGCCCCGCTGCTGATGGCACCGTTGCGCCCTCAGCATGCCCACGTGCGTCGGCCGCTGGTAATTGCCCGGCTGATCGGCCGGGTCGGCATCGATGTGATCGTCTCCAACCTGCTGGTGGCCCGCGGCGTACTGCGTGCCGGCAAGCAGCCGCCACGCTCGGCGTTCGTGCACATACCGCTGGCATTGCGCGACCCGCACGGCCTGGCGGCACTTTCGATGATCACCACGGTGGTGCCCGGCACAGTCTGGTCCGAGCTGGCGCTGGACCGCAGTGTCTTGCTGCTGCATGTGTTCGACCTGGACGATGAAGCGGCCTTCATCCAGCACTTCAAGGACACCTACGAACGCCCGCTGATGGAGATCTTCCAATGACAGGCCTGCTCGCCAATGCTGTCCTCGCCAGCCTGTTCATCTTCGCCCTGGCCATGGGCCTGGCGCTGATCCGGCTGTTCCGTGGCCCGTCCGCCCAGGACCGTGTGCTGGCGCTGGACTACCTGTATATCCTGGCCATGCTGACCATGCTGGTGCTGGGGATCCGTTACGCCAGTGACACCTACTTCGAAGGTGCCCTGTTGATTGCGCTGTTCGGCTTTGTCGGCTCGTTTGCCTTGGCCAAGTTCCTGCTGCGCGGAGAGGTGATCGAATGACCGAAACCTTGGTACTGCCCTTCTGGCTGGAGGTGGTCACTGCCGTGCTACTGCTGACCGGCAGCCTGTTCGCCCTGGTGGGTGCCATAGGCCTGGTACGCCTGAAAGATTACTTCCAGCGTATGCACCCACCGGCACTGGCCTCGACCATCGGCGCCTGGTGCGTGGCGCTGGCCTCGATCATCTACTTTTCCTGGCTCAAGGACGCGCCTGTGCTGCACGCCTGGCTGATTCCGATCCTGCTGTCGATTACCGTGCCGGTCACCACGCTCTTGTTGGCGCGGGCGGCGCTGTTCCGTAAGCGCATGTCGAAAGAGCCGGTGCCCGAAGAGGTCAGCAGCGGTCGCGACCGCGGTAACTGAAGGTTGCGCCTCACAGTTGGCTGAGGCGCTGCAGCTCCCGCCGGACCATGGCGACATAAGGCGGTGGGCCGAGCCGGTAGAGCTCACCCGCCACCCAGCTCAGCCAGGTGCTTTGCAGTTCCTGGCGCCTGGCCAGCAAACGCTCGGCCTCGGCCACGGCATCCGCCTGATGCTGCCGATGAAATTCAGCCCGCGAGGCAGGTGCACCGTCAGCGCCGGTCACTCACTGGCCTTGAAGGTGGTCAGTTCACCTTTGCGCCATTTGGCAACCTTGCCGGTCACCGCCTTGAGCAACTTGCCCAGGCCTTCCTGCACTTGCTGCTGTGCGGCGAACACCAGCATCACGCCCTGGCCCTCACGAAACACGATGCCCTCGCCTTCCGGCACCGAAACGAAGGCGTAATCGCCCACGCCATACACATTCAACTTGATTTCGCGAAAGCGCATTTCCAGCTTGCCACCTTCACGGCTGGGCAATACGGCAGCGCGGAAGTGGTCGCCTACTTTGAGCTCCAGACGTTGCTTGTCATCGACCACCAGTGCACTTTCGGTGTCGATTTCGGCCATGTAAAGGCCTTCTGGATTCTGTTCGGTGACATAGATGAAGCGGCCCTGGAACAGTTGGGCCAATTTACCGCGTAAGTCGCCCAGGGCGAACAATGCATGGGTATCAAGAGTGCTGACTGCCAATGAAGTAATCCTCAACCGGTTACAACCCGCCCTCACCCAACTTATCGATAGGCGAAAAGAGTAATAAAGCGATATACGAAATGTCTGTGCCCGCTGACGATGCAGCGTGCAGGAATCTTTACTCTGGTTTGCCAGATTCGCCCTCAACCGAAGGCGTTTGGCTCATTCCCGGCGTGGGAAGCGTGATGCCTGAGATCACTCGCCAGAAAGCGCAACCAAGGAAGCGGGCCTGCAAGAACACAAGGCCGGGCATCCCGATGCGCATTACTGTAGGACAAATATGCCCGAAAACACCGAAACCCGTCGAGAGGCAATAAACATTTTCAGGCAGCCAGCCCTTTCTTCAGTTGTTGCTGCCAGGCAGCCTGGCATTCCAACGCCTCTTCACGGGTGGCAAATGCGGTACCACGGCGTTCGCCATTGACCAGCACCACCCAGCAGATGCGTTTGCCCAGCGCTTGCAGGGTGGCCGGCACCCCCGAACCAATCATCACGGCTACATCGACTCGGCTATTCATCATTCCCTCCGGAACTTAATTAGCACCCTAACGATATAGCCATGATACGCCTGCTCGTGGCGAGGAAACAGCGCATGTCGGTACAGCAGTGTTACGCACGGGGCAACAAAAACGGCGCCAGCGAGAAACGCAAAAAGCCCCAGGGATTGCTCCGTGGGGCTTGGCACCGCGCGCGGGGTTATACCTGGCGCTGGTGGCGGTCGAGCTGCTCGTGGCGCTCCTGGGCTTCGATGCAGTACTTGGTGGTCGGGCTGATCAGCAGGCGCTTCAGGCCAATCGGCTCACCGCTGTCATCGCACCAGCCGAAGCTTTCGTCGGCAATACGGTCCAGGGCCATTTCCAGCTGA
>JADHEF010001252.1_pt1 | contig 16905 bp, 9 predicted proteins | sample 8952391 | NCBI WGS metagenome assembly JADHEF01 (sample SAMN16124439, study PRJNA663245) | bioreactor sludge metagenome | isolation source: sludge (nitrite) | place: India:Bengaluru | collected 2019-02-28
AGCCGCAGCAGGCAGCCCATCTGTTTGCCCCAGTTCTGCATGCCCGGAATGCGGTAAACCAGCGCCAGCCGGTTGGCCCCAGGCCGCAGTTCGCCGGCGAAGCCGTCCAGTTTCTTCCCGTTCAGCACCAGGACCGGCACCAGTTCCCGCAGGCAGTGGAACGACACGGGACGCGCCGTTGGGGAGTGGACATCCGCCCGGAGGACATAGACCGGGAAGTCCGTCGCCCGCCAATCGCCCTGCGTGCGGATCACCTCGATGTCGAGTTCGTCGGCCCCGATGGGACCATCGATCGGGGCGACACGCCACGGCATCGGCGCCGGTCCACCGGCGGTGAGATGCGCCGTGACGGCGGCTTCCCGGTACTGGTCCTGGGGAATGGGCCCCATCACTGCGAAACGGTTGGCAGGATAGGAGGGATCGTCCACTCCGCCCGGGCGCCGGCACGTGAGGTAGAGGCGCGCGGGAAGCGTACCCAGCTGGAAATCCACCTGGGCGACAAAGTAATCGGTGCCGTAGCGGAACCTCGGATCTTCCGTGTCCGCCGTGAGGGGCAGCTTGTCGCTCCACGCGGAGCCATTGGGCAGGCTGGGGGCGTCGCGGGCCACCACGCCTTCGCGCCAGGCCAGCGGGGTCCGGTAGGTCACCTGGATCCCCGTGGCCGGCAAGCCGGTCTCGTTGCGAAGCATGAGGCACAATCCGCTTTTGTCGGCATGCAGCAAGCCGCGCAGCCCGGGGAACTTGCCCGCCATGTCGCCTTCGCCGGGTTCCGCCCGGTTGGAGGGATTGGGGATTTCCGCAATCCGTTTCGGCAGCACCTCGTTGTCGCCGGGGTGGACGTTGAGCAGGCCGACGCCGGCCTTGGACCTCGACGCCGGCTGGACCCGCGCCTCCTTGCACGCCGCCGCCACGATGCTGCCCTCCGGCGCGCCCGAGACCTCCAGGGTCAGCGGAACCGGATCGTTAGCGAATCGCGCCGCCGGGCGGACCAGTTCGAGTCGCACGGTCTCGCTCTCGGTCGCCGCGACGCGCAGCGTGTGACGGTCGTACGCGTAGCGGTATGCGGCATACTGGTTCTGGTTGCAGTGCCACAGGTCCGGGAAGGACTTGAGGTAGTCGAGGCGCTTCTCCAACTCGTCGAGGCCGTAATTCTGGGGCCGGCCGTACCACGCGTGCATCGAGTTGGAAACAAGCGGGAAGCGCTCGCGCAGCTCGGCCGAACCCATCGCCCAGTCCACGCCCTTCTTGAACTGGTCAAACGGGTTGTTCTCCGGCGGCATGATGATGCTGAGCACGAGGCTTGAGCGCAGGTCGTCGTCGAAGGTCTTGAACTCGGCCACGTGGATGATGCCCGCCCGTTCCAGCGTGCGGATCAGGCGGGCCTGGACCAGGTCGCCCTCGAACGCGTTGCGGTAGTCGATGAACGGGAAGGTGTGGCTGTTGACGAGAGTGTCCAGGGCGCACTCCCACTCGATGCGGTTCGCGGCCACCTCCTGGAACATGCGGTTCGGGTTGTTATAGGTCATCCACGGGTGGGTCAGGCCGTGGGTCCCGATGGAGTTGCCGCCGCTGACGAGGGCGGCCGCGGTGGGCCGGAAAGACTTGCCCTGCAGGTAGGGCACCGAATCGCCGTTCAGGTACCACGTGCCCCTGATCCCGCGCGCGTCCATCACGCGCTTCGCGTCCAGCCCCTCGGAATCGCAGTCGTCCCACCGGCAGGAAACGGCACGCGCGTGTCCCTCGAGAAGGGGTGCGACGCGGAACCGGGCGGCGCGGGCCGCCGACGCGTCGCGGAAGCGCACGTCGATGTGCTGCGTGACCATAGGCGGGGGGAACTGCTCGTCCACCCGGGGCAGTTCTCCCGGTGCGCCGGGAGCGGCAAGCGTGGAGGTCGTGGTCATGAGCAGGGCCGCAATTCTCAGGGTGTCACCGTTTCTTTTTGTCAAAGCGCTCACCGTAGGCGTTGGTTCTCCGGAAAACCGGGAGTTCATGGATTTCGGCCAGGGGGCGGTAGCGGCGGGGACGGCGGAACGCGTCGCCCCAGATGGAGCGTTCGCGGTACTCGCGCATGGCCTTGAGGTGGAAATCCGCCAGGAGCATCTGCTCGGCGCCGTCCGCCTCGGCGATGCGGTTGCCCGCAACGTCGAAGGCGCAGGAGTGGCCGTTCATGAACGGCGCCGGGTAGTTGGCCATGGCCACCATCACGCTGTTCTCCAGCGCGCGGACCTGGAACTGGGCAACCCGTAGCGGCTCCAGCAGGCAGGCATTCGGGGTCAGGATCAGCTCCGCGCCGCCCAGCATCAGCAGGCGGGCGCTCTCGGGGAACTCGCGGTCGAAGCAGATCATGGACCCCACCTGGACCGGGCCGAGGCGGGTGTCCAAAGCCGTCACGGGGAACGCGTCGCCCGGCGTGGTGGCCGCCTCGAAGTTGGCAAAGTCGCACGTGTGCACCTTGGCGTAGGTGAGAACCAGGCGCCCGCTGCGGTCGAACAGGGCGATGGCATTGCGCGGGGCCGACGGCCACGCCTGGAGGAAAGTGACGCCGATGGCCATGCCGAGTTCGCGCGCCATGTTGCCGAAGCCGGACACCCAGGGCCCGTCCACGGGCACGGCCTGGGCCTGCCAGCGCCGCTTGTCCCCGGCGGCCGTCCCCTGGAACGGGGTGTACCCGATGTTGTACATCTCGGGAAGGAGCGCAACGTCGGCGCCTGCCTTTGCGGCCAGCCGCAGCCAGTCGGCCGCCTTGGTGGCGTTTGCCGCCTGGTCGTTGCCGTTGCTGGCCAACTGCAGCATGGCCACGCGCAGGTGATCGTCGAGGCGCGGTCCGCCCGAACCGGCCGGCTTGAATTCCAGCGACGGCGTGGTCTTCTCCGCGGCCTGTGCCGCGGACGGTGCGGCGGCGAGCGCAAGGGCGCCCACGCCGGCCGCGGCACCCGAAAGGAATTCCCGGCGTCCCATGGCGGCGCTCATGCCCCGGATGCCAAGACACGGTTCCGCCCCGTCACTCTCCGCGTTTTTCCGGTCTCCCATTTCGGGATAGCCAATCGAAGCGACCTCCGTTGGGGCAGAATTCAGGATCGTTCTTGGGGCGGGCCGGAAAGGGTTGGCTGGTCGTTTCAAAATCGATCTCCCATGGTGGGGGTGGAATCGGGGCTTTCGAAAAGCCGCAATAACGGTGTATCTGGTTCGGGCAACAGTACGGGTGGGGGGGCCAGGTCATTGGGCTTGGACTCAGGAGAGCCGGGCGGATTCCAAATTGGGATTCAGGGCACCCGCCACGGGTGGCGTCGTGGACCGGGGACGAATCTCGCACGGGGAAACAAAACGGGAAACCGGTCCCCCGCTGCGCCCCTGGATCAGGTCGAGGGCGATTTCGGCCGCATTGCGACCCACCACTTCCACCGGATCGTAGGAAGTGCTCAGGCCGATCAGCTCCGATTCCCCCGTGTCGCCCATGCCCATGATGGCGATGCCGCGGGGCACGTCCAGCCCCATGTCGTCGCGCAGGATGGTGATGGCCGTGCAGGCCAGGGCGTCCGAGGCGCAAAGGACCGCGTCGGGTCTGTCACCCGGGGACGCGAACACTTCGTGGAGGCGGGTTCCGTAACCGACGAGCCGTCCGTTGTCGAGCTGCTGAAGGGCGTAGCGCTGGTCCAAACACACGAATTCGGGGTGGAAATGCAGACCCGCCTTTTCCAGTCCGGCCTGGAACCCTTCCAGGCGCCAGCGCGCGGCCAGCGTGCCGCGGTCCACGCCGTAAAACGCGATGCGGCGGCGGCCCGTGGCGGCCAGGTGGGCCACGCTGGCCTCGATGGCCTTGCGGCTGTCCCACATGGATACGCTGACCTCGGGGAGCGCGTCGATTCCGTCGAGGAGGATGATCGGCGTTCCCATCTCGTGAACGCGGCGGTAAAGATCCGTGTTTTCGATCATCGGCCGGATGATGATGGCGGCCCGCTGTTCCTCCAGCATGGCCTGCAGTTCGCGGCGCTCGCGTTCGGGATCCCAGAAATGCACCGTGAGGGAGGTGAAGAAACCGGCCGGATCGAAGACGGGCAGCGCGCCCATCATGAGGCGGTTGGCGATCCCGCGCTCGAGGTCCGCGACGAGGATGGTGATCGTGTGGGTTTCGCGGCGCCGGAGGTTGCGCGCCAGGTTGTTGCGCACATAACCCAGCTGCTTGGCGGCAGCCATGACGCGTTCCGTGGTGATCTGGGACAGGTTGCGTTCGCGGGCTCGGCCGTTGAGGATATAGGAAACGGTGGGGATGGATACGCCGACGGCGCGTGCCACATCGGCCATCGTGACGGTTGTTTTACGATTTGCGTTCATAGGCACCAATTAAAGGATTATCCCACTTGACTTCTCTGTCCCGCTTCCAATCGGTTGGTTCTGTTCATCGAAAATCCAAATCGCTCACAAACGATTTCAGCCAAACATAAAAGCGCAACATAGTTTATCCAAAGCAATCGATAGCGGGTTGAGGCCGTCACACACAAGCAAAAAGCGTTTACTGAACTAAACTAATTTTAGCGTAAATATCACGCAAGCCGGAGTGGACCCCATGAAAAAACATGAATCCCGCATCGCTGCCCTGGCCGCGGTCGGCACCATCCTGGCTGCCGCAGGCGCCGTCCAGGCCGCCGGGCCGGTCCGCGTCACGATCAGCCGCGACGAGTTGGCCACGCGTCCCATCAATCCCCTCGTCTACGGCAATTTCGTGGAACTCGGATTCGGACGCCAGCCCGAGGGGATGTGGGCGGAGATGTTCTTCAACCGAAGTTTCGAGAAGGTCCCCCCGTACAGCCCCACCCAATGGTTCTGGCTCTCACGCAGCGAAAAGGACAACCTCACCACCGAGGAGTGGTGGCATTCGGGATACGAAGAGAAGCCCTGGTATCTCGTCCCGGGCAGCGACAAGGCTGAGCTGCGGCTGTTCGAGTTCGCCGGAATCTGCCACGGCCAGCAGGGGGCGTGGCTTCTGAACGACCAGGGAACGAAACCCGCCGCCTTCGCCCAGGACGGCATTTACCTGCGCAAGGACGAGACCTACCAGTTCCGCGGGGCATTCCGCGCGGTGCGGCAGATGTTCGATGTAACGCCGACCTCCGTCACGGTGAACGCCGAGATCCGCCTGTACCCCGAGGGAAAACTCGACAAGCCGCTACTCACGGTGCCCGTGAAGGACATCCGGGCTTCGCTCGATTACCGCGAGGCGGACCTGGCGGTCCCCGGCTTCGAGGGCCGCGCCACGTTCAGCGTCTGGATACCGGCCAGGTCCGCCCTCAACGTCGACGCCTTCTCGCTCGTGCCCAAAAACAACGTGGACGGCTGGCGGGCGGACGTCGTCGAGGCGGCGCGCCGCGTCAAACCCGCCATCCTCCGCTGGCCGGGAGGCTGCTTCGCCTCGTTCTACGACTGGCGCGAGGGCATCGGCCGGCGCGACGACCGCAGCCCGAAACCCAGCGCCTTCTGGGGCGGGCTGAACGACAACGACATCGGCACGCCCGAGTTCCTGCGTTTCTGCCGCCTGGTGGGCGCCGAGCCGTTCCTGTGCGTGAACATGATCACGGGAAGCCCCGAACAGGCGGCCGAGTGGGTCGCCTACTGCAATCTGCCCGCCGGTCACCCGCTGGCGGCCCGGCGCAGGCAGGACGGCTCGGCGGCGCCCCATGCGGTGAAGTTCTGGGAACTGGACAACGAGACCTACCGCCGGTGGGCCCACGCCGGCTACGCGCGCCGCTGCGTGGATTTCAGCAAAGCCATGAAGGCCGTGGATCCCTCCATCCAGCTGGTGATGGTCGGCTACGCGGACTTCCAGCCGCACCTCGCCGAGATGCTGGAAATCTGCGGGCGCCACATCGACCTCGTGTCCGACCGCGCGACGGACGAGGCCGGGCTGCGCCGCGACCTGGCCATCATCGCCGACTACAACCGGCGCAACGGCACGAAGATCCGCCTGTGCAACACGGAGTGGCTGCCGCAGGTGGCGGACGTGGCCGCCCAGCCGGACAATTACAACCGCCAGCCGCTGCCGAAGGATGTGACCCTGCAGAACCGGCAGATCCGCTGGCGCTACGCGATGAACACGGCCCGGCAGCTGATGACCTTCCAGCGCCTGGGCGGCGAGTTCGTCTTCGCGAACTTCAACAACTTCGCCAACACATGGGGGCAAAATGTGATCGAGTGCGCCAAGGAATCCGCGTGGCTCTCGGGACCGGGACTCGTGTTCGAGATGTTCTCGCGCTCCCCCGCCGCGTGGGTGCTGCGCTCCTCGCCCAATCCCTCGCCCGATGTGGACGTGCAGGCGGCGTGGGACGCCCGGCGCACGGCGGTGGTCGTGAACGCGCTGAATTACACCGCCGCCCCCGTGACGGTGGAGGTGGACCTCAAGGCGCTGGGACGCACATTCCGCAGGGCGGAGGTCACGGCGCTGACAGGCACCGGCCTCGGGGCGCACCTGACCCCGAAAACCCCCGACGCGATCAAACGCACGGACCGCAACATGGCGATCGCCGGAAAGGGCGACATGGTGACGCTGGAACTGCCGCCCTTCTCGCTGACCCAGGCCGTGGTGAAGAGGTAGCCGCTTGACAGCTCCCATGCCGCTGCCCGCCCCATGACAAACCGAGCCACCGTGCGGGTGGATCCCGGGAAGAAAACCGGCGACATCCACCCGTGGTTGTACGGCCATTTCCTGGAACACATCCTGAATTCCGTGGAACTCGGCATCCATGCCGAGCTGCTCACGGAGCGCAGTTTTGAGCTGGAAGCCATCCCGGCGCGGGAGACGCTGGCTTCGGCCGGGTCCGCGCGGTGCGTGGAGCCGGAATCGGGAGATTGGCGCGAGGCGGACGGACGGGTGCTCCAGGTCTCCCGCGGGGCCGGCAGCATTGCCTGGGCCGCAAGGCTGGCCGAAACCGGGGATTTCCAGGTCGGGGTGCGCGCGATGAAGCTGGGCGGCACCGGGGGGCCGGCGATCGTGCTCGAAACCGGGGACGGGCGCCGCGTTTGGTGGTGCCTGACCGGTTTTGCCGGTTCCACGAGAGTGGAGATTCGCGACAAGACCTCGACCAGCGTGCACATCCTTGCCACCGGCCACGGAATTGTCGCCAGAACCGGCCGGATGGACCAGGTGCTGGTAACGGGGCGCTGGTTGGACCTGCAGGTGAAAGTGGGGGACCGCCGGGCGAAATTCCTGGTCGACGGAACCGTGCGCCACGAACTGGATTTGCCGGCGATGGAACTCGTCCGCGTCGGGCTCGCCTGCGTTGACTCGCAGGCCGCGTTTGCGGATTTTCGCCTGATCGGTTCTTCGGGCGCGGAACTGGCGACCCTTCACCCGTCGGACGCGCCAACCGGCGCCGCCCTCCTGCCGGCCCTGGGCTGGGATCCCCTCGAGGGGGTCGTGACAGGCACGTGCCGGTTTTCGATCCGCCACGAGGCCCCTTTCAATTCGCGCGCCAACCTCAGGGCCGAGGTCGCCGCCGTCGCGGAATCCCCGGTGGGAATCTGCCAGGGTCCGCTGGCACTGTCGCCCTGCAAGCGGTTGAACGGGAGCGTCTACCTGCAAAGCCCTGCGCCCGGCGCCGCGGTGGAAGCCGGGGTGCGGAGCCGCGCAACGGGCGGTGTGCTGGCCTCCGCCCTCCTGGACAACCTGCAGCCCGCCTGGACGCGGCACGAGTTTGTGCTGACCCCCGGCGCCGCCTGCGGGGACGGCGAGTTCTTCCTGCGCTTCACCGCGCCCGGCGTGTACGAGATCGACCAGGTGTCGCTGATTCCCGCGGATGCGGGTTGGCCGCCCCTGCGCCCGGACCTGGTGGAAGCCGTGCGCGCGCTTCGCCCCGCCATCATCCGCTGGCCGGGGGGATGCTTCGCGTGGGTGTACGACTGGAAACTGGCGATCGGGCCGGTGGAGAAACGGACCTCGATTCCGCTCTTTGACTGGACCGGCAATGGCGGGAGCGACAACAACAACTTCGGGACGGACGAGTTCGTCGCCTTCTGCCGCATCGTGGGGGCCGAACCGCTCCTGGTCATCAACATGAACCTGGGCGTGCAGGACGCCCTGGACTGGATCGAGTACTGCAACGGCGGGCCCGACACCAGATGGGGCGCGGTCCGCGCGGCCAACGGGCACCCCGACCCTTACGGCGTGCACTGCTGGTCCATCGACAACGAGCGGTGGGGATACGGCGAGGAGGATTATGCCCGCGAAAGTGCCAGGTTCATCGAAGCGATCCGGGCCCGGCATCCCGGACTGAGAATCTGGATTGTCGGCTCCAGCCTGGAACCCAACCACGCGTTCGGCCCGCAGGTGGAGAACCGCTTCGGCGCGGACGTGGCGCGCCGCATCCCCGGGCAGGCCGACTATGTGAGCCTGCACGGCTACTGGGGCGGGTGCGAATGGCCCCGGCTGTCGGTGGCCAACCTGCGCATCGAGGAGTTCATCCGGCGGGAGATCGCCTCCTACCGGGGCAACCCCGGCGGCGGCCGGGAGAAGGTCGCCCTGGACGAATGGAATCCCGGCACCGTCGATTACCAGTCCGGCATCGGGGCCGCGCTGATCTTCAACACGATGGAACGCCAGTGCGACGCGGTGGGGATGGCCGCGCCCGCCCTTTGGATCCGGCATGTCAGGAACGGGGACGCGTGGGACAACGCCCTCATCAACCACGACCACCGCGGGTGGTTCCCCTCGGTGACCTACCTAGTGAACCGCGCCTGGTCGCAGAACCGGTGCCCCGACCTGGTCCACTCGGAAACGGAATCACCCACGGTTCATGCGGACGGGATGGAGGTCCCCGCGCTGGATGCCGTGGCCACGGCGGATCCCGCGCAGGGCCGCCTCGTCGTGAAAATGGTGAACCGGGACCCGGCGCGCGGACTGGCCGTGACCATCGAGGCGGGCGGGGCCGCATTTGACGACGAGGCAGCCGTCACCCTGCTGGCCCATGACAGGATGGATGACCGCAACACCATCGGGGAGCCCCGACGAATCGCGCCGCGCGAATTCCGGATTCCCGTGGTCGCGGGACGCGCCACCCTGGAACTCCCGCCGGTTTCCGCCGCGCTGGCGGTCTTCCGCAAGTAGCGGCCCGCCGCGGCAACGGGCGGCTCAGTACTCCAGTTCGGCGGCCATCTCGTCGGGGGCGAGGGGGCGCTCGACGCGCTTCACGAAGCTGCCCCGGGGATCATAGATGGAAGCCACGCCGGCGCGGAACACACCGAGTCGCCCGGCCACCTTCTGGTATTCGGCAGCGGACATGTCCAGGCGCACGGCCACGTAACGCGACGCGATGACGCCTGCCACCTTCGGGTTGCCCAGCACCTTGTCCTCGAATTGGCGCGGGCCGTCGGCCGCGCGGTTGGCGAAGAGCACCAGGATGCGCTTGTTGTCGCGTCCGCCCCGGCGCTGGGCCGCCGCGAGGTCCGTTTCCCAGTCCACCCCGGCGCCGGCGCTTTCCGGTTCAGCGGCGGGGGCGGCGGATCCCGGGCCGGCGGCCGGCGCCACGAGATTCCGGGTCAGGCGGACGTTGTCCACCAGCAGCTCCTGCCCCCCGATCACCACGCGGATTTTCCTGCCCACCAGGTCCGGAAAATCGGAGCCCTTCAGCTTGAGCGCGACAGTGACCCATTGACCGGGCACCAGGCGGAAATCCTCCGTGGCCTGGTTCGCGTCGGTGTGGTAGAATTTGCCGGCCAGGACGGCGCCGTTGTCGGAATCCGCCGTGAAAAGGACGTAGGCCGGATCCTTTCCGGGCGCCCCGAGACCGGGCCGGAGGTCCACCTGCAGGTTGTAGTTCGTGTCCGCCTCCACCGGCCCGACAGCCTGCCAGATCCGGAAGGCAAACCGCTGGGAAACCTCGCCGTACTTGTTGCTGGAGGCGAACAGGAACTGGGTTCCGTCGGAGGCGCCAGGCAGTTCGCCCCAGTTGCCGTATGTGATGCCGAGGGACGGGGCATCACTCTGCCAGTTTCCCGGAAACGCCTTCTGATCCTGCAACTGTCCGAAACTGACGCCCGGGGGCTGCGCCAACACGGGAAGCTCGAAACTGGGGTTGACGAGCGGGACCGGGACGGGCGCGGCCAGGACCAGTTGGGTCAGCGGCAGCCAGGCCAGGAAGGCGAGGGACCGACGGACGCGGAAGCCGGAAAGACAGTCTGCTGAAGGAGTCATTGGTTTTCCCCTGGAGAGGTCGGATGTTCTGGATGAGGCGGGTTCACGACTTTGCTGCTACGGGTTGCCGTCCGGGAACCGGCGGGTTCCCGGCGCGAGGCGTCGGCACACTAGTAGTCCAGTTCCCGGACCATTTCGGACGGCGGCAGGGCGCGATCCAGGCGCCTCACGAAGTTGCCCTGGGAATCGTAAATCGAGGCCACGCCCGCCCTGAAGATCCCGAGCCGTTCCGCGATCCGCTGGTTTTCGGGCTCGGAGAGGTCGAGGCGGACCGCCACATATCGCTGACCAAGAACCTTCGAGACCTGCGGGGCGCCCACCACCTTGTCCTCGAAGTAACGCGGCCCCTCGGCCGAACGGTTGGCGAAAAGGACCAGGATGCGCCTGCCGCTGGAACGCGCGATGCGCTGGCCGTCGGCAAGATCCGAAATCCAGGATGCCCCGGCCGCGGCGGCCGGCGCGGGCGGATTCGCACCCTTCGCCGTGTCCTTGGTGAAGCGCACGTTGTCCACGAGCAGTTCCTCCCCGCCAACCACGAGACGCACCATCCTGCCCACCAGGTCGGGATGCTCCGCGGAGTTGAACCTCGCGCTGACAGAGACCCATTGTCCCGGTATCAGTTTGAAATCCTCCGCCTTCGGATTCTCCGGTGTCCGGTGGAATTTGCCCCCGAGCACCGCGCCCTCGGGTGCGTCTGCGGTGATCAGGACGCAGGCCGGATCGTCACCCTTGGAGCCGGTGTTGGGACGCAGGTCCACGGCCAGGGAATACTCGGCGTTTTCCTCCACGGGACCAACGCTCTGCCACAGCCGGAACTTCCATTTGCCGTCTTTCCCGCCGTATTGGCTGCTGGCTCCGAAGAAGAACTGCCGACCATCCGAAGCGCCGGGAATGTTGCCCCACCCCCCCGCCGTCACGCCCGAAGTGTCGGGAATTGCCCGCCAATTTCCCGGAAGCGCCTTTGCATCCTTGAGGCTCTGAAAACTGGTGCCGGGAGGAATCGCCAGTTCGGGGGTTTCGAAACTGGGATTGACGACGGCGACGGGAACAGGCGCAGCCCCCAGCCACCCAATCGGGGACGATATCACGATGGCGAATCCAAGGACGCGGGAGGCAATCATGATGATGGGTTCTCCTGGGGAGGATTGCGGCGAAGACGGGCCTCCAAGTTGAGTCTGGAGAACCACGATCTGAATTTACGCAACCACAAAGGAGCATATGTGCTTGGTTTTGGTCAATCACAAAAGCATAAAAAAGCATTTTCCGTCAAGCGATGAAGCGGGGGCGAGGATTGCCACAAAGAGCAACAAAGAGCTTTATCTGCCGATGGGCGTTCCGGAGGCCAGCATCTGCATGATCTGGGCTGGAGCCTGTTCCTGCCGAAGGAGGTCCGCCATCGTGCGCATATACGGGTGTATGTGGGAGAAGAACCGCTTGTAGCCTGCGCACAGGTAGTTGAGTCCGGGTTCGCCGTCGGGGGTGGTCGTGAACCGGTGCTTGGGGCATTCGCCGTTGCAGGCAAAGCGCACCGGACAGCGCTGGCAGTAACCGGGCAGCGTGTCCGCTTTGTCGCTGCCGAATTTCACCTGCTGGGGCAGGGCGGCGATACTTGCCAGCGACTTCTCGGTCACATTTCCCAGTTTGTAGGCCGGATACATGAAATGGTCGCACGAGTACACGTCGCCGGTGTGCTCGATGATCATGGCCCGGCCGCATTTCTCCTGGAAAATGCACAGGGAGGCGCCGTATCCGGCCCAGATGCTGAGCGCGTTGTCGAAGTGCTGCACATAGGTGCTGCCGACATCCCGGCGCACCCATTCGTCGAAGATCGCGACGAGGAACTCGCCCCAGGCCCGCGGTTCGACGCTCCACTTGGTGACGGCGGCACCCGGGTCGCCATCCTCCCCCGGCGGCACGCCGTATTCCAGGCCCATGCGCCGGGCCGCGTCGCCGGGCAGGCGCTCCACCAGCGGGATGTACTGGTGGTACTGCGAGCCGATCTCCTTGAGGAAGCGGTAAACCTCCAGCGGTCGCGTGGAGTTGCGCCGGTGGACGACGGTGAGGGTGTTGAAATCCACCCCGTGCCGCTTGAGCACCGACAGTCCGTTCATCACGCGGTCGAAGGTGGGTTTGCCGTGCTTGTCCACGCGGTAGCAGTCGTGCAGTCCGCGCGGCCCGTCCACGCTGAGGCCGATCAGGAAACGGTTGGCGCCCAGGAACTCGCCCCACGCGTCGTCGAGAAGCGTGCCGTTCGTCTGGAACGCGTTTTGGATGGATTTGCCGTTCGCGTACCTCTTCTGGATTTCCACCGCCCGGCGGAAGAAATCCACGCCGAGCAGGGTGGGCTCGCCGCCCTGCCACGCGAAGTGGACCTCGGGCCCGTCCTGCGACGCGATGTATGTGCGCACGTAAGCCTCCAGCACCTCGTCGCTCATGCGGAAGCGCTGGTTGGGCGGGTAGAGGTTCTCCTTCTCCAGGTAGAAGCAGTACCGGCAGTCCAGATTGCAGATGGGTCCGCTGGGCTTGGCCATCACATGGAACGCGTTGGGTGGCGGCTTGCTCATGGGGCGAACCGTGACGGGAACGGGGCGGGCGAGTCCACGGAAAAGGGTGGAGCAATGGGATCGATGCGACCCATGAGACGGTATGGGACGGATGAAACGAGTCGGGTTTCGGGGGACAGCTGGGGCGGGTTTTGTGGCCGGTCGGGGATTTCCCGTTCTTCCCATGGGTCTCATAGGTCCCATGAGTCCCCTTCGCCGCATCCCGCCGCCCTACTTCCGGCGGTAACCCGCCTGCCCGTGCAGCACCTCGATGTACGCCAGCATGTTCTCCAGCGGCACGTCGCCCTCCACCGCGTGGCTGGACGAGAACACATAGCCGCCGTCCGCCCCGGCGGCGAGCAGCGCGCGGGTCTCGCGGCGCACGTCGTCCACGGTGCCGAAGGGCAGGGTGCGCTGCATGGAAAGGCCGCCGTGGAAGGCCAGCCGCCCGCGGTGTTCCTCCATCAGCGCGAACACGTCCATCACCTCGGGTTGGAAGGGGTTGAAAAGCCGGACCCCGATCTCCTCGAGGTCGCCGAACAGCTCGTCCACGTCGCCGCACGAATGGATGGAGACGATCTTTCCGGCGTCGCGGACCGCGCCGTACATGCGGGCGAGCTCGGGCTTGAGGAACTCGCGCCACAGCTCCGCACCCATGATCAGGCCGCGCTGCTGACCCCAGTCATCACCGAAGTAGACGCAGTCGATGTCATGCTTCAGCGCCTCGCGCACCTGGGCGATGTTGTGGTCGGCGATCCGGCGCAGCAGGTCGCGGACGAAATCGGGGGATTCGAGCATGTCGAGCAGCAGGTTCTCCATGCCGCGCAGGGTCCACGCGCGCTCGAACAGCGAGAAGCCGATGCAGAACCGGCGAAACCTGTCCCCGTATTTCTCCAGCTTTCCCGGGATGTCGGCGTAGAATCGCGGGTCGAGCGGATCGGGAAAGGCGTAACCGTCCAGCGTCGGTTCGGGCAGCACGCACCCCTTCACCACCCCGATGTCCTTGTCGATGCCGCGGTCCCACACGACGCCGAACACGTCGCGCACGCAATCGCCGCCGACATCCTCGAAGAACCCAATGGGACTTCCCAGGTCTACGAAATGGTTGTCCAGCACCGTATCCAGTTCGGCCTCCGGGCCGTAATGGGCCTGGAGCTTCTCCGCGGCCTCCACGGTGAACGAGAGCGACCACGGGACGTACGGCGGGCGCCGGAAAGACAGGGTTTCCTTCACGAGATCGCGTTTGTTCACCGGCCGGTTTCCTTCAGCGGCGGCAGGGGTTGGCGCAACTGGTCCGCCGCAGTTCTATAATAGGCGCCCACCCGGTCGGGGTTCGAGCCGGCCAGGTTTCGCGATTCCGCCGGGTCGGCGTCGAGATCGTAAAGTTCTCCCTCGCCGGTCGTCTTGAGCACGAACTTCCACTTCCCCTCCATCACGGCCGCCCGCGTGCCGCCGCCGTCCGGGCCGCCCCCCTTCTCCGCGTTGAACCACACAAACGGCGTGCCGCGCCTCAAAGCCTTGCCGCCGCGCAACAGCGGGACAAGACTGACCCCGTCGCCCTCCGGGCGCGGCGCGCCGGCAAGTTCGGCAAGGGTCGCCGTCACATCCACAAAACCGCAGGGCGTGTCGCAGGTGACACCCGCGGGTGAATGACCGGTCCAGCGCACGATGCCCGGCACCCGGATTCCGCCCTCGTAGACACTGCTCTTGCGTCCGCGCAACCCGCCCGAACTTGCGAAGAATGCGGGGTCGTGTCCGTCGGCCTGGGCGGGCCCGTTGTCGCTGGTGAATACGACAAGCGTGTTCCGCGAAATGGCCGGATTGGCGTCCACCGCGTCAAGCAGGCGGCCCACGTCGGCATCCAGCCGGCTGACCATCGCCGCGTATGCCTTTTCCCGGGGTGGCCAGGGCTCGGCAGAGTAAGGGTTCGCGCCGGGCGGATTCACCAGCTCGCGGTGAGGCAGGAGATAGGACACGAACATGCACAGGGGCCTGCGACCGTCGGCAGCCCGGATGGCCTCCAGCGCGCGGCTGGTGAACAGGTCCTGGGCATAGACCGGACGCGAAGCCTGCGGGCGGCCCGCGTTTTGCGGAATCGTGGTGGGCCGCTCCCCCTCCCACACGAACTCGGGAAAATGCTGGTGCGCGTATGCCTGGTCCACCACGGACAGCGACTCGGCAAACCCCTTGCGCGTGGGAAGGCTGTGGGCCGTCGACGACAGGATGCGGTCGCCACCGCCGGCGGGGAGTTTGACGCCGGGCACGCTCCCGCCAAAGTCCATGCTGGGTGTGGCTCCGCCCAGGCCCCATTTCCCGGAAAGCACCGTGTGATACCCGCTGGCGGTCAGCGCCTCGGCGAACGTGCGCTCCGAAGGCGCGAGAGGGGTGTTGGGCGACTCGTTGTGATCCACCGAAACGTGGCCGGTATGCAGCCCGGTGAGCAGCACCGCGCGCGACGGCGCGCATACGGGGGCGCCCGAGTAGAAGCGGGTGAAGCGGATTCCCTCGCGCGCCATCCGGTCGATGCGGGGCGTGCCGATGCGACGCTGGCCGTAGCAGCCGACATCGCCGTAACCGAGATCGTCGGCCACAATCAGGATGACGTTCGGGGGCGGATCCGGCGCGGGCGGCGCGGCCGCCGTGCCGCGGGCCGCCACGAGGAACCACAGCGGCGTGAGGGCCGCGGCCAGAATGCGGCGTGAGACGTTCATTCGTATTTCCATTTCGTCACCCACGGATCGCCGGTCGTTTCCATGAACCTGCGGATTTTTGCCTTCATGCGCTCGAAGTCGGCCCTGTGCGCCGGCTCCGCGGCCAGATTCCTCACCTCGTCGGGATCGGTCTCCAGGTCGTAAAGTTCCCATTCGGCCCGGTGCAGGTAAGCCTCCACGGTGCGCCTGCCGAAATGGGTGTCCTCGCGTTTCATCACGCCCTGCCAGGTGGCGGAATCCTCCAGGTCCGCGGCGGACGGGAACTGGAGCGGATGGGCGATGTTCCAGGTCAGCTTGAGCCGGCGCTCGCGCACGGTGCGCATGGGGTAGTACATCTGGACTTCGTGGAAGCAGTGCGACGCGTACACTTCGTCCCATCCCCCGGGCGCCTCGTCGCGGAGCGCGCCGAGGAAGGACCGTCCCTGGAATCTGAGCCCTTCGGGCGCGGGCACACCCGCGAAATCCAGGATCGTCGGCGTAATGTCCGTGTAGCTCACCATCGCCGCGCAAGAATGTCCCCGTTTTTCCTGGAACGGGTTGCGCACCACCAGCGGCAGGCGGATTCCCGGCTCGTAGAGGTTGGTCTTCGCGCCGGGAAACGCAATGCCGTTGTCGGACAGGTAGAGCACCAGCGTGTCCTCCCACCGCCCGGTCTCCTTCAGGATTGCGATCAGGCGGGCCAGCCCCGTGTCCGCCTGCTCCACGGACGCATAGTAATCCGCCAGCTCCTTCCGGCACTCGGGCGTGTCGGGAAGGTAGGGGGGCACGATCACCTTTTCCGGGTTCCACCTGCTTTTCTCGCGCAGGAAGAATGGGCGGTGCGGCTCGCGCATGGCGTAAAGCAGGAAGAAGGGGCTGCCGCCCTTGTCGGCAATCACGCCGCGGCACGCATCGGCCATGTCCGCAGGCCAGGCGATGCCGCCCGAGTAGTCCTTGTTGATCACCGTTTCGAAGGGATAGACGGAGTCGGGCGCCACGTGGCACTTGCCGCACAGGGCGGTGCGGTAGCCCGCCCGTCCCAGCATCGCCGGCAGGGTTTGCACCGTGGGCAGGGTGGTGAAGTTGAACGGCGGTTGCGAATGGCCATACTGACCGTTGGCATGATTGTGCAGTCCGGTCAGGATGACCGACCTGCTGGCGCTGCACGACGGCGTCGTGCAGAAGGCGTGGGTCATGCGGGTTCCGCTGGCGGCAAGTTCGTCGAGGGCCGGCGTGCGCAACAGCGGGTGACCGTAGCAGCCCGCGTCGCCCGCCCCCTGGTCGTCGGCGATGACCATCAGGATGTTGGGGCGGGGCCGCCCCCCCCGCACGGTCGCCGGAGCGGGCGCGGCGGACAATGCCTCCATGGGAAGGGCCGTTGCGGCGGCGGCAAGCCCGGTCGCCCGCAGGAAATCCCTCCGCGTTGTCATCCGGGGCGTGACGCCCGTCCATTCAGTTGTCACTCCTGCCTCCTTGGCCCGCATCGGGCCTC
>JADHEF010001253.1_pt1 | contig 16904 bp, 12 predicted proteins | sample 8952391 | NCBI WGS metagenome assembly JADHEF01 (sample SAMN16124439, study PRJNA663245) | bioreactor sludge metagenome | isolation source: sludge (nitrite) | place: India:Bengaluru | collected 2019-02-28
GGCGCTAAGGCAACTCGTCTCTCTGCCCACTTAAACCAAACTGGGGATACATGAGCCCGCCACCCTACTCCCTGTAATTCTTCGCCGCAGCGGCGAGTTCCCGTTCCAGCTCTTTCCGCAGGGCGGCGGGCTCCAGCAGGGTGGCCGCGCTGCCGCAGCCCATCACAAAGGCCTTCACCTCGGGCGTGCTGGTGGCGGTGAAGGTGAGCACCACCCCGCCGTCCCGTTGTTTCTTGATGTGCTGCCCACGGCTCCAGGTGCGTTCGCTGATGTAGGTGGCCAGCTCCCGCGTGAAGGCCACTTTCACCTGGAAAGGCTCCTCGAAGTGGAAGCCGAACAGGCCGGTGGTGTCGTCGTCGGGCAGGGGCGTGAACTCCCTGTCGCACGGGGTGATTTTGTGTATCCGGTGCACCGCCAGGGTGATGGCCTTCGGTTTGTCCTTCAACGGCCTGCCGTAGGCGTCATAGGTGTGGCAGCGCAGGTAAAAGGCCTCGCGGAACGCGATAATCTTGAGCGGGCCGACGTAATGGCTTTTCAGCGCGTCCCCCATCTTGGACCGGTACTCCACCCGGCACAGGCGCGTCTCCTCCATCGCGGACTGTATCACCTCGATGGTCTTCTGGTGCGGCGTGTACTCAATCACGCCCTTGGCCATGCTTCCCGCAAAGGGGTTGAGCGCCTCCCTCTTTCCGGTGGCCCCCAGCGCCTGCTCCGCCACCGTGCCGATGGCCTGGCGCAGTTCCTCCTTGATCTTCGCGGGCAGCAGGTGCCGCACAATCTCCTGGCACATCGCCAGGTGCTTCAGCGTGTCCGGGTCCAGCGCCAGGGGCACCGTGTGCTTCCGCCGGGGAATGCGGTAATACCGCTCCCGGCCGTCCATCCAGCTCTCCACCTTCACGTCGCGCAGAAGCTGGAGCTGCTCCAGCATCCGCAGCACCGACTGGCGCGAGCAGCCGAACATCTTCGAAAGCCGCGTCAGCGAATACTCGCGCCCGCTCGAACACAGCAGCATGTACAACTGCACCAGCCGCAGGCTGGGGGAACCGTATACGCGATCCGGCATGGCACGCCTCCACAGGTTGGGCAACACCCCTCCATCATGCCCGCAACGCCTTTCCCGATCAAGCGGAAAATGGCCCCCTCGCCCTTCCCAAGTGTCCATTTTCCAGAATATGGACACTATGCAACTATGAATAAAAAATTCCTGTTGACAAAAAGCGGGACTTTTGTTAAAACGGGACCAGAAAGCGGAGCCGTGAGCGGCGTGAGGGAGCACCGGAAGCGGCCACGAGGAAAAATGAAAAAGATTATTGAAATAATAAATTTATTTCGTATCGCAAGTGCGGTTGGATTAATCGGAAGATATTATGTGAGGGGAGATAAAAGTACGGCGTGGAAAAAACTTTTAAACTTATATAATAAATATCCTGATAGTATTGAAATAATTAATACAATTTCTAATTTATATTTGCACGAAAGAAAAATAAATGAATGTATTAATATGTGTGATATGGCGTTAAAAATTAACCCGTATGATGATATCGCCTTGCGTACAAAACTAAAGGCCGAAACAATCCTTAACAGGTATAAAAATGAGGGTGAACCAACAATCTAAGCAAAAAATAGGGATTGTTCCTTGTCATCCAGTTGCACTGGGTGACAGCGTTGTCTTCGAAGTTTTACGTCGAGTTTCTTTATCCAAAGCGGTGTAAAGGATGAAAACGATATAATGAAGTGCAACTTTAATGTAAAGGCTGTTGCCAAGTTCGACTTGGTTGCGAGAAATTTATGTTATTTATTTAATAAAATATGGAGGACATAAATGTGTGGGATGTGAATTTTAGTTTTATCTTAACATATTCTTTATTTATTGTATTATTTATAATAAATTTATTTGGATCTATAAAATGTGGAAGTCTACGGCATAAATGCATTGGGGTGCCTGTGTTTTTTTTTGGTTGTTTTTGGCATGTTTTGGCGTTCATCAGAGAAGTATTGTTTAGACAATCTTGACAATTTAATATTGCTGTCATTAATGGCGTGGGCATTGTGGATCTACAAATATAATAATCGAAATAAATAAAAAATATTCTTGTCCATTTCGCCAAGTTGCACCGGGTGACATCTTTGTCTTCGAAATTTTACTTCGTCCCTTTTGCGCGCATGGTGTGATAATTATGGGAGGCATAGTTTTTGGAGCGGGTATGTCCGGGACGTGGGGGGGAGGGTATGCTTAACATCCCCCTAAATCCCCCTTCAGAAGGGGGACTTTAAGAGGCGCTCTGTGGGGAGGGGTTGGTGATTTCGGACAAGGCCGCTGGGACGATGGTGGTACGGGGTGGTCAGGGGGGCGCATGTTTTCCCTCGTCCGGCGGTCCAAAAGTTTTTTTCGGGCATATGGGCATGTTCCCCTGGCGTCTTCATGACGTCCGCTTTTGTGTGGAGTGCGGCGGCAACGACGCCGCTTTCCTTTTTGCACAGGGGGTACAACCTCCGGGCAACCGCCTTGCCTCCGGCCAAAGCGGTGTCGCCGCTACGCTCTGCCACCGCATTCCATACATGACGGGCACGGCGATTGCCAACACGCACCGGACAGGCAGTATCCCGTTGCCATACCCCCCGCGCATACGGAAAGGGTGTTCCCCTGGCGTCTTCATGACGTCCGCTTTTGTGTGGAGTGCGGCGGCAACGACGCCGCTTTCCTTTTTGCACAGGGGGTACAACCTCCGGGCAACCGCCTTGCCTCCGGCCAAAGCGGTGTCGCCGCTACGCTCTGCCACCGCATTCCATACATGACGGGCACGGCGATTGCCAACACGCACCGGACAGGCAGTATCCCGTTGCCATACCCCCCGCGCATACGGAAGGGTTGTATGGCGGTTGAGGCAGGGCGAAGGGGCTTGCCCCGCATGCCTCCCGGCCTATATCATGATTCCATCAAGGCCATAGGCATGGCGGGAGAAACGGCGCAGATGCTCATGCTTCGAATCTGGCCCTTCATCATCCAGTTTGGCATCGGGTTCGCCCTTGCCGGGCTCGGGGTGTGGGCGGGGCTTTCCAGCGGCTACCTCAGTATGAAACGACCGGAGGACCGGCGCTCCGTGGTCATCGTGGCGGCGGGGTGCCTGGCGCTGCTCGCCCTTTACGGGGCCTTCACCTTCTGGCTGCCCTGGCTCCCGGAGGGCGCCGCGCGATGAGCATTCATGCGGGAACCCCCCTTGACTATGTGGTGGTGTTTGCCTATTTCATCATCATCACCCTGTTCGGCGTGTATTTCGGCAAATACGCCACCACGACGAAGGACTTCTTCTTCGGCGGGCAGCGCTTTTCCTGGTGGCTCATCGGCTTTTCGGCGGTGGCCAGCCTGGTGGGCAGCTACAGCTTCATCAAGTACAGCGAGGTGGGCTTTTCCTACGGCATCAGCAGCACCCAGTCCTACATGAATGACTGGTTCTGGGTGCCCATTTTGATGTTCGTGTGGCTGCCCATCCTGTACTACCAGCGGATAAATTCCATCCCGGAATATTTTGAACGGCGCTTCGGCACCCCGGCGCGTGTCGCCGCCACGGTGTTCATCCTGGTCTATCTGGTCGGCTACGTGGGGGTGAATCTCTTCACCCTGGGCAAGGCCATGCAACCCCTGCTGGGGTGGGGGGTCTTTACGGGCGCGGCGGTCACCTGCGCGCTGGTCACCGTGTATGTGTTTGCGGGCGGCCAGACCTCCGTCATCATGACCGATCTCATCCAGGGCATCATCCTGCTTTTCGCGGGGCTTGGTGTTTTTGTGGCGGGCGTGCTCCATGTGGGCGGCTGGGTGGACTTCTGGGCGCTGCTGCCGCAAAGCCACCGGTTCCTCTTCTCCGAGTTCAACCGGCCCGACAAGTTCAGTTTCATAGACATTTACGCGCAGGACGGGCTGGCCAACTCCGCCGCCTTCGTGCTGATGAACCAGGGCATGATCATGCGCTTCCTCGCGCTGCGCAGCATGAGGGACGCGCGGAAGATGTGCGTGCTGTGGGTGCTGGTGCTGACCCCGCTGGCGGCGGTGGCGGTGAGCGGCGGCGGCTGGGTGGCGCGGGCGCTGGTGGAGCGCGGCGAAATCCAGACCACGCCGGAGAACTCGTTCATCATGGCGTCGGAATTCCTCTGCCATCCCGGCGTGTTCGGCTTTGTGCTGGCGGCGCTGATGGCGGCGCTGATGAGCACGGCGGACACGCTCATCAACGCGGTGGCGGCGATTTTTGTCAACGATGTTTACCAGCCCTACGTGGCGAAAAACCGGGACGACAGGCATTACCTGAAGGTGGCGCGGCTGGCCAGCCTGTGCACCGCCGCGCTGGGGCTGCTGCTGGTCCCGGTGATGATGGCGCAGGAGACCATCTACCACGCGCACGCCATGTTCACGGCGGCCATCACGCCGCCGATAGTCATGGCCATCCTGTACGGCATGTTCTGGCGGCGCTTCAACCTCAAGGCGGCCATGGCCACCATGCTCGGCGGCGGCGCGGTGATGCTGCTCACCTTTGTGCCGCCCCTGGAGGACCTGCTGCTGTACCCCTTCTCCTTCGGCATGGGGCCGGGCAGCTACACCTTCATGCGCGCCCTCTTCGGGCTGGTCACCAGCGGCGTCATCGGCCTCACCGTGGCGGCCTTCACCCGGCCGCAGCCCCTGTCGCACATCATCGGCCTGATCAACGGATCCCAGCTTGACGCGATGCGCCTGTACAAGCGCGGCGAGATCAACCTGGAGCCGGGCGGTGTCGCCTTTTCGACGGCGGCCCTCGACGGGGCGATTGACAGCCCCGACCGCATCCTTGTGCCCGCGGCGGCGCTTGAGACCATGCGGGCCTCCGTGGAGGATCTGGTGTATGTGTGCGACCGCCGCTGGTGGTTCGGCGGCCTGCGCAGCATCCACGCGCGCATCGGCGGACTGAGTCCCGACGACCGCGTCCACTTTGGGGCGGAGGCGCTGAAATGCGCCCACTTCAAAGAGGGCGCCGCCGTGTACATCGAGAAAATATGCTAGCCCCCTTCCGCGAAGCCCCGCGCCTGGCGCGGCTTTTCCCCGCCGCCCGCATTGTCGCGCCGCTGCTGCTGCTGCTCGCCGGCTGCGGTGGTCCGGTGTCGCCGTCCCCCGCCGGGATGGACGCGCCCCCCCCGGCCCCCGCGCCGCCGCCGGCGACCTCGTTGGATCTGCTTTCCGGGGAGGGGGGGGACGCGCCCGAACGCTTCACCGCCCTGGACGCCGCGGAGTCGCCGCAGGTGCTGGATGCGGCGCTGGCGGAGGCCTTTGGCGGAAGCCGCCCCGGCGACGACACCCAGACGGCGCTTGTGCTGCTGGCCTATGTGCCGCAAAAACTGGTGGAGGACGCGGGCGGCGGCCTCGCGACAGGGACGGAGGTGCTGGCGGGGGGCAGGGCGCAGTGCTACGGCATGGCGCTGGCCTTCGTGGCCCTGTGCCGCCGCGCCGGAATCCCCGCCCGCATGAACGCCGTCCACAACGTGGAGGTCATGCAGGCCCACAACATGACGGAGGTGTTTCTCGCGGGCAAATGGCGGCTCATGGATCCGACCTACGGGGTCTTTTTTTTCACCCGTCCGGAATATGACGGACAGGACGGGATGCTGTCGGCGCGGGAACTCTTTGCACAAGGCGCGCCATACCATGCCTTCCAAACGGCGGATTCCATTTGGACGGGCACGGTGAAACCGGCTGCGGCACCCCGGCCTCTGCCGCCTGATGTCCGTTACCGCTATTCCTTTCCCCTGGCCGATTTTTACAGGCGGGTCTTTTCCAGCGCCTTCCCCGTTGTTTCCGACCCCGGCGCGGTGGTTTCCTTTCCCGTGGCGCTGGTGCTGAAAGAGGGGGAACTGTGGCTGGGAAAACGGGACGGCAGGCCCGATGATGTCATGGGCCGGGACAAATGGGGAAGCTATCCCCGGTATGGGGGCTATCCCGTGGTGGGCCGGGGCATGCATGGCGTGGCGGTGCACACGCTGTCCCTGACCGTGCCCGCGCCGGGATTTTATGAGCTCTTGTATTGCGCCGTGCCGGGGGGCGACATCCCAAAATTGGAGGCAAGCCCCCTGAAGGGCGTGTTTGTGGTGGAGGAGGGGCCGCAGGGAAATGACTGGCGGCTGCTCCTGCGCGTCACGGACCCCGACCCCATCCTCCTGCTTTCCTGCCGCGGGGGTACCCTGCTGCTGGATGCGGTTGGTCTTCGGGCGGTGCCGCCACCCGTGGCCGCCCGGCAGGAGACACCGCCGTCATAATAATAAAAATGAAAAACGACCGGGTCCCTAGGTTCCATAATTTTACTTTATTATTACTTCAAAAGAGTGTAGAATCTTTTCACTGACCGGCCCTCCCCCCATGGAACGGGGCCGGTTGAGGAGTTGTGGATGGTTTGCGTCGGCAGTACAAATCTGATCTTTTCCAAGCCCCGGCCGGGGTTCCTTTGCGCGTGCGCCTTGGCCTGTATATGCGCCTTTGGGGTCTCCGCCCAGGAGCCGTACATTCTCTGGAGTGACGGCACCGTTGAAAAGGCGATTGATTACACCCTTGTGCCCGGCGAGTTTGCGGGGGATGCGGGCAAGGACGGGCTCACCTTTCACCTGTATGTCAGCGATGCGGCCGGGACCGGGTTCAGGCAGGGCTCGGGAGTGGGCCAGGAACGGCTCGACCGTGTGGCGGAAGCCTTTGACTATGTGGCGGACGTGCTGAACGAGACCGGCGAGGTGGATGTGATACTGGGATCCGCCGAACCCGGGGCAACCGCCATCGCCCAGGGCGGCTGTTTGTATTCATCAGGCGCCAATCCAACGGGAGGGGATGTGTTTGACCGGGTTGCCTCCGGTGTGAAGCCCTCGTCAGACAAGGCGGAAATGGCATTGACGTTCAACTGGAACACCTATGCGTGGTATGCGGGCACGGGCACAACCGACAGCGACAAACTGGATTTGCTGTCCGTGGCCGTCCATGAAATCACCCATGCGTTGGGGTTTATTTCCCTGATTCAGTCAAACGGCACGGGCCAGTTCGGCAAATATACCCATTGGGACGGGCTGCTGGCCAAGGCAAACGGAACGCTGGTGCTTTCCGGAACGCCGCCGGTGTTTTCCGTTGCGCCGGGCGACCTGACGGGCAACAACCTTGTGTTCAAGGGCGCGGCGGCGCGCACCGCAAACGGTAACGCCTATCCCCCGGTGGTGTGCGCGCACCCGTTCCAGCCGGGCACCAGTTTGCAGCACTGGCGCACGGGAACCATTTCCGGCAGCCATGTGATGGAGCCCGCCTACGCCTACGGTGCGATGAAGCGCTTCTATTCCCCCGTGGACATCGCCGCCCTGAGGGACATCGGCTGGACGAACGCGGAGGCGGTGGCACCGCCGTCCTGCCCCCTGGCCACGATCACCCTGGTGTCCCCGGCGGGGAATGTCACGGCGGCAAGCCTGCCCGCCGCCGTCGCGCTGGGCGCGGCGGTGAGCCTCACCGAAAACAGCGCCTGCTCCACCCCGCCCGACGGCGTCCGGGTGGAGTATTTTGTGGACAACGTGTCCCAGGGCGCATCCACGGACCGGGCCGGGCAGTTTCCCCTGACGGTGAATCTGGCGGCGGGCAGCCGCACCATCCGCGCCGTGGCCACGCTGTTGTCCACCAGCCAGACCCTCCAGGCGCAGCGCACCATTCAGGTCATTGAAAGCAACCCTGTTCTGGAGGTGACCCCGACGGGTTCGATCGATTTCGGCGCGGTCAAAAAAGGGGAGACGGCGGAACAGGTGTTCACCGTTGAAAACACCGGAACCGGCACGCTCACCGGCGCGGCGTCCCTCACGGGTGATCCCGTGTTTGAATTTTCCGGCGCGAGCACCTACACCCTTGGCGCGGGGGAGACCGTCGGGATTCGCGTGGTCTTCACCCCGCCGGAGAAAAACGCCTCCTATTCGGCCACCCTCAATTTTTCCGGGCCGGGCGGCTCCGGCGCGCAGGCGCAGCTGGCGGGCGGCAGCCGGGGCGGCGGATTTCTGAATTGCTCCGGAAAGTCCGGAGGGGTATCATCTTTCGACAGCCCCGCGGCGGACGCGGCACTGCTGGTGGTTTTGGCGGCGCTGCTGGCGGCGGCCGGGCGGTCAAGGCGCCTTTCATTATAAAAATCCCCGGCAACCGTGTGCCGGGTGGTGTGTGAAGGAGTAGTGGAACAGAAGTTCCTGCTGGTGTGTTTACCTTCCAGTAGGTATATAAGGGCCAACATTCAGAAAGAGGGACAGAAACATGGCAGACGACAAGCAAAAAGACGTTGCAATGCAGATGGCGGAGGACGCCCGCCAGGCGGAATGGGACGCGGTAAGCTTCACCGCGGAAATGTTCAAGGGCAATTTCCGGTGGGACCTGCTCAGCCCCTTCCCCGCCCAGGACCCCGAGGACAAGAAAATCGGCGACGAGTACATCGAAAAGGTGCGGGCCGTCCTGGAGCAGCACGTCGACCCCTTCCAGATTGACGAGGACGGCGAGTATCCCCGCGAGGCCCTTGAGGCGCTCGCCGCCATCGGCATCTTCGGCATGAAGATTCCAAAGGAGTACGGCGGACTCGGCCTGTCGGTCACCAACTACGCGCGCGTGCTCGGCCTCGTGGGCAGTTACTGCTCCAACACGGTCACCTACCTTTCCGCGCACCAGAGCATCGGCGTGCCCCAGCCCCTGAAGGAATTCGGCACCGAGGAGCAGAAAAAGAAATTCCTACCCCGCCTGGCCGCCGGCGAAATTTCCGCGTTCGCCCTGACCGAGCCCGACGTCGGCTCCGATCCGGCGCGCATGGTCTCCACCGCCACGCCCAGCGAGGACGGCACCCATTACATCCTCAACGGCGACAAGCTGTGGTGCACCAACGGCCTGGACGACAAGACCACGCTCATCGTGGTGCTCGCCAAGACGCCGGACAAGGTGCTCCCCAACGGCAAGAAGATTCCGCAGATCACCGCCTTCGTCGTCGAGACGAGCTGGCCGGGCGTGGAGCGGGTGCGCCGCTGCCGCTTCATGGGCCTGCGCGGCATCGCCAACGGCGCCCTCACCTTCACCAACGTCAAGGTGCCGGTGGAAAACATGATCGGCAAGCCGGGCATGGGCCTCAAGATCGCCCTGTCCACGCTCAACGTCGGCCGCCTCGGCCTTCCCGCCGCCGGCGTCGGCGCGGGCATGGCCTACATTGACGACTGCCAGTGGTGGACCACCAGCCGCGTGCAGTGGGGCCAGCCGGTGGGCAAGCACCAGTCCATCTCCAAGAAGATCGCCAACTACGCCGCCGGCCTTTTCTCCATGAAGAGCATGGTCTACCTGACCTGCGCCTTCGCGGACAAGAAGAACGCCGACATCCGCCTCGAGGCGGCCGCGGCGAAGTACTACTGCTCGGAGACCCTCTGGAACATCCTCGACAGTTACGTGCAGGTGCGCGGCGGCCGCGGCTATGAGACCGCCCTTTCGCTCTACCAGCGCGGCGACCGCCCCTGCGGCCTGGAGATGACCCTCCGCGACATGCGCATCGGCCGCATCTTCGAGGGCTCCTCCGAGGTCATGCACCTCATCATGGCCCGCGAGGCGCTCGACACCCACTTCAAGCTCGTGATGCCCATCATGATGCCCAAGCCCGGCCAGAAGGAGGGCAAGCTCTCCCTCATCATGAAGGCCGCCGGCTTCTACATGACCTGGCTGCCGAAGGTGTTCCTGCCCGGCGGCGGCGGCAGCCTCTCCGCGCGCAAGCTGAACGGCGCCAACCGGGGCCACCTCGCCTACGCCGCGAAGACCTGCAAGCGCCTCGCGCGCAACCTCTTCATGACCATGGCCAAGTTCGGCCCCAAGATGGAGTACGAGCAGATCATCCTCGGCAACTTCGTGGACATCGGCACGGACCTCTTCGTGATGGCGGCCACCCTCTCCTACGCGGATCACCTGCTCTGCGAGAACCCCAACGACCAGACGGCGCAGGATCTCGCCGACCTCTTCTGCCGCGAGGCGCGCAAGCGCATCGAGGCCAACTTCAAGGCGGTGAAGAGCAACCACAACCGCAGTTACAAGAAGGTCGCGGCCCTGCTCATGGACGGCAAGCTCGGCTGGCTCGCCAACGGCGGCATGAACCCCATCCCGCCCAAGTACCAGGACTGGGAAAAGAACGACTACGCCCATCCCGCCGGCAGGTTTGTCGCCCCCCCGGACAAGCCCAAAAAATAACCCGGCGCGCCGCCGGCGCGGCGTAATCCCCCCGTGAAACAGCGGCGCGGGGCGTTTCAAGGACGCCCCGCGCCGGTTTTTTCCGCCTGATGATTTCTCTACACCACCAAGCCGTCGCGCTGGTTTTCGTGGGGCATGGGCGCGGGGCGTTCACAGGTGCTTTGGAGCGCCGCGCGCGCGCCGGTGTCCGACGCGTCGTGGAAGGCGTGCATGATGTCGAGGGCGTGGTAAGCAACCCCGCCGCTGGCGCGGTGGGGCCGCCCCTCATGGATAGCCGCTGCCATGTCGGCCACGCCGAGGCCGCGCGACTGCCCGGCGTAGATGTGGGTCAGCGGCACGTCTTTCCAGTCCTCATATCCGGGAAGGAACACGCGCACCGGCCCGCCGAAGGTGTTGGGATCGGGCACGCTGAGGGAGCCGCGGGTGCCGTGGATTTCGACGCAGGGGCAGCCTCCCCGCCACACGTCGAAGCTGGTGACCATTGTGCCAATTGCCCCGTTGGCGAAGTCCATGACGCCCGCCACATGGGTGGGCACGTCCACGGGCACGTGCTTGCCCCGCTTCTTCTCGCTGGTGATGACCCGCTCTGGGAAGGTGGCGCGCGCGCGGCCCGCCACGCCCGCCACGGGGCCGATGAGGGTGATGAGCGCGTGGAGGTAATAGGGACCCATGTCGAACATGGGGCCGCCGCCGTGTTCGTAGTAAAACTCCGGGTCGGGGTGCCATGACTCGTGGCCGTGGCACTGCATGAAGGCCGTGGCGGAGACGGGCTCGCCGATCCAGCCGTCGTCAATCAGCTTGCGGCAGGTCTGGATGCCCGCGCCGAGCACCGTGTCGGGCGCGCAGCCCAGCCGCAGCCCCTTTTCCCGCGCCAGCGCCAGCAGTTGCCTCCCCTCCTCCCGCGACAGGGTGAGGGGCTTCTCGTTGTAGACGTGCTTGCCCGCCTCCAGGGCGCGCAGCGCCACCTCCGTGTGCGCCTTGGGCACGGTGATGTTTACCACGATGTCCACGGCGGGGTCGGCCAGCAGCTCGTCCACGGAGCAGGCCCTTGGGATGCCGTGCTCCGCCGCCTTGGCCCGGGCGCGCTCCGGCAGGATGTCCGCGCAGGCGGTGATTTCAATGGCCTCAAAGCGTTTTCCCGCCTGGAAATACAGGTTGGAAATGTTGCCGCAGCCAATCACGCCGATGTTCATGGGTTCCATGGGTCAGTCTCCTGGGGTGGTTGTGTCCGGTTTCGGCCGCCGCCGCCTGCATTCGGCGAGGGCGATGGCGGCGCTCACGGAGGCGTTCAGGCTGGTGATGGCGCCCGTCATCGGGATGGACATGAAGAGGTCGCACTGCTCCCGCACCAGCCTGCGGATGCCCCCGCCCTCGTTGCCCACCACGAGCACGATGCGCCCGGTGAGGTCCGTGTCCCAAAGTGTTTTGGGTGCGTCCGCGTCGAGGGCGGCCGCCCAGAAGCCCGCCTCCTTCAGGCGGTTCACGGCCCGGCTCAGGTTGGTGGCCTGGATGAGGTCAATGTGCTCCATGCCGCCCGCCGCCGCCTTGACCGCCGCCGGGGAGACCGGCGCGGAGCGGTCCTTGGCAAAGATGACGGCGGACGCGCCCAGCGCCGCGGCGGAGCGGACAATCGCCCCGAAATTGTGGGGGTCCTCGATGCTGTCCAGCATGACCGCAAAGGCGTCGGGCGCGGTTCCCCGGTCCAGCCACTCCCCCAAATCGAGCAGGGGCAGGGGCTCCGCCTCGAGAATCACCCCCTGGTGCACCCCGCCCCGCGCGATGCGGTCCAGGTCAAACCGGTCCGTCTCCCTGACGGGTATCCCCGCCGCGAGGGCGCGCAGATCCTCAAGCCCCCTGGCCGAGGCGAGAAGGTGCAGTTTCACGGCGCGCCGTTTTCCCGCGCGCAGGCATTCCACCGCGGGGATGCGCCCCATCACCAAATCATGTTCCATGTGTGTTTCCCGGAGGTTGCGGATCGGGCAACATTTTGCACCGCGCGGGGGGGCGGGAACAAAAAAAAGCCCCGCCCGTTGCGGGGCGGGGCCGGAATGCCGTTAACTTTTCAGACGGCTCACATTCCGTCGGGGTTGATCGTGGAAACCAGCCACTTGTCGCCTTCCTTGACCAGGACGACTTCAACGCTGATGGAGCCCTGGACGCTGGAGGCCTCGACGGGGTACACCGACGCGGTGCCGTCGTCGTTCATGGTGATTTGCATGTTCTCGAGGCTGACTTCGCCCTCGTCCGCGTAACCGGAGTCAAGACCCATCTGGAGCATTTCCTTCGCCTCTTCCTTGCCGCCCACCTCGGGGTGGTCAAACTTCTCGGAGACGCAGGTCATGATCTGGTCGATGTTCTTCGCCTCAAGCGCCGCCTTGAACTGGGCCATGGTCTCGCCGATCAGCTCCTCGTCGGACTTCTTGCCCATGCCCGCGCAGCCCGCGACCAGCGCCATCACCAAACCGCACATCATCATCCACTTCAGACTCTTCACCATTACCAGACTCCTTTGTTGTGTTGAAACCCTGACAGGCCGAAACCCTCCGCGTCATGACAAGACACGGCCTCGAAAACAGCCCATTAAGTAACCATATGACCACCCCGGATGTCAACAGGTTTCACGGGCGGGTTTCATCCCCCTCCGCCCAGCCGTCCCGCCCCAGCAGGGGCACAAAACGGCAGGCAACGCCCCTGGTTTCGTGGAATACGGCTTTTTCCCGTTTCACCAGCATCAGTTCCTGCGTGTCCCGCGGCCCCACCGGCGCGACCAGCCGCCCCCCCTCCGCCAGTTGCCCCGGGAGGGCGCCGGGCACATGGGGACAGGCGGCGGTGACCATGATCACGTCATAGGGGGCGTGCTCCGGCAGGCCGAGGGAGCCGTCGCCGTTGTGGAAAAACACATTCGCGATGCCCATCTGCGCGATGGTCTGCCGCGCCCGTCCCGCCAGCTCGCCCTTTCGCTCGATGGTGTGAACCTCCCCGGCGAGCAGCGCCAGCAGGGCCGCCTGGTAGCCCGAACCCGTGCCCACCTCCAGCACCCGCTCCCGCGGACCGGGATTCGCCATGGCGGTCATAAGCGCCACAATGTAGGGTTGCGAGATGGTCTGCCCCGCGCCGATGGGCAGGGGCCGGTCCTCGTGCGCGTCATCAAAACAGGCGGCGGAAAGAAAATAATGCCTCGGCAGGCGGCGCATCGCCTCCAGCACCCGGGGATTGTCCACCCCCCGGCTGGCAATGTGGTTCTGGATCATGTCAAACCGCGCCTGCCGGAATTCCGGCGGCTCCGGCCAAAACACGCCCTCATCCGCCATAAACAGCCCGCTCCGTGGTTGTCACCGGAAACAGTATACAACACCCGCCCCCGAATTCCCGGCGGCTGTTGCGGCGGGGCGCAAATGCCCGTATGATGGTTTGCGCCGCCGCGGGGCCGGACGCCGCCGCGGCGCACAGGGAGAGTTTTCATGCCGCAAATGACGAGTTTTCTGGGGTTGGCCGGGATGTTCCTCATCGCCTGGATTTTTTCCGAAAACCGGCGCGCCGCGCAGTGGCGTCTCGCGTTGATAGGGACATCGCTTCAGTTTGTCCTGGCCCTGCTGGTGCTGAAGACGGAGGCGGGGCGCTTCTTTTTCTCCATCGTCAAAAGCGGCTTTGACGTGCTGACGGACGCGAGCTCGGCGGGCGCCGAGTTTGTTTTTGGAAACCTGGCCCATTTCTTTTTCATCCAAAACGCGATGGTGCCCGGCGCGGACGGAACGCTGGTGCGGCAGGAGCTGTTTCCCGTCAGCGCGGTGGTGGCGTTCAATGTGCTGCCGGTGATAATTTTCGTGGCGGCGCTTTCGGCGATTCTCCAGTATTACGGGGTGGTCCAGGCGGTGGTGCGCGCCCTGGCGTGGCTGATGCGGCGCACGCTGAAAACCTCGGGCGCGGAGACCTTCGGCACGGCGCTGCTGGTCTTCACCGGAATCGAGTCGGCGGCCGCGCTGGGGGATTACGTGAGGCGCATGACCCGCTCGGAGATATTCACCATCGAGGTGGCCTTTCTCGCCACCATCGCGGCGAGCGTGATGGTGGCCTACGCCGGGTTCGGCGCGGAGCCGGGGCACTTGCTGGCGGCCTCGCTCATGAGCGCGCCCGCGGCCATCGCCGTGGCGAAAATCATGGTGCCCGAGACGGGCACGCCCGAGACTTCGGCGGCGGGGTGCCGCTTTGAACTTGCGGTGGAAAGCACCAACGTGTTTGACGCGGCCTCGCGCGGGGCCTCGCTGGGGCTGGGCATGGCGCTCCATGTGGGCGCGATGCTGATAGCCTTTGTGGGGCTGATATACGTTGCCGATTTGGCGGTGGCGGCCCTTGCGGGGGTGAAGCTGAACATGCTGCTGGGCTACGCCTTCAGGCCGCTGGCGTGGATGATGGGCGTGCCCTGGTCTGACATCCCGCTGGTGGCGGAACTGCTCGCCACGAAGACGGTGTTCAACGAGTTTCTCGCCTACCAGAACATGCAGCCCATGATTGAAAAGGGGCTGCTTGCGGAGCGGAGCGTCACCATCGCCACCTATGCCCTGTGCGGTTTCGCGAATCCGGGCAGTCTGGGCATCATGATAGGCGGCCTTTCCAGCCTCGCGCCGGAGCGGCGCGGGGAGATAGCCCAGTTGAGCATCCGCGCGCTGATTGGCGGCACCCTCGCCTCCTTCATGACCGCCTGCATTGCCGGGATACTGCTTTAGGGCCTTCCTGTTACCCAAAAAGCGGTGTTAATGGGAAAACTGCGTTTTACTTCCACGCCAAGAACCATAATTCTAAAAAAATGTTGCCGCGCAACTGCAAAAAGTGATATAAAGTAGCCCATCCTGCGAGCCGTTTTCGCGGAAGTGTTTTGAGTGTCAAGGGTTGCGTTTCTTCTTGGGCGTAAATATTTGTGTGCGAACCATTAAGGAATAATTGTATGCGGGGTTGGTCAACGGTCAAATCAATGGTATGGGGTGCCGTGGCGGCGGCGGTGGTGATGACCGCCGTGCCGAGCCAGGCCGAGTTGAAACAGGTCAGCGTGGGCGGCGAACTGCGCATCCGCGGCCGGTACTACATCAACGTGTTCAGCCCCCGGGGCGAGCGGGTGCCCCAGGACGCGCTGGGCTGGCGTCCGCTGGGCAAGCGCTTCGGCACCACCTCCATTTTCAAGTGGGACGACGACGGTCCGGACTGGACCCGGTATGAGTCCTCGGTGCTGCTCAACGTGAAGTCCGACTTTTCAAGCGATGTGAGCACCTTCATCGAGTTCTATGACTTCCACATCTGGGGCGAGGATTTCCGCTCCTCCTACCTGGACGGGGCCGACAACCGCGCCGACACCAGCGAGGACATGGAGGTGAACCAGGCCTATGTGGAGGTGCGCAACACCTTCGGCGCGCCGCTGACGCTGCGGGTTGGCCGCCAGGCGCTGAAGTACGGGAAGGGGTGGCTGGTGTGCGACATGCTCACGCCGTCGCAGTACCTTTCCTATGACGCTTTCCGCGCCATTTGGAAACCGGCGGACGATTTGACGATTGACGCCTTCGCGTCAAAGGTGGCCGAGCGCTACCTGACCAACCCCGGCGACGAGGACGCCGACTTTTACGGCGTGTACGGCACCTACACCGGCGTCGAGGCGCTGACCATGTCGGCCTACTGGTACTATCTGCGCGAGGCGCTTGCGGTGCAGAACACGCAGCTCGGCGTCGCGGGCGAATGGTTCGAGTCGCTCTTTGGCTGGGACGACTACTCCGCGACGGAGCTGCACACGGTGGGCGCGCACCTCTTCGGCAAGAGCAACAACTGGGACTACGAGCTGGAGCTGGCCTACCAGTTCGGCGACGCCAGCCACATCGGCGCGGACTTTGTGCCGCTGGGCGGCGTCTACGGCGATCCCGGCGCGGAATACGACAACTGGGGCGGCGAGGCCACGCTGGGCTACACCTTCACCGAGACTCCCTGGCAGCCGCGCCCCTATGTCATGGGCGTGTATTTCCAGGGCCATGACAACCGCGACATCTCCTTCTGGGACTGGCTCAACCCCTTCTACCGCCCCACGGCCGGCCCCTCGTTCAACCGGCTCTTCTCGGACAAGAACTACATGCCCATCATCAACGACAACGGCTGGCTCTCGAACGTGATGCAGGTGCAGGCCGGTGTCGAGCTTCAGCCCACGGAAAAAATCCGGCTCCACGTCCATGTGGCCAAGGACTGGATTGACGAGCCCTTCAACCGCCCCGTTTCCTGGGACATCGGCGGGCGGCGCATTCCCATCGCCCCGCTGCTCAGTTTCTGGACCGAGAAGGGCAGCGACGATCTCGGCTGGGAGGTCGCGGCGTGGATGAAGTACAACTACTCGCAGGATCTGTCGTTCCTGCTGTACGGCAGCTACCTGTGGGCCGGTGACGGGCTCACGGACGGCGCGTTCATCCAGTTCAACGGCACACAGTTCAACGGCGGCACGGACGACGACGATGCGGCCTATGTCTTCTTCATGGCGCTGCTGAAATTCTGAGGCGGGCAACTTTTTCCGCCCCTTTGGCAATACACACGCATGTTTTACGGGCCGTCCGGCGAAACGCCGGGCGGCCCGTTTTTTTTTTAGCCATGGACAAAGAAGCTCGCGAGTTCATATAGTAAGTGCAACGGTTGGCCCCTGGGTTAGGGGTGTGGCCTA
>JADHEF010001245.1_pt1 | contig 16896 bp, 7 predicted proteins | sample 8952391 | NCBI WGS metagenome assembly JADHEF01 (sample SAMN16124439, study PRJNA663245) | bioreactor sludge metagenome | isolation source: sludge (nitrite) | place: India:Bengaluru | collected 2019-02-28
CAAGATCGGCATGCACTTCGAAGGTGCGGATCTTGAAAAGGTTGAAGAGGGGGGATGGATCTTCGTCAGCAACGGCAAGGCCTTCGCCGGCGTGAAGTTTCTCGACGGGGCATATCAGTGGGATGAAAAACGATTGGAAGCCACTCCGGCGAACTTCCGAGGACCCGGCGACACGACCCGCATTCTGCTTCAAGCCGGTGATGCCGTCGGCTGTGGATCATATGCGCGCTTCCGGGAATCCGTGCGCGCCAATGCTCTTCAAGTGACTGCGGATAAGGTAAGCTACCGATTCGGAGCGCAGCACGTTGAAATGAGCCGCTACAATGCGGCGGAGCCTGAGCGGTTTGTCCTTCCCCGCATCAACGGAATCAACCTCGAACTCCGGCCAGAGAACACGTATCAAAGCCCATATCTTAACGGCAAGTTCGGCAGCGACCTCATCACCGTGACCGTCGGTGCTCTGACTCGGCTTCTGGATTTCTCAGGGCAGGGGCTTTGATAGGATGTTCGGCGCTAGGGGGTTGACTTGTTTCAACCCCTCGCCCCATAATACAAATAAATCATGCCAATCGTATCATTTTTTCATCGGAGGTCGGTGAGATGAGCCGCATCCCGGAGAATCCTCCCGACACCGCTTCCGTCGAGTGGGTCGCTGCGCTTGTCAAGCGTGTCGGCACCACGCCTGACAAGGTGATTCCGATCTTGCAGGGAATACAAGAGCGTTTCCACTACCTGCCCGAAGAGTTGCTGCGTCACGTTTGCCGGATCTCGGAAATTACTCCCGCCGACCTGACCGGCGTCGCGAGTTTCTACTCCCAGTTCCGCCACCGTCCGGCAGGTTTGCATTCGGTCAAGGTCTGTGTCGGGACCGCCTGCCATGTCAAAGGCGCCGGTGCTGTTTACGACGCCTTGGCCCGCCAGCTCGAATGCAAGGAGGGCGAAGATACTGATCCCCAAGGTATGTTCACCCTGCAGAAGGTGGCCTGCTTGGGTTGTTGTACGCTCGCGCCGGTGGTCCAGATCGATTCGGTCATTTATGGACATGTAACGCCGTCAACAGCGCCTAGTATTTTGAAAGACTTTCTTGCGCAGAACGAAGACAAGGTCGTGAGCCCTGACCATGCTCAGACTGGTGTTCAGGATTCCGGAGAGATTCGCATCGGCTTGGGTTCCTGCTGCGTGGCGGGGGGTAGCGCCGGTGTCTACCAGACCGCGCTGGATACGGTCAAGAGCCTCGGAATACAGGCCAGGGTTAAGCAGGTCGGGTGCGCGGGCATGTGCCACCGCACCCCGCTGATGGAGATCGTGCATGCCGAAAAGGGCGTGTCTTCCTTTTATGCCAATGTCACGCCTGACGATGTCGCCGATATAATCAGACGCCGGTTCAGACCGCCGACGCTTGAAGGGCGTTTGAAAGCATGGCTTCAGAACCGTGTCGATGAACTCTTCGCGCAGCATGTTGAATCCCCGTCATTGCCCCGGCACGATCTGGACCTGAGGGACAAGCCCGTGGCAGATTTTCTGGACAAGCAGATCCGCATCGCCACCGAGCATTATGGGAGTCTCGACCCTGTTGACCTGGAGGAGTATCTCAAGCACGGCGGCTTCGCAGCCCTTCGGGCGTGCCTGGAGTCCTTGACGCCGCAGAAGGTCATTGAGCGCATCATCGCGGCTGGCCTGCGTGGCCGGGGCGGGGCGGGCTTTCCCACCGGCGTGAAATGGCAGCGGGTCCGGGATAGCAATGGTGCCAAAGTCTATATCATATGTAATGGTGACGAGGGCGATCCGGGGGCCTTCATGGACCGCATGCTACTCGAATCATTCCCATACCGCATCATTGAGGGCATGCTTATAGCCTCCTTTGCTGTGGGAGCTGGCGAAGGCATCTTCTACATCCGTGCGGAATATCCTCTGGCCCTTGTTCGGATTCGCGAGGCGCTTGCGCGGTGCCGCGCAAAAAATCTGCTGGGGCAGAACATTCTAGGCTCGACGTTTTCCATCGACTTTGAGATCAAGGAAGGGGCCGGAGCCTTTGTCTGCGGCGAGGAGACCGCCCTGATCCGCTCTCTTGAGGGCGCACGGGGCATGCCTCGTTTGCGACCGCCCTATCCTGCGCAGAAAGGGCTCAGGGGACTGCCCACCCTAATCAACAACTGTGAGACGTTTGCGTCGGTTCCCTGGATCATGAGTAACGGGGCGGAGCGCTTCCGCGCCATCGGCACGTCCCAGAGCGCTGGAACCAAGGTCTTTTCGCTGACCGGTAAGATTCGGCATGGTGGGCTGATCGAGGTGCCGATGGGGATGACCTTGCGCGAGATCGTCGAGCAGATTGGCGGTGGCATTGCCAACGGTCTGACGTTCAAGGCCGTGCAGATCGGAGGTCCCTCCGGCGGCTGTATACCGGCCGTTCACGCCGAGTTGCCTGTGGACTACGGGGCGCTCGCGGGCGCGGGAGCCATGATGGGGTCCGGCGGTCTGGTGGTGCTCGACGAGCGCGACTGCATGGTGGACATAGCGCGTTATTTTCTCACCTTTACGCAGAGCCAGTCCTGCGGCCGCTGCACTTTCTGTCGGGTCGGTACGCGGCGCATGCTGGACATCCTCGACCGCATCTGCGCGGGCAAGGGTGTACATGGCGACATCGAGCGGCTCGAAGAGCTCGCGCATGCCGTGGCCGGAGCCAGCCTGTGCGGGTTGGGTCGCACCGCGCCGAACCCGGTGCTCTCGACGATCCGCTATTTCAGAAGCGAGTACGAGGCGCATCTGCACGGGACCTGCCCGGCGGGCAAGTGCAAGGACCTTATCGCTTATACCATCACCGATGAATGCATCGGTTGCACGCTCTGCGCACAGACCTGTCCGACCATGGCGATCCCCTTTACGCCGCACGAGCGGCACAAGATCGATGATGGCGCTTGCGTGCGCTGCGACATGTGCCGCGGCGTTTGCCCCGTTGAAGCCATTAAGATTGTCACAGGGACTGAAAGGGGGGGGGCATGCCCACACTGACCATCGACAATACCGTTGTCCCTTTTGAGCCGGGTGAAACGATTCTGCAAGCTGCATCGCGGGCGGGCATCGCGATCCCGACGCTGTGCAGTTTCAAGGGAATTGAACAGCCCACCTCCTGCTACGTCTGCGTGGTTAAGATTCAGGGTAGGACCAACCTGGCGCCTTCGTGCGCGACCCTGGCCGAAGAAGGCTTGGTTGTTGAGAGCGGCTCCGAGGAGGTGCGCCGTTACCGCCGTCGGGCGCTTGAGTTGCTGCTGAGCGAACACGCGGGCGACTGCGAAGCTCCGTGCCGTCGCATCTGTCCCGCAGACCTTGACGTTCCTGTCATGGCCCGGCACATTGTGGAGGGCGATCTGGAGGCTGCGGCGCACACGATCTGGGAGCGCCTCGCCCTGCCCGGCGTGTTGGGACACGTTTGTCCCGCTCCCTGTCAGAAAGGGTGTGTCCGCGCGCATATCGACGGCGCGGTCTCGATCCGGGAGCTTCACAAGAGTGTGGCCGAAGCCGTGTCGGCGAAAGGTTCCGCACCGGCGTTCCACGCGGCACCTTCGACTGGAAAGCGCATCACGATTATCGGCGCGGGCCCGGCGGGACTCTCCTGCGCCTTTTATCTGTCGCTGCTAGGACATGCCTGCACGATCGTGGACGAACAGAAGGAACCTGGCGGCATGCTGCGGTACGGGATTGACCGCGCGGTTCTGCCGCTGGCTGTTCTGGATCGGGAGATCGTTCTGATCCGATCTCTGGGCGTGGTGTTCCATTCGGGGTGCAGCGTCAGCGATCAGCGCGCCCTCGACGATCTGATCCAACATTCCGATGCGGTGGTCTTGGCTACTGGCACACAGGTTCCCGACCGGCCTTGGCCGTTTACGGTCAAGACGACGCCCAAGGGGATCGCAGTTACGGCTCACACCTTTGCGACAGGCCGCAGCGGCGTCTTTGCCTGTGGCGGCGCGATCGCGGTCTGCCGCATGGCGGTCAGGGCGGTAGGGCAGGGGAGGCTGACCGCGCACGCGGTTCACCATTTCTTGACCCGCAGCGCCGTCGGTGCTGTCTGGTCCCCGCGCTTCGATTCCCATTTGGGTAAGTTGGAGGACGAGGAAGGCCGACAATTGACCGCCACCGATTTGGCCTCCATGGGCATTGCCGCTAGGAAGGCCGGTCCCGTTGACTCATCTCTTGTCGTGGTGGCGGCCCGGTGCTTGCAGTGCGACTGCGGCAAGAAGCTCAGCTGCTCCTTGCGTACCTATGCGCATGAATATGAGATTAACCGCGATCAGTATCGGACGGGCGTACGCAAACCCGTGATGCGGACGCGCTACGGCAGCGGCTTGGTGTACGAGCCGGGTAAGTGCATCGCCTGTGGCCGCTGCATCGGCATCACCGCCGCTGACCACATACAGCCGGGTCTGGCCTTCGGCAATCGTGGTTTTGACGTTACTGTGAAAGCCCCCTTCGGTGCGGATATGGATGTTGCCATGGGCCGTTCGCTTGACCGCTGTATCGCCGCTTGTCCCGTAGGCGCACTGTGGAAGCTGAAGGAAACGAACGCGGAAGGGGCGAAGAAATCGACGTTGAAGTGATTCTGAAAAGGTTTGGACTAGACGGATGGGCAAGGTTCTGGTATAAAAGTCGCTCATTTTTCACCGGAAACGGCGGAAAGAGCGTTCTCGTACGGGCGATCACGGCTGACTGCCCTGCGGGTTCAGGCTTCAAACAAAGAAGAGGTAAACCATGCCTACCATGAAGACCAAGAAGTCCGCGACCAAGCGGATTAAAATGTCGGCCACGGGCAAAGTGATGCGCTCCCAGGGGGGGAAATCCCACCTGAACGGCTATAAGTCGCGCGGGCGTAAACGCAATCTCCGTGGAACCACAGCTGCTGACGACACGTTTGTCAAAACCGCCGCGCGCATGCTGCAAGGCAACTAATAAGGAGATTGTGTCATGTCACGAGTCACGAATGCACCCGCATCCAGAGAGCGTCGTCGTCGGCGCTTAGAGCTCGCGAAAGGTTTTCGCGGGTCCCGCAGTAAACTTTTCCGTCAGGCCACCGAGGCTGTTGACCGCGCGCAGCAGTTAGCGACCGAGCACCGTAAGACCCGTAAACGCGAGTTCCGCCGCCTATGGATCGCCCGCATCAACGCCGCAGTCCGCAACGAGGGAATGACCTACAGTCGCTTTATGGAAGGTCTGACCAAAGCGGGGATCGAGATTAACCGCAAGATGCTTTCCGAGGTCGCAATCGCCGACGCGGATGGCTTCAAGAGTCTGATCGAGAAGGCGCGCGCCGCACTCGCATAAGACGAAGTAGGCGTGTACAGCTTCAAAAAACAAGGCCGTCCTGTGTTAAGGGACGGCCTTTTTTGTCTTTCCTCTGGACAAAGGCCTATGAATCAGCCACCCTTATTAATGACGCAACGCTCACATCTGAAAAATGCGAGTTGCGTTCCCGTAAAGGCAGGAAGCCGCAAAGGGTTACTTAACCTGGCGTTTTTGCATAGTGGCGGGATGTCGTTTGGTTTTGGTGTCACGTTAGAAGAGAGAGGAATCGGTTATGAACAACCCCATTTGGCTGATGACTTCGGCCTTCTCAAAACTGTCATTCAAGCAGGTTATCAAAAAGACGAAGGCTGTCGGCGCGCAGGGGATGGAACTGAGCGTGTTTCGCCGCGACGGAACGCGACGAAGTATGCCGAGGGTCTTGGCGTAACGCTGAATTATGAGAACTGCCCGATGGAAGGCTGGCGTCCGGCATCGGCACCGACCACCTATAACAATCTTCCGTGTACCCTTGCGGCTCGTAAGCTAATGTACGCGCTCATTCCCAGCAAGGCGCACGGCGAGACCTATGATCCCTCCCATGACGCGTGGCAGAATATTGACCCTGTGGAGGTCATCAAGAATACGGACTTCTCCCGTCTGCATCGAATCCACATCAAAGGTACGCGTAACCGCACGAACAGCCTTGCCGCAATCCAGTGGGGCCGACTCTACCCCATGCAGCAGGTTGACGCGCAACTGGCAAAAAAGGCGGGTGTCTGCCAGCCGTCCTGCGAATGGGACCGCCACCATTACGACCCGAAGCTGCCGGGCTTCGGCGGTTCTGACAGCATCGACTGGTTCGCGTTCTTCAAGACGTTGATGCAAAAGGGGTTTGAGAAGCCGTTTGTGATCGAGAACGAAGCCGACAACTCCTCGCACACCGGCAACGCAGCCGCGACGCTTCAAGGCTTCGCCTCCACGGTGATGTCGATAGCGCCAGCGATCTGGTCGCTGGATGCTGAAAAGGGGTGGTGGTTCAATCCGATACACCTGACCGTCTTCAAGTCGGCGGCCAAGAAGGATATTCCGGTCGTCACGATGAAGGACCTCGTTTAGACGGCTCCGCCGTTCACGTTTATGCGGATGACACAGCGTTTTTTGACGTTCTGTGCCTTCAGGCAACTCGAATGTGACGGATGTCACACCCTGTTTTCGGGTTGGGATGTTTGGGCAAGGCGATACCGATTGACGAGTCGAACAATTGAGCGTAATATTGTCATATTATTAAAAATTGATTTCTTGGTTAAGTGCGGTTCTCTGGAATGGTCTTTCAACAGGAGGTGTAAAAATGAGTCACTCTAGATTCTGTCGTGATGCGTCGGCTTTGGCCGCAACCCTCGTTCTGCTGAGCGGCACACAGGCGCGCGCAACCTCTCAAAACTGGGATGGCGGTTCCAGCGTTTTCTGGACGAACAACGTAAACTGGTCGAGCGACTCCACCTATCCCAGCGCCGGCGACACAGCGACTTTTAACGCTGTGCCCAGCAGTAACCGGACAAACATCAATATCGCGGGGCTCTCACGAATCAAATACATCACGTTCGACACCTATAATGTGGCTGCTTACACCATTGGCAGCAATGTCGTGAATGGCCAGACGCTCGTCATGGAGAACGACGCCAACTACAAAATCAACGGTAACGCTGGCAACAGCCAGAACTTCAACGCGTCCATCATGCTAGGCCTCGACCGGAACGGCGGCGCCTATTATTTCCAGAACGACAATACGGCCTACACGCTGACTTTTTTGGGCGACATACTGACCCCGACAAACGGCTCGACGATCGCGGGCAAATCGATCAACATCAATGGCGTGGGCAATACCCGCATTCTCGGCAATGTCATCACTAACGGCAGCGTCGGCCTGACGTTAACCGACAACAGCAGCGGCACGCTGACCCTCACGGGCTCGAATACGATCAATCGACTCAATATCAACGGAGCGCCCAGTAGCGTGATCGACATAGGGAAAGGCTACCTCTACATCGATTCCGTGGGCGGCAACGGCATCAACGCCTCCCAGAGCGGCGTCATCAACGGCACAGGCAAGCTTCGTCTTAGCACCGCCAGCGGCCATAACTACGCGGACAGCTATGTGGCCGCGGGTAAAACTCTCATCATCAATCCGGAAATCACCGGCGCGACCGGTTTCGAGATGTGGAGCGGCACAGGCACCTTCGTGTTCAATGGTATCAACACCTTCGAGTCGAATGTCATTTTCGGCACCTCAGGCACCATCAGTGTCTCCAAAATCGGCAACAAAGGTTCCACCACCAGCAATTTGGGGCAGGGGACGCTGCTTCGGTTCGCAACCAGCGGCGCCCGGTTGCTTTACACCGGCGTTGGCGAGACAAGCGACCGCCTGATCCAGATGGAAAACAGTATGACGTTAGATCACTCAGGTACGGGTGATTTGATCTTCTCTTCCGCGTTCAATGTGCTCGCCAATACCAAGACGCTGACACTGCAAGGGTCCACCGCCGGCATTGGCGAAATCAGCGGGATCGTCTCCAACGGTACAGCCACCACCTCGTTGACCAAGGACGGCACGGGTTTGTGGCGCCTTTCGGCCGCAAATTCCTTCGCGGGCGGCACCACAGTCCGTGATGGCACGCTCGCCCTGACCGGCGCGAACGGTGCGACCACGAACTCCTCCGGCTATACTCTCAACGGAGGGACCCTGCTTCTGGACAATACCCCGGCTGCGAACAACACGAACCGTCTCAAGGACGCCAGCGGAGTGACGATGAACGGAGGGACTCTGCGTTTCGCCAACAGCGGAGGTGCTGTCAACTACAGCGAAATCGTCGGCGCGCTGTCGATCGCCCAAAACAACAACACGGTCTCGGCTGACCGCGCCGCAGTCGGGCAGACCTCCACGCTCACCTTCGCCTCGCTCGCAAGAACCGCGGGTGCCACGGTCAACTTTTCGGGTGTCGGGCTCGGCGTGGATGGGCGCAATAAAATCGTCTTCACAACCGCCCCGACGCTGGTCAACGGGATAATCGGTCCCTGGGCAACCGTGAACGGGACGAACCTTGCAACCTACAGCGCCTCCCTCGGCGTTTACGCATCGCCCGAGCCGGCCTATACCGACATCGCGGCCCGCGGCCCGTCCTCGACGATAGTTAGTAACGACGCCAGTTTCGTGCGCATCAACACCGATGGCACCAGCGGCCCGATCCAGCTCGGTTCGTCCGTCACTCGCGTGGCCTCGCTCACGCAGAACACGGCCACCGATGCCACGGTCGACACGGCTGGCAAAAGCTTACAGACCATGGGCGTCAGTGTGCCAGCCGGCAAGGCTTCCGTTACGCTCGGTTCCGCAGCCGGTGATGGCTCGCTCGCGGCGTTGGTGGGCAACGGTGATCTCGCGCTGAATAGCGACGCCGCAGGCGGCGGTCTCACGGTGAACGCCGTGATCGCCAACAGCGGTTCCGCCTCGACGCTGACCAAAATGGGATCCGGAACCGTAACGCTTGCGGGTGCCAACACCTTTTCGGGTTTGACTACCATCGGCGGCGGCACGCTCGTTTTGAAAAACAGTGATGCGCTTCAGAACAGCACGCTGAGCAGCGGCGGTACGGTGTTCGACAGCACAGTGGCGGGGGATGCCTTTACCGTGGGCGGCCTTTCAGGCTCCTTCCCCCTGACGCTCACGGACAATGCGGGCACGCCAGCACCTGTCAGCCTCTCGGTCGGAAAGAACAACGCTACGGTTACCCACACCGGCACGCTGAGCGGTCTCGGCAGCCTGACCAAGATCGGCACGGCCACGCAAACCCTCTCGGGCTCGAACACATTCAGCGGCGGCCTCACGATCAGCCAGGGTGCGTTGACCGCAAGCGCGCTGGCATCGTTGGGCACCGCTCCGGTCGTCAACAATGCGACGCTGAACCTGACGGGCGGCGGCGTCAACTACACGGGACTTTCGAGCGGCCTGAGCGGCACAGGCACGGTCAACGTTACGTTGTCGACGGGTGCAAGCTCAACCTATCTTCAGGGCGACTATTCCGGTTTTACCGGCATCTGGAACATCGGCATTGGGGCCGCCGCGAACGCGGGCAAAGCGTACATGACCGGTGCTGATAACAGCGCCGCAACCATTAATGTGCTCTCCAACGCCTCGCTCTACTGTAACAATGCTGGTCCCCATTATGCCAAGCTTGTGTTGAAGGGTGGAAATACTGGCGAGCAATACGGACAGTTGAGGCTCGAAAGCAACTGCAACTGGGCCGGGCCGATCACGCTCGCTGGAAACATCACCTCGGGAGAGGACGGGTTCGTCGGAAGCGCTTCCGGAACCGGTTACATCACCGGAGATATCAGCGACTTGGACAGCATCCCGCGACCGTTCTATAAGATCGGAGTCGGCACGATCGCCTTGACCGGAAACAACACCTTCAAGGGCCAGACCTGGATCCGCAACGGCACGCTGCGCATCAGTTCGATCACCAACGTCGGCGCGGCTGGCAGCGCCCTCGGCGCGCCCCAGACGGTCGCGAACGGCACCATCAAGTTCGGCGAGAACAACACCAACACGGTGCTGACGTATTTCGGCATGGGCGACACCACGGACCGAATTATCGAGATGGGCGGTACTACGGGCGGCGTCACGCTCGACCAATCCGGTACCAATGCGCTGATTTACACCGGCGGCATGATTGTTTCCGGCGTCGGCAGCAAGACCCTGACCCTGCAAGGCTCCACGATCGGAACCGGTGAATTTACGGGCGTCATCTCCAATGGTCCCGGTAGCGCCATCGCGCTCATGAAGGCCGGTTCTGGAACCTGGACGCTCTCGAATGCCAATACCTATACGAACGGCACGCAGATCAAGGATGGCGGTACCTTGGTGGCGGCGCATCCCAACGCCTTGGGAACCGGCATTGTCCTCTTCCCCAATAGTCTCCAGGGCACGCTGGATCTGGCAAACGACGGCGTCGGTGAAACGACGAACGAGATCAATATGCAATCAGGTGCAGTTGGAACAATCAGATCGAATCGCAGCACGCCGGGTGAAGGAATCAACCACAATCTTGGAATGTGGCGCCTCAGCGGCGTCACGGCGATTGTGACAAATGGCGCGAATGTGGTCAGCGGCAAGTCTTCGATCACCGCCGCTTATCTTGACCTCTATGCCGGCGGAGTCGCCACGACCACCCTGTTCCCGACGACGGCGGATTTGTTCATCGAGGGTGGCGTTTCCATTATCTCTCTCACAGGCAACTTTGCAAAGACGCTCCAGCTCGACGGCCCCGGCCAAGGCAGTGTCATCCGCGGGCCGATTAGCAACGGGCTGAACACCGTGAGCCTGACCAAGGCCAACACCGGCACCTGGACGCTAACCGGCTCGAACACCTATAGTGGTGCAACCGCAGTCAATAACGGAAAGTTAGTCGTGTCGGGTACGGATGGCGCGCTCCTCGGCGCGGGCGGCATCACGGTCAACCAGGGAGCGACCCTGAGGCTGGAAAATAATGCGGTCACCAACAACGGCAACCGCTTGAGCGACACGGCAGCGATCACGATGAAGGGCGGCGTTTTGGATGTCGCCCACTCCGGCGGCGCCGCGAGCTACAGCGAGACGGCAGGGCAGCTGGTCGTCAACTCCGGCAGCAACACGCTCCTGACGGCGCGTGCCGACGAGTCCCAGACCGCTTCCATGACCTTCGCTTCGCTGTCGCGGACAGGCGGCACGATCAATTTCGTTGGCGAAGGGCTCGGCAACTCGGACAACCGCAACCGTGTGCTTTTCACGGCCGAACCGGCCCTGACCAACGGTTTGATCGGACCGTGGGCGGTGATCAACGGTATTGATCTTGCCGCATACGACTCCGCCAGGGGCGTCACCACTTTCTCATCTTATTCTGATCTCGCGGCTAAGGGCCCCGACTCGGTGATCACGAATGACGCCACCTTGAACGCGCGGATCAACCTGCCCGGAGTGGACGGCCCCATCACCTTGGAGACGTCGCCTGTCAGCCAGGTCTACACCCTTCTCCAGAATACCGAGATTCCGGCCACAGTCACCACCACAAGCACCGTTTTCCAAACCTCCGCAATTCTGATCGGAGAGGGCAAGGCGAACCTGACCATCGGTACGGCTCAGGGAGAGGGCACGCTGTCCGCCTTGGGCGGTGAGCTGCTTTTAGCCAATCATGATGCGACCTCTCTCCTGACCGTGAATGCGCCGATCTCTAATAACGCGCTCACCGTCTCGTTGAGCAAATCCGGTGTCGGTACAGTGGTTCTCGCCGGTTCAAACACCTATTCGGGTACCACTGCGATCAACGCGGGAACGTTGGCGTTCGGCGGCTCCGGTACGCAGACCGTAACCAGCGTGATCAGCGGCCCCGGTAAACTGGCAAAAACCGGAACGGGCCGTGTGACCCTCGCCGGGGCCAACACCTATCTGGGTGAGACCTCGATCAATGAAGGTATTGTTGTTGTGAAGAACAATGCCGCGTTCGGCAGTGCCGCAGCGGGCACCGTCATCGCTGACGGTGCAACCCTCGATCTCGGCGGAGGCTTGGCTGGCAATGCGGTTAATCTGGGGACGGAGGTCTTTACGGTCAGTGGATCAGGCGTGAACGGCCTCGGTTCCATCGTAAATGAATTGAATGTCGGCCAGATCAGCGCGTTCGGCCGTGTCGTCCTTGCCGGAGACACGACGGTTAGCGCGAACGGTCGCTGGGATATACGCCAGAACACACCGACGCTCACAATGAACGGTCATACCTTAACGAAAATCGGCACCAACGAGTTCTGCCTTGTGGATGCCCGCGTCATTCCCGACGGAGGTCATCTGGTGGTAACGCAAGGTCTTTTGCGGCTCGAAGCATCGGTACGCCTGAACGGTGACGCGTCCGATACCTTCTTGGTCAAGTCCGGTGCAAAACTGGATTTCTGGAATTTCTCATCGGCCACCAATGCTTCTCCCTGGACGCTGATCTGTGACCCGCTGGCCTCGGTTACGGCTGGTAGTTCATATCATCCTTACAATACATGGTGGGGGCCCGTGACACTGAATGGGACAACCTTCCTTGATGGAGGCAACACCGGTTACAGCATGACCTTTACGAATGCGATCAGCGGCGACGGCTCGCTGGTCAAGAACGGTGTTTGTGCGGCATTTCTCTTCTCCAGCAACAACACGTATGCCGGAACGACCGCAGTCAGCAACGGCATCGTGTACGTCACTTATCCCGGCGGTCTGCCGGGCTACGACGCCGCGAACAGGGTCATCATCGGCCCCCTCGGCACCTTGGTGACCTATTACGGCGAGGACGGAACCGGCTGGACCAAAGAGCATATCGACGCGATCCGGACCAACGCAAACTTCGCGTATGTCACCGCTTGCCTCGGCATCGACACGTCTCGGGGAAATCTGTTCTATGACCGCGATATCCCGCAGGCTATGTCGTTTGCCAAATACGGCACCAACGCGCTCACGTTACCAGGTAAGAACCTGTTTGGAGGCCCGTTGAAAGTCTACGGCGGAGCGGTCAACCTCCCAGCTACCAGCACGAACGTCATCGGCACGGTCGTCGTGAACGGCGGCACCCTTGGCGCGGCGCTGAACATCGACGGCTTTACCACGCTGGGCACCAACAACATGAACGTGGGGTCAGGCGGTAACGACCGCAGTGTCGTTACTTTCTCAACTAATGCGGTCATGGCCAAACTTCTTGTGGGTACAACCAAGGGCGGATCGGGTGCAGTCATTCAGAATGGCGGAGACCTGAGAGTGGGTACCTATATTTCTGGTACGGATGTGACGTCGCTGGGCACGGGAGGCGGATACGGCTATTACCGCCTGAACAAGGGGTCGCTCGCCACCGGCCAGCTCGGCATAACGGGAGGCGGAGCCGGCAACAACGACGGCGTGTTCGAAATCTATGACGGTTCCGTGAATATGTGTACCAACTCGGGTTGGTTGATCTGGGGGTGGGCGGGCGGCAACGGTGTGATGAATCTGTTTGGCGGATCCATCTCTTCGCCGATCAATGGCAACGATATCACGTTCTGCTACGGCGCGAATCTCAACACTTTCGCTATGCTCAACTTGCTCGGTCCTGCGGCCTTCGTGGATTCGACCGGCCAGAACACCGGCAAGGCCATCAACATGGCTCGCAACGCAGGCAACATCGCGGGCGTGCTGAATCTCAATGCCGGCACACTGCTGGTCAACAAGGTCTACGCCGGCGTGACCGGCTCGCCGTCTTTGTTCAATTTCAACGGCGGCAAAATGAAGGTTAACGCTACGACAACCTTTGCAACCACTTTCATGCAGGGACTCACAGCCGCCACGGTTTATCCCGGCGGCGCAGTGATCGACACCACGAATGTGAACGTCACCCTGAATCAGCCGTTGCTGGCACCTGTCGGCTATGGCGTGACCACCATTCCTCTGCGCAGCCAGGGGCTCGGGTACATCGGCGCACCGACCGTCGTGATCTCCGGCGGCAGCGGTACAGGTGCGACCGCCATCGCCACGGTCGACTTGAACGAGGCCAGCCCCACCTTCCGGCAGGTCACCGGCATCACGGTCACCAGTCCCGGCTCCGGTTATCAGTACGGCGATGCACTGTCTGTCGCGTTGCGCGGTGGCGGATTCACCAACAACGCGGCCGCTCTGGCCGAAGGCGCCACGTTGGGCCTGAACACCAGCGGCGGGCTCACCAAACTGGGCACCGGCACGCTCACGCTGGGCGGCACCAACACGTTCTCCGGCTCCACGGTTATCAGCAACGGTACGGTTAAGCTGGGCAACGCGAAAGCGCTCCTGACGGGTACCGAGGTCATCCTCGCTGGCGGAACGCTCGACCTGAACGGCTTCACCGTCACGAACCAGTTGAACGTCATCAGCGGCACGGTCTCCAACGGCACGCTCTACACGGATATCTCGCCGGCCGGTACCAACGTGGTCGGTACCGAGACCATCACGGTGAACGGTGCTAACTTGAAGGGACGGTATTTGGCCGATGTGACGGTGGACGGCGCGAGCGATTTCCTCACGATCCAAGGTAACATCAACCTTTCCGGCCTGGCTCTCGAAATCATTGACACGGAACGGCTGAACCGGACTCAGGTTTACACGATCGCACAGTTCACCGGAACGCGCACCGGCACATTCGCTCCGGATAACCTGCCCGACGACCGCTGGCATATCCTTTACCGCCCTGACGGCTCGGCCAAGCTGATCTTTGTTGAAGGCACGATCATGATGCTGAAGTAAACGGCTTACTTTCCAAACCTGAATGGCAGGAGCCGGGGTATGCACCCCGGCTCCTGTTTTTTTGAAAAATTACAGCCCTGTACCTCTTGACTTTGAAAAGTTATCGAGTGTAGTATTGTAACATATTGAGTAGGGTGTGTTCATATTTGAACAAGGTTGTAAAGGAGTGAGGTGGTTATGCGTACTCATGTGAAAAATCAGGCTAACTTTTCCGCCGCGGTTGCTTTAGGTGTTTTGCTCTGCGTCCAACCGATTCAGGCTTCCGACGGCTCTTGGACGGGCGCGCAGAACACACTGTGGACAAATGGAGCCAACTGGAGTGTTTCGCCTTACGCGGGCACCGCAGCCGGCGAGACCGCGACCTTCATTGGCTCGGGTAACGGCAACACGGTCCTCGACCTTACGGGCCTGGCCAGCATACTCAACCTTACCTTCGGTACAGCCGACGCCGCCGCCTACACGGTGGGATCGGGTGGCGCGGGCAACCAGACGCTCGTCTTGGAGAACGGTTCCCTCATGGCCTTTCTCTCGGATCTCGCTGCTCCTCAGACCTTCAACGCGGTGCTTCAACTCGGGACAAACGTTGCCGCCGCCTCCTACCTTATCACCAACCTGTCTCCCGCAACAGTCACCTTCGCAGGCGGCATCAAAGGTGCCCCTGCGGGTGGAACGGCGGGAACGAAAACCGTCTATTTAGGTGGGGACGCGCTCGTCAGCGGTGTCATTGAAAACGGCGGTGCTTCCGCTCTGAGCATCTACTTCACGCGTGGCGCCGCCGAGACAGACGTTGTCACGCTGACCGCATCCAACACCTTCACTGGAAACATCAATGTCAGAGGCGGCATCCTTGTCTTGAAAAACAGTGCGGCGTTGGGCTCTGGCAGCAAAACCGTCACCATCGCGAACAACGCTGATGGTGCGCGTCCCTCCATCTGGTTGGATGGCACGGACGGCGACCTCGACATTCCAGCCACCGTGTCGTGGACAACCAGCAACGCCAAAGAGGGCGCGCTCGTGAACGTCGCTGGCAACAACACCGTGCGAGGAAACATCTCCCTGTACAGCGGCGACGGCGATACGTGGCTCATCTCGCGCGGCGGCAAGCTAACCCTAACCGGCAATTTGTCTGCCACCGCCACCAGCAGAGCCCTTCACCTGCGTGGCGATGCGAACGGAGAAATCTCGGGCGCCATTTCGAACGGTTCTACTCCATTTATGCCTGTCTACAAGTCCGACGGAGTCGGTGCCTGGACGCTATCTGGTTCGAACACCTACTCTGGCGTGACGACTATAGGGCCCGGTTCTCTAATTCTCTCCGGCGACAAAGGCTCAATCAACGCATCCACCGGCATCACCGTCAATGCGGGTGCGACGCTCCTGCTGAACAACACCGCGCTCTCGAATCACGTCAACCGTCTCAGGGATGCCACACCCCTGAAAATGAGCGATGCCTCGCTGGTCTTCACGAACGACAGCGGAGCCGCCAACTTCAGTGAGACGGCGGGCGCTTTGATCCTCGTGTCGGGCAATACCAAGGTTATCACTGCGCAGGCCGCCGAAACGCGCACAGCGACCCTCACCTTCGGAGGTCTTACACGGTCAGGCACTGCGACTGTGAATTTTATCGGTCTAGGTCTTGGCGCGAGCGACCGTAACCGGATCTTCATCTCAGGCCTGGCTAACGGTCCCATCGGGCCTTGGGCGACCGTGAATGGCGGCTTCCCGGCGCTTTACAGCAGCACGCTCGGCGTCTATGCCGACTCACAGACCGCCATCGCGGCCAAAGGCGATACCATCCAGCACAACTCGGCCAATGTCGTGATCGCGACGGAGGGCACCACCGGTCCCGACGAACTGAGCGACACCGTCACCTCCATCGGTTCGCTCGTTCAGAACACGGCGTTCGCCTCCACGGTCAATACGGCCGGAAAGACCTTGCAGGCCGACTCTGTCGCGATCAACGAAGGCAAGGCCGACCTGACGCTCGGCGTTGCCCCCAACGAGGGTGTCGTCGCCGCGCGGTCTGTAGGCGGGACCCTTGCGCTCGGCAACAACGGCAACGACACGCTCACTGTCAATGCCGTCATCGCCGACAACGCGGCACCCTCATCTCTGCTGAAACTCGGAACGGGTGACGTAGTCCTCGCGGGAACCAACACCTTCTTCGGAACCGTCACGATCGCGCAGGGGGAACTGTCCTTGGCCGATAGCCTTGCCCTGCAGTATGCCGTGCTCGCCACCGGCGGCCTGGTTTTCGATAGTGCGGTCGCTAGTCACGCGTTCACGCTGGGCAACCTCACCAATACCGTCAGTCAAGT
>JADHEF010001246.1_pt1 | contig 16896 bp, 12 predicted proteins | sample 8952391 | NCBI WGS metagenome assembly JADHEF01 (sample SAMN16124439, study PRJNA663245) | bioreactor sludge metagenome | isolation source: sludge (nitrite) | place: India:Bengaluru | collected 2019-02-28
TTCACCGCGTCGGCCAGCTTCTCCATCGCGTCGTCGGTGGACTCGTGGAGGCGGTCGCCGTAGGTGCTCTCCAGCACGACGTAGTCGGGGGCCGGCACGATGTCGGGATCCCGGATGATCGGCTTGCCCTTGCGGCCGAGATCGCCGGTGAAGGCGATGCGCGTCTCCTTCCCGCCCCGGTTGACCGTGACGTAGGCGATGGAGGACCCGAGGATGTGCCCCGCGTCGTAGAATTCGAGCTTGACCCCGTCGCCTATCCACATGGGTCGATTATAAGAGGCGGTGACGATCTGGCTCGTCGCCTTCACCGCGTCCTGCTCGTCGTAGAGGGGCTGCCAATCGAATTTCTCGCCCTTCTTGCCCGCCTGGAAGCGCAGGTATTCGGCGTCGTGGGCCTGGATACGGGCCGAATCCATCATCACCAGGCTCGCCAGGTCGCGGGTCGCGGGGGTCGCGTAGATGTTGCCCTTGTAGCCCCGCTTAGTCAGGAGCGGGAGCAGACCGCAGTGGTCGAAGTGGCCGTGGGTGAGGATCGCGGCCTCTATCTTGTCGGCGGGGATGCCGAAGTCCCGGTTCTTCCGGTCAGCCTCCGCGCGCTTCCCCTGAAAAGCGCCGCAGTCCACGAGGTAGGAGCGGCCGTCCACCTCCAGGATATGCTTGGAGCCGGTGACTTCCCGAGCCGCGCCGAGCGAGTAAAAGTTGATTGCCATACCAGAGAGAATACAACGCAAGCGGTGCGGAAGCAAATAGCGGTGAAATCAGTAACTTTCACCGTTAAGGATCGTTATGTTAGTCCTATGAAAATCGATGCAGCCCCTTCAGCGGCCCGCTGCGCCGCCAGTCGCCTTTCCTTTATTTTGTTGTCCGCCGCCTTCTCCGTCCTCGCGGCCTGCGCCACTGCCGCGCCCAAGCCCGACTCCGCGGCCGGTTCCGATTCGCAGCCCATACCCCTGGCCTCGGATATCCGCGTCGGGGTCCTCTCCAACGGAATGCGCTACTACATCCGGCAGAACGCGAAGCCCGAAGGCCGCGCCTTCCTCCAGCTCTACGTCGACGCCGGTTCAGTGCTGGAGCGGGAGGACGAGCGGGGCGTCGCCCACTTCGTGGAACACATGGCCTTCAACGGAACGGTGAATTTTCCCGGCGATGCCTTGGTCGACTACCTGCGCACCCTGGGCATGCGCTTCGGCCCCGAAGTCAACGCCTACACCTCCTTCGATGAGACGGTCTACGGCATCGAAGTGCCGACCGAACCCGCCGGAACCGGCTCCCGGGTCGTTCCCGAGAAAGCCCTGGCCGTCCTGGACGACTGGACCCGGGCCCTTACGTTCGACCCCACCGAGGTGGAGGCCGAGCGTTCGGTGATCCTGGAGGAGTACCGGATGGGCCTGGGCGCCCAGGACCGCATCCGGCGCGTCATCCTTCCCGCCATCCTCAGGGGCTCCGCATACGCCGACCGGCTGCCCATCGGCCTTCCGGAGGTCATCTCCTCGGTGAACGCCGAGGGGTTGGCTAGGTTCTACCGGACCTGGTACCGGAGCGACAACATGGCGCTGGTGGTCGTCGGGGATTTCGATCCTGAGGTCCTGGAAGCGTCACTGGCCGCGCGCTTCACCGCCCCCGCGCCGTCCGCCCCGCTGGACCGCCCCCGCCCGGAGCTTCCCGCCCCGACGCGGGGCGCCTTCTCCCTCACGACCGCCACGGACAGCGAACTACCCTACGGGGCGGTCCGGCTCTACTACAAACGAACGCCGAAACCGATCGGCGCGGACCTCGGATCCTACCGGGAGACCCTCGTAGAGTCCCTCATCGACCGCATGATCGGCCAGCGCTTCCAGGACGCATCCAGCGTTCCCGAGACGCCCTACGCCGCCGCGGGCTCCTCGGAGCAGCGCTACGGTAAGCAGTCCCGGTTCTTCACCCTGTCGGCGGTTCCCGAACCGGGAGCCACCGAGGCGACCCTGGAGGCCCTCCTCATCGCCAAAGAATCGATAGCCCGCTTCGGCTTCTCCCGCTCCGAGCTCGACCGCGCCAAGGCGGAGCTGCTCTCCGAACTGGAGCGCTACGCGAAGGAGACCGACCGCCGCGACTCGGAGGCCCTCGCCCGGGAAGCGGGCCAGCACTACCTTTCCGGAGCCCCCGCCCCGGACCCCTCGTGGGAACTGGAGATGACGCGGAAGCTCCTTCCCGGCATCGACCGGGCGACGGTCGCCGCAGCCGCCGCGGCCCTCTTCGCCGAGGACGACCTCACGGTCCTGATCACCGCCAACGACAAGGACGCGCCGACCCTGCCGGACGAGCAGCGCGTCCGGGAGCTCGTCGCCGCGGCCAAGGCCGCCAAGCTGGAGCGCCCGAAGGAAGAAGCCGTCGATTCCCGGCTCCTCGCCGAAACTCCGAAGCCCGGCGCGGTCCTCGCGGAACGGACCGACCCCGTAGCCGGGACCACCACCTGGACGCTCTCCAACGGCGCCCGGGTGATCCTGAAGCCCACGGAAAACAAGAACGACGAGGTCGTCCTCTCCGCCATGGCCCGGGGCGGCAAGACCGACGCGCCCCTAGTGGACGCGGTTTCCGTGGACCTGGCGTCCCAGCTGGCCGCGGCTTCCGGCGTCGGCCCCTTCGGCCTCCCGGAGCTGTCCCGGAAGCTCGCGGGGGTGCAGGCGTCCCTCTCCTTCTCCGCGGGCTACTACTCCCGCGGCTTCTCGGGCTCTTCCACCGTCGCCGACCTGAAGACGCTCATGGAGCTCCTCCACCTGTCCTTCACCGATCCGCGGGTAGACGACGCGGCGGCGAAGGCCCACCTGGACGGCACCCGGACGACCCTGGCGCGAAAAAAGGACAACCCCGAGGCCCTCTTCTCCGACGCTGTGACCCGGGCCGTCTCCGGCGGCAACCTCCGTTTCGAGCCCCTGACGGAGGAGCGCCTTTCCCTCCTGAACCTCGACGCGGCGCGGGTCTTCCTCCGGTCCCTCATGAACGCCGGCGACTACACCTTCGTCTTCGCGGGCAACGTCGATCCCGTGACCCTACGCCCCCTGGTCGAGCGGTACCTCGCCTCCCTCCCGGGCTCCCGGACCGGCGCGGGCTGGACGGATCCCGGCATCGAACGGAAGCCAGGCACCGACCTGGTCGTCCGCAAGGGGGCCGAAGACAAGGCGCTGGCCTTCATCGCCCGCTACGCGGCCTCGCCCTACAGCGCCCGGAGCGCCGCGGTGGCGGAGGCGCTCCAGGAGTACCTGGACATCCGCCTCACCGACGAAATCCGGGAGAAGCGGGGAGACGTCTACTCGGTGTCCGTCTCGGTCTCCCAGAGCGTCGCGCCCGCAGGAGAGCTGGCGTTGAGCGTCGTGTTCTCCACGGGGCCTGGAAAGCTCCGGGATGTGGAGGCGGCGGTCGACGCCGAACTCCGGAGCCTCCGGGACGACGGCCCCGCCCCGGCCGCCCTGGAGAAGGTCCGGGAGGCCCTCAAGAAGGGCCACCAAACCTCGCTCCAAAGCAATCGCTTCATAGCGTCTGCCCTGGCCTACCAGGACGTCCTGGCCAGCCTCCCGGAGTCGGCCCTTTTCGGACGCACGGCGCTCTACGACGCTATCGGCGGCGAAGAGCTGCGGGCGGCCGTGGAGCTGCTGCTGAGGTCCGGTTCGATCAGGGTGACCCTCGTTCCGGAAAAGAACTGAAGAGCCGCGGCGCCCTCCTGACCGGGGGCGCCGCTTTCTCGTGGCCGCGTTTGCCGCCGGCGGGCATTTATTGTATACTGCAACAGTGAAACCTATGAAAAACGGCCTGGGCCTTCCGCGCCCGTGGGCGGGGCGTCCCTGATGTATACCCGGGAGCTATTCCCGCCCCGCTCGTCTCCCCTGGAGAACGGAATCCCCGTTCCCGGAACCTGGGATAGAGCGTTCGAGGAAGTGGAACTCCTGGACGTGCACCGTCCCTTCGCGTTCCCCCTGCCGAAGAAGCTGCGGAATCTGCGCATCAAGGAGTGGCAGTCCTTCCGGATCCAGGACGACCGTTACTCCCTCACCGCCGCCCTAGTCAACGTCAAATACTACCGGATGGCCTACGTCACCCTCTGGGACAAGGAAACCAAGGAGCGGCTGGACTTCGGCAAGGCCCTGCCCTTCGGCGCCTGGCGTTTCCCCCGGAGCCTTGCCAATTCGGCGGTGACGAGCCGGAGCTACGGTTTCTATTTCCGCATCCACGACTGGTTGGACGCCGACCGGGTGGAGCTGGACCTGGACATCGAGCCGACCCGCAAGCGGCCCTCCTTCACCGCCCACATCGAGTACGACATGGACCGGACCGCGGCCGTCCCCCTGGTCACCTGCCTGCCCTTCTCGGAAAACCGTTGCATGTACTCCTACAAGAACCTCGGCCCCGTGCGGGGAGACCTGGTCTTCGGCGGCAGGCACATCTCCCTCGATCCGGCCAAAACCTCGGGGTACCTGGCCGACTACAAGGGATTCTTCCCCTACCGGATGAAGACGACCTGGCTCTCCTCGTCGGGCTTCGATGCCTCCGGACGGCGCTTCGGCTTCTCGGTCGTGGAGAACCAAGCCAAGGAGAGCTACAGCAACAACGAGAACTGCCTCTGGCTTCCCGGATCGATGGTGCCGCTCCCGCCGGTCCGCATAACCCGACCTAACGGCATCGATAAGGACTGGATCATCCAGGACCTGGAGGGCATGGTGGACCTGACCTTCACCCCCCGGGAGCCGCACTTCTTCTCCTTCAACCTGCTCCTGACCCGCTGCGAATACGCGGCTCCCTTCGGCGTCTTCAACGGCATGATCGCCGCCTCGGACGGCGACAAGATCGCCGTCCGGAATCTCTGGGGCTTCGGCGAGAAGCTCTACCTGAGGGTGTAGCGCCATGGCGAAGAAGCCTTCCGCCGTCTACGAGCCCGGCGAGCTCGACCGGGTCCGCAGGAACCTCGGCGACCTGGATCCCAACGAGGCCAAGCGCATCGCGTCCCTCCTCGGCGGCGAGGTCGGCGTGGAGAAGGCCAAGGCGCCGCCCGTCCGCGAGCGTCCCCGGTCGTCCCGGGACGAGACGGTGACCGTCAGCATCGGCGGCAAGAGCGCTCCGCCGCGGCGCAGGGTGGAGATCCTCGAGGGCGACGATGGCCGGCGGAGGACGCCGGCGGCCGCGGCGAAGGCCTCGAAGAAGAGCGCCGAGCTGGACGCCGACGATCCGACGGTGGAGACGAAGGCTTCCTACCTCGAGCGGGTGCGGATCGACCGCTACATGGCGCTCCCCGAATTCGAGATCAAGAACTCGTCCCAGGTCCTCTACTCCATGATCTCCCTCTTCGGGGAGCCCCAGGACCTGGTGAATCCGGATTTCGTCACCCGCCGGATGAACGAGTACTACGGCCGGCTCGAGGTGCTCGTCACGGCGACCCGGACCATGCTGCCCCGGAACAATGTTCCCCGGGCGGAGGCTTTCCGGAAGAAGAATCCCTTCGGCTTCCAGATCCTGGACGTCATCCGGCAGTGGAACATCGAGCGGATCGCCTCGGAGCTCGCGGGCATGCAGTCCAAGCCCCGCCAGGTTACGGTCGCGGCCTTCGCGGAGATCCTCAAAGCCTTCTACCGCCCCCTCTACGTGCTGGAGCCCCTGGACGCGGAGACCCACATCCGCGACGCGTACCGGGACCTCTACAAGCAGCTCGTGCAGGAGAACGGGACCGAGGCCAAGGAGAAGCACAATCCCCAGGTGAAGGCAGCCCTCGCCGCCTTCGTCTACATACGCCGGAGCGTGCGCTTCCTCCTGTACCCGCTGCTTCTCAAGCTGCTGTCCGACCAATGGATAGCCTACGACGACTTCTTCGCCGTCCGCAGGCGGCGCGTCTCCTACTTCCTCGGGCTCTCCGAGGTCGACCGGCTGAAGCCGCCGGCGCCGGGAGCCGAGGCGGCTGCGGCCGTCGGCGCCGCGGAGGAGAAGCCGGCCGAGGCGCCGGAGCAGGAAACGGAGCAGGCCGAGCCGGCGCCCGAGGAAACGAAGGAAAGCGCGGAAGAGGCGCCCGCCCCCGCCGAGCGGCCGGGATCGCAAAGCAGGGCCTTCCTCCGCGGCCTGGACACCCTGGACAGCATGTTCCCCGACGCCGGCTGGCGGCACCCCGAGATCTGGCCCGACCTCTACCCCTACTTCGCCGGAGTCTTCGATTTCAAGAAGGGGTTCGAGCTCGTCGCTCCGACCGACCCGATCCACCAGGTCGTCATCCTCATGCACATCCTGGAGGAGCTCTTCTACGGGCTCAGGCACATCGATTTCGGGACGATCCCGGGAGCCGACGGCGAGGCCCAGCACGCGGGCCCCGCGATCGCCCGCATCATGGACGGCTGGCACGCCCACCTGGAAGAGTCGCTGGGCAAGGAATACCTGCCCCGGCTGGTGGAATACTGCCGGCTCATCGAGGGGACGACCGAGACGCGAACCTCGACGTACGCCAAGCGGACCCTCACCGAGCTCCTCTGGTTCAAGCGGCTCTGCTTCCTGCCGTACCTGAGCTTCGACTCGTCCTTCTCGAGCCACCCCTTCCGGAACAAGGAGATCGCCCCCCTCTACGCGGACGTCCGCGAGCTGCGGACCATCCTGACCGGCGTGGCTGCCGGGATAGAGGCGGGATCCAAGCGCGGCGGCGCAGGCGCGAAGGCCCACTGCGACGGCATCGACAATCCCTGGGACCTCTACTCGTTCCAGATACCGAACCCCGTTTCCATCCGGATCGACGCCCTGCTGGGGGGAAAGACCTCGCGGAAGCGGACCAACGCGGCCCTCGTGTTCTTCACCCTTTCGGTGGCCGCCGTCCTGGACGGCATCGTGAACGCGAAGGACGGCTACGCGTACGTAGACAGCTCGGACTGCCCCTTCCGCAGCGTGGACGGGGACGGCGTAAAGCCGACCTTCGAGGTGAGTCAGACCTTGGACGCGGACGAGATCTTCAAGCGCGCGATGCGGGCCCGGACCGGCTCCTGAACCGCGCGGTGAGGCCGTTGAAGAAGTAGCGGAGGAATTGGTCGCCGCAGGGCCGGTAGTTCGGGTGGTCCGCCTTCCGGAACAGGGCGCTCACCTCCGACTTGGAAACGTCGACGTTCGCTGCGCGCATGATCGCGATGATGTCCTCGTCCTTCAGCTCCAGGGCGATGCGGAGGCTCCGCAGGATCCCGTTGTTGTCCAGCTTCCGCCGGACCGGCGCCTTCGCCGCGCCCTCCTCCCGCTTCCCCCGCCTGCTCGCGACGAGCCCGTCGAGGAACTTCCCCAGGACCTCGTCGGGGCACTCGGCGTAGCCTTCCTCCTCTTCCTTCCGGAGGTACCAGCCCAGCTCCTCGGCGGCGATCGGCGCCTCCGCGAGGGCGAAGAGGTCCAAGACCGCGGCGTCCGAAAGGTCCAGGGCGTAGCGGAGCCGGCGCAGGACGTCGTTGTTGGTCACTTCTGCTTCCCCGTCCGGAGCTTCTCCTCGAAGCGCTCCAGGGCCTTGCCGCCCAGCGTCGGGGTCCCGTCGGCGGCCCCGTCCAGGCGGCGCCGGAGCTCCGCGAATTCCTCGGCGGAGAAGCGGACGCCGCCGAGCAGGTGGCGCCGGAAGGATTCGCAGCAGGCCGGCGCGACCGCGCCGGCTATGTCCAGGAGGACCTCGGCGTAGACGCGGATCTCCTTCTGGGCGTGGGGGTCCAGCCGGAGGGCGAGGAAGCGGAAGAGATTGTGCAGATCGATCTGCCAGTACCACTCGGTGTAGAGGGAGAGGGGCAGGTTCACCCGGGCCAGCTCCCGGGCGATGCCCTGTTCCACCAGGCCCGAGTACTCGGCGTAGGAGCGCTTCTGGCCGCCCTCAAGGGCCGCGCGGACCGCCTCGGCGGCCTCGGGCGGCAGGGGCTCCGCGGACCGGCCCTGCTTGTTGTCGGCGCTCTGGGCGGCCACGTCGTCGGGGGCGGGCACGTAGAAATCGTCCTTCATGATCGAGTAGCGGCCGGAGATCTCGTTGAGCCGGGCGGTGCGGTGGCGCACCCACTGGCGGGCGACGAAGATCGGCAGCTTCACGTGGAAGGTGAGGATCACCTGCTCGAAGGGGGAAGTGTGCTCGTTCCGCAGGAGGTAGTCGATGAGGCCCGCGTCCTCGCGGTAGCTCTTGGTGCCGGAGCCGTAGGAGACCCGGGCCGACTGGACGACCCGCTCGTCGCCGCCCAGGTAATCCACCAGGCGGACGAAGCCCTTGTTCAGTACCGGAAATTCCTTGTCCAGGATCGCCTCGGCGGCGGGAACGACGCAATGAGCCATACTTGTGCCCCTATCGGATTCGTTTCGATAGTCGAGCCTACCACGCCGGGCGCGTCAGTTCAACGGCGGTCGAAGGACGGCTGCGGGGCGCCGGCGACCCGTTCGCCCGGGCGGGCCACCTTGATGTCGCAATTGCCGAAGACGGCGTTCGCCTCGATGTCCAGGGTGGGGGCCGATTCTCCCACGTAGCGGTCCGAGGCCCCCGAAGCGGAGCCGAAGACCGCCGCGGAGCGGACCCGCACGTTGACGTCCTCGGGCACGACGACGACCATGGAGCCGAAGACCGCGTTCGCCTCCAGGCGGATGCCGCCGGGGGGAAGGTCGGCTTCCCGGAAGTCGATGAAGGCCGACCCGAAGACCGCCGACGCCTCCAGGTCCGCCGGGGGCGACCAGCGGCCCGCCCGCTCGATGGTGGCGAAGACCGCGACGATCTCGCCGCGCGGGGAGGCGGAGACGGCGGGACCCGGACGCCGGGCTTCCGCTCGGGCGAGGGCTGCGGGGCGGAATTCCGCGGGGAGGTCGGCGGCGGCCGACTCGATCTCCGCCGGATCGGAGCTGCGGGCGACGAGCTGGACCCGGCGCTCGTACTCGTCGACCGGAAGGGCGTCCGCGGCGTAGGCGGCGGTCAGCCCGTCCAGAACCTTTTCCTTCAATTTTTTCATGCTCGCTCCTCGCTTCCCGCTTTCGTTCCGTTCCGCGGGAACCCCGCGAACTCTCCGCTGAAGGCGGCGATGGTGTCCTTGCCCGAACCGACGCCGTGGCAGTCCGAACCGTAGGTGAAGAAGAAGCCCTGGGGCTTGGCTTCCCGGCGCACGATCTGGTTGAGCTCCGCCGATCCGCCGCTCCGGTAGTGGTAGAGCTCTATCCCGGCGACTCCGATCGACTTGAAGAATTTGAGCAGACGGCGCAGCCGGTCGAGCTCGGCCTCCATCCGCCCGGGGTCGTCGTCGAACTCGTGGCCGAGGTGCGGAACCACCAGGACGCCGCCGTCGGCGCGGACGATCCGGGCGACGTCGGCGCAGAGCGGCTTATCCTTCGCTCCGGCCAGAAGCACCCGGGAATCGAAGTAGGTCCGCTTGAAGGTCCGGTAGTCCACGTCCTGCGGCACCAGGCCCTCGTCCCGCAAGAACAGGTAGACGTCCACCTTGTTGAAGGAGAACCGCTCGGCGCCGAGATCCGCGCGGTCCGCGCGCTTGCGAGCCAGGAGGCGGTCGAAGGTCAGCTTCGGCGAAAAGAAGTGCCGGCTGGCGGCGGCCACCGCGTGCCGGGCGACCCGGAGGCGCTCGCCCCGGATTTCCTCCAGGAACGCCTCGGTGCGGGGCCGGTTCTCCTCGGGGAAGTAGGCGAGCAGCTCGCTCTTGTAGCCCAGCTCGGGCTCCCGGCAATCGATCTCCGCCCCGACCGTGGTGCGGAGGCCGAGGCGCTTCCCGGCCTCCGCGAATTCGGCGACGCCGCAGAGGGTGTCGTGGTCGGTGACCGCGGCGTGGCCGATTCCGGCCGCCGCGGCCCGCTCGGCCACCTCGGAGGGCCAGTTCGTTCCGTCCGAGTACCGCGAATGGAGGTGGAGGTTGGCCCGCATGAGGACAGGATAAACGCCGCGGGCCCGGTTGGGAAGGCCCGGCGGCGCTATTCCTTCAAGGCGCCCCCGAGGGTTCCCCGGATGATCCAGCGGTGCCCGAGGAGGTAGAGGAGCACCGTCGGCGCGGCGGAGATGAGGGCCGCGGCCGCGTAGCGGGGCATGCGGTCCACTCCGTAGGAGTTGAGGAACTGGGCGACCCGGAGCTGCATCGTGAAGCGCTGCTGGTCGTTGATCATGATGAGCGAGAGGAGGTAGTCGCTCCAGGCGCCGATGAAGACCAGGAGGGTCGCCAGGACGGTGGCCGGCGCGGCCAGGGGAAGCATGACGCGCAGGAAGGTGCCCAGGTGGCCCGCGCCGTCTATGCGGGCCGCCTCCATGAGGTCCGTCGGCAGGCCCCGGAAGAAGGACCGGTAGATCATCGTCCAGAAGGGGATGCCGAAGGCCGCCATCGGGAGGAAGAGCCCGTGCAGGGTGTCCACGGTTCCTACGGCGATGCTCATCTTGTAGAGGGGGATGAGGACCATCTGGACCGGGACGAAGTAGCCGATCAGGACCGCGTAGAAGAGGAACTCGGTCACCCTGCTCCGGTACTTGGCGAAGACGTATCCGGCCAGGGCCGCGGGCGGCAGGGTGCAGAAGATGGCCCCGGCGCACACGACCAGGGTGTTGACGAAGCCCCGGCCGAGCTGGACGGCGTTCCAGGCGTCCTTGAAGTTCTTCATGTTGAGCGCCTTCGGAAGGGCCCAGGGGTTGTACGCGTACTCCAGCTGGGTCTTGAAGACGAACATCCACGGCAGGAAGAGCGGAAAGAGGACGAGGAGGGCCAGCCCGACCAGGAAGAGGGTGGCGATGAATTCCGCGGCGCCGTAGCGCAGCCGCGGCGCGGAGAGGACCTTGGAGCTCATTCGGACTCCTTTCCGCGCCACGAGAACTGGACGACGGTGAACGCGAGGGAGAGGACGAGGATGACGACGCCGATCGCGGCGGCCTTGCCGTACTGCCAATTGATGAAGCCGTGCCGGTAGAGAGTGATGCCGAGGGTGACGGTCGCGTTGCCGGGGCCGCCGGTCGTCATCAGGTACGGGAGGTCGAAGAGCTTGAGGCTGCCGACCACCATGAGCACGCCGAGGATGCGCAGCGGGTAGGAGAGGGCGGGAAGTACGACGTTCCAGCCGTAGCGCCACCCCGTGGCGCCGTCGAGCTCCGCCGCTTCGCGGATCTCCTTGGGAATCTGCTCGATGCGGGCCATGAGGTAGATGATCGGAAAGCCCGTGTAGGTCCAGGTGGCCACGGCGAAGACGGTCCAGAAGGCGATGTCCGGATTGCCCAGGAAGTCCACGTTCTGGAGCCACTCGATCTTCAAGGAGCGGGCGACGCTCGAAATGATGCCGTTGGTCGGGCCGAAGACGAACTTGCCGAGCATCGCGGTGATCGCCGATGGCAGAATATTCGCCAGGTAGTAGATCACCCGGAGCGGCCCGGTCGCCTTGTTCACGTAGAAAGCCGATGAACACGTCCGCCCCCATGCCGGTGCTGCGCATGGTGGAGAGCCGGAAGGTCTCCACGATGGGGTAGTACATGAACACGGCGAGGAAGGCGAGGGCCGGAAACACGCAGAACGCGACGAAGGCGGTCCGGCGCCAGTCTTTCTGTCTCGATCGCCGCGCGGGCGGGGCTGCGGTAGCGCTCATCGTCGGATGCCTCTCCTCGGTTGACGGAATGGTACTCCCTCCCGGGCGGGAAGGAAAGGCGCGGCGGGAAGATCGCTCCCCCGCCGCGGAAGGAGCCGCCCGGGGAGGGCGGCCATCGATTCATCGATCTAGTCGCTATTTCTTCTTCGCGGGACCCATCGCCTCGGTGGCCAGCTTCTCGAAGGCGCCGAGGGAAGCCTTCACGTCCGTCGGAGCGAGGAAGAAGGTCTGGATGGTGTCGTTGAGCGGGGAGGTGACGTTCGGGGGCAGATCCTGGTCCCACCAGAACTGGACCATCTTGGCCTTGCCGAAGATCGCCGCGCCCATCTCGGTCAGGCGGCTCGGCGCCTTGACGCCGGGGACGGAGCTGATGCGGCCGGGCTCCACGGAGCCGGCTTCGACGCTCATGGCGTACTTCATGAACCGGACGACCGCGTCCTTCTTGCCCGCCGCCAGCTTGGTGGCGACCCAGCCGATGTCGGTCATGCCCATGACGTCGGTTTCCTTGCCCACGCCGCCGGTCATGATCGGGAAGGGGTAGAGGCCGATGGTCTGGTCGGTGAAGTCCTTGCTGGAGAACTGGGCGCACATCCACGAACCGGTGACCATCATGGCGGCCCGACCGGTGGCCACGAGCTGCTGGGCGTCGCCGTAGGCTTCGCCGAGGGGGGTCGGGCCGAAGTAGCCCTTCTTCACCCATTCCTGCATCTTGGCCGCGGCCTTGACGAAGGGATCGGCGTCGAAGCGGCCCGCCCGGGACTGGGCTTCGCCGAAGGCGTTGCCGCCGAAGCGGTTGGTCAGGTACATGTAGGTCGCCAGGGGCGGCCACTTGTCCTTGGCGCCGCAGGCGAAGGGCTGGATCTTCTTGGCCACCAGGGCGTCGCAGACCTTCTCCAGCTCGTCGATGGTCTTGGGCACGGCCAGGCCGTTCGCCTTGAAGAGGCCCTCGTTCACGTAGAGGCCGGCGATGGCGAAGAAGGGAGCCACGCCGTAGGTCTTGCCCTTCCAGCTCATCGCGCCGCTGGCGGCGGCGCTGCCGGGAACGGACTTCAGCTCGGCGGTGAGGTCCAGGAGGCGTCCCGCGTCGGCGTAGCCGCCCATGACGGAGCCGCCCCAGCTCTGGAAGATGTCCGGGCCGGTGCCGGCGGCCATGGCGATCTTCGTCTTGTCCATGAGCCCCGGGTCTCCCAGGGCGACGTAGTCGACTTCGATGTCCGAATTCTTGGCCATGAAATTCTTGATGAGCGCCGTCACGTAGGCGTGGTCGGGTTCGCCGTCGGGCAGATCCCGCCCCCACACGGTCAGCTTCACCTTGGCCTTCCCGCTTTGGGCGAGAACGGTCCCGGAACAGAGAACGGCGATGGCCAGCACGGCCAATAGAGCCTTCTTCATGCGCAACCTCCTTTTGTCTAAAACCGCGGAAGCCGAAAGCCGCCGCTGGTATCCTAACGCTACAACCGTTTTTCCGGCCCAGGCATCGGGCAAACGCCGAATTCTCCCCTAGGCCGTTTTACCTATACCAGTTCGACCGGAAGGTACTCGAACCAGTCGAAGTCGGCGCGCCGGGCGTACGCGGCAGACCTGTCCCCAAGCTCCGCTCCGGCTGCTGTCCCTCCCGACGTAGCGAAGACCCCGAGCAGGGTGCCGACGAAGCCGCCGGCCCGCTCGGTGCTCAGGATCCGGCCGTCGACTCCGGCTGCCAGGACTTCCAGCGCCTGCGAGACCTGTCCCCCCGGGACCGTGTCGGCCGAGACCTGTCCCCACCCGAAGCTCACGGCCTGTCCCTGCGCCTCCACGCGCAGGACGAAGCGATCGCCCGAGACGGGCCGGCGGGCCAGAACCCGGTCTTCGTCGCCTTCAGCAGCGACCAGCCTGATCTCCGCTCCGCCGCCCTCCGGCGCGAGCCCCAGCTCCAGCCGGTACTGGAAGTCGGCGCTCTGGACCAGGGCGAGCCCCGCGGCGTCGCCCGGTCCCCGGGGAGAAAACTCCAGGGCCGCGGAGAGCCGGTAGTCGTGATGGAGCTGGCGGATGCCGAGGAAAGCGGTGTGCCGGTTTTGCCGGAGCGTCGAGGGAAGCGCGCGGAGGCGCAGGAAGCCCGACCGCTCGAGAAGGCTGTAGAACTCCGACCGCGGCGTGCGCAGGGTCACCCACCGGTGCGGAAGGGAAGCGAGATCGAAGGATTCGAAGTACGGTCCAAAAGTCTCGGACTGCTGAGAATCGGACGTTCCGGGCAGCTCGGGGGCCGGGTAGGACTCCATGACGCGCCCGGTCCCGGGGCTCGTCACCGGCCAACCGTCCTCCCAGGCGACGGGCACCAGGAAGGTTTCTCGGCCGAGGTTGCAGAACTCCCCTCCCTGGGGCCGGGAGCCGAGGAGGACCATCCACCAGCCGCCTCGCCCGTCGTCCACCAGGTCCCCGTGACCGACGTTCACGATCGGACAGCCCGAGCCCAGATGCCGGTGGGTGAGGATGGGGTTCGAAGGATTTCCTTCCCAGGGACCGCGGACGGCCCTGCTGCGGGCCACGCAGACGGCGTGGCGCCGCTCGGTGCCACCCTCGGCGGCCAAGAGGTAGTACCAGGAGCCGACGCGGTAGAGGTGTGGCCCCTCGGGCCACACGCAGTCCCGGAGGGCGCCGCGCCAGATTCCCGTCGGTTCGCCGGCGAGGGACAGGTCTCGGGCGTCGAACTCCTGGACCCAGACCTCCCAGTTGCCTGGGTAGCGTTCCCCCTCGGGGACAGGTCTCGTGCCGGAGTACCAGCAGCGCCCGTCGTCGTCGAAGAAGAGGGAGGGATCGATGCCCTGTGCGCCGGGAAGCCAGACCGGATCGGACCAAGGACCGGCGGGGTCGGAGGCGGTGACGACGAAATTGCCGCCCTTGTCCACGTTCGTGCAGACCAGGTAGAAACGGCCGCCGTGGTGGCGGAGAGTCGGCGCGAAGAGGCCGCGGGAGTGTCCCGCTCCGTCCAGGTCCAGCTGGGAGGGACGGTCCAGGACGTTCCCGATCTGCCGCCAGTTCACGAGATCCCGGCTCCGGAAGACAGGCAGGCCCGGGAAGCACGCGAAGGAGGAATTCACGAGGTAGAAGTCTTCCCCGACCCGGCAGATCGACGGGTCGGGGTGGAAGCCCGGTATGATCGGGTTGCGGAAGACCCGGCCGGGGTTTTCCATATACCGGCCTATTCCGCGCTCGCGCCGGGAGCTGGCGGGTGGAGCCAGAGTATGGACGTCACCAGGCGCGGGTAGAGGCGGGAGCCGAGGTCCTTGCCGCTGGAGGAATCCACTTGGTCCGTTGCGCCCCACTGGGCACTCCCGACCCGCTGCCACCGAGCGTGGACGGCGTCCCGCTCGGTCGCCTCGCCCCGGACGCCCAGGATCTCTTCGGCGATGTACTGGTTGAGGAAGATCTTGGAGAGCCAGGTGTTCCGGCTGGTGGAGGAGAGCTTCCAACCCCCGGACTCGACGTCCAGACAGGCGCCGGGAACCAAAACGACGCCGAGATGGCGCTTGAGGGCGCGGATGAGGACTCCGTAGGGTCCGTCCTCGGCGAGGGCTTCCGCGGCCCCGCAGAAGCGGGGATACGCCAGTCCTTCGATGGCGGGAATGATCTTGGATCGGTTGTCGCTTTCGAAGACGGCCGGAATATAGCCGTCCGGCTCGATGACCCGCTCGGCGATGGTATCGGCCGCCAGACGGGCCGCCTCCCGGGCCGAGCGGGCGAGGGGCGCATCAGCGCCGGCGAGTCGGGTGAAAAGGGCGTCCAGGCAGACGAAGGATGCCCAGGCCTTCACGCCCAGGTACAGGTTGTTCCGCGCCTGGCCCAAGCTCACGTCCAGGGAATCGTAGGTGGTGATCTCCGCGCCGCCGGCGCATCGATCAGAATCGACGTCCATCACGCCGTCCCCGTTGCGATCCCTCGCCCGAAGCGACTGGAGGCAAGCCGCCAGGGTATCCGCGTTGGAGCGGACCCAGGAACCGTCGTCGGCGTTCCGGGCGTAGAGGCAGGCGCAGAGGACCCAGTTCAGCGTTTCCTCGTAGCTCATGTAGCTGAAGCACTCGGAGAGCCGGGGCATTTCGTAGGACGAGGAGCCGATGGGGGTGAAGTTGTCCGCCACGCCCTGATCGTGGGCGAAGGCGATCCCGTAGGAGTCGGTATAGGACGATCGGGAGAGGAGGAGGTCCAGCTCGTTGCGGACCGTCCACGGGGAGTAGCGGAGTTCGAAGAAGGCCTGGTCCACCGTGAGGTCCAGAGTGTTCATCATCTGGTACTCGCCCTCGTTCACGACGAAGACGGGCTCTCCGGATTCGGCCAGGAGCAGCTCGGTGCTGGCGCTGTAGTGGTGCGCGGCGTGGGCGATAAGGAACTTCCGATCGTCGGAGATCGGAGCCGCATCCAGTTCGGCGTCCAGGGAGGCCGCCCGGCGCAGGGCTTCGGGCGCCTCGTCCAGGGCGTTCTCCAGCACGTCCTCGAGGTCCCGGAAAAGGCTCGCGTGGTAGGCGTGGGCCCGCAGTCCGGCGCTCACTACGCCGTCCCGGTACGCGCCGACGGCGACGACGTATTCGCGGCGCTCCCCGGCACCGACGGTGAAGCGGAGCCCGCCCTCGGAAGCCAGCCGCCGCAGAGGCCTGTCCCCGTCGAAGGCGGCGTCAAGGGCGTGCCAGTCCATCACTTCCGAAACGCCGTCGGCGGGAAGGGCCGCGAAGCCCCAGTCCGTGCCGTGGGCGAAGCCGAGCAGGGTGCCGTGTGTCGCGTCGGAGAGGGGACGCCTGACGCCCTGCATGCCGAAGAAGCCGACTAGCGGCTCCTTACCCCGGCTGTTGTCGAAGGACATCCGGACGTAGAGGGCCGGCCGCATCCGCGACCGGAGCCGGGCGGGATCGGCCTTGGCGGGGTCCGGAACGGAGCCGAAGAAGGAGACCACCGTCATCTCGAGGTTGCCCGCATTCCAGGACTCGCCGCTGAAGGAGACGCGTCGCTCGATCTCCTCGGCGGAGAAGTAGGAAGCCGCCGAAGGGGCCAGCACGGGCCTCGCCGGAGCGTCGGGATCGATATAGGAGCTCGCCCCGAGGCCGACCTTGACGTCGGGACTGAAAGGCAGCATCCGGGGCTCGTTCCGGCCGAGCCGGTATCCCGCGAATAGACCCCGCGTCGGGGGCTGGACGTTGCCCACGACGACGCCGGCGCCGCGGCCGATGCGGCCGAGGGCGAGGCACGCGTAGGCGCCCCACATGCCGTGAAGCGAGTAGTAGTCGATCTCGGGGACGCGGACGCTCATGGTTTCCTCCGATCGAAGCCTACCCGTTCCGCCGTCAACGGCGTATCGGACGCTCCACCGTTTCGGGCATCGGC
>JADHEF010001254.1_pt1 | contig 16887 bp, 28 predicted proteins | sample 8952391 | NCBI WGS metagenome assembly JADHEF01 (sample SAMN16124439, study PRJNA663245) | bioreactor sludge metagenome | isolation source: sludge (nitrite) | place: India:Bengaluru | collected 2019-02-28
CCCGCAGCCAGACGACCCTGGCTTACCTGAACCTGGGGCAGGCGGCGATTATCGCCCTTGGTGTGACCGCCATGATGTGGCGTGCTGCCAGCGGCGTGGTCGACGGCCAGATGACGATCGGCGATCTCGTTCTGGTCAATGCTTTCCTGATCCAGTTATACATCCCGCTGAACTTTCTCGGCATTGTCTATCGCGAGATCCGGCAGGCGCTGACCGACATCGAACGAATGTTCAACTTGCTCAATGAGAACCAGGAAATAGCCGATGCACCGGATGCCCGGGATCTGCCGGAAGGACCGCTACAAGTGAATTTCGACGCAGTCGATTTCGCTTACGAGGCCAACCGGCAGATTCTGAAAAATCTCAGCTTCGCCATTCCGCCGGGCAAGACGGTTGCCGTCGTGGGTCACTCCGGGGCGGGCAAATCCACGCTCGCCCGCCTGCTCTACCGTTTCTACGATGCAACGGGCGGCGCCATCCGGATCAATGGCCACGATTTGCGCAAGCTGCGTCAGACCAGCCTGCGGGCGGCAATCGGCATCGTCCCGCAAGACACCGTGCTGTTCAACGACACCATTTTCTACAACATCAATTACGGTCGCCCCGCTGCCACGCGCGAGGAAGTCATGGCAGCGGCACGCGCTGCCCAGTTGCATGATTTCATCGAGTCGCTGCCGCTCAAGTACGACACCACGGTTGGCGAGCGCGGCCTGAAGTTGTCCGGTGGCGAAAAGCAGCGCGTCGCCATCGCCCGCGCCCTGCTCAAGAATCCACCCATCCTGATCTTCGACGAAGCGACCTCGGCTCTCGATTCAGCGACGGAGCGCGCCATCCAGAGCCAGCTGGAGCAGGTTGCCGTCGGCCGCACCACGCTGATCATCGCGCATCGCCTGTCGACCGTGATGAATGCCGATGAAATCCTGGTCATGAGCGATGGCCGCATCATCGAGCGCGGCACGCACCCGGCACTGCTGGCAGCCGGCGGCCACTACGCCACCATGTGGATGTTGCAGCAACAGGAAGATGAGCTTCTCTCACCGTGAGCAGCCTTGTCTTGCCGTGCGCGAAAGGGGATGGGGGCTCTCCATGGTAGGATTGAAAGCTGGCTAGGCGGCACAGCCGCCCAAAGCATCCCTTTCCGTTGGCGCGCAGCCTCACTCAGACATCCGCATCAATACCCATGAATGCCCTGATGACCAAAATGAAGGTACTGGCTGTCGATGACAACCGGACCAATCTGCATATCCTTCAGGTATTCCTCAAAAAGCTGGGGCACGATGTCATCCTGGCCGAGAACGGCGAGGAGGCGGTGGCCCGGTTTCAGTCCGATTCGCCCGACCTGGTTCTTCTCGACATCATGATGCCGGTCATGGACGGCTTCGAGGCAGCCCGCCGTATCAAGGCGATGACCCGTGACCGCTGGACTCCGGTCATTTTCCTGTCCGCACTGAACCGCGACGAAAACCTGGTCGAAGGGCTCGATGCCGGCGCTGATGACTATCTGACCAAGCCCATCAATTTTGTCGTGCTGGAGGCGAAGCTACGCTCCATGCAACGCTCGCTTACCATGCAGCAGGTAGCGATCGATTCGCTGCGCCGCATTCAGGCCATTTCCGACAACGTTCTCGATGCCATCGTCACTACCGACGAAAGGGGACTGATCGTATCGGTCAACGAATCGACCGAGCGCATATTCGGCTGGCCAGCGCAGGAACTGATCGGACAGAGCGTTGGCGTCTTGATGCCACCGGACGCCAGAGCGACGCACGCCGACAATATCGGCAAATACGGTGCGGACAGACCCTCGCGCATGGTTGGGCAGGAACGAGAGGTCCTGGCCCTGCACAAGGATGGCCACCAGTTCCCGGCCACCATCGCGGTCAGCCAGGTTGTTCTCGACAATCAGCGCATGCTGATCGGCGTCGTGCGTGACATCAGCGAACGCAAGCGAACAGAGCAGAAATTGCGCGATAACGCACGACAACTGCAGACTTACTACGACCAGACCCAGGCCGAACAGCAACTCGCACTGCGCCTGATGGAAAAACAGCTGCATCGTAGCGGCCTGCGTGATCGCTGCCTGCGCTACAAGGTCATTCCAGCAGAACACTTCAGTGGCGACATCGTGGCCGCTTCAAGATCACCCGGTGGGCATTTTTATGCCTTGCTCGCCGATGCAACCGGTCACGGCCTTGCTGCTGCCATCAGCGTCCTTCCGGTGCTCGCACTGTTCTACCGCATGACCAAGTTGAATCGTTCGGTACAGGAAATCGTGCTCGAACTGAATCAGCAACTGAAGGAGTCCATGCCCGTCGGCCGCTTCGTTGCCGTCACCCTCATCTGCCTTGACGAAGCGGCACGGCGCGGAGAGATTTGGGTCGGCGGCACACCCGAAGCCTTCCTTTTCGATCGCTGGGGCCGGGTTGCAACCACCTTCCCATCGGCCAACCTGCCACTCGGCATCGTCAATAGCGAAGAACTGGGTGGCGTGCCAAACACCTTCAGCTGGGAGGCGGAGAGCCAGATCGTACTCTGCTCCGACGGCTTGCTCGAAGCAACCAACCCGGATCACGAACAATTTGGTACGACGCGACTGATCAGCGCAGCCATCAACACCTCCCCCGGCGACCGCTTCGCCAGGATCGAGGCTTCACTCGACGCTCACCAACGGGGCTGCCCCCCCAGCGACGACGTATCGTTGATGCTGATCGATTGCCCTTAAAAAAATAAAGGCCGGAAAATCCGGCCTTTATTCATTTGACGCAGTCGCGACTTATTCGCCGGCCGATTCCTCGACCTCGACGGCCTCGGTCTGTTCCGGACGATCCACCAGTTCGACAAACGCCATCGGCGCGTTATCGCCGACGCGGAAGCCGCACTTCAGGATACGCAGGTAGCCACCCGGACGGGTAGCGTAGCGCGGGCCGATTTCAGCGAACAGCTTGACGACGATCTCGCGGTCGCGCAGACGGTCGAAAGCCAGACGCTTGTTGGCCAGAGTCGGGTTCTTGCCGAGCGTGATCATCGGCTCGACGACACGACGCAGTTCCTTGGCTTTCGGCAACGTGGTCTTGATGGCCTCGTGCTTGAGCAGGGAAACGGTCATGTTGCGCAGCATCGCCAGGCGATGACTGCTGGTACGGTTCAGTTTGCGAAGTCCATTGCGGTGACGCATGGTTAATCCTTTCTATGTTCTGCAGGCGTCCCTTGACGACCCGGATCGGAAAAGGCTTACGCCTTTTCCAGACCGGCGGGCGGCCAGTTTTCCAGTTTCATGCCGAGGGTAAGACCACGTGCGGCGAGCACTTCCTTGATCTCGTTCAGCGACTTGCGACCCAGGTTCGGAGTCTTGAGAAGTTCATTCTCGGTACGCTGAATCAGATCGCCGATGTAGTAGATGTTTTCGGCCTTGAGGCAGTTCGCCGAACGAACCGTCAATTCCAGATCATCCACCGGGCGGAGCAGAACCGGATCAACCTGAGCCGGCTTGGAAGCCTCGGCCACAGGAGCGGTACCCTCCAGATCGGCGAACACCGAAAGTTGCTCCATCAGTACGCGTGCAGCGTAACGGATGGCCTCTTCCGGCTCGACGACGCCGTTGGTTTCGATATCGACTATCAGCTTGTCCAGGTCGGTACGCTGTTCAACACGCGCACTTTCGACAGCGTAGGCCACGCGACGAATCGGGCTGAACGAGGCGTCCAGCACCAGCTTGCCGATGGTCTTGGCATCGCCGAGATTGCGCACGTTGCCCGGCACGTAACCACGGCCCTTTTCGACCTTGATTTCCATGGACAGCTTGCCACCCGGGGACAGGTGGGCAATGACGTGCTCCGGATTGATGATTTCGACGTCGTGCGGCAACTCGATGTCACCGGCACGAACAGCGCCTTCACCTTCCTTGGTGAGCTTCAGGTTGACAACATCACGGTTGTGCAACTTGAAGACGATACCCTTCAGGTTAAGAAGGATATCGACCACATCTTCCTGCACGCCATCAACGGTGGAGTACTCGTGGAGTACGCCATCGATACCAACTTCAGTCGGGGCATAACCGACCATGGACGACAGCAGAATACGACGCAGTGCATTGCCCAATGTGTGGCCATAGCCGCGTTCAAACGGCTCCATGACCACCTTGGCTTGCACGGGCGACACGCTCTGCACGTCGATGATACGGGGTTTCAGAAGTCCACTGCTTTGCATGGGCTAAATCCTCTGCTCAGTGCTTACTTCGAGTAAAGTTCGATGACGAGACCTTCGTTCAGGGTCGCCGGCAATTCAGAACGTTGCGGCATGGCCTTGAACGTACCCTTGCCTTCCTTGATGTCCACCGAAATCCACTCCGGGAAACCGCGAGATTCGGCGGCCTCAAGGGCAGCCTTGCAACGCAGGGAAGCACGAGCGCGATCGGTCAACTGCACCACATCACCCGGCTTGACCAGGAAGGACGGAATGTTCACACGCTTGCCGTTAACCAGCACGCCATTGTGACGCACAACCTGACGGGACTCAGAGCGGGAAGCACCAAACCCCATGCGGTAGGCAACCGAGTCAAGACGCGCTTCCAGGAGTTGCAGGAGGTTCTCACCAGTCTGACCCTTGCGGCGATCAGCCTCGGCGAACGTCTTACGGAACTGACCTTCCAGAACGCCGTAAACGCGGCGAATCTTCTGCTTGGCACGCAGGTGAACGCCGTAGTCGGACAGGCGGGCACCGGATTTTTGACCGTGTTGACCAGGCGCGTACGAACGACGCTCGATGGCACACTTGTCGGTAAAACACTTTTCGCCCTTCAGGAACAGCTTTTCGCCTTCACGGCGACACTGACGGCATTTCGGATCGAGATTACGAGCCACTTGTCTTTCTCCTTAGATGCGGCGCTTTTTGGGCGGACGGCAGCCGTTGTGCGGCACCGGCGTCACGTCGGAAATAGCGGTTATCTTGATGCCCAGTGCGTTCAGGGCACGGACAGAAGATTCACGACCAGGGCCAGGGCCCTTGATGCGAACTTCAAGATTCTTCACGCCACATTCCTGAGCAGCCTTGCCGGCAGCTTCGGCAGCAACCTGGGCAGCGAACGGAGTCGACTTGCGCGAACCGCGGAAGCCGGCACCACCCGAGGTAGCCCAGGACAGTGCATTACCCATACGGTCGGTAATGGTGATAATGGTGTTGTTGAACGACGCATGAATGTGGGCGATGCCCTCAGCGACGTTCTTCTTGACCTTCTTGCGAACTTTGGGTGCAGTCTTTGCCATGTTCTATCCCTATTACTTCTTGCCAGCGATGGCCTTGCGCGGACCCTTGCGAGTGCGGGCATTGGTACGGGTGCGCTGACCACGGCAGGGCAGGCCCTTGCGGTGACGCAGGCCACGGTAGCAACCGAGGTCCATCAAGCGCTTGATATTCATGGTGACTTCGCGACGCAGGTCACCTTCGACGGTGAACTTGCCAACTTCGTCACGCAGACGATCCATGTCCGAATCGGACAGGTCTTTCATTTTGGTGGTACGAACGATACCAGCCGCGTCGCAGATCTTCTGGGCGCGGGTACGACCAATGCCGTAAATCGCTGTCAAGGCGATTTCAGCATGCTGGTGGTTCGGAATGTTTACCCCTGCAATACGGGCCATTGAATCACTCCAATATTTCGAAAATTAACGAATGCCGGACTCGTCAGGAAATTAACCCTGGCGCTGCTTATGACGCGGATCCTTGCAAATGATGCGCACGACACCCTTGCGGCGGATTACTTTGCAGTTGCGGCAAATGCGCTTCACTGATGGTTGCACTTTCATGTTTTACTCCTCGTCTGCGAGAGCTTGGAAGCAGCCGTGATTCCTCGCCCTGCGGTTTATTGCGTAGAGAACTGTTACTTGGCCCGGAAAACAATCCGCGCCTTGGTTAAATCGTACGGTGTCAATTGAACCGTTACCTTGTCGCCGGGAAGAATTCGGATGTAGTGCATGCGCATTTTTCCGGAAATAAACCCATGAACAATATGTCCATTTTCCAGTTTGACCTTGAAGGTCGCATTAGGGAGGTTTTCAACAACTTCCCCCAACATCTCGATGTAATCTTCTTTTGACATATCTGGCAATTACTTGATCATCGGAGAGCCTTTGAAGTTTGCTTTCTTCAGCAGGCTTTCATACTGGTGCGACATCACATAGGCCTGGACCTGAGACATAAAATCCATGGTCACAACCACAATGATCAGCAGCGACGTACCCCCGAAATAGAACGGAACGTTCCACTTCAGAATCAGAAATTCAGGCAGCAAGCAGACAATGGTGATGTAAGCAGCACCAATTAATGTCAGCCGCATCAAAATCTTGTCGATGTAACGCGCTGTTTGTTCACCTGGGCGGATGCCTGGAACAAACGCACCGCTTTTCTTCAGGTTGTCTGCAGTTTCCTTCGAGTTGAAGACCAGAGCAGTGTAGAAAAAACAGAAGAAGACGATGGCAGACGCATAGAGCATCACGTAAATCGGCTGACCCGGCGAGAGCGTACCGGCGACGTCCTTCAGCCAGTGCATCGAATCGCTGGAACCAAACCAGTTGGCTACTGTAGCCGGGAAGAGAATGATAGACGAAGCGAAAATCGGCGGAATGACACCCGACATATTCAGCTTCAGCGGCAGATGGGAACTCTGCCCCCCATAAATCTTGTTACCGACCTGGCGCTTGGCGTAATTCACCAAGATTTTGCGCTGACCACGCTCAACAAAGACCACGAAAGCCGTCACCGCAACTACCAGAATGCAGATGATCAACGCTGTAAGCGGATGCATGGCACCGGTGCGGACTAACTCAAGAAGACCACCGATGGCATTTGGCAAGCCGGCGGCGATACCAGCGAAAATGATAATTGAGATACCGTTACCCAGGCCACGCTCGGTGATCTGCTCACCCAGCCACATCAGGAACATCGTGCCGGTCAGCAAGGTCGAAACCGTGGTCAACCGGAACATGAAACCGGGATCATTGACCAAGCCGGCCTGCGCCTCGAGCGCAACGGCAATGCCCAAGCCCTGGAACAAAGCCAGAATTACGGTACCGTAACGCGTGTACTGGGTGATCTTCCGACGCCCCGCCTCCCCCTCCTTCTTGAGGGCTTCCAATTGCGGACTGGCAACGCTCATCAACTGCATGATGATCGATGCGGAGATGTACGGCATGATCCCCAATGCAAAAATTGTGAATCGCGAAAGAGCACCACCCGAGAACATGTTGAACATGCCGAGGATGCCGCCCTTCTGCGAATTGAAGAGATCGGCCAGAGCGTTGGGGTCGATACCCGGAACCGGGATATGGGCGCCAATGCGATAAACCACGAGCGCACCCAGCAGGAACCAAAGACGGCGCTTCAGATCGCCGAACTTGCCACCTTTACCAACGGTATTCGGATTTGCTGCCAACGTTCTAACCTTTCCCTAACTTACTCGGCGATGGAACCACCGGCAGCTTCGATAGCTGCCTTGGCGCCTTTGGTGGCGCCAACACCCTTCAGGACGATCTTGCGGCCGATGGAGCCTGCCAGAATCACCTTTGCGGAGAGTGCATCGCCAGGAACGATCCCGGCGACTTGCAGCGCGAGGAGATCGATTTCCTCGACGGGCAGACGATCCAGATCCGTCAGTCGCACTTCGTAATTGCGGGCACGAGTCAACGAGTTGAATCCGCGCTTGGGCAGGCGACGCTGCAAAGGCATTTGACCACCTTCGAAACCCACCTTGTGGAAGCCGCCAGAACGGGACTTCTGACCCTTGTGGCCACGGCCACAGGTCTTACCCAAACCCGAACCAATACCGCGGCCAACGCGCTTGGCGGCCTTCTTCGAGCCTTCGCCCGGCTTGATGGTATTCAGACGCATGGCTTAACCCTCAACCTTTACGAGATACTGAACCTTCTGGATCATGCCGCGGACTGCCGGCGTGTCTTCCAGGACAGCGGTGCTGTTCAGCTTGCGCAGACCCAGGCCGCGCACGGTGGCGCGATGGTCCTGCTTGGTGCCGATGATGCTCTTGACGAGCTTCACTGTGATTTTCTTGTCAGCCATGACTTACCCCAGGATCTGGTCAACCGACAGGCCACGCTTGGCAGCGATTTCTGCCGGCGTGTTGACCTTCGACAGACCGTCGATGGTGGCACGCACGATGTTGTAAGGATTGGTGGAGCCGTGGGCCTTGGCCACTACGTTGGTCACACCGACAACTTCGAAGACAGCGCGCATGGCGCCGCCGGCGATGATGCCAGTGCCTTCCGGTGCCGGCTGTATCATCACGGTCGTAGCACCGTGACGCCCCATGACCGTGTGATGAACGGTACCGTTACGCAGGCTGACTTTGGCCATCTTGCGACGCGCCTCTTCCATCGCCTTTTGCACAGCCACCGGCACTTCGCGGGACTTGCCCTTGCCCATGCCGATGCCGCCATCGCCGTCGCCAACCACGGTCAGCGCTGCGAAACCGAGGATGCGACCGCCCTTCACCACTTTGGTGACACGGTTTACCGCAACCATCTTCTCGCGCATACCGTCGTCGCGCTCTTCAGCCTGTTGCGGCTTCTTGTTTCTTTCAGGTTTAGCCATTTCTTAACCTCGTCCTTTCGCCGTCGGTTAGAACTTCAGACCGCCTTCACGCGCGGCTTCAGCCAGCGCCTGAATACGACCGTGGTACTGGAGACCGGAGCGATCAAAGGCCACCTGCTCGATACCGGCGGCCTTGGCGCGCTCGGCGATCAGCTTGCCAACAGCAGTGGCAGCAGCCTTGTTGCCGCCGTTCGTAACGTCGCCACGAACGGTCTTGTCCAGCGTGGAAGCCGAAGCCAAGACCTTACCGCCACAGGGCGAGATGATCTGGGCATAAATGTGGCAGTTCGTGCGATTAACGCACAGACGCACAGCTTTGAGTTCGGCGATTTTGGCCCGGGTTTTGCGGGCACGGCGCAAACGCGCTTGCTTCTTGTTAAACATATGCCACCCTTACTTCTTCTTGGTTTCCTTGATAACCACCACTTCGTCCGAGTAACGAACGCCCTTGCCCTTGTAGGGCTCCGGCTTGCGATACGCACGAACTTCGGCAGCCACCTGACCGACCTGTTGCTTGTCAGCGCCCTTGATGACGATTTCCGTCTGGGTCGGACACTCAACCTTTACGCCGGCCGGCATCTTGTGCGCAACCGGATGAGAAAAGCCGAGGGACAGATTCAGCGTATCACCAGCAGCCTGGGCGCGATAACCGACGCCGACCAACTGCAGCTTGCGCTCGAAGCCCTTGGAAACGCCGGTCACCATGTTATTCAGGTTGGCACGCATGGTGCCCCACATGGCGGCAGCATTTTCAGCCCCTGCAACCTTGGAAACGACAAGACTCTGACCTTCCACGGCAACAACAACGGCGGGATGAGCAGCTGCCTTCAGCGTTCCCAGCGGCCCCTTGACGACGATTTGCTCACCAACGCTAACTTCTACGCCAGCCGGCAGCACTACGGGATTCTTACCAATACGAGACATGATCGGTCAGCTCCTTAGGCCACGATGCAGAGGACTTCGCCACCAACTTTGGTAGCGCGGGCCTTGCGGTCGGTCATGACACCCTTCGGGGTGGACACAATCGCCACACCCAGGCCGTTCATGACGCGCGGAATATCTTCGCAGCCCTTGTAGATACGCAGACCAGGCTTGGAAACGCGCTCGATACGCTCGATGACCGGACGGCCAGCGTAGTACTTGAGGGCGATTTCGAGAGTAGCCTTGCCGTCGTTCTGACGAACAGCGAAATCTTCAACATAACCCTCATCCTTCAGCACGGCGGCGATAGCTGCCTTGACTTTGGACGACGGCATGGACACAGACGCCTTTTCGGCGAGCTGGGCGTTGCGGATGCGGGTCAGCATGTCCGCGATCGGATCGCTCATAGCCATTTCTGTATCTCCTAATTACCAGCTAGCCTTAACAACACCCGGAATCTCGCCATTGAAGGCCAGCTCACGGATCTTGTTACGACACAGACCGAATTTACGGAAAACGCCACGCGGACGGCCGGTCAGCTGGCAACGATTGCGCAGACGGGACGGGCTGGAATTACGCGGCAGGGCCTGCAGCTTCAGACGGGCTTCGTAACGCTCCTCGTCCGACAGGCTCACGTTATTGAAGATTGCCTCGAGGGCAGCGCGCTTCTTGGCGTACTGAGCCACCAGCTTGCGGCGCTTTTCTTCACGGTTGATCAGAGCAAGTTTTGCCATGATTGCCTCAATTCTTGAACGGGAACTTGAAGGACGCCAGCAGAGCCTTGGCTTCTGCATCGGTCTTCGCGGTCGTGGTGATGCTGATGTTCATACCCCGCAGAGCATCGATCTTGTCGTACTCGATTTCCGGGAAAATGATCTGCTCCTTGACACCCATGTTGTAGTTGCCCTGGCCATCAAAACCCTTACCAGAGATACCACGGAAGTCACGAACGCGCGGCAGCGCGATGGTAACCAGGCGATCGAGGAACTCGAACATCCGCGGACCACGCAGAGTGACCATGCAACCGATCGGGTAACCATCACGAATCTTGAAGCCAGCGATCGACTTGCGAGCCTTCGTGGTGACCGGCTTCTGACCGGCGATCTTCTGCATGTCGCCAACGGCGTTTTCCAGAACCTTCTTATCGGCAACCGCCTCACCCACACCCATGTTCAGGGTGATTTTGGTGATACGGGGCACTTCCATGACAGACTTGTAACCGAACTGTTTGGTCAGATCGGAAACAACGGAGTCCTTGTAAAACTGTTGCAAACGCGCCATGTCCACCCCTTATGCGTTTACCAGTTCGCCGTTCGACTTGAACACGCGAACCTTGCGGCCGTCTTCGAGCACCTTGATGCCAACACGGTCGGCTTTCTTGGTTGCTGCATTGAACAGCGCAACATTGGAGATATGAATCGGCATGTCCTTATCAACGATGCCACCAGCCACACCCTTCATAGGGTTCGGCTTGACGTGCTTTTTGGCACGATTGACACCCTCGACAACCACATGCTCGCCATCGACACGAAGCACGACGGTACCGCGCTTGCCTTTGTCTTTACCGGTAATTACGACGACTTCGTCGCCCTTGCGAATCTTTTCCATCATCCGCTCCTTACAGAACTTCCGGAGCCAGGGACACGATCTTCATGAAACGCTCGGTACGCAGTTCGCGGGTCACCGGGCCAAAGATGCGCGTGCCGATCGGCTCGAGCTTGTTGTTGAGGAGGACAGCGGCATTGCCGTCAAAACGTACCAGCGAGCCATCCGGACGACGCACACCCTTGGCGGTACGAACCACCACAGCGTTGTAGACATCACCCTTCTTCACGCGACCGCGCGGCGCAGCGTCCTTGATGCTGACCTTGACGATATCGCCAATACCAGCATAGCGGCGCTTGGAGCCACCCAGCACTTTGATACACATTACCGAACGCGCACCGGTGTTATCGGCGACGTCCAGAATCGTCTGCATCTGAATCATTTAAATTAACTCCAACTTAATCCGCTTGCACGGTCAGTCTTGGAACCCGTACGGGTCGAACAACTTCACGGAGCCAGGACGGCACCCGCAAAAAAGAAGCCGGATTATACCGGCTTCTTTTAATACTGCGCAAGCGTTTTTAAAAACTTTCGTTATACGACGACAGCCTTTTCCAGAACGCTGGTCACGGCCCACGTCTTGGTACGGGACACCGGGCGGGTTTCGACGATCTCGACAAGATCGCCAACCTTTGCAGTATTACCGTCGTTGTGGGCGTGATACTTCTTGGAACGAACCATCACCTTGCCGTACATCGGGTGCTTGACCTTACGTTCGACCAGGACGGTAACCGTCTTGTCCATCTTGTCGCTCACAACACGACCGATCAGAGTGCGCTTGATGCTCGTGGTTTCGCTCATTGCTGCACCGCCTTTTCACGGATAAGCGTGCGCACGCGAGCGATATCGCGACGCACCTTGGACATTTGGCTGGTATTGGACAACTGCTGGGTAGCAAGCTGCATACGCAGACCGAACTGGGCCTTCAACAGGTCCAGCAATTCCTTGTTGAGCTCGTCCACGCTCTTGGTTCTCAATTCACTAGCTTTCATGATTACCCCAGATGACGAGTCACGAAGGTAGTGGCAATAGGCAGCTTGGCTGCAGCGAGTGCGAAAGCCTCGCGAGCCAGAGCTTCATTGACACCATCCATTTCATAGAGGACCTTGCCCGGCTGGATTTCGGCGACCCAGTATTCCGGGTTGCCCTTACCGTTACCCATACGAACTTCGGCCGGCTTCTTGGAGATCGGCTTGTCCGGGAAGATACGGATCCAGATACGTCCACCGCGCTTGATATGACGAGTCATTGCGCGACGGGCTGCCTCGATCTGACGGGCTGTCAGACGCCCACGACCGGTAGCTTTGAGGCCCCATTCACCGAAGGAGACCTTCGTACCCCGAGTCGCCAGACCTTCATTGCGGCCCTTTTGCTCCTTGCGGAACTTGCGACGATTAGGCTGTAGCATTTAAGCACCTACCTTTCTTGCGCGCTTGGCGGGAGCAGCATCTCCGTCGGCCTTCTTGACCGTGCGGGTACGCGGCTTGTCACCATCCGGCTTGCCCGGAGCACGACGCGAGCGACGATCATCGCCCGACGGCTCTTCTGCCACCGGCTGCTCGTTACGATCCAGCATATCGCCCTTGTAAACCCAAACCTTGATACCGATGATGCCGTAGGTGGTGAGCGCTTCCGAAGTTGCATAGTCGATGTCAGCGCGCAGGGTGTGCAACGGCACACGACCTTCACGATACCATTCGCTACGGGCGATTTCTGCACCGTTCAGACGACCGGCGCTCATCACCTTGATACCCTGGGCACCGAGGCGCATGGCGTTCTGCATCGCACGCTTCATAGCACGACGGAACATGATGCGCTTTTCGAGTTGCTGGGCGATCGAATCAGCGATCAACTGGGCATCGATTTCCGGCTTGCGGATTTCTTCAATCGACACATGGACGGGAACGCCCATGATGCGCTGAAGATCGGTACGCAGCTGTTCGATGTCCTCGCCCTTCTTGCCGATGACCACGCCCGGACGAGCGGAGTATACGGTAACGCGAGCATTCTTGGCCGGACGCTCAATCAGAACACGGCCAACCGATGCATGCGCCAGCTTACGCTTCAGATACTCACGTACCTTGACATCTTCTTGCAGCATGCCCGGAAAGTCCTTGCTGTTGGCATACCAGCGGGAGCTCCAGTTTTTGGTGACGGCCAGACGAAAGCCAGTCGGATGAATTTTCTGTCCCATGGCTCTTCCTTAGTTACCAACGGTCAGATAGATATGGCAGGTCGGCTTGCTGATCCGATTGCCACGACCCTTGGCGCGCGCCGTGAAGCGCTTGAGCACCATGCCTTTTTCGACGTAGATGATTTTCACCTTAAGCTCGTCGATATCGGCGCCGTCGTTGTGCTCGGCGTTGGCGATAGCCGATTCCAGCACCTTTTTGATGATACCAGCGCCCTTTGTCGGGCTGAAGGCCAGGATGTTGAGAGCCTGACCAACCGGCTTGCCGCGCACGAGATCCGCAACCAGGCGGCCTTTTTGCGCAGAGAGGCGTACGCCCCGCAGACTTGCACGAGTTTCCATGTCAGCTCCTTACTTCTTGGCCTTCTTGCCGGCGGTGTGACCCTTGAACGTCCGGGTCAGCGAAAACTCGCCGAGCTTGTGACCGACCATATTCTCGGTGACGAACACCGGGATATGCTGCTTGCCATTGTGGACCGCGATCGTCAGGCCGATGAACTCGGGGAGGATCGTCGAACGACGCGACCAGGTCTTGATCGGGCGCTTGTCATTGGTGGCGCGAACTGCCTCGACCTTGTCGATCAGGTGCGCATCAATAAACGGGCCCTTTTTGAGAGAACGTCCCATTTCCTACCCCTTAACGCTTGTGACGGCGCTGAACGATCATGCTGTTCGTGCGCTTATTGCTGCGGGTACGGTAACCCTTGGTGGGTTGACCCCACGGGTTGACCGGAACACGACCTTCGCCAGTGCGACCTTCGCCACCACCATGCGGGTGGTCGATCGGGTTCATCGCAGTACCGCGAACCGTCGGACGAATACCACGCCAGCGCTGAGCACCGGCCTTGCCGATTTTGCGCAGGTTGTTTTCTTCGTTACCAACCTCACCGACCGTGGCACGACACTCGACGTGCACACGACGAACTTCGCCGGAACGCAGACGGATCTGGGCGTAGGTACCTTCACGGGCCAACAACTGAACGGAGGTGCCGGCGGAACGAGCGATTTGCGCCCCCTTGCCGGGCATCATCTCGACACAGCAGATGGTCGTACCAACCGGGATATTGCGAATTGGCAACGCGTTACCCGACTTGATCGGAGCTTCCGATCCGCTCATGATCTGCTGACCAACCACCATGCCCTTGTTGGCAATGATGTAACGGCGCTCGCCGTCGGCGTAACACACCAGAGCGATATTGGCGGTACGGTTCGGGTCGTATTCCAGACGCTCAACCTTGGCCGGGATACCGTCCTTGTTGCGCTTGAAGTCGACTACACGATATGCCTGCTTGTGACCACCACCCTGATGGCGAACGGTGATACGACCGTTGTTGTTGCGGCCGGCGTTCTTTGACTGCGACTCGATCAAACCGGCGAACGGCTTGCCCTTGTGCAGATCAGCATTGACAACCTGAACAACGGCACGACGACCCGGGGAGGTTGGTTTGACTTTAACGAGAGCCATTACGCATTGCCCCCTTCAACGAAATTGATTTCCTGGCCCGGCTTCAAGCTCACGTAGGCCTTCTTCCAGCCCTTGCGGCGGCCGGTCGCACCCTTGAAGCGCTTGACCTTGCCCTTGACGTTGGCGACTTGAACAGCCTCAACCTCAACCTTGAACAGGAGCTCGACAGCAGCCTTGATTTCCGGCTTGGTCGCATCGGACGCAACACGGAAAACCACTTGCTCATGCTTGTCGGCAACGTAGGTAGCCTTCTCGGAGATTTGCGGTGCCAGCAGCACCTGCATCAGACGCTCTTGATTCATCCCCACATCTCCTCGAACTTGGCCACGGCATTCTTGGTAACCAGAACCTTGTTGAAGCGAACCAGGGATACCGGATCAGCTTCCTGGGCTTCCAGGACCAGAACGTTGGGCAGGTTGCGCGACGACAGATAGAGGTTTTCGTTCAGTTCGTCGGTAACAACCAGAAGATTGCCTTCCAGGCCCATGCCCTTCAACTTCTGGGCAAACAGCTTGGTCTTCGGCGCATCGATGGACAGGTCGTCGATAACCACCAGACGATCCTGACGGGCCAACTCGGAGAGGATCGCGGCCATGCCGGCGCGGAACATCTTCTTGTTAACCTTCTGGGAATAATTTTGGTCCGGAGAGTTCGGGAAAATCCGACCGCCCCCACGCCACAGCGGGCTGCCGTTCGAGCCAGCACGAGCACGACCGGTGCCCTTCTGACGCCACGGCTTGGTGGTGGTGTGACGGACTTCGGAGCGATCCTTCTGCTTGCTGTCGCCAGAACGCGCATTCGCCTGATAGGCGACAACGATCTGGTGCACCAGAGCTTCATTGAATTCGCGACCGAACAGCACGTCGGAAGCCTGCAGTTTGGCTGCTTCCTGACCTTGTTCGTTAATAACCTTCAGTTCCATGTCGCCCCCTTAAGCCTTGACTGCCGGACGCACGACGACGTCAGAACCCTTGGCGCCCGGAACTGCGCCCTTGACCAGCAGCAGCTGGCGGTCGGCATCAACGCGAACGATGGTCAAACCCTGCATCGTGGACTGAACGTCGCCCAGGTGACCGGCCATGCGCTTACCCGGGAACACACGACCCGGATCCTGCGCCATACCGATGGAGCCCGGCGCGTTGTGCGACACCGAGTTACCATGGGATGCACGGTTGGAACTGAAGTTGTGGCGCTTGATACCACCCTGGAAGCCCTTACCGATCGAGGTACCGGTCACATCAACCCTTTGCCCTTCGGCAAAAATGGTGACAGCAACCTGATCGCCAGCCTTGAAACTAGCCAGCTGATCGGCTTCGATCTGGAATTCCTTGAGCACATGCCCGGCTTCCACGCCCGCCTTGGCCAGATGGCCTGCGAGGGGCTTGGAAACGCGAGAGGCACGGCGCTTGCCGAATGCGACCTGAATGGCTGCGTAGCCATCGATCTCCGGCGTTTTGACTTGGGTCACGCGGTTGTTTGACACGTCAAGCACAGTTACCGGAATGGACGCGCCATCCTCGGCAAAAATGCGAGTCATGCCAACCTTGCGACCAACAAGGCCTAGACTCATGGTTATTCTCCTCATCGCCGGCTGCGATTGGCCGGTCGATGTAAAACAACAAATGGGCAGCCGTCGCCGGCCACCCCCGAAAGGCGCGAATTATATCCGCAAACCTACAATTACTGCAACTTGATTTCTACGTCGACACCAGCTGGCAGGTCCAGCTTCATCAGGGCATCAACCGTCTTGTCGGTCGGATCAACAATATCCATCAGACGCAGATGGGTACGGATTTCGAGCTGATCGCGGGAAGCCTTGTTCACGTGCGGCGAACGCAGGATATCGAAACGCTGCTTGCGAGTCGGCAACGGGACGGGACCACGAACAACTGCACCGGTACGCTTGGCGGTTTCAACGATTTCCTGAGCGGACTGATCGATCAGGCGATAGTCGAAGGCCTTCAGACGGATACGGATTTTCTGGCTTTGCATTTTCTTGGCTTCCAAAGAACGATGGGGTGAGCGCTTACCCACCCCGGTTTTCAAAAAGAACGATTACTCGATGATTTTGGCGACGACGCCGGCGCCGACGGTACGACCGCCTTCA
>JADHEF010001240.1_pt1 | contig 16872 bp, 13 predicted proteins | sample 8952391 | NCBI WGS metagenome assembly JADHEF01 (sample SAMN16124439, study PRJNA663245) | bioreactor sludge metagenome | isolation source: sludge (nitrite) | place: India:Bengaluru | collected 2019-02-28
GGCGCAACGGCAGCATGTCGGTGCGCACCTATGCCCGCAAATACCGCTATCCCAAGTACGGCTTCGGCCAGATCTTCACCACCTTGGGCGAGCGGTTGGTGGCCGAAGGGGTTGAGCTGAAAACCGGCGCCACCATCACCCGCCTCGAGCAGACCGATGGCCGCATCGAACGGGTGTATTGGTCACAAGATAATGTGGAGCAGAGCGAGCGATTTGATCAGGTGATCTCCACCCTGCCGCTGCCGCTCACCTGCCAGCACCTGGGCTTGCCGTGCGATCTCCACTACCGGTCGCTTCGCTTCGTCAATATGCCCCTCAAACAGGAGAACCTGTCGGACAACACCTGGCAGTACCTCTCCGACCCCCATATTCTGGCCACCCGTCTGCAGGAGCCCCGCCGCCGCAGCCCCTTTATGGCGCCCCAAGGCCAGACCTCGGTGATGCTGGAGATCCCCTGCAATCCGGGGGATGCCACCTGGCAGGCACCGCTCTCTGATCTGCGCGGCCGGGTCACCGCCGATCTCGACAGCCTCGGCGTCGATACCCAGAAGCTTGGCGATGAGACGTTCGAAGCGCGCAGTGAATACGCCTATCCGCTGATGGATCTGGGTTATCAGGCGCGCCGCAACGAAGCCATCAAAGCGCTGATGCCGATCACCAACCTCATCATGACCGGCCGTCAGGGGACATTCCGCTACATCTTCACCGACACCGCCATGGAGATGGGGATGATGGCCGCAGACATGGTGATCGACGGGGTGGACAGACGTCACGCCATCTTCAATCATCGCAACGAAAATACCGTGATCGAAACCCAGAGCGTGGCCTGAGTGCCGCGCCATGGGCATAACCTCTTGGCATAAGTAAGGAGAACAGGATGACCATCCGCCCGGGTTTACTTTCCCTCACCCTGCTGCTGACCCTGAGCGGTCAGGCGCAGGCTTACTCCTACGCCGCCGCCGGCAAGGAGCCGCTGATCGATGCCCGCGAGGCACTGCTGGGCGCCGCCACTGACGGCAAGGATGCCAGTGCCACCTTGAGCGAGATTGCCGAGGAGCTGACCTATCTGGAACAGCACCACCAGGTGGAGCTGCAAACACCGCTGGCCGCCGCCATCAAGGCCAAAGACGCTGCAACCACCGCCGCCCTGCTCAACCGGGCCTACAAGGCGGAGATCGAGCGCCGCCTCGAGGGGGCCAGCCAGAATCTTGGCGACTACCAGACCGCCAAGGTGCTGGTGGTCAAGAGCAAGCGCTTCTTGGATTTGATCCTCCCCTCCCTGAATGAAGGAGATCGCAAGGCCGCCGAACAGGCGCTGGCCAAGGTGCTGGATGCCATCGGCAACCCTGGGGTGTTCGGGGTGGGAGCCAAGCCCGCCGACGCCGCCGCTTTCACCGAGGCCGAAAAAGCGCTGATGGCCGTGCTGGCACCGCTTTGATGGCCACCAGCCCATCATTGCGCCAATTCGTTGTGACAAACGGTGGGTTTCGCTGCACTCTCCCCACCCTACGCACGGCCTGCCGATAGATGCACCCGGACGCCGGTTTGCCCCCTTCTCCCCTTGCGGGAGAAGGGCTGGGGATGAGGGGGAAGGCAACGTATCGGCGTTGGGCTTCCACCAGCTCAATCACCATGTGGCTGCTTGCCCTGCTGCAACTGGCCTGGCTTGGCTGGCTGCTGACCTTCCCGGTAGCACTCGATTCCGACGATGCCCTCAACTTTGCCCACGGGGTGGTGCGCTTCAGCGTGCTGGAGTTCTCCCCCCACTTTCCGGGCTACCCCGCCTTTATCGGGCTGGCACGGCTGATCAATCTGGCGGTGGACGATCCCGCCCGTGCCGTGCAGTGGGCAAGCCTCTTGGGTAGCAGTTTGCTGGCGCCGCTTGCCGCCTCCCTCGCGGTCAGATTGTGGCAGCGGCCCAGCCTGCTGGCGCCTGTCTGGCTGCTGGTATTGGCCCTGCCGCTCACCCCGACCCTGGCGCTCTCCGGCCTGTCCGACGGGCCTGCGCTCGCCGCCTGGCTGGCCGCGCTGCTGGCCTTGCTGCATCGCAAAGCGGCCCTGGCAGGTCTGCTGCTCGGCCTTATGCTGGCCCTGCGTCCCTCCTACTTCGTGCTGGCCCTGCTGCCCCTTTGGCTGGGGATGGCACAGAAGGGCGCGCGCGTCAGATTTGTGCTCCCCATCGCGCTGGTGGGGCTAGCCTGCCTGCTGTTTGTTTGGCAGGCCGATGGCTGGGCCTATTTTGCCGAGGGGCGCCGCTTTACCGACGGCCACTTTACCCTCTGGGGCAACACGGCGGCGGCCCACGGGGATCGACTGCTGAGCTGGGCGAATACCTTCAACGATCAGCTCACCCCGCTCTGGCCCCTGTTGATGGGGGCCTTGCTGATACTGCCACTCTGGCAACGGTCAAAGGATCACAATGCGACCCCCTCCGTGCTCTGGACGCTCTACTGGCTCGTTCTGCTGCTCTGGACCCTGTTTGGCCAGAATCCGGACAATCCCCGCCATCTGGCGCCCATCACCCTGCTCGGTATCGTGCTACTGGCAAGCTGGCTGCCACGCCGGGGCGAGCTGACAGCCATGCTGGGAGCCCTGTTGCTGCTGCTCTGCACCCTCACCCCACCGGTGGCACCAGCCATGACCCGGGCCGCCAGACTGGCAGAACAAACGTGCCCGACGCTGGTGACCCAGTGGGGAGTGAGGCTGCTTAGGGAAACCACAACCCTGCCCGTCACCGACGGCTGGTACCGGGGGGATGCCGCCCTTGCGCTCACCCAGGGGGCCTGCCGCCTCAGCCGCCGCCCCCTGGGGGCAGAGGCGCTACCAGGCCCTTATGACACCCTCTGGTTTGCCCCCCGCTTTCACGCCGAACCCGGCCTCTGGCTCGCCCTCCCCCGCTAAACCGGGCGCTTGCGAGGGCATCGCTCGACTCGTCTACACTCACAGCCGGGTCTGTCAGGAACCAGTGCAATGGAAAGAAACACGAGCGGAACCGGGGAGGGGATCCGGGTCGCGCTGGCCCTGTTGCTGGCCTGCGCCCTGCTGATGCTGCCGCTCTGGTGGCAGGGGGGCAGCCAGGGGCACGATCTGTTCCACCACCTGCTATCCGGCCACTACTTTGCCCGCCAGCTCTGGCAGGGGGAGCTCTATCCCCGCTGGCTGATGGCCATGAACGGCGGCTTCGGCAGCCCCACCTTCTTCTTCTATCCCCCGCTCCCCTACTACGTCAGCGCCCTCTTTGCCGGGCCCGGTGCCCACTCCCAGCAGGCCATCTACCCTTTGCTTGGCAGCGCCACCCTGGCCCTGCTGCTCTCCGGGGTGTTTGCCTATCTGTGGCTGCGTGCCACCACGCCCCCTGGCCGGGCCCTGGCCGCCCTGGCCGGGCCCTGGCCGCCAGCCTGCTCTATCTGGCGCTGCCCTATCATGTCGCCATGGATCTCTATGCCCGCTTCGCCCTGGCGGAGTTCTGGGCCTTCGCCTGGGCTCCCCTTATCCTGCTGGGGCAGGATCTCGCCCACCGCGGACGACCTCAGGGGTTGCCCCTGCTGATCCTGGGGCTGGCGCTGCTGGCCTTCTCCCACCTCCCCAGCCTCTTGCTCATGATGGGGCTGGTCACCTTGCGCGCCTTCTGGTTCGCCAGACGCACCCGCACTCTGACGCCCTGCTGGCAAGCCCTCGGCGCCCAGGGTGTGGGGCTTTGCATGGCAGCCGCCCTGCTGCTGCCCGCCCTGGCGGATCAGGGGGCCATCTCCATGGAGCTGATGCGCGGCGGCATGTTCGACTACAGGCGCAACTTTCTCGACCGCCTGCCCAGCGCCTGGGAGGACTGGCGTTTTCGCGGTCACCTGGCGTGGCAGAGCATGCTGACCCTGGCCCTGCTGCTCATCGCCTGGGCCGCCGCCCGGGAGCCGCGCCACCCCGAGCTGCTGTGCTGGGGGGCGATCGGCGTCGTCGCCTTCCTGATGATGCTGCCCCCGAGCCAGCCTCTCTGGAGCCTGCTTCCCCCCTTGCAGCGGGTGCAGTTTCCCTGGCGGCTCAACCTGGTGCTCGCCCTTGCCACGGTCGCCGTGGTGGCGCTCGGCACCCAGCCCCATCGTCTCTGGCAGGGGCTCTGGTGGGGAGTATTTCTGCTGACCCTCCTCTCCACCCTGGCCTATGTGCGTCACGCCCCCCTCACCCAGGCCCCCGAACGGGAGGCCATGGCATTCGAGTTCGACAGCAAGCGCAGTGCCCGGGAATACAGGCCAAGGCAGGTGCCGGGGGGCATGTTCGCCCCGACCCTGCTCGCCTGGAAGGAGGAGTTCCAGCCGCCTGTCAGCGCCGAACCGCCAGGCGCGAGCTGGAGCCTGACCCGCTGGCAACCCCGCGCCCTGGCGCTGGAGGTCAAGGCCCGGGTGCCGACCCGGCTGGTCCTGCACCAATACCATTACCCCGGCTGGGAGGCCCGCCTCGACGGGCACCTGACGCTGACGGTGAGCGCCAATCGCCAGGGGTTGATGCAACTCTGGGTTCCGGCAGGCCACCACAGCCTCACCCTGACCCTGGCGGCACGCTGGCCGGAGCGCACCGGCAATGCCCTCTCCCTGCTCGGATGGCTTGCCTGGCTCTGGCTGCTCTGGCGCCACACCAGACAAAAGGGCATCGGGCAGGATGCACCTGATCGCGCCCGCCAAAACTGATAGACTCAACACCTGCCTCTTAACCCGGCCCAGCCCACGACTCGGATACCCTATGCCCCAAGCCAGCTCCCTCTCCCCCCGTTTCCTCTTCATCCTGCTCGGAGCCCTGGCGGGCCTGACTCCGCTCGCGGTGGACATGTATCTGCCCGCCATTCCCGCCATCGCCAGGGATCTGGCTACCAGCATCGACGGCGCCCAGCTCACCATCAGCGCCTTCCTGGGGGGCTTTGCCATCGGCCAGCTCTTTTACGGGCCGCTCGCCGACAGCTTCGGCAGAAAGCCGGTGATCCTGGCGGGCCTGACGATGTTTGCCGTGGCCTCCGTGGGCTGCGCCATGGCGGACTCCCTGCCTGAGCTCCTCGCCTGGCGCATGTTGCAGGCCGCAGGGGGCGCCGCGGGTTCCGTGGTGGTCAACGCCCTGCTGCGCGACCTGTTCGAGAAGGATGCGTTTTCCCGCGCCATGTCCTTCGTCATCCTGGTGATGACCCTCGCCCCCCTGGTGGCCCCCGTGGTGGGGGGGTACATCAGTGCTCACAGCGACTGGCGGGTCATCTTCTGGCTGCTGGTGGTCATCAGCCTGCTCATCTGCCTGGTGATGCAGTGGAAGATTGAGGAAACCCTCAAACCCGAGCACAAGCAGCCCCTGCGACTCGGGCAGGTGCTTCGCAACTACTGGGGAGTGCTCTCCCACCGTGGTGCCATGGGCTATGTGCTGTGCGGCGCCCTGTCGAGCTCCGGCATGTTCGCCTTCCTGAGCGCCTCCCCCTATGTCTACATCGAGTATTTCAAGGTGCCGACCGAGCACTATGGCTGGCTCTTTGGTCTCAACATCCTGCTGATGATGGTGGTCACCTTCGCCAACAGCCGGCTGGTGAAAGGGGTGGGTGCCGAACGCATGCTGCGATACGGCCTGACCGTGCTGCCGCTCGCCGGGGCCCTGCTCATCTACAACGCCTGGAGCCAGACTGGCGGCCTGTGGGGCATCGTCATCCCTGTCGTGCTCTTCGTCGGCCACATCAGCCTGGTGGGGGCCAACGCCATGACCGGCCTGATGGGCCACTTCCCCCAGTCCGCAGGCACCGCCTCGGCGCTGGCGGGCACCCTGCGCTTTGGCCTTGGGGCCCTGGTGGGGGTGCTGGTCAACCTCAATCCCCCCGAATCGCCGCTCCCCATGGCCATCGCCATCGCCGGTTGCGGCCTGGGGTCGGCCCTCAGTTACTGGCTGCTGAGCAGCAAGCGCGTCCCCTGATGCCCTGCAATGAAAAAGCCCTGTCCATGGACAGGGCTTTTTGCATAGGGGCGCAGGCCTCAGTCATCGGCCTGCAACCCGCTGCGCGCCAGGATCTCGCTCTCCAGCCCATCCAGGCTTAGCTGGTTCTTCTTGCGCCAGTAGGCCTCAATCCCCTCCCGGCCCTGCCGCTCGGACCAGTTGGCAAGATCCTCCCTGTCCCCCTGGTACTCATACAGAGGCACCGACATGCCGCACGACGTCTGGACCCGTTCAATGTCCAGCAGGAAGATCTGACGAGCCGCCACGCTTGGGGGGAACAGCGCCAGCAACGACGGCCACTGCGGATCAGTGCGGTGCAGCACCCGTGCCTGGCCATAGGCTCGCAGGATAAGCGGCGCCCCCTCGAAGGCGCAAAACATCACCGTCATGCGCGGCTGTTGCAGCACCTGGGCCGCGGACTCGTTGCCGCTGCCGGTCAGGTTGAGCCAGACCAGGGTGTGGGCATCGAGGACGCGCAGCGAATCCCCGCCCTTGGGGGAGAGATTGACCGATCCCTTCGCGGCCGCCGTGCCGACGAAGAAGATCTTCTGCCCCTCGATAAAGGTGACATGGCGCGGCAAAAGCGCCTCGAACAGTTGTCCCATCCTGCCTCTCCCTGGTGCCTGGAACCGGGTTGCCTAAAACAGGGCGCTGTTGAGCCACAGGTGCGCCCCTATGCCGACCATATAGCCAAGCAAAATGGCAGGCAACCACTTGAGGTGCCCGACGAAGGTATACATGCCCCTGGCCTGCCCCATCAGGGCCACCCCGGCGGCGGAGCCGACGGAGAGCAGACTGCCCCCCACCCCGGTGGTCAATGTCACCAGCAGCCACTGCCCCGTGCTCATCTGCGGCTCCATGGAGAGCACGGCGAACATCACCGGAATGTTGTCGATCAGGGCGGAGAGCAGGCCGATGGCGACGTTGGCCAGGGTCGGATCGCCACCGTCATAGAGGAAATGGGAGGCAAGCGCCAGATACCCCATAAACCCGAGGCCGCCGACGCACATCACCACCCCGTAGAAGAAGAGCAGGGTGTCCCACTCCGCCTTGGCAATCTTGTTGAACACATCGAACGGCACCACCGAGCCCAGACGCAGCAGCCTGGCCTCATCCCCGGTGCGCTCATACAGCGCCCGTGCCCGGGCCAGGGTGACGGGCTGGGTCTTTCGCAGATAGAAACTGAAAAATTGCAGGTAGCCCAGCCCCATCATCATGCCGAGCACGGGGGGCAGCCCCAGGAAGTGATGGCAGGCGACGGCGGTCACTATGGTGAGCACAAAGAGCAGCACGATGACAACAGCGCCGCGCCTTGGCACCACCATCTCGCCCGGCATGGCGGGCACCAGACGGGGCACCATCAGGCTCATCAGGGTGGCCGGCACCAGGAAGTTGAGCAGGGCGGGGATGAAGAGCAGCAAGAACTGCTGGAACGGCACCTTGCCCGCCTGCCACACCATCAGGGTGGTGATGTCGCCAAAGGGGCTGAAGGCGCCGCCCGCATTGGCTGCCACGACGATGTTGATGCAGGCCAGGTTGATGAAGCGGCGCTCCCCGTTGGCCACGTTGAGCACCACTGAGCACATCAGCAGCGCCGTGGTGAGGTTGTCCACCACGGGGGAGATGAAAAAGGCGAGAAAACCGGTGAGCCAGAAGAGCGTACGCAGGCTGAATCCCGCCTGCACCAGGCGTACCCGCAGCACGGCGAACAGCAGCCTGTCCTCCATGGCGTTCACATAGGTCATGGCCACCAGCAAGAAGAGCATCAGCTCGGCATACTCCAGCAGGTTGTGGCGAAAACCGGCCTGAACCAGCTCGCTGTGCCCCTGCCCCGTATAGACCAGGCCGATGGCTATCCAGATGATGCCGGCGGCCACCAGCACCGGCTTGGACTTTCGCAGCTTCAGGTACTCCTCGGCCATCACCAGGGCATAAGCCAGGGCGAAGGTGGCGAGGGCGAAGAGCCCGACCCCGCTGTGGGTCAGATCGAGGGGGACGTTGCCCGCAGCGGCGGGGACACTGAGCAGGGCCGCCCCGGGCACGAGGCGAAGGAGTCCAGACATGGCGGCATCTCCTGGCAGGCGTCTGGCATTGAGGCTAGCAGCGCAAAGGGAAGCCGCCCTCTTTGTCATCCTGATGAGCGGCCCGCCGCGGGCACTCAGGCAAACATGAGCGAGGCCCGTTGCCGGGCCCCGTCATCAGGAGGTCTTCTTGCCAAAACCCGATTGCTTGAGGGTGTAGCCTGCGCTGTTTTGCCAGGCATCCAGCCCGCTTCGGTTGTTGCCCGCCACCAGGCTCGCGGCCAGGCTCGGGCTGTTGAAGAGCTGATCGGCGGTAAAGATGAAGCCCCCTTCGGGGTGGGGAACGAGCACCCCCTTGCCCAGCAGCTCCTGGCGCAGCTCGATCACCGCCTCGCGCAGGGAGGCCGCATCCTCGCCGTTGGCGGTGGAGCCCGCCTGGACCATGAAGCCAGGGTTTTGCCGCTTGCCCACCGGATAACCATGGGCCTCTGCCCCCTTGCCGTTGAAGTGGTAGAGCTCGCGCTCCCCCGGCTTGTTGTCGGAGAGGGCCTTTTGCAGGGTCATCAGCTCGTTGTAGATATCGATGGGGACCACGGCAGCCTGCTTGACGCCCTTGCTGTCGACGATAAAACTGACTTGCTTGTGTAACATCCTTGCTCATCCTGTGACCCATGGAAGGCCCTATTCTAACCACCTCAGGCAAGCGGGATCCAGCGAGGATCCCCATCCCTTTTGCAGGCGCGATCACTAACTGGCATAGTGACGGACATTGTGAAAGCCATTGACCATCAAACGGTTATCCCATGCTTAGCCTGCGCAACCTCAGTAAACGCTTCGCCAACGGCGGCGAGACGCTCCCCCTGTTTGAGGGGCTGGATCTCGCCCTCACCCCGGGGGAAACCTGCCTGCTGCTGGGGCAAAGCGGCTGTGGCAAGTCCACCCTGCTCAACCTCATCGCCGGTCTCGTCGCCCCGGACGAGGGGGAGATCTGGCTGGAAGAGACCCGCCTCGACACCCTGCCGACAGACGAGCGGGCCCGCCTGCGTGGCCGCCATTTCGGCATCGTCTATCAGGATTTCAACCTGCTGCCGACCCTGACCGTGGCCGAGAACCTCGCCCTGCCCCTTCAGATAAACAACCTGCCCCAGGACGATGGGCGCCTCGATGCCCTGCTCGCGCGCCTTGGCATGAGCCACAAACGCCACGCCTGGCCGGAACAGCTCTCCGGCGGCCAGCGCCAGCGGGTGGCGCTGGCCCGCGCCCTCATTCATCAGCCCCGTTGGCTGCTCGCCGACGAACCCACCGGGAGCCTTGATGAACACAACGCCGAGCAGGTGATGGCCCTGATGATGAGCGCGGTGCGCGATACCGGCGCCGGTCTCTTGCTGGTGAGCCACAACCCGGGCTATGGCGACCTGGCGGATCGGGTGCTGCGCCTTGAAGGGGGGCAGCTGGTCGAGCTCAAGGGGCGCCGCCATGGCTGACGTTTGCCGGGGGGCCTGCTGATGTTGCCGCTCAAGGCGCTGCTGCGCCTCTATCGCGCTCACCCCTGGTTGCTCTTGATGAGCCTGGCCGGGCTCACCCTCGGGGTCACCCTGGTGGTGGCCATCGAGCTCTTGAACCACAGCGCCCGCACCAACTTCGTCGCCGCCCGCAGCCAGCTCGCCGGGGAGGCCAACTACCGCCTGGCCCCCCAGGGTGGCCTGGATGAGCAAGTCTACGTGAGGCTGGTGCGAAGCCAGCCGAACCTTGACGCCATGCCAGAGCTTCACGCCTGGCTCAAGGACGCCCAAGGGCGCAGCTTCCAGTTGCTGGGGATGGATCTCTTCAACCCCGGCCCCCTGCGCCGCCTCTTTGGCGATGCGCCAGACAGCCAACCCGATGTCTCGTTGAATCGCGCCGACAGCCCATGGAGCGGCTGCTGGTGACCGACATCGGCCTCGCCCAGCCCCTGCTTGGCAAGGAAGACAGACTGGATCGCATCGTCTTCAAGCTCAGCGACGCAGAGGCCAATACCTTGCAAAGAGCCTTGCAGGCGGCCCTGCAATCCTATGCCCCCCATCAACCCCTCTGGCTTGAGCCCATCAGCCCGGCGCTCGATGCCAGCCAGCTCGGGGATGCGCTGGCCCTGAACCTCACCGCCCTCTCCCTGCTCGCCATGGCGGTGGGATTGTTTTTGGTGTTCAACGCCCAGCGCTTCGTGCAGAGCGTGCGCCGCCCCCAACTGGCCCAGCTCATCATCCTCGGGATGCCGCCGCGCCGGGTGCTGCGCTGGCTGACCCTGGAGATCCTGATCCTCGCCAGCATCGGCACCCTGCTCGGGCTGCTGCTGGGGAGCCTGCTGGCCCTCGCCCTGATGGGGCAGCTCACCCAGGCGCTGGCCGATCTTTATGGCCCCAACCCCATCGATCTGCTGCGCCTCTCACCCGCGAGCCTTGGCAAGGCGCTGGTGATTGGCCTTCTGGGGATGCTTGCCGCCAACCTGCCCGGCTGGTGGCAACTGCTGCGCCAATCCCCCCTTGCGCTGCGAGAGGGCAACAGCCGCCCACCGGCTCACCCCTGGCAACGTCGGGGGCTTGCCATCGCCATTCTGCTGCTGTGCGCCCTGTGTCTGTGGCAGCCCGCCACTGGCCTTGGCGGCGCCCTCTTCGTGGCCGGGGGCTGGCTGCTCGCCATGGCCCTCCTGCTGCCCGATGCCCTTCGCTCCTTGCTGGGGCGGCTGCGTGCACGCGGCCCCCTCACCGCCCGGCTCGGGGTGGCCGAAACCCTCTATCACCTGGATCGCACCGCCATCGCGGTGATGGCGCTGCAACTGGCCATCGCCGCGGCCATCGGCATCGGGGTCATGGTGTCGAGCTTTCGCTCGAGCGTGGAGATCTGGCTCGGCCAGCGCCTGGCCGCCGATCTCTACGTCACCGCCCCCAAGGGGGTGGCAGGCAGCAGGGGCGCCCTGGGCGAGCAGACCCTCAACACCATCCTCGCCGCGCCGGAGGTGAGCGCCGCCTCCCGCCGCGCCGTGCTCCCCGCCCGCTGGCAGGGGCAGCCCATCGAGTGGGCGCAGATGGACTTTATCCCCGAGCTCAAAGCCGCCTACCCCCTGCTGGCCGGGCGCTGGCCCGCCACCCCCGACGAGGTGCTGGCGAGCGAACCGCTGACGGTACGCCTCGGGGTCAGGGTGGGCCAGCGCCTCGAGGTAACCAGCGAAGGGGGGCCGAGGGCTTTCACCGTCACCGGCGTCTATCAGGATTACGGCAGCGACAAGGGGCAGATACTGCACGCCTTCGAAGGGAGCAAGGTGCAATCCCTTGCCCTCTTCAGCCCGGATCCCGAGCACCTCGGCGACAGGCTCAGGAGCCAGTTTGGCGAGCAGGTGAACCTGTTGCCCGCCCCCGCCATCCACGCCGCCGCCCTCAGGGTGTTCGATCAGACCTTCGTGGTGACCGAGCTATTGAAGTTGCTGATCCTGGGGATCGCCTTCGTTGGCATAGGCTCGGCCTTTATGGTGCTGGGGCTGGCTCGGCGCGGCGAGTTGCAGACCCTGCAAAGCCTTGGCCTGAGCCCGCGCCACTGCCGCCGGCTGCTGATGTGGCAGGGGGCGGGCCTCGGGCTGCTCACGGCATTGTTGGCACTGCCGGTGGGCTATGGCCTTGCCTGGGTGCTGATTGAGATGGTCAACCCCCGCGCCTTTGGCTGGCGGCTGGCCTTCGAGGCCGCCCCCCTGCACGCCGTCACGGCGCTCCTGCTCGCCCCCGTCTGTGGCGCGCTCGCCTCCTGGTATGCCGCAAGGAGAGTGGTATGAAAGATTGGTTGGCGCACTGGCTCAGCCATGCCTTGACGTTCCCATTGACCAGATCTCTGTCACCGCCCCTGATTCAGCGCAGAGAAGCGCACAGAGCTGCCGCGAACCATCCCCTCTCCCTTCGGGAGAGGGCCAGGGTGAGGGGAATCTTGTCCTCTTGGCTTGCAGCCCTCTTGATCCCGCTTGTTGCCATAAGCGGCCATGCGCAGGCCAGCGATCTGGGGAGCATCCTGGGTGGCGGCAACGATCACTTCAAACAGGCCCTGCCGGGTCAGTCCATCAACCTGCCCGCAGATCACGCTGCCCACCCCGACTACCGCTCCGAGTGGTGGTATCTCACCGGCAACCTCAAAGACGAGCAGGGTCGCGGCTACGGCATGCAGTGGACCCTGTTTCGCCAAGGCATCGAGCAGGAGATCACATCGGAGAACCCCTGGCTCACCCCTCAACTCTGGCTGGCCCAGTTCGCCATCACGGATGTGAGCAAAGGCAGCCACCAGCAGGACGAGCGCACCAGCCGCCAGGGGCCGGGGCTCGCCGGTGCCAGCGGCGGTGAGTATTGGCTGAAAGAGTGGGTGCTTACCTCTCAAGGAGAATCGCTCTTTCCCGCCACCCTCAAGGTGCAGAGCAAGGCGGGGGAGCTTGATGTGAAGGTGAGCGCCGCCAAGCCCGCGGTGCTGCAGGGCAAAGCGGGTTACAGCGAGAAGAGCCCGGGCAACGCCTCCTTCTACTACTCCTACCCCCGCCTGACCATCAGCGGCACCCTGACCCTGGATGGGGAGACCCGCAACGTCAGCGGTGAGGGGTGGTTTGATCACGAGTGGAGCAGCTCGGTATTGGCCGAGTGGCAATCGGGCTGGGACTGGTTTTCGCTCCAGTTTGACGATGGGCGCGAGCTGATGCTGTTTCGCCTGCGCACCAAAGCGGGCCACACTGAGCCTGAGAACCGCTACGGCATCCTGATTGAGCGGGACGGCAGCAGCCGGGTGCTGGATCCTGAGCAGATCCGCCTCACCCCCGGCAAAACCTGGCGCGGCCCCAAGGGGCAAGCCTACCCTATCGAGTGGCAGCTGGAGGCCGCCGAGTTGAACCTGACGATCCGTGCCCGCCAAGCCAATCAGGCCATGACGGGACGCTTTGACTACTGGGAGGGGGCGGTGACGGTAGAGGGAGATGCCAAGGGCGTTGGCTATCTGGAGATGACGGGGTATTGAGCCTTGCCTTCTGTTTGTCCCTGGAGACAAACCACCCGCCATCAAACACCCCGGCCAGGCCGGGGTCACAACGCAGTGCTGGGGCGGGATATCAAGACGAGATCAGGGCTGCTTGTCGCCCACCATCATCAGGCCATGCTGTTCAGGGAAGCCCACCACCAGGGTCGTCTTGCGGGTGTCCGGCATCTCGAATGCTGCGACGTAGGCCGTTGCCCCCTCTTTGGCCTTGGCCAGACCCAGCATCCACTTGTTCTCAAGCGGGCTGAGATCGCTTGATGCCTTGAAGCTGCACTTGCCAAACCCGCTCAGGTTAAGCTTGCTGAGCCCCTTGCCAGACTCTGCACTGCCCTTGCCGGTCAGGGTACAACCCGCCTTGGGAAATTCGATCTCCAGGGTCAGGGAGCCGCCGTTGTTGGTGCTGCGGATCAGCCCCACCATGGCATCGCCAAAACCGGCGTCCTCTGCCACCCGCCAGCTGTCGCTGGTGATCGTCCGGGTGGCGAGCTTGCTCACGGCAAGGTGGCCGCTCCAGTCGCGATAAAGGGCGGTGCTCTGATCCGGATCCCGGAACTGGGTGCCGGTACGGCTGAAGTCAAAGGTCCAGCGCTTGACCTCCTTGCCAGCCAGATCGGTTACCGCTTTGTCTTGAAAACTGATGAGGTTGTGGTCGTTGCTCTGGGCATCGAGCCGCTTGCCCCGCACCGAAGTGCGCTCCAGCAGCACCGGATAGATACCATCCTTGTTCTCCTTCTGGGCCGCCAGCCCCATCCATTGCGAAGAGGTAATCGACTTGCCGTCGTTCTCGACCCAGACGCCCCAGCGCTGCTCGCCATCCCCCTTGGGATAGACCAGCGCCAATCCCTCCACTCCCTTGATCATCTTCAGCGGCCCCTGATCGCCATCGCGGCTGAGCAGGTTCGCCTCATAGACGCCGGCATCGGGCAACGGCAGCGGCGCGCGCTTGGCGATGCTGTTGGCCGCCTTCTCGCTGTCACAGGCGGACAGGGCGGCGGTGCAGGCGATGGCCAGCATGGCCTTGTGGTGCATTCTCATGACTCTTGTTCCTTGCAATTGCTTTGTTATGTGAGGTGCATTCAATCGCCGCTGAATTTACTGGAGGAAGGGTTCGCCGGTCGACGCAGGATCTGTAACCAGCTGTTACAAGGCATTGATGAGCAAGAGATAACACATGACTTGGTTGGCCGGGCGGAGCAGCAACAAGAAGAGAGGCCATCTCCCCTCCCCCCCGTTTCTCTCGACCTTTCCACGTCAAAATCTGACCGCCATCAAGATTTCATTCAAATCCCACGGATCGGCTGTGTTTTTACTCAACAGGTACGGTCGGCCTTTGATAGGCTACTACTCATCCGGCCCTCAGAGCCCAAAGGCAGTCAGGGAGTTACGATGGTTTCCCCCTATTCAACTTGGTTAAAAAGAGCACTCTGGGAGCTGAAACCCCGTGCGGTAGCCATGTTGTTTACGCAGAATGATCGTAAGATTTTGAAATTATTGAAACCCATTGCTGTGTGATAAAGAAATGCTACACATATAGCGTGAATCAAAGCGCGTTGCATGGGGTCATAAAATACCTGTAATATGTTAAACACTTAAATAAATTACTATATTAAAATAAATATAGGAACTCGTAATGATGTAACAAGCACCTACATTTAAATTGTTGGTAATCTGGAGGGTTATGTAATGGAAAATAACATAGAAAAAGTAGAGGTTACTATTCGGTCTGATGGAAAACCTGTTCCATTACGCCAGTTCAGTGAATATTTTATTTTACTAAGAGCATGCTATGTACTTGCTTTGGATGAGGTTCAATTTGAGTTAGATCAAGATGATGGGGATGTGGCTGTCGCTGAAATGACCGTTGAATCTGTAACAGCAGCAATTACATATAGAGCCTCAACCATAACGCCTAGAGAACTCGAAATTTTGGCATCAGCTGAACTCCCTCCTCATGAGGAATTATACCTACAAAATATTGTTAGGAGAAATCCTTTTGATGTCGTTTTTTTAGGCATTGGTATTGCGTTAGCTGCGGCACTTATTGTATCTGGTGGCAAATTTGAGTTTGGCTTAACAAAACTAAAAATTGAAATCCCGCCTCTTGGTGAAGGTATCGAAAAGTTAAGAAAGGCATTTCGCAGAAAATAGAATATCAACATACAACTATGACTGACATACTCGATAAAGCATTTAACTATTCTCTCATTAAGTCTATTTGGTTGTGATATAAACAACAACTAAAAATAAATATAGGGTTCTCGATTTTCTTAGTAAGCTATTAAGAGCTTTTTATTTTAAATTAATTAAAGAGGATGTGGGATGGACTGCGCGGATAAGCTAGGGAAGGTGCGAATAAGTCACCAAACATAAAAATGCGCCTTTGTAAGTATTTGAATTTAATAAACTAATTTTTTCAGTTTCGTTGTGGAGTGTGCTTATTCGCACCCTCCCTAGAGCTTCATTATTATTTTGCCGATGACAGCCACAATATAGATGCGGTCGTGCGTAATCGTTGTGAAGCAGAAATATTAGCTATTCTCATTGAAGCTGCAGACATATTGAATATTGACGTATCAGTTAACAGTGAGGCTTTTTCAGAGGGCGGGTTTCGAGAGTTTTGGCGACTACTTGGGACTCACGGAAACCAAATAACAATATTACTAGCAATAGTTTCAATAATATTATCTCGAGTACCTGTTAGCGATCCGGAGATCGAAGCATTAGAGAAAGAGATTAAGCAGCTTACAATAGAAGAGAAAAAACTAAATATTCAAAAATTAAAACTTGAGCTACAAGAAAAACCTGTAGAGAAAATTGATAAAACACTTGTTAGAAAGGCTGCGAGCTATGTAGACAAAAGCCTTAAGTTTGTTAAGCGCCGTTCAAATCTCTATTCCCACCTGAATGGATATCACAAAGTAAAAAAAGTAGGATTTAATGTTCTCAGTGAGGGTTTTGAACCTATTGATAACGAGCGCATAATTGAAAGGGTTGATTTCAAGAAATTTATTTTATCCTCAAATAAACTTAACTCTGAAATTGATGATTCAGCTATGATAGAAATTGTGTCGCCAGTCTTAAAAGAAGGGCGCTACAGATGGAAAGGTATATATGAAGAAAAAACTATTACTTTTGATATGTTAGATGCTCAATTTAAAGAGGATGTTCTCTTAGAAAAGGTAGCATTCAAGCATGGCTCGACTATTACTTGTGTTCTCCGTATAGGCAGGGAACTTGATGAAGTAGGTGATGTTAAAGTTACTGGGTATGCTGTATCCACCGTTCTGGAAATTTCTGATGGTGTAGATGTCAGTAAAACCCCCCAAGGGAATCGGTATCTACACACGAAAAAACTCCGAGATTCACAAGGAGACCTATTTGCTTGAACCTACTGTAGGCTAACTTTTCATAAAATATCGAACACCCCCATCTGACATTAAGGTCAAGGGGGGGAACCTATTAATATCAGCCCCCCAAAAAACACCCTCCGGCCTTATGCATGTGATTACGCTAATCCAATAGAGACTACACCACATAGTCCAACAGCATCATCATTTACTTATATCGAGCGGGTCATAATCTGGTCCCTTTCATGTTATTAAAAACATTGATATGGGCACTTTCCTTACCAGTATTGAAAACGGCAGGATATTTATCCTGCCGTTTTTGTTTCCCTATCTCGCCGCCTGATCAACCAGATAGAGGATGCTGTGATAGGGAATGCCGGCGTGCTGGCTGAGCCCCATTTCACAGGTGCGGCTGTTGCTGAATCCCTGACGGCAATCCCTGGGCACTTGAGCTGGCAGGCTGGCAAGCGCCGCGGCGTTGAGCTCCGGGGTCATCAACCCCTTGTCACCGGCAAAGCCGCAGC
>JADHEF010001256.1_pt1 | contig 16846 bp, 14 predicted proteins | sample 8952391 | NCBI WGS metagenome assembly JADHEF01 (sample SAMN16124439, study PRJNA663245) | bioreactor sludge metagenome | isolation source: sludge (nitrite) | place: India:Bengaluru | collected 2019-02-28
AGTTAACAGGATAAGGGGTGTGGTCTTTCTGGAGATTTTATGAAATAAATCCCCCTCAAGATCACTGGACAAATCAACTTGGATAATAATAACGTCAAAATCAGATTGTTGAAGGTTTAAATTTCCGGGCAACTCATCAATAATGGTATTTTCTATATTAAGAGAATTAAAGTCGATAATTTCCTCCAGAGGATAGTTGATTTTGTTTTTAATCAGCAGACTTTTCACGCCCATAATTAATGTTCTATCTTGGTTGCCTATTAAAGTTTATTTGGGTTTGGGCATGATCACAGAAACATTTTAACCGCTTTAACATATAAAAACACTTGTCATTATTATTTATGCTGATTTATACGAAATTATTACTGTCTCTCAAGGATAAGGGAGTTATGTTGCTCGAAATGATACCATGATTCAGGGGTCTTATTCCAACCGCATAATACTAATCTGCCTACTGGTACTGATTTTAGCATTTATCAGTTATTATTATGCCCATGAAGTAAATCAAAACCTGGAATATCCTTCCTACAATGCTATCCTGAATAATTACCCGGTAGGTGAGGTGGTGTCCATCCAGGGGTCAGTGGTTAATGTGGATTCTGAAGGTTACCTAATAACTGAAAACTATCATAATCAGCGGGTGGAGATGCATGTATCTGGCCAGCTACCTGGAGAGTTAGGAGACCATGTCAGTCTTTTAGGCGTGTTAAAACCATCATATGAGGTGGGTGAGGTTAAAAAGATTCATGTAATGTCCTACTGGAAGACTGATATTTCTCTGAGGGGATCACTGGCTGCTATCATTTTCCTGTCCATTCTCTTTTTTTACTACTGGAAATTCGATTTTAAAAGATTCATTTTCCAGAGGCGTGACTGATGCCCGACTGGATAGTTCATATCGGTGTGGCTTACATCATCTGCCGACTGCTGTACACTAAATATACTACCTTTAACCATTCCAACACCATTCTAGTTATGGTGGGGTCGTTGATACCGGACATAGCCAAACTGGCCATGATAACCGAGTACTTGGGAATGGATACTCTGGATTATTTCATGGCCTTCCACCAACCACTGACCTCGTTAATAGTGGCTGCTATACTCTGCCTGTTTTTTGAAAAGAGAAAAATCGTACTGGGACTCCTGATCCTGGGATTGGCCACACACTATGCTCTGGACCTGTTACTGATAAACTTTGGTGGAGGAATCTATATTTTCTTCCCCCTAAGCTGGCAAGCTTTTCACCTGGATTTAATTTCTTCAGATGATAATTATTTAAGTCTGATTATTCTTTTGTTGGCTTTCCTGGTCTTTATCGTGGAATACTGGAGTAAAGATGCGAAAATTGATTGATTCGTTTTTTTTCGAACAGAATTATCAAGAAGCTTATACTAAAACTAAGTGTTTATAAAAATAAGTGTTTATAATACTTTTTTTCCCTGAAAAGTAGGTTCCAGAATTTATTATGTGGGGGAGATCTGTACTTAAAAACCTTACTAAATTCACTGATTCACCCCAATTGTCGGTGTGTTTTTGTAAATTAAATCATTGAAATGAGAGAGTGTAACCCTGGTTTTATGTTGTTATGATGTTCGTAGGGCTCTTTATAGAATCATACCCAAAGGAATTACGGGGTTAAAATGGATCTTGAAAATCAGAATAATAGTCTTGTTTCAAACGATTTAGAACTTATAAAAGACATTGAACGATATTCAAACACACATATTAACATACCAACGGTAAATCGCATAATGGATACTTATTATGATCATTCCATGAAACATGTCACCTTTTTATTACCAGCATACAATGAAGAGCAATCCATTGAAACTTTACTTAAAAAGGTGCGTAAATACCGTAATTCCCGGGTTATAGTGGTGGATAATAATTCAAAGGACAAAACTGCGGAAATAGCTGGTAAATCCGGGGCCAGTGTCCTTAAAGAACATAAACAGGGAAAGGCCAATGCCATAAAAACCGGTTTTGAGAATGTTAGATCTAGTTTTACTGTGATGTTAGACGCCGATAATACCTACGATCCTCAGGATGCCCAAAAATTGCTGAGACCCCTTATGGAAGATGAGGCCGACGTGGTATTAGGGTCAAGAATCCAGGGGAAACGAGAAAAAGGTTCTATCAGTCGTTTTAATCTCCTGGGAAATTATTTATTAAGTTTATTCGCCAGTCTACTATTTTCCAAAGTATCCGATGTATGCACGGGTTACTGGGCCTTTAAAAAACAGGTTATTGATTATCTACTGACGGAAGGAATTGATTCCGATGGCTTTGACCTGGAGGTGGAGATGTTTTCCAAGATTGCAGGGAAGAAATTTAGAATCTTAGAAATTCCGATTTCCTACAAAAATCGTTTAGATTCTCCTAAATTGAATTCTTTCAATGACGGTGTTCAGATTTTCAAGCGAATGTTGAGTATATGGTTAAAAAAGAGATGGGGATAGTTATGAAGATGGCAATAATTGGATGTCGAGGTATACCCGCGGAGTATGGGGGTTTTGAAACCTTTGCCGAGGGATTAACCGAAAATTTACCAGATGCAGAATTAGATATTACGGTGAGCTGTGAATACAAGCCACCGGAGCTGCGCCATAAGAAATATAACGGTGCAGAACTGGAATATTTCCCCTTAAAACCACCCCATAATTATCTTTTAAGGAAATTTTACGAAAATTTTTCAGATATCTATTTTTTAATCAAGTTGAGCCGAGCCAATGAACTGATATACTTCCTGGGTATTGAAGTGGGCATGTTTATTTTCCTACCTAAGCTCTTCAATCGAAAATCGAGGATAATGGTGAACATTGACGGTGTTATGTGGAAGAGGAGCAAGTTCAACTTTTTTGAAAGGTGGCTTCTTAAAATAAACCATGACTTAGCCACCATATTTGCAGATACGATAATTGTAGACTCCAAACAGATGAAAAGATATATTGATAAAAATAAATTGCATAAGACCCGGTATTTATCCTATGGAATTAAAATTCCAGAAAGAATAACCTGGAATGGTCAAACATTAGAACGTTTGAAGGATTACACTCCAATAAATATAATTTCCGGAAACTATTTTTTGTTGGTCGCTCGTTTGGAACCAGAAAATAACATTCACACCATTATAAATGCTTTCTCTCAGGCTAAGGTCAACATTCCCCTGTTAATCGTAGGGGACTTCACCAGCACAGCCTACCAGGAGGAGGTAACCCGACTTGCTCAGAACTGTAGCCCTCCCGGAGTGATTTTTTTAGGATCGATTTACGATGACCAGCTTCTCAACATGTTGAGGCAGAACTGCACCGCCTACATCCACGGCCATTCAGTAGGTGGAACCAATCCCTCACTGCTGGAGGCTGCTGCTTCTAGAAACATAATTGTTGCCCACTACAACCCTTTTAACTGGGAAGTGTGCAAAACAGCAGCCCTATACTTTAACAATGAAAAGGAACTGGCAATTAAACTTAGATCAATATATAGGCACCCAGAAAGTTATAGTGAACTCAAAAACCGTGTTTATCGTCGGGTGAAGAACAATTACTTGTGGGAACACATAGCCACAGGATACCTGTCTCTTTTTAAGAAAATCAATGGAGAAAAAAAGGAACGGTTAACCAGGTTGGAGATGGATTATGAGGGGAAAAGAGCATAAATACTGCGATCTCTGTGGTGGTCAAAATCATAAGCTAATTTTTATCAATAAAGATCGCATGTTTCCAGAGATTGAAGGGAAATTTAAACTGTTCCAGTGCCAAAATTGTGGTTTATTCTTTTTAGAACAACCCTGCCCGCAGGTACTGGAGAAACATTACTCCGGGAATTACTCTGTTTTTTCAGATTTAAGTGACACTAAAGATGCCCGGAAAATATTCACCTTAATTGAAACCCTGTATCATTATGTTCAGGCGAGAAACGATGCATCTGGATTTTCCAGGGTATTGAAGTTCTTACTGGCACCTTTTTCACCCTTCTTTCGATCAGCGAAGATCATTGAAGAGGGAAGATACTTAGATGTGGGCTGCGGTATTGGTTACTTCCCTTTAACTATGAAATATTTGGGAATGAAACCCAATGGTGTTGAGCCGGCCAGTTTTGACCCCTGGTTATCCAATGAATATAATTTGAACATTTTCAATGGCACTCTGGACCAGGCCCACTATGAAGATGATTATTTTGACGTTATCAGCCTTAATCATGTGTTAGAGCATGTTCCCAGCCCCTCAGAGACTATGTGTGAACTCAACCGGATTTTGAAACCAGGTGGATATCTAATTATTGCGGTGCCAGTGAAGGACTCCCTGGCTTCAAAAATATTTGGAAAATACTGGGCGCAGATGGACACCCCTCGTCATTTATATCTTTTCTCTCGGGAAATTCTGGAAAAATACGCTCTTAAGCACAACTTTGACATCCTGAAGGTGAGGTACAACTCCGATCCTCGCTATCAGATCATAAGTTCCATTATCTATCTTCTGGAGAATTTCCTGGATAAAAAAATCAACCGTATTTTAATCCACAATCTCTATCTTAATTTGCTCCTAATACCCTTTACTTCCATTTTAAATCTATTCAAGCTGGGTGATCAATGCGAAATAATCTTGAAAAAGAATAGAAGCGCCCCGGAATAAGATTACCAGGAAAACAAATTAAAATATGAGTTTATGAGGTGTTTATGACCCAACCACTAGTTTCCGTAGTTATCCCTGTTTATAACTCAGAAGATACTCTGGAAAAATGTCTCAGTAGTATTGAAAACCAGAGTTATTTCCCGGTAGAAGTCATAGTGGTGGAAAGTAAAAAATCCCAGGATAGAACTCGGGAAATAGCCCGGAAATTCGGTTGTGATCAATACCATTTACACCATCAGGAACGGACCTCCGCAACCAACGTGGGAATAAAGATGTCCCGAGGTAAATATGTTTACCGGGTAGATTCGGATTTAGTTTTAGACACCGATTTAATCCAAGAAGCGGTTAATAAATGTGAAAATGAGGGTTATGATGCAGTTTCAGTTTTATGTCCTCCGGATCCGGATATCAGTTTCTGGGCCAAGGTGCGGAAGCTGGAGAAGGATTGTTATAAATATGATAGTTTCCATTCTGGGGCCCGCTTCTTCCGAAAGGATATCATTCTAATGATTGGTGATTTTAACGAAAATATGGTTTTAGGAGAAGATTATGATTTTTATAACCGACTGATTAATGCCGGGTTTAAGGTGGGAGTCATTGACTCCCAGGAAATCCATTTAGGGGAGCCCCGTTCCTTAAGGGAAATAATGGTTAAGCAGTTTTATTATGGTAAGACCCTTCGGGAGTTTTTAATGGTTAATCGGGGTGTTGGGATTGTCCAGATGTCTCCCCTTAGAAAATCACTACTAAAAAACTGGAAAAAATTTGCCCAACATCCCTTTTTAACACTGGGATTTATTTTTTACGCCTTTGTTTATTATTCCAGTGGTATTTCTGGATTCCTAGTGGCAGTGGTTAAAAATTCATGAAAGGAGGATACTATGAATAACAATAGCCGTACCCCGACCAAAACATCCATAATAATGGTGATATCCTATCCAGATATCCGCCTGAAAAAGGAAATGGAATCCCTTAAGAAAAATGGTTATCATGTTCAGGTGATTATGTGGGAAAGGGGCTGGCCATTTCCCCACAGCCCGGACATTGCAGTTAAGAGTTTGAAGATCAACGCACCTCCAGGAAATATTAAATCCCTATTTTACTTCCCATTATGGTGGTCGTTTCTTATTTTTGAGCTGTTTAAGTCAAAATGGGATGCAGTTCATGCTGTGAATTTTGATACATATCTATTCTCATTAATGGTAGCTAAAATAAAAAACAAACCCATAATCTACGATATCTTTGATTTTTATGGGGATGTACTGCCCCATTTCCTACGAAAAATAGTGGTAACCCTGGATAAATATTTACTGCCCTATTCTAACGCCCTGATCCTGGCCGATGATAGCCGGATTGAACAGATAGGTGGAAAAATCCACAGTAACATTCATACCATTAACAATAGCCCCATGGAGCATCTTTTCACTTATACCCATATGGATAATACCACTAATCAATTTGTGATTTTTGTGGGAGGTAAAATCGTTGAACAAAGATCACTGGACCTGTTAATATCAGCAGTAAGCCAGATGGAGGGTGTGAAATTAATTATACGTGGCCATTGCGGTGAACCTATTTACAAACAGCGCTTGCTGGAGTTGGGAGAAAATATGGATAACCTAGAAATCAACCTGGAGGGTGTACCTTACCAAGAGATAATAAGGGGAACCCTAGGGGCTGATCTGACCATTGCCCTGTACGATCCCCGTATTCCCAACAACCGGTACGCCAGCCCTAACAAGCTTTTCGAAGCTATGGCCTCTAAAATTCCCATAATAGTCAATGAAAATACATCCATGGCCAATATTGTTAAAGATGAGAATTGTGGCATGATCATACCCTATGGAGATGAAAATGCCTTGAAAAATTCAATATCACTTATCAAAGATAATCCCACGTTAAAAAAACGTTTAGGGGATAATGGCCGGATGGCTTATGAAAAAAAATATCGCTGGTCCATTATGGAAACCCGGCTGGTGAATATTTACAGCCAGGTGCTCAGTTGGGAAGCTTAAATCAGGTAAATGGTGGAAAGATGTATATTAAAAATCCATTCCGCATTAAGGATTGGCCCATTACAGAATTCATAAAGTTAATCATCATAGTCCAATTTCTCTATCTGATACTTACTTTTCTAAGCTATAATGGACTGCCGATTCAATTATTCACGGATGTAATAGGTTTCTTTCTGATTCTTCTTGTACCCGGAGTTATACTAATCCGATTTATGAATTTAGGTAGGTTGGAAAGTAATGGTCAGATATTCCTGCTTACCGTAGGACTGTCTCTGGTTAGTTTAATGTTAATTGGTTTTTTGATGAATTTATTATATCCTCTACTGGGAATTAATAAGCCCTTATCTTCACCATCCATCCTTTTTACCATCAACCTATTCATCCTCTTTACTTGTCTTATTTTGTACGTTATAAATAGGGGGCGGGTGTACCATAGAATATCCGGAACCTTAAATGAGATGGTGCTTAGAAAGTCACCTCCCCACAGTATTAGTCTTAAAAAATTGGCAACACCCACATTTTTATTCCCCTTTTTACTACCTATTTTGAGTATTATCGGTGCTTACGCCATGAATGTTTACAATTTCAATGGTGTGACTATTTTAATGATTTTATTAATAGGGATACTTACTTTTCTGGTGAGTGTGGGCCGGTTCCCCCCTAAATTTTATCCCCTAATCATACTGTTAATTTCCATTTCCCTGTTACTTCACAAATCACTTATAACCAGTTACATCTGGGGTTGGGATATTAACTACGAATACTTCCTGGCCAATCAGGTCATATCCAATTCTATTTGGAATGAAAATCTACCAGTGAGCTACAATTCAATGTTGAGCGTGATGATTCTGGCCCCCATTTTAAACAGTTTCATTAACTGTGGATTGGTGTGGATAATGAAGGTGGTTTATCCCTTCATTTTTTCCCTGGTGCCAGTGGGCCTGTACTATGTATTTCGTAAACAGACCAGTCCGAAGATAGCCTTTTTATCCGTGTTCTTTTTCATAATCCAGTTCACTTTCTACACTGAAATGCTGGCTCTCCTCCGGCAGCAGGTGGCAGAGTTAATGCTGGTGCTGGTGTTAATGGTTACAATCAGTGCCCCCCTTAATATCAGAAATAGATCCCTGCTGGTGGTTATATTCGGAATGTCCATTATTGTGGCCCATTATGGATTAGCCTCTATTATGATGATCATTCTGATATTAAGCCTTATTCTCATTTATATATCTGAAAAAGAGCCATTAAATAGGTTCAAAAATTACTGGTTGAGGTTAGCACAACACAGTAGAGTAATGTCCCTTATTCTTTTCTTTTCCGGATACTTTTTAGGGGTGAATAAGACTCAAAAAATCAGACCCCAACACCAACCCCGGGTTAGTGAAAAAATTGAAAAATATAGGTCAATGGAGAAAAGGGGAGTCATTACCTCCTCATTTATTGTGCTCTTAATTCTGTTTCTTTTAACCTGGTATATCTACACTTCCAATTCTACGATTTTCGAAAGTTTAGTGGATATTGTGCGCAACATAGCCGAAAACCTGTACAGTTTTATGGATCCCAACACCACCCAGGGCCTGAACCTGATGATGGCTGAACAGACCACTCCCCTTCGAAATTTACATAAATATCTCTATCTTAGCAGCCAGTTCTTTATAGGCATTGGCATTATAACCTTGATTCTGGGAAAAGACGGTATGAATTTTAACCGGGAATACAAAGCCCTTAGTTTGGCCACTTTTTTGGTGCTGGTAGGTGGGGTGATGGTACCCTTCTTTTCCAGCCAGATGAACACCACCCGCCTCTACCATGTGGCCCTAATAATTTTGGCCCCTTACTGCGTGGTGGGGATGTTAACCCTATTAAACCTGTTAAAAAAAATTTTAAGGCGTAATTTTAGCCGTAAGGCTCTTTTGAAGGTCATATCAATTTACTTCATTCTGTTGCTGTTATTTGATACGGGTCTAGTTTATCAGGCCCTGGATAAGGAACATCCCAGTTCCATTGCCCTGAACTCTTCCTATGATTTCCCTAAATTTAACCAGTACGAATTGAGTGGAGCCAACTGGTTGCGTGATAATTCTCACCAGCAAACTATTTATGCCGATAAATATCGGGCCACTGTTCTGGGGAGTGTGGTACCCTGTAAGGAGATTCCACCCTACTTTGACCTGGTAGCTAGTCAGTCCTTTATCTTTTTGGGAACTGGGAATCTGGATAGAGGTAAGATCCTAGTGTACACTATGGCTGGATCCAACATAGTCCAGCAGGAAGGCTATGTATCCTCCCAGGAAATTCTCAGATCACGATCCAAAGTCTACGACAATGGGGGGTCTAATATTTACAGTGAAGTAAGCCCTACAGCAATATAAACATGGATAGGAGGAATATTATGGATATAGGGATTGTTAGTAATTTTATAGATGAATTCAGTGGAGGAATTGGGGTTTACACCCATCAAATACTTAAATATCTGTATAAAATGGATAAGGAAAATGATTATCATCTTATCCATTCTTCGAAGAGTGATTTAGATATTTACAATCAGTATAACGAGATAATTATTCCCAAAAGCCGGTTGGTAAGAGGATGGGGGACTCATATGTTCTGGAGATATATCACCTTACCATTCAACCTTAAAAAACATAATCTAGATGTAGTCCACGACCCCTATGAGCTGGGGCCCTTTACTTTTAACCAGCCTTTCAGGAAAGTGATTACTGTCCATGATTTGGGTCCCTTGATACTACCTGAACTTTTTAAGGATGGAGATGTTCTACTGCACCGTTTACTCCTTAAGAAGACCATAGAAAAGGCGGATAAAATAATCACAGTGTCCTACAATTCTCAGAGAGACTTAATGGATTATTTGAATGTTCCAGAGGAAGATATTGAAATAATTTACAACGGAGTAGATGAACTCTTCCATCCCCTGGAGGAAAATGAGGTGGGAAAATTCAGGGAAAGATGGAAGTTACCCGAAGATTTTATTCTATCGGTGGGTGGATTACATCCCATAAAAAATTTACCACGTCTTCTTCAGGCATATGCCCTGGCCCGAAAGAAAGGATTGAAACAAAAATTAGTGGTGGTGGGAGGGGTAATAGATGGTATTCAGGAGATTTTTCAGACTTTAAAAATGCTAAAACTAGAGAAAGATGTTATTTTCACTGGTGCTGTGGCTAAGGAAGATTTACTTGGCCTTTACAACGCTGCAGATATGTTTCTGTATCCCTGCCTCTACGCGGGTTTTGGAATACCTCCCTTGGAATCTATGGCCTGCGGTACACCCGTAATCACTTCTTGTAACAGTTCCCTACCCGAGATAGTGGGAGATGCTGCCATGCTGGTGGATCCCTACCAGGTGGAGGATTTAGCCCGTGCCATGCAAATTTTAGTGGATGATGAGGAATTGAAAAAAATGCTTATAAAAAATGGAATTAAACGTTCCGCCATGTTTGACTGGAAAAAAACGGCTTATCAAACCCTGAAAATTTATAGGGAGGTTTATAATTACTAGAAATTTTAGAAAATAGTACAGGAGGGGAAAAAATGTCAATTAGAAGTGAAGGGGGAACTAGAATGTTTAAAGAGCCTAAAATATCCGAATGCCGGTTGATTTACCTTCCTAAAGTGGACGATGTAAGGGGTAATTTGACCTTCATTGAAGAAAATCAACATATACCCTTTACCATTAAGAGGGTTTACTATCTTTACGATGTCCCGGGAGGGGAAAGCAGGGGAGGACACGCCCACAAAGATTTACAACAATTCATCATTGCGGCTAATGGAAGTTTCGATGTGATATTAGATGATGGTGAAAACAAGGAACGGTACCATCTCAATCGATCTTATTACGGGCTTTATGTTCCCCAAATGGTGTGGCGTGAACTGGATAATTTCTCTTCTGGTTCAGTGTGTCTGGTGTTAGCATCTAACCCCTTTGATGAAGGGGATTACATTAGAAGCTATGAAAATTTTAGGAGAAACATTTCCAAGTAGTTATGCCTAATAAAACCTCCAGTTTGAAGGTTGTAATAATGATCAATATACACAGATATGCTGAGAAACACGAAAGATTGTGGGATGATCTTGTAAATCGTTCAAAAAATGGATTATTCATGTTTTTAAGGGATTACATGGATTACCATAGTGATAGATTCCAGGATCATTCCCTGATTTTCAAGAAGGGAAACCGGCCACTGGCTCTTTTACCCGCTAACCAAATAGACAGTACCCTGGTAAGTCATGGTGGTCTGACCTTTGGTGGCCTTATAACCACTCCAAAAATGAATACCAACACCATGCTAGAGATTTTCGAAGCTCTTAAGGAATATTTGAAATCAAATGCTATTAAAACGCTTTTCTACAAAGCAATACCCCACATATACCATATTTACCCTTCCGAAGAAGATTTATATGCACTTTTCATTAGTAATGCTCGTTTAATTAGAAGAGAAATTTCAACCACCGTTGAAAAAACTCGTGGATTGCCTTACAACCGGGGAAGAAATCGGAATATAAGAATCGCCGCGGAAAAAAACCTGGTTTTGAAAGAAAGTGATGATTATCAGACATTCATGGACTTAAAAGAAGAAAAGCTCTTAAAAAAATATGGAATTAAACCTACTCATACTGCTCAGGAAATGGAATATTTAGCCAGTAAATTTCCAGATAATATCAAACTTTTCGTGGTTGAAAAGGAGGGTGAAATGATCTACGGGGTAATAGTCTACGAAAGCAACAACGTAGCCCATGCCCAGTACCAGGAATCAACAGAAGAGGGGCAGAGGTTACGGGTGCCTGATTTCGTCCTGGACCAGCTCATCCACAAATACCACAAAGAAAAAAAATACTTCGATTTTGGCATATCCACTGAAAATAATGGTTTTTACCTCAATAAAGGCTTGATAAGATATAAAGAAACTTTTGGGGGAAGAGCTGTGGTGTACGATACTTATAAAATGGATGTAGGAAGGTGAATTAAAAACAATTTCTGGTGATGAGTATGGTTTTATTAGTCGATTTGCAGAAAGAATATCAATCCATTAGTGAAGAATTAAATTACAATCTCCATAAGGTTCTTAGTTCCGGAGTATATGTATTGGGGAAGGAAGTACAAAAATTCGAAGAAGCTTTCTCCGAATACCTGGATGTTAATCACACGGTTAGTGTTAATTCTGGATCTGATGCTCTTTTTTTGGCCATTAAATCCTTAGGTATAGGTAGTGGCCACGAAGTGATTACTGTTTCCCATACCTTTAACTCCACGGTGGATGCCATTGTGAGGAGTGGTGCCAAACCCGTCTTTGTGGATATAGACCCGGAAACCTACTGCATTGATGTGGACAAAATCCAGGAAAAAATAACCAGCCAGACCCGGGCTATTTTACCGGTCCACCTCTATGGACATCCGGCAGAGATGGACAGAATAATGGAGTTAAAGGAAGAATACCACCTCCACATTATAGAAGATGCCTGTCAGGCCCATGGTGCTGAGTACAAGGATGAGAAGGTAGGGACCATTGGTGATCTGGGCTGTTTTAGTTTTTATCCCACGAAAAACCTGGGTGCCTATGGTGATGGTGGGGCGATCGTTACCAATAACCTGGAGATCATGGAAAAACTAACCTGGTTGAGAAATTACGGGCAATCCCAAAAATATCACCATGATTTTTTGGGAATAAACAGCAGACTGGATGAACTGCAGGCATCCATTCTCCGGACCAAACTTAATTATCTGGATCAGTGGATTGAATGCCGCCGAAAGATTGCCAACCTATACACTGAATTGTTACCGGATTCTGGATTCAGCACTCCAGTGGAAAGGCCCTCCTGTAAACATGTCTACCATCTATATGTGATCCGAAGTAAGAACCGGGAAAATTTGAAGAAAGAACTAAAAAAACACCAGATAGAATCCCAAATCCACTATCCAATCCCTGTACATCAGCAAAAGCCTTACTTGCAAGTTAATGACAATGGCCAGTTACCGGTAACTGAAAAAATATCACAGGAAATATTATCCCTGCCACTGCACCCCTGGATGAATTACGAGGATGTATCCCAAGTAACTGATTGTGTGAGGGATTCTGATGACTGATTATAGCTCGGATGTTAAGCAGGACTTAGAACAATACCAGTCACTTAAAAATAGGGCACTATCGGAATTTAAACACGGAAATTTAGAAAAATCATTGGATTATACGCGTGTAGCGGCATTATCTGCCTGGCAACACCATTGTGGTTTATGGTACGATGATGATTTAGACTATTTGCTGGAGAAAATCGGTACCAACTTAACTCGGGACCGTTTACTGACGGGTAATGAAATTGGAAGTTCTGACCGGATTGTCTACTTAACATCGGCGGTTAATGTGGGTGGATTGACACGGCTACTGGATCAATGGATGTTTTTTCTTAAAAAACATTTTAAAAATAGAGTACTCTACATTACTAATCCCTATACATCCCCTGATAATTTTTACTGTACCGATAGTACATTCCAAGATCCCCAACTACATTTTTACAATTTATCCTGTTATAAAAAATACACTGACCGTGTTCAGGAGCTCATTGAACTTTTAATTAAATATCCCCCACAACAGATTATCCTGTTTATTGATCCCGATGATGTAATAGCAATTTCTGCTACTGCTGCAGTGAAAAACTACCTGAAAGATTTAAATCGCAACATGAGAGTGATCTATGTAAATCATGCTGATCATGCTTTTTGGTTAGGGAAAAAAACCATTGACACCCTGGTAAATTTTCGAAAGGAAGGAGCACTTTTTTCTCAAAAATACCGGGGAATGAATTCCTGGGTAATACCCCTGATCACCGGTATCAATTCAGTGCCGTCTTCCCTAGAAAATATAGATAAAAATTTTACCGAAGCCCCATCCACAGTTTCCCTTTCAGTGGGCACGTTTCCCAAGGTTTTGGGTAAGGGCAAAGTTGATTATTTTCGTACCATAACCCATTTATTGGAAAAATATCCCCATCATTACCATTTTTTCATAACCAATCCTCCTGAAGTGGATATTTTAAATGATTACCTTCCAGATAATGATGAAATTAGGAAACGATTTGTTGTCAGTGGACCATTCAGTGATCTGACCCCCTATTATAGGGCTGCTGACTTTTTAATAGAGACTTTTCCCCTGACTGGTTACACAGTCTTGGTAGAGGCTATGACCTTCCGGTTACCTATTGTGGCTTTTAAAAATGAAAAATTTCCCTTATTCTCTTCCACTGCCAACCTGCCATCTTACACATTTACCGCCACTACCCAAGAGGAAATCATCGACCTGTGCGGGAGATTAATTGAAAACCCCCCATTGAGAGAAAAACTGGGAAACCAGTTGCACAGATACTATTTGCAGGAAATGAATACTGAAAGAATTTATTCACTGTTAAAAGACATGATCAGCAGGGATACGAATCAGGAAAATAAAAATAATGGAATAAATGATGGTAGAAATAAAAATAATAGATTTGAAAATTCAATTCCTGATAAAGAGATAATTAATAACTGTTCTTATGAAGTTGATGAATCTAGGGTTTTTTGTGAGAATTTAAGGCCATTTAAACAATTGTTACTCCAATCTTTTCTAAAAAAATCTTCTTTTTCTATAAAAGAACGAATAGAATTCTTCAGTGAAGCAAGGGGGAGGAATGAATTCACTAAAAATGAGCTCTGCAAATATGTTGTTCCCGTCTTTTTGGGTAGGAATTACTTAAAACTAAGGCCTTAAAGTTGTTTCTATAAAAAATCTGATTTGCTGATTAATGGGTAAAAATGTAAGGATTTGGGTATTATGCGCGTCAACCAAAAATTTGGAGGTAATATCTCCATAATCATTGTAAATTGGAATGGATGGGAAGACACCATAGAATGTTTGGAATCCCTGTTCCAGATTAATTACCCCTGCTATCAAATCGTTGTGGTGGATAATGGGTCACAAGATTCATCAGTCCAAAGAATTAGGGATTACCTCAATGGCCATATTAACATTAAATCCCCCTTCATTAAAAACCATACCAACTTCTTTCCCCGTCAAATGAAGGAGTATAGTTTAGATGAAATTAACGGTATTGGATCCACAGTTGGAAAGGATAGTTTAGATGTCCATGGCCAGATATTTCTAATCAAATGCCCTGAAAATTATGGTTTTGCCGAGGGGAACAACATTGGAATTAAATTTTCCCTGGAAAATCTTTCCCCAGATTATGTGCTGCTTTTAAACAACGACACCTTTGTGGAAAATGATTTTTTAGAGAAATTGGTTGAAATTGCTGAGAATTATCAACGGATTGGAGTGGTGGGACCCAAAGTGTGTTACTATCACCAGCCCCATATCATTAACTCTGCCGGAGTGATTATGGACTGGTACTCGGGCACCGGATGTAACCAAGGTATAAACAAGGTGGACAGTGGATTGTTTGATGTAACTTTAGATTTTGATGCATTAATTGGTGTTTGTCTTTTGATTAGAGCTTCTTTATTTGAAAAGGTTGGTTACTTAGACGAAAAATTCTTCCTGTTACTGGAAGAAACCGACTTCTGTTTAAGGGTTAAAAAGAATAACTTCCGGGTTGTTTTTCACCCTAAATCCAAAGTATACCACAAAGAAGGCTTTTCTGGTACTTTAAAACCGGCAAGTTTATATTTCTCATCCCGGAACCGCTTATTCCTGGTGAAAAAACACCAACCCCCTAACAAGAAATTAATGTACCTCCTTTTAATATCCTTAAGGGCTGTACTGGATTCTGCTTTTTACTTAGTAAAGGGTCAACTGGAATTTTCCAAGGCCATACTACGTGGACACCTGCATGGATTAATGGGATATGATTAATTATATCGGCATAGTACTCTAATCGGAGTTAATGTCCTCAAAATATGTATTCCGTGCCTTAATCCTTAAATTAAACATCCCTATTAGTTATTAAGAATTCTTTTTAACATAGATCTTTCTTATTAAATCAAAATCATCAGGAGTAAATGTTTTAAAGAGTAAAAGTAGGACAAAATAGAGGATAAAACCAGAAATTATTGAAATCATAAAGGGCAGGCCGGTTTTAATGAGAAGAACTGCCGCCATGATTACCGTGGCCAAAAGGGGTTTGATTAAAATTTTTCTAAAATTAAGGGTAGTGATGTGACTGGACAGGTAGTAAATGCAAATAATAGTTCCCATGGCTTCGGTAAGGACCGTTACCCAGGAAGCAGCAATATAACTGTAATGGGGTATCAGTATAAGATTGGCTATTATATTGAAGCTCATGGTTATCCCTGTAGTTTTTAGGATTAAATTCTGTTTATCTATGGATATTAATATGGTTCCAAATAGGTAGGTCAAAAAAAGGAAGGGTATGGTCCAGATTAGTATCTGGAGGGCAATCACTGATGCCGAGTAGGAACTTCCATAAAGTAAATTAATTATATCCTGTGAAAAAATGGTGGTTACTGCTGCCAGGGGCAGACCTATAATTATAGAATATTTAACAGATTTTTGGTAAATTAAATCCAATGATTTTTTAAGAGAATGAAAACTGGACACAACTGGGAAAATAGCTGCCGAGTAAACCATGGGAACAAACATCAAACATTCGATTAACTTGTAAGCAGCCCCATACCATCCTACTGCTGTTGCGCCCTGTAAAAATGATAATAAAACAACATCAACTCTAAAGGCAATTATAGAAAATATGGATGCAATAGAAAGGGGTAAAGCCGCCAGCATACTGGTTTTCCAAAAGCCGATATCCACTTCCCTTGCATTTAACTTAAATTTAGTACAGTAAATGACCAAACAGTAAACCAGTACAATCAAACCAGCCAGTAAGTAGATAAATGCAAACCACAACACACCAAACCCTTGAATAATTCCAAAAATAACGCCTAAAAGTATTATTACGCTATTTATTATGGAGGAAATTGACTGGTATTCCATCTTTTCGTGGGCCTGGAATAAGGAATAAAATAGCAGTGAAAAGGAGTTGACAGCCCCCCATAAGCCTAGCATGTAAACTACCTGAACCAGCAAGGGGGGATAACTCTGGGTATTGATGATCACCACCAGTAGAAAGATACTGGCCAGGGAAAGGAAGGTTTTCAGTACCATAACGTTACTGGCATACTGGGAAGTGAGTGATTTATTCCTGCTCACCTCACGCACAACCAGTGGTGATAAC
>JADHEF010001251.1_pt1 | contig 16830 bp, 13 predicted proteins | sample 8952391 | NCBI WGS metagenome assembly JADHEF01 (sample SAMN16124439, study PRJNA663245) | bioreactor sludge metagenome | isolation source: sludge (nitrite) | place: India:Bengaluru | collected 2019-02-28
GGCCGTCCTGGGTCTCGACATCGACGCGGGCCGCATCGTCCAGGCGGAGCTTCGGCTCCTCTCGGTGGTCGGCCTCCTCACCGGCGCCATCGTGGCCGCCATGGGCTTCCTCTCCTGGCTCTTCGCCCGCCGCATCGCGAGCCCCCTCCTGAACCTCAGCACCGACATGGAGAAGATCCAGCAGCTGGAGCTGGACGGGGAGCTGACCCTGGACTCCCGGATCAGCGAGATCCAGAAGATGGAGCGTTCCCTGGGCAACATGAAGAAGGGCCTGCGCTCCTTCAAGAAGTACGTCCCCGCGGATCTGGTCGCGGAGCTCATCGGCCTGGAGCAGGAGGCGATCCTCGGGACCGAGAAGCGGGAGCTCACGGTGTTCTTCTGCGACCTGGAGAATTTCACGACCGCCGGGGAGAGCCTTTCCTCCGAGGACCTGAGCTTCCTCATGTCCTCCTATTTCGAGACCGTCACCCGGACCCTCCACGAGCACGGGGCGACGGTGGACAAGTTCATCGGCGACGCGGTCATGGCCTTCTGGGGCGCCCCCCGGAAGCTGAGCGACCACGCGATGCGGGGAGTCCTGGCTTCCCTGGAGGTCAGGCGCCGCCTGGAGGCGCTCAGGCGGGAGTGGGAAACCCGGGGGCTGCCGCCCCTGGCGACCCGGATAGGACTCAACTCGGGCCCCGTCCTGGTCGGGAACGTGGGCCACGAGAACCGCCTCTCCTACACCGCCCTCGGGGACCCGGTGAATCTGGCGAGCCGCTTGGAGAGCCTCAACAAGTTCTACGGGACCCGCATTCTGGTGGGGGAGGAGACGCTGCGCGGCATCGGCCGGTCCGTGAGCTGGCGCCCCGTGGACAAGGTGGCGGTGAAGGGCAAGACGAAGGGGACCCTGATCGCCGAGATATCCGACGCGGCGCCGGCCTGGTGGAACGAGTACCTCCTGGGCTGGAACGCCTACCGGACCGGCGACTGGAAGACGGCCCTGGGGCGCTTCGACCGGGTCCGGTCCGCGGGCCACGAGGACGGGCCGGCGCGGGTTTTGGCCGACCGCTGCCGGCGCTTCCTGGCCCAAGGCGTTCCCGAAGACTGGACCGGCGTCTGGGTCATGCACGACAAGTAAGGCGCCGGGCCCCGGACCCACTTCCTCACCCTTCGATCTCGTGGCATACTGGCCTACAAATTTCGTACGGCGTCCGCGGGGCAACCTTGACCGCCAGACGCCGCGACCGGAGGCGCCGAATGGCTCGTGCATCTAAGAAACTGCTCCTGGCGATGGCCTTGCTCCTCTCCTGCGGCTTCCTCTACGCTGAGGATTCCGCCCCTATAACCGAGACGATGGCCGAACTGGTCCTCCAGCTCGGGTTGATCATCTTCGCGGTCCGGGCCGGCGGCTCCGTCGTGAAGAAGCTCGGCATACCCTCGGTCCTCGGGGAGCTCCTGGCGGGCGTCATCATCGGGCCCTTCGCCCTGGGCGGCATCGGCTTTCCCGGCTTCCCCCACGGCATCTTCCCCGTCTCCGGAGGCACCATCCCCGTGAGCGTCGCGCTCTACGGCTTCGCCACCGTCGCCTCCATCATCCTGCTCTTCGCCTCGGGCCTGGAGACCGACCTGGGACTCTTCCTCCGCTACTCCTTCGTCGGCGGCGTCGTGGGCATCGGCGGCGTCGTATTCTCCTTCGCCCTCGGCGATCTGGTCGGCGTCTACCTCCTGGGCGCCTCCTTCATGGACCCGCGCTGCCTCTTCCTCGGCATACTGTCCACCGCCACTTCGGTCGGCATCACCGCCCGCATCCTTTCGGACCAGAAGAAGATGGATTCCCCGGAGGGCGTGACGATACTCGCCGCCGCCGTCTTCGACGACGTCCTGGGCATCATCATGCTCGCCGTGGTCCTCGGCATCGTCGCGGTGCTCTCCGGAGCTGGCGGCGGCGAAGCCCTCAGCGCCGCCAAGATCGGCCTCATCGCGGTCCGGGCCTTCGGCATCTGGCTCGGCTTCACCGCCCTCGGCCTGATCTTCTCCAAGCGGATCGCGTCGTTCCTGAAGCGCTTCAAGCACTCCTACGACTTCTCGGTCCTCGCCCTCGGCATCGCCCTGGTCCTCTCCGGCGTCTTCGAGCGCCAGGGCCTGGCGATGATCATCGGCGCCTACGTCGCCGGCCTTTCCTTGTCGAAGACCGATATCGCGACGGTCATCCAGGAGCGCATCCGCGGCCTCTACGAGTTCTTCGTCCCCGTGCCAAGGGGGACGAGGCCGCTTCCGTGTCCTGGGACTTCCCCTCCGACGAGATCGCCGACCTCGTGGTGGATACCCTGCTGAAGGACCTCAAGCACGAAGGCTTCTACGTCCAGATGATGAACATCGACGAAGGCATTTCCCAGGCCCGCAAGGGGGACATCGCCCTCTCCATCACCGAGGTGGAAAACCACGTCTCCATTGAGACCGCCCCCGAAGACCTCGCGTTCGTGAAGACCGCGGTCTTCGAGGTCCTGGTGAAGCTCAACGAGTCCATCGAGCGCCTGAAATCCACCGCGAATCCCGCGGAGCTCCGGAAGGAGCTCACCAACCTCGACGGACGCATGGACAAGGACCTCCTGAAGCTCCTGGACCCCGGCTGCGTTTCCCTCAACCTCCGGGGGAGCACGAAAGAAGAGATCATCGCCGAGATGGCGGGGATCCTCTACTCGGCGGGCAAGATCACCGACAAGGCCCTGGTGGCCGACGACGTGCTCCAGCGGGAGCGGTCCATGAGCACCGGCATGCAGCACGGCGTCGCCCTGCCCCACGCGAAGAGCGACGGGGCAAAGAGCCTCTGCGTCGCCGTCGGCCTGAAGCCGGAGGGAGTCGATTTCGATTCCATCGACAAGGAACCCTCCAAGCTCTTCATCATGATCGTATCCCCCAAGAAGGCGTCGGGGCCGCACATCCAGTTCCTCGCCGCCGTCGGATCGGTGCTCAAGAACGCCAAGGTCCGGGAAAAGATCGTCGACGCCCAGAGCCCAGCGGAGGTCGTCTCGCTCCTGCGCGCGAAGTGACGCCATGGCCAGCCGCTACCTGATGGAGAACGAGGACGAGATCCGCCGCCTGGAGCTGAAGACCGACGCGGCGACCGTTGAGCGGTTCGCCGTCGGCGCCGGGCTCCGTCCGGGCATGCGCGTGGCCGACGTGTTCTGCGGCGCGGGCCTCACCACCTCCATACTGGCCGGCCTGGTCGGTCCGGGCGGCAGCGCGACGGGCTACGACGCGTCGGAGGACCGCATCTCCCACGCCCGGGAGCGCTACGGCGACGGCCGGACGGATTTCCGCATCGCCGACGCGCTCGTCCCCTTTCCGGACCCGGGACGCTACGATTTCGTGTGGGTCCGCTTCGGCCTGGAGTATTTCCGCGCCGAGGCCTTCGATATCGTCCGGAACCTGGCCGGCCTCCTCGCGGACGACGGCATCCTCTGCCTGGTGGACCTGGACCACAACTGCCTCAACCACTACGGGATGGACGACCGGCTCGCCGGCGCCTTCGCGGGCATCATGGCGGAGCTTGAGGAGAAGGCGAATTTCGATCCCTACGCGGGCAGGAAGCTGTACTCCCACCTCTTCAGGCTCGGCTTCCGGAACATCCGCATGGACGCGGGCGCGCACCACCTCATCTACGGGGAACTCAACGAGGTGGACCGGTTCAACTGGACCAAGAAGGTCAGGACCGCCGCGCTCAACGCGGGAATCCGCTTCCCCGGCTACGCCTCGGGGGAAGAGTTCCTGGAGGACTTCCTCCGCTTCTTCGAAGATCCTTCCCGGTTCACCTACACGCCGGTCATCGCCTGCTGGGGGCGGAAGCCGGCCGCCTGAGCTCCCTCAGATCCGCGGTTCCCGCTCCAGGATCCGCAGGAACGCCTGGACGACGCCGGGATCCAGGTGGGACCCGCTCTCTTCCTCCAGCGCCCGGGCCGCGTCGATCGGGCTCATCGGATCCCGATAGTGCCGCTTCGCGGTGATCGCCTCGTAGAAGTCCGCTACCGCGATGATGCGGGAACCTAAGGGGATCTCCTCGCCCTTCAGCCCGTCGGGGTAGCCGGTTCCGTCCATCCGCTCGTGGTGGGCCCCCGCTATGGCCGGGACTTCCCGGTAGATCCCCTTGAAATTGATACGCTCCAGGATGCTCCGGGTCTTCAGGGCGTGGGTCTCTATGGCCGTCCGTTCGGTGTCGGACAGAGGTCCGGTCTTCTTCAGCACCGAATCCTCTATGCCGATCTTGCCGTAGTCGTGCAGCTGGGACGCGACGCGCACCACCTCGGCGTACTCGTCGGGCAGGGCGAGCTCCCGGCAGATGAGCATCGAGTATTCGGTGACCCGCTCCGAGTGGCCGGCGGTCAGGCTGTCCCGGGCGTCGATGGAAGCCGCGAGCACCCGCAGGATGGACCTGAACTGGGTTTCCCGCTCCTCGGTCATCAGGGCGTTGCGCACGCTGACCCCTATCTCCGGGGCGATCCCCATGAGGAGGTTCTTGTCGCTCTCCAGGAGGGGCCGCTTGCTCTTCAGGTTGTCCACCGCGAGCACGCCCAGGCATTCGTCGCCGTAGAGGATCGGGCAGCAGATGAAGGCCTTCGCCCCCAGCTTCTTCACGAAGTCCAGACTCCGCCGGGACAGGTCCTCCTTGATCTTCTCCACGTCGTCGATGAGGAAGGGCCGCTTCTCCCGGTAGCTGAGGACGAAGAGCCCCCGGGAATCTTCCCGGTCCAGGTGGAAACGGGTTTCCCTGATGTCCGCCAGCATCTGGTCGCTGTACCCGTAGCCGGCCTTGTACTCCAGATTCTTCCCGTCCTCGCTGACGAGCATGATGAGCGCCCGGTCGTAGTCCAGCCGGTTCCGGAGTATCTCGGCGACCTGGGAGAGGAGCGCTCCGACCTGGTTGTGCACGCTGATGATCCGGCCGACTTCGTTGATCATCAGGGCATGGTTGTAGTTGAGGTTCGCGTTGTCCAGGAGCTCCTCGGTGGTGCTCCGCACGTTGATGAGGGCGGACCGGATTTCCCGCTTCTCCAGGATCTCGGCGACGAGGGAGAGGGCCGCCACGACCGAGGCGGCTCCGATCGCCGACGGCAGGAGAATAGCTGCCGGGCCGAGCAGGCCGATCAGCGCGACCGCGGCAACCGAGAAGGCCGCGGAGAAGTTCCGCGCCTTCTTGAACGACTCGGCCTCGGACCGCCTCCAGGTGATGGTGTACCTGCAGCGGGAGCCCCCCTCGAAGAGGCATTCGGGGTGCTCTATCCGGGCCATGCGGTTGTTGTGGAAGAGCTTTACGACGGCCTCGAAATAGCCCTTCCTGTTCTCGCACTGGTAGCGCTTCTCCCGGACTCCGGGTAGCGGCGCGACGACCATCTCGAAGCCGGTCTCGCTCAGGCGCCGGGACTCGAAGACGCTCGCCTTGGTGTACTTGCCCGCTATCTTCCCGATCAGCCGGTACACGTTCGCCGGCTCGATGAAGCCCAGGGCCCAGCGGGAGGTCTTGCCGATGGCGTCCGGAGAGGCGGTATACCTGCCCGCTTCCCGGGCGATGTTTGAATTGCCGGTCATCTTGACGAGCCGGTCGTAGAAGACGTCCACCTGGCGCTGGGAGAACCAGTGGCCCTCGTCCTCCACCTGGTAGGCTTCCATCCCCGCGGCCAGGAGCAGCTCGGTGATGTTCACGTACGCGTAGCGCGAGCGGATCAGCTGGAGGTAGGTCTTGATGATGTTGCTGCTGTAGAGCGGCGTATCCTCAGTTATCGTCCGACTTGTTGGCCTGTCTTCCATGTACATCCCGCTTGAAGGTATTCCCGATCGATTTGAAGTAGCCGTCCAAGGAGTCCATATTAAATACCCATAGGATGTATTTTTTCTCATAGGGAAGGCGCCGGCTGTCGGCGTAGCCCGCGGGGTACACGAGCACCGGCACCTCCCGCGCCTTGAAGTGCCCGGCCAGGCCGCGCGCGGCCGAAACCAGGGCGTCGCCGGAGAGCCGCTCCTCGTCGACGACGAAGAAGTGCATGCAGTTGGTCAGGTTGGAAAGGTTGAGCCCGAGGTCGGTGAGGGTCACCGCGACGACCGCCAGGAGGGCATTCCCGTCCTTGAGGGCGAAGGCGTGCCGGCGCCGCTTGAAGCCGCAGCGCGCGTATTCGGCGTCCAGATCGTCTTCGTCCTGGGCGTCCGCCGTCAGGTTGAGGGCGCGCAGGGCCAGCCCGCCGGAGCGGCGCTCGTAGAAGCGCTCCAGCTCGGAAAGGTCCTCCGGGCTTGCGGGCAGGATCGTGAGCGCTTCCGCCTTGGCCTGGGGCAGCTCGTCCAGGAGCGCGTAGGCGAACTCGTCCACCGACGACGCCTTGGGGTTCGCGACGTCCCGGGCGACCCCGCCGAAGACCCGGCTGGGAAAGCGGTTCTCCCGCCGGTAGTAGCACATGACGTAGTCCATCCGCGTCGACCGGTGGAGGTGGAATTCGTTGATGTACTGGCTGACCTGGTCGAGCACCGAGACGCCCGCTAGCCCGTGGCCGCTCCGGGAGGCTGCGTGGTGGTGGATCAGCCAGGTGTTCGCGTCGCTCCGGATCATCGACATGTGGCCGAAGATGATGCCGCGCTCCTGGAAGATGAAGTGCCGGGCGATGGCCGGACTCCGGAGATAGAGCTTTTCGTAGGTCGCCTTGAATTGGTCCTTGTAGTCCCTGATCGAAAGGTACTTGGAGGGGTAGATGAAGCCCGATTCGAAGAAGAAGCGCCAGAGCTCCTCCATGTCGACCCGGTTGCAGACCCGGGAGCGGCTGTTCGCGTTCTGGTGGAGCAGGGCCGAGAGGGCGGTCTGGTCCTCCACGCCCATGTCCAGGAAGAGCACGCCGCAGCGGGCGACGTCGTCTCCTCCGGAGGACCTGACGACGTTGCGGTAGAGGACCTGGGCCCGGCACCGCATGATGAAGTGGTTGCCGATCTCCAGCTCGACTTCCGGGATGATGAGCCCCGGCAGGAGCGTCGCGCTGTGGAAGAACTCCTCGGTGGCGAAGCCGGAGCTGGAGATGTCCAGGGCCTGGAGATCCTGCCGCTTGCCGGTCAGGGGGTGGGTGAAGCCGACGTTCGGTGTGGGGGCGAGGGTGTGCCGCTGGCTGCGGTATTCCCGCGGGAGGTAGCGGCGGATGTTGGTGAAGCTCGGGGTGAGCACGAGCTGGCGGCTCCCGCCCCGGGCGGACGACCTCTGGACCGCGCAGCCGCCGGTGAAGAGGAGGCGGCCGTCGGCCTCCAGGTGCAGCTGGACGGGAACCTCGGGGGAGATCCATCGGATGGCTTCCTCGGCACCGGGGCCCAGGGCGACCCGGCACGAGACGGCGTTGAAATCCTCCAGGCTGCCTTCCAGGGCGATCCCGTTCTGGTACACCCGCGCGAAGACTCCCGCGCACGCGTGCCTGCGCACCTTCCGGAGGCTGCGCTCGTGCCCCATGTCGGGGATCTTGAAGGTGATTCCCGACTCGTCCATGTGGGTGACTTCGGCCTTCACCCGGAAGAGGTCGTGGCCGTCGCTCAGGAGGAAGCTGTCGAAGGCGTAGTCCTTGAGTCCGCTGGCGGACTCTCCCGGCTCCGTCCAGCGGCACTCGAGGATGTCGTCGGTGCAGGGCCGCGGGTAGGCTTGAACCGACCGGTGGTTGTCGTACTTGAGGTGCCGGAAATCGGCGAAGATCGTCCCTTCCTGGAAGTTCACGTAGTTCAGGAGGTTGAGCAGATCCTTGCGCCGTACGGCTTTTCCCTCGGAAGTCGGCGCTTCCCGGACCCTGGAGTCCTCTGGCGCCTGAGACGACCTGTCGATCTCTACGCTGGTGTCGGCCATACCTGCGGACAGTGTACCACAGGTACCCCGCTTAGTCGCTTCGCATCCGGAAATTCCTGTTGTTGACGCGTGGCGGCTTCGCGGCTAAAGTAGGGAACCAGATCAATACTATCCGGACGGCAGTCCTGTCCGCAGGGGGTGTAGGGTGAGCCAGGAAAAAAACAAGGCGATCATTGAAGCAGGCAAAGCGATTCTGGGCATAGAGATGGGTTCTACGCGCATCAAGGCGTCCCTCATCGCCCCCGACAGCTCTCCCTTGGCGGCCGGTTCCTACGCGTGGGAGAACCAGCTCGTGGACGGCATCTGGACCTACTCCCTGGACGACGTGTGGAAGGGCATCGCCGGCTGCTACGCGTCCCTCGCCGCGGACGTGCGCAAGCAGTACTCGACGGAGCTCGTTTCCGTAGCGGCCTGCGGCTTCAGCGGCATGATGCACGGCTACGTCGCCCTGGACAAGAACGGCAGCCTGCTCGTTCCCTTCCGGACCTGGCGCAACAACATCACCGGACCGGCCTGCGAGGTGCTCACGAAGACCCTCGACTTCGCCGTGCCCCAGCGCTGGAGCGTCGCCCACCTCTACCAGCTCGTCATGGACGGGGCCCCCCACGTGGCCAAGATCGACTACCTCACCACCCTGGCCGGCTACGTGCACTGGAAGCTCACGGGCCAGCGGGTCATGGGCGTCGGCGAGGCCTCGGGCATGTTCCCGATCGATATCGATACCCAGGACTACGACGCGAAGAAGGTGGCCGCCTTCGAGTCCCTCGTCGCCGGGAAGGGCTATCCCTGGAAGCTGCGGGACATCCTCCCGAAGGTGCTTCCCGCGGGCGCCGCCGCCGGAACCTTGACCCCCGAAGGCGCCAAGCTCTTGGACCCCACGGGCAAGCTGAAGGCCGGCATCCCCCTCTGCCCCCCCGAGGGCGACGCGGGCACCGGCATGGTCGCGACGAACAGCGTCCGTCCCCGGACCGGCAACGTCTCCGCGGGAACCTCGGTGTTCGCCATGCTCGTGCTGGAGAAGAAGCTCGCCAAGGTCCACCCCGAGATCGACATCGTCACGACCCCCGACGGCAAGCTCGTCGCGATGGTCCACTCCAACAACGGCTCCTCCGACCTGGACGCCTGGATCAACCTCTTCGGCCAGGCCGCGACGGCCATGGGCTTCTCCCCGACCGCCGACGACCTCTACGGCAAGCTCACGGCCCTGGCGCTCTCCGCCGACGCCGACGCGGGCGGCCTCCTCAACATCAGCTACGTCTCCGGCGAGCACCTCACGGGCTTCACCGAGGGCCGCCCCCTCTTCGTCCGGAAGAGCGACGCTGCCTTCACGGTCCAGAACTTCATCCGTTCCCTGATGTTCACCTCCCTCTGCTCCCTCCGGGCGGGCATGGACATCCTGGCCAAGGAGGAGGGCTTCTCGGTGGACGAGATCCGCGGCCACGGCGGCTTCTTCAAGCGCGGCGAGACGGGCCAGCGGATGATGGCAGCGGCGATGGACACTCCGGTGAGCCTCCCCGCGGCGGCGGGGGAGGGCGGCTCCTGGGGCATGGCCCTCCTGGCCGCCTACATGGTGCGGGAAGACAAGTCCCTTTCCCTCCCCGACTACCTGGACAAGCTCACCGCCGGCAGCCTCGGCGCCGCCCTCGCTCCCCGGGAGGCGGACGTGAAGGGCTTCAAGGCCTACTACGAGCGCTACGTCGCGGGCCTGGCCGTGGAAGCGGCCGCGGTCCGCGCCCTCAAGTAGCGCGGCAACCGTTTCCCGATAAAACGAGAGCCGCCCGGCGACGCCGGGCGGCTCTTTCTTTCAGGATGGTTCGCCGCCGCGACATAGCGGCGGACGGCGAGGCGTCAGCGCAGGTCGTCCCGGGGCGGGGAGAAGATGTCCACCAGCACCGCGCTTTCGTCCAGGGTCCGGGTGTTGTGCACAACGCCGATGGGCGCGTGGTAGTAGTCCCCGGGCTGGAGGAGCTTGGTCTCGCCGCCGACGGTGAACTCCATCTTGCCGCTCACCAGGTAGCCCATCTGCTCGTGGACGTCGTGCTTGTGGGCGGGGAAGGTCTTGTTCGCCGGGAAGCGGTACTCCACGATCTGGATATTGGCTCCGGTGTAGATGTAGCGCTGCACGTCGCCTTCGACGGTCTCGGCTTTGAGTTCCTCGGCCTTGAAGAATTTCCTGTAGTCCACGCTCGTCTCCTTTACGCTATTTCTGGGGCATCACCATGTTCGGAACGATCATAGTTATCTCCGGAACGAAGGTGATGAGCAAGAGGACCGCGACCATGGCGGCGTACATCGGGAGCATCGCCTTCACCGCCTTCTCTATGGATATCTTGCCGATCGCGCAGCCGACGAAGAGGGCGGAGCCCACCGGCGGGGTGCAGAGGCCGATCGCGAGGTTCAGGATCAGCATGACGCCGAAATTGATGGGGTCCATGCCGAGGGAGCCGACGACGACCGGGTACAGGATCGGGGTGGTGATCAGGATCAGCGGGGCCATGTCCATGATGCAGCCCAGGAGCAGCAAAAGCGCGTTGATGAGCAGCAGGAGCAGCACCTTGTTCGTCGTGACGCCGAGGAGTGCCTTGGTCGCCAGCGCCGGGATGCGCAGGTAGGCCATCATCCAGCCGAAGGCGCTGGCCGCGGCGATGAGGGCCATGACCATGGCGAGGGTCTTCAGCGTGTTGTAGAGGATGCCGCTCATCGCCTTCAGGGGGATCTCCCGGTAGATGAAGAAGGTGACGATGAAGGCGTAGACCACGGCGACGGCCGCGGACTCGGTGGCGGTGAACACGCCGGCTACGACGCCTCCCATGATGATGACCGCGGTGAAGATGCCGAGGATCGCGTCCTTGGAGACCGTGAAGGCTTCCCTGAGCGTGAACTTCTTCTCCTTGGGGTACTTGCGCACGATCGCGAAGATGTAGCTCACAATCATCAGCGACAACCCGAGCATGATGCCGGGGATGAAGCCGCCGAGGAACAGCCGTCCGACCGACACGCCGCCGGCGGCCAGGGAGAAGAGGATCATGTTGTGGCTCGGCGGAATGATGACGCCCTGGCAGGCGCTGGTCACGGTGATGCCGACGGAGAAGTCGTCGTCGTAGCCCTTCTCCTTCATCATCGGGATGAGCATGGTGCCGATGGAGGATACGTCGGCGACCGCCGAGCCCGAGATGCCGCCGAAGAACATGGACGCCAGGCAGTTGACCTGGGCCAGTCCGCCGCGGATCCGTCCGACCAGCAGGTTGGAGAAGAGGATGATGCGCCGGGATATGCCGCCCTGCCCCATTATCTCTCCCGCGAGGATGAAGAAGGGGATGGCGAGCAGGGAGAAGGACCGGACGCCCTGGACCATCTGCTGGACCACCGCCATGAGGGGAATCTTCAAGTACGCCGCGGCGGCCATGGCCGAAAGCGCCAGGGCGAAGGTGATGGAGACGCGCAATACGAGCAGGACCAGGAAGGTGCCGAGCAGTATCGCGATACCGATGTTGAGATCAGGCATCGTGCCCTCCCATGGCGTCCTTGAAGGAGCCCTTGCCGGAAAGATAGGCGTCCACGGCCGCGTCGTTGGTGTCCACGCCGAGCATCTCGGTGATTGCCTCGTAGAGGATGACGACGGCCCCGAAGGGGATCGCCGCGTAGAGGAAGCCCTGGGGCAGGTTGGTCGCGGGCATGATCGACTTCATCGTGAAGCCGACGAGGGTCCATCCGTAGCGGAGCATCGCCAGGGCGACGAGGATCACGACGGCGTCGCGGAGCCGGTAGAGGCCCGTATCGAGCCATTTCGGGATCTTCTTGGAATCGATCAGCGAAATATTGATGTGCAGGCCCTGCTTCACGCCCAGGCCCATGGCGATGAAGATGAACCATACGGAGAGGAGGAGCGCGATCTCCTCGGTCCAGATGATGCCGCTGTTGAATCCGTAGCGGAGCACGACGTTCGTGAAGGTGATGAGCACCATGGCGACGATCATCGCCTTCGCGAGGTACACCATTCCGATATGGATGAGGTTGAAGAGACGGACGACGGACTTGATCATGGGAGAACCTCGGTGGGGAGAATGGGACGGGGTCCCCGGACTACCGGGAACCCCGTCCTCCGCTCGTCGTTCGAGCTTACTTTACGTCGGCGATCTTCTTGATCATCGCCTGGGTTTCGGCGGACTGGCGGGCGTAGAAGGACGCCATCTTGGCCTGCCAGGGAGCCTTGTCGGCGATGCGGACTATCTTGGAGCCGGCGGCGAGGACCTTGTCCTCGGAGACCTTCTCGTAGGCGGCCCACTCGGCGCGCTGGTAGTCGGCGGCTTCGGCGGCGGCTTCCTTCAGGATCTTGATGTCCGCGGGGGAGAGCTTGGCGAGGGCGATCTTGGAGCCGACGATGATCTCGGGCACCCGGGTGTGCTCGTCGAGGGTGTAGTACTTAGCTACCTCGTAGTGGCTCGCGGAGAAGTAGGACGGGGTGTTGTTCTCGGCGCCGTCGATGACTCCGGTCTGGAGGGCGCTGTAGACCTCTCCGTAGGGCATGGGGGTGGCCACGGCGCCGAAGGCCTTCACGAGGCTGACCATGAGATCGCTCTCTTGGACGCGGATCTTCATGCCCTCGAGGTCTTCAGGCTTCGTCACCGGCTTCTTGGTGTTGTAGAAGCTGCGGGCGCCCGCCTCGAACCAGCCGATGCCGACGAAATTCTGGGCGTCCAAGCTGGCCAGCAGGTCCTGGCCGATGGGACCTTTCAGGACCTTCCACTGGTGCTCGATGTCGCGGAAGAGGTAGGGCATCTGGAGGGAGTTCATCTGGGGGGAGAAGGTCGAGAATACGGAGATGCTGACCCGGGTGAAGTCGATGGCGCCGAACTGGACCTGCTCGATGACGGCCTTCTCCTGGCCGAGCTGGGAGCCGGGGTACACTTCGATGACGATCCGGCCGTTGGTCTTGGCCTTCACGAGCTCGGCGAACTTGTAGTCGCCCTTGGTGGTGGGATAGTCCTGGGGGTGGGTCTCGCCGAGGCGCAGGACGATGGGCTTCGCGTCGGCCTGGGGCGCGGCGGCTTTTCCTGCGTCTTTCTGGCCTTCGGCGAAGGCGGTCGTGCCGAGGGCGCAGAGGGCGATGGAAGCGGCGATGATACGGGTGAATTTCATGGAATTCCTCCTTCTCTGACATTGGCCTGACGGCCATGCGCTAGTGTACCCGGCCGCCGCGGACCGCAGATGCGGATTTTCTTGCCATAATGCGGACAAACTTGCTCGGAGGGACTACCCATGGCGGGCGGCTTTGTACTCCGCCGGGCTTACGCCCTCCAAACGCTTGAAGACCCGGGCGAAGTAGGTCTGGTCCGCGAAGCCGACCATGGTCCCCGCTTCCTTGACGCTGTAGCTACCCGAGCGCAGCAGCGCCTTGGCCGCGTCTATCCGCAGCCGCGCGAAGCAGCGCACGAAGGTGTCGCCGGCCTGGAGCCTGAAGAGCCTGCTCAGGTGGAAGGGGGAGCAGTTGACGTAGGCGGCGACGTCGGAGAGGGAGAGGTCTTCGGCGAGGCGGGCTTTGAGGTACTCCATCGCCTTGTCCACCACCGGTCCGCCCCGGGAGAGCCGCTGGGTCCGTTCCGCCGGCGTTTCGGGGACGGCGGGCTCGAGCACGATGATCGGGCGGTCCGGCGTCGCCAGGGCGAGGGCGTCCTGGGCCGCGGAGAAGAGTTCGGGGCCGTCGGCCGGGAAGGCCGGCGCGGCGCCGATGAGCGCCTGGAGGCCGCCGTCCACTCGGCAGCGCTCCGCGATACGCTCCAGAAGGTCCTTGACGGAGCGGGGGAGGGGGCCCTCGGGCGCCTTCGCGACGACGCAGGCCGCCGCCAGCCGCACCTCGGCGTCGTCGGCTCCGGAGATCACGAACCAGCCGGCGTCGCGGAGGACCCGCTCCGCGACGGCCTGCAGCTTGCCGATCGCGGAGCGGCGGATGTCCGGGTTTCCCCTGCCGTCGGGGGCGGCGGGCCGGAGCACGAGGGCGAACCGTTCGCCTTCGTGCAGGCCGCGGAGGGAAAGGTAGGAGAAGAGCCGGGACCCCTCCAGCCCTCCGCGGTTCAGCGCGTCCCGGAGCTCCCGCTCCAGAAGGTCCCGGGCGCGTTCGCCCTCCTCGTCGGTCCGCCGCTTCAGCTCGATCTCGTCCCGCTCCCGCCGCTGCCGATCTATGGCCCGGAGCACCGTCGCCTTGACCGCGTCGGGCTCGGCCGGCTTGAGCAGGTACTCGTCGGCGCCGAGGCGCATCGCTTCCCGGGCGTAGTCGAAGCTCTCGAAGGCGGTGACGAAGACGCAGCGCGTCCGGGGGCTGACGGACTTGAGCTCCCGGGCCGCGCCGATGCCGTCCACGCCGGGCATCCTGATGTCCAGGAGCGCGAGGTCGGGCTGGAAGTCCCGGGCCGCCTCTATCGCCTGGCGTCCGTTGGCCGCCTCCACGATGTCGATGGGTTCCTCCATCGTCCCGAGGATGTGGCGGAGCGCCCGCCGCTCCAGCTCCTCGTCGTCGGCGATCAGCACGGTGAAGCTCACGTTTGAGCCGCCTCCCGATCGGCGGGGAGGGAAATCCGGATAACCGTGCCCCGGCCCGGGGCGCTCTCCAGCGCGATCCGCGCCTCGGAGCCGTAGCGCAGGGAGAGGCGGCGCGAGACGTTGGAGAGTCCGATCCCGCCGCCTTCGCCCAGAAGAAGCCTACGGGCCTTCCGCGCTTCCATCCCTATCCCCGTGTCCGAAACCCGGATCAGGAGCCGGTCCTCCCTTCTGCTCACCCGGACCGCCAGCGCTCCGCCATTCTCCAAAGGCTCGATGCCGTGGCGGACCGCGTTCTCCACCAGGGGCTGGATGGTGAAGCGGGGAATGGTGACGTCTTCGGCGCCCTTGCCGACCGCGATGTCCCAGCGGAGCCGATCGCCGAAGCGCAGGGTCTGGAACCGGAGGTATTCGCTCAGGACGGCGAGCTCCTCCCTGACCGGAACCATCGCCTCGGCGTCCCCGAGGGAGTAGCGCAGCAGCCGCCCGAGGGCGTGGGTCAGCCGCTCCGTCTCGGAGGCGCTTTCGAAGAGGGCGGTGCGGGCGATGGTGTTCAGGGCGTTGAACAGGAAGTGGGGCCTGATCTGGTCCTGGAGACTCATGAATTGGGCCTCCTTGAGCGCCTTCTCCGCGTCCAGCAGTTCCCGCTCCTCGTCCCGGAGCCTGCGCTCCAGCTCCGCCTTCCCGCGGAGATCCTCCACCATGACCCGGAGGCTCCGGCTCATCGCGTTGAACGAATTCGCCAGGATCTCCACCTCGTCGCCGGTCGGCGCCGAGACCTCCTCCACCTCCAGGTCGCCGGCCGCCATCTTGGCCGAGGCTTCGGCCAGCCGGGTGATCGGCCCGGCGACCGAGGCCGAGAAGAGGATCGCGAGGGCGATGTACGCGAGGCCGAAGGCGACGGTTCCGGCGACGGTCAGGAAGCGCAGGGCCGCCGACCTGCGCACCACGTCTCCGTACCTGATCTCGCCGGCCTCCAGCGAAGCGGAAAGGAGGCGGCCCAGGTGGGAATCGACGTAGGAGGCGATGCGCCCGGCGGCCACGAGGTCCAGGTAGTAGTCCCGGTCTTCCGCCTCCCGGAGCCGTATGGCGGCTTCCGCATACCGCGCGAAGGCTTCGATGCCCCGCTGGGTCGCCCGGACGTTGAAGTAGGCTTCCAGGGATTCGTCGGCGGCTCCCTCCGCGTCGGCGAAGTTGACCCAAAGGGCGAGCATCTCCTGCCCGAACGCCTCGGCCGAAGGCGGCGCGTTTTCCCGGAAGCGCCGCTCCAGGGTCTCGTACTCCCCGTCGAAGGTTTCCCGGAGCCGGTGGATGGCGTGGTACCGGGCCAGGCGGACCTCGAATTCGCCCGCCATGCGGGCGTAGGCGGTCTGGACGACGATGTTCACCCCGACGAGGGCGATCATCGCGAGGGAGTAGAAGCCGAGGATCTTCGCCCGTATGCCCCAGTGCCGCCGAGAGCCCACGGCCGCGTCTTAGATGTTGTCGGTCAGGTAGCCGCCGTCAACGGGGAGGGAGACCCCGGTGATGAAGGCCGACGCGGGCCGGCTGGCCAGGAAGAGGGCGGCCCCGCAGAGCTCCTTCATCTCGCCGAAGCGCCCCATGGGCGTGCGGGCGACGATGGCCGCGCCGCGGGCGGTGAGCCCGCCCTGCTCGTCCAGGAGCAGCGACCGGTTCTGGTTGCCGACGAAGAAGCCCGGGGCGATCGCGTTGACCCTGATGCCCTTCGGCGCCAGCTCCCGGGCGAGGGCCTCGTTGAGGTTGAGGACGCCGGCTTTGGCCGCGCCGTACGCCCAGGTGCCCGAAAGGGCCTTGTAGGACGTCATGGAGGTCATGTTGATGACGTCCCCCGGGACGCCGCGGTCGATCCAGTACTGGGCGAAAGCCCGGGTCGGCGTCACGAGGCCCGCCATGAGGTTGAGCTTGAGGATGTCGACGAACTTGGCCTCGTCGGCGTCCACGAAGGGAGCCTTCCCCATGTTGCCGCCCACCCCGTTGACCAGGATGTCCGGAACGCCCAGGAGCTTCTCCGTCTCCGCGATGGCGGCGAGCACCGAATCCCGGTCCCCGGTGTCCACCGTGAGGCCCTCCAGCCGGGCCCCGGCGGGCAGCTTCTCCCGGAGCGCGGCGACCGCGTCGGGGATGGGATGCCCCGCGCCGCGGCCCCAGATGCAGACCTTGGCGCCGGCTTCGGCGAAGGCGAGGGCCAGGACGCTCGGTATGCCGCCGGCGCCGCCGGTGACGACTGCGGTGCGGCCTTCAAGGGAGAACATCGATTCTATGTAGCCCACGGTTGAATTCCTTCTGGAGGGATCGGATGCACGCAAGGTACAACGCGTGCCGTAAAACTGTCAAATAGCGTTCCCTGCGCCCCCGCCCGAGGGGAGCGAAGGGACGTTCACCGCTGGAAGCCGGCCTCGGCGCGTCTTGAGGCCTCGCGCAGCCGGCCGCGGTCGGCCAGG
>JADHEF010001257.1_pt1 | contig 16829 bp, 12 predicted proteins | sample 8952391 | NCBI WGS metagenome assembly JADHEF01 (sample SAMN16124439, study PRJNA663245) | bioreactor sludge metagenome | isolation source: sludge (nitrite) | place: India:Bengaluru | collected 2019-02-28
TCCAGCCGTCCTGCACAGTTTCCGTTACCGTGTATGAGCCAGGAAGCAGGCCGCAGAACTCGTAGTACCCGGTTGCGTTCGTAGCCGTGCTGACTGTGTATGTGCCGTTGGTAAGGGTCACAGTCCATCCAGCAAGACCTGCTTTGCCACAGTCGTCACGCTTGTAGCCTGAGATGCACAGCTCCTTGACGTTTGTGAAGTTCTGGTTCGTAAGGTTGTTATTGCAGAGCAGAGTCGGGCTGAGGACCGGAGAGGTAACCGCATTCCAGCCGTCCTGCACAGTTTCCGTTACCGTGTATGAGCCAGGAAGCAGGCCGCAGAACTCGTAGTACCCGGTTGCGTTCGTAGTCGTGCTGACCGTATAGGTTCCGTTTGTGAGAGTCACCAGCCAGCCGGGAAGACCTCTGCCGGTGCAGGCATCCTTCTTGTGGCCGCTGATGCACAGAAGCTTCTGGTTGGTGAAGTTCTGGTTGGTCAGGTTGGTGCAGTTCAATTCGATATCAATTGAGACCCAGCTCGGCATATAGCCGATCGGGGTATCCTCGGTGATTGTGTATTTGCCGGGGACCAGGTTGCAGAACTCATATCTTCCGGTTATATCTGTGGTTTTACTGTCACTGAAGGTGCTGTTGTTTATGGTTACCAGCCAGTTGGATATGCCTTCGCCGGTGCAGGCGTCTATCTTGTAGCCGGATACGCACTTAAGAGGTCGGTTGCGGAAGTTGACATCCTGTTTGTTGGCGCAGCGTGGAAGAATCACATCAAGGCTTGTCGGCGTCACGTTCATCCAGCCGCTTTTCAAGACCTCCCGAACCTGGTAATCACCAGGCGGTAAATTCTGGACTCTCCAGGTACCTGCATTGCCGCCGATGGTATTCGTCGTCGCGGTATAGGTTGCGTTGGTGGTGGCGTTGTAAACTATGATGGTCCAGCCGTTCAGACCCTGACCGGTACAATCATCTATCTTCCTGCCGCCCAGAGTTCGGAACTGTAGATTGCGGAAATCTACTCCGGTCAGGTTGACGCAGGTCAATGTCACATTTTGGGTGAGATTGGTTACATTTATGAAATTAGGCCGGAGGGTCTCGGTTATGCTGTAGTTGCCAGGCACAAGGCCGCAGACCTGCCAAGCACCGCCATTGATTGTCCTATTCTGGCCGACTACAAGGCCGGTGCTGGAATTTCTGACGATCACGTCCCAGTTACTGAGACCATTGCCGGTGCAATCGTTGATTTTTTTGCCGCTGATGCACAGAAGCTTCTGGTTGGTGAAGTTCTGGTTGGTGAGATTGATGCAGTTGAGGTTCAGCGGATTCGAGACGACCGTGATGGCCGTATAGCCCGCACGGTTCTCCTCGGTCAGGTTATATAAGCCCGGCTTCAAATTGCAGAACTCGTACTTACCGTCCGGTCCGGTGAGCTGGCTAACTGTGTGAGTAGCATTAGCAAGGGTGATATTCCAGCCGGGAATAGGAGCATTGGTGCATGCATCCATCTTGTAGCCGCTTATACAGTAGAGCTTCTGGTTGGTGAAATTGATATTGGTTATGTTGGCTTTGTTCAGGGTCCTGCTATGGCAGCTATCCGGATCGGTCTGAGCCCAGCCGGCCTGCTGGACCTCGCAGATGGTATAGTCGCCATCCTCAAGATTGCAGATCTCCCAGAAGCCAGTGTCATTGGTATTGGTTATCTCGAACCATGTGGAGTTGCTCACATTTATGGCCCAGTCCGCCAGCGGCTCATCCGTGCAGCCATCCTTCTTGTAGCCTGACAGACAGTGAGTATTGTCATAGGTATAGGTGAGACAGGCATAAGACCAGCCTCTGGTCTCTATCTGTGATGCGAAAGCCCCGCTGCCTTTGACTGTTGAAGTGGCTTTGTTCACCGCAGTGAGGTTAAATGTTCCCGGACCGATGTAGGCACTTACATTGCTCGTAGATCTGCTGTCCGTAATGTTACCAACAGCAGTGTCATTAAAGGATGAATTGCCTTGGAAATCAAGTATTAAGTCAAATGGGGGGACATCATGTTTGGTGCCATTGACGATCAAATCTAGATGAAGCGGACTGCCTTCGATCATCTCCATGTCCAGATCTGCATCGACGTATGCATATGATCCATTGGCCCATGACGGGGCAAAGTTCTCGGCTCTGGCAAACATGGAGCAATTCAGGGTTGTATTGAGCTCTACCGAGAGCAATTTGCCTTTGGAAGGATCGAATTTGTTGAATTGGTAATCGGCTGTCCAGCCGGTAAGGTTTCCTTGGGGCGTTTGATCTGCAAAGAGATTTGAGCACTGCTTCTCTTGCACAATAGCAGCCAAGGATGAGGTAGTCAGAATGGCTATGAATAAAATCGATAACAATAATCGCCTCATAATCAGTTCATCTCCCTGTAAATAATAGGTCTTTTATGTGCTGCACCTAAAGATATGAATGGTTCATTCATCAACATTGCTGGCCACCTTCTACTGATTTTGCATCATAGGTATAAGATACGCAGACCTTTGCTCCAGCTATCGAAAACACCCCATAGTTGGATCTTCCCGAGGTCTCGGTCTGGGATGAGACATCCGCGACTACAGGAAGGACGATGCTCTGGCCCGGGGTACCGGCCAGGAAATCGCTTATATTATCTATGCTCCTGGTTACAGCTTCTGTGGGAATGGGGGTGATGGATTTGGTGCCGGAAGATCCAGAATAGTCTGAAACCCCGTCATATTGGGATAGATTGCCCGAGGTGCTGCGGTTGAAGCTTATGGACAGGCTATCGGATGAGGGAAGTCCTACCGTCAATTCGCCCGCGAGCATCAAGGTGAAATTTGCGGGTTTTGGATTCTCATTTTCGATCATGACCTCTTGGGAGAGGTTCATCTCACAGGACAGCTCCACCTCTCTAAGCGTCCCCATCTCAGGATCGAATTTTGGCAGAGTGACATTGGAACTCCATCCCGCATACATTTCAGGAATAAAGTCGCAATAATCAATCTGTTCGGCGCTGGCTGAGAGCAGCCAGGGAGAAAAAAAGACTGTCAAGATCGCCATCTTGCATAAAATATCCTTTAAGAGCTTCATTTATTTCAGCACCCTCAATCCGGAACCAATTTTCAAATTGATCGCTTTTATCATCCTCAGATGAAAGGATAAAAACAAAAACGCGAGCAAAAGCAGCCCTGAATCAAATTGATGTCGGTTCACCCAATTGCGATGAAGATAAAGGCCTAGCTCTATCATGTCTCTTCCCTCCCATCATTTTATCGGATAATCTTTTCCAAATTAATAATCCCATCTGCCTATAAATTCGTTATGGTAATACATGAAAAATACACTATTGCCCGAAGTAAGCAATGAGGCGATAAAACCTTTTTTTCAAAGAAGTATATGAATATGGTTATTTTATAAAATTATTTGAAATGTATTATTAGTAAAATTTCAATCCTTTCAAAAAAATTGCAGACAAATTCGCGAGATATCTGTCGGCAATTAGAGTGAAAAATAAAGAATGAAGATAGCGACAGTATCTCATGGAAGACTGTCGCTATTGGACTCGCTTTTCTCCCTAGGAGCCCTGGAAGCTAAGGCTGCAAGCCGGATTGAGCCTCACATTGATGGTGTAGCCACTCTGACTGGTGCTGGCCGTCTTCTCGAACTCGAAGGTTAGTATGCGGGTCTGTCCCGGCTGAATAGTGCGATCAGCCAGAGTTCCTTTCCAGCCGGAACAGAAGCTTGCCGAAGGAGCAACCAGGTCCGGTGAGTATATCTCCACGGCATCCAGCGTCACCTTCATCTCTTTCCCATTCGCCTGGGGCCATGTCAGGTCAATCCCTCCGATGTCCAGAGGGGTCACTCCATTGTTTGTGATGGTCCAGGAGACCTTCTTGGCACTGATTGTCAGGGCGCTGCCCCCTGCGGCCTGACAACCCACTGCCGCGAGGGCAGCGCTGCAACCTGAGCTGAACTGCACATTGATGGTGTAGCCGCTCTGGTCGGTACAGGCATTGCTCTCGAACTCGAAGGTCAATGTCGCGGTCTTGCCCGCCCCAATGGTTCGGGCAGCCACAGTTCCCTTCCAGCCGGAATTTATGGTTGCGGAAGGAGCAACCAGGTCAGGTGAGTATATCTCCACTCCATCCAGCTTTACCTTTACCTCTTTTTTATTGATTGAGGGCCATGCTAGATAGATGCTGCTGATATCCTGAGGTCCGGCTCCATTGTTTGTGATCTTCCAGGAGACTACCTTGCCATTGAAGGTCAATGCATCGGCTCCAGATACCTGACACCACAGGCAACTGACGTTGATGGATACGTTGGCCTCATCCCAGTAATCCCCATCACATGTCGCGCTGTTTATCTTGTAGCTGAAGCTGTCCATACCACAATAGCCAGCATTGGGCTCGTAGGTAAATGAGCCATCGGCGTTCAATGAAACGGTTCCATTTCCAGGCTGGGTATAGCTTAGAATGGTGATTTCAGCACCGTTGTCGTTTGCCAGGACACCCTCAGTAGCGGCCACCGTCAGCGTCGTGTCATTTAAGGCGCTATAAACATCGTCCATGGCCGTCGGACAGGCGGGCTCTGTGCCGATACATCCCTCCAGCCTCAGGCTTCCGTACATGTCGCCGGGACGGAGCGGCTGGGAGCAGGAGGTGTGGAAGAGCACCGTCTGAAGAGTGCCACTGCTGTCAGAGATCTCCACGTAAGTATTGGTTCCCAGAGTAGTCGCTCCTCCATTGGCAGGATCGATTATGAAAGTCTGGCCTAGAGCGACAGTTCCGTCAAACCAGATTGTTCCTGAGGAACTGGAATCGCGAACCACTATGCGAACCGGCGAAGCACCTGCCGGATCTCCTGTAACAATCACTTTGCCGTCTGCCTGCACATTGCAGTTGGCGGTACAGGTCTGGCCGGTATAGGTCATGGCCAAGTATGTCGGCCTCCGAGGCCAGCATTCGCCACATAAGTTGGGAACCCACTTGTTAGTGAAGTTCTTGTTGGTGATATTTGAACAGCTAAGGGTGAACGGATTGAAGACCCTTTGCACTACAAGATAGCCGGGCACGATCTCTTCTGTGAGGCTATAGCTGCCGGGGCGCAAGTTGCAGAACTCGTATTTGCCGTCAGGGCCCGTCTCCGTAGTCACTGAGCCGCTGGCATTGCTGAGGGTGATATTCCAGCCGGGCAGGCCTGCTCCGGTGCTGCCGTCTATCTTGTAGCCGCTGATGCACGAGTCACATTCGTCATAGGTATAGGTGATGGTGGCATTGGACCAACAATATGTCATGATCAATGAAGCCCATACTCCACTGCCCCTTACCACTGATTCGCCGCTGGCACTCGCCTTGAGGTTGAATGTTCCCTTGCCCACATACTTGGCAGTCTCGGCAGGGTCATCATAATAGATATTGCCCCATATAGAATCGGCATCACTTGCGCTGAAACCTGAAGTGCCCCCATAATCAAAGTTGCCATCAAATGGAGATACAGTTGTTGGAGCGGTTGCCAGCTTTAAATGCAAAGGAAGTCGATCCCCATTGATCATATCAACATACATATCAGCATCAACATCAATGTAGCTCCCCACGACCTCCGAAGGGCCCAGATTCTCCGCTTTTCCATCTGTAGTGGCATTTAGCGATGCCTTGAAATCTACAGATATCAGGTTCCCCAGATCCGGATCGAAATAAGGCAGGGTATGATTCCTCTCCCAATCTGTGACCTTAGATGGCAGATCAGAGGTATAAGTCACTGTCTTTACCGCTAAAGATGAAGTGGTCAGAATGGCTATGATGAAAATCGATACTAACAAAAATCTCCCATACTTCATATCAATCTCTCTCCTATGAAATCGTATCAAAGAATGATCCTCTTTTATTTTTACTCATACAGTATTCCCTTGCTTGCATAAATCCCTTTCGTTATGGCAATAATTATGGATAAAAGAATAATTGCTATTATTGAGCAATGGCCGGTCGGCTAAATGAGAATCAAAGCTAAGTATGGAAAAGTCCAGATACCTCTGCTTTGATATCTCGATCTGAATAGATCGGCAAAACTCCCGCTCAGATCTTCAGCGAACATAATATCCATCCGCAGGAAGTCGTTTTGAAATTAGCTTTTTTTTGATGATGCACTAAAGCACAAGAAGAGCACAAGAAGAAATGATCGCAGGACGATCGATTTGGCCATTCAGATGAATTATTCAATAGAGCTCCTTGACTCTTCCATCCAAACTGTTATCTCCGGGAAGAGGCCAATACCATTGGAAATTAGAATATAGTAAAAATTATATTAAAGGGATGGTTATTGGTGAGAGAATATCTTCTGGGAAACGCAGCCATTGCCCGGGGCCTCTTGGAAGCAGGGGTGGGGCTTGTCGCCGGCTACCCCGGCACTCCCTCCTCAGAGATCATTGAGAGCATAGTCGATCTGAAGGGCGACTCAAAGCTGCATGTGGAATGGTCGGTGAACGAGAAGGTGGCCCTGGAGGTGGCGGCGGGAGCCTCCTGGGCCGGCAGGCGGGCCGCAGCCACTATGAAGCATGTGGGGCTGAATGTGGCCGCTGATCCATTCATGACCCTAGCCTACCTGGGAGTGGGAGGGGGTTTGGTGGTGATCTCTGCCGATGATCCCTACTGCCATTCCTCCCAGAATGAGCAGGACTCCCGGCGCTATGCCCAGTTCGCCGGCATTCCCTGCCTCGATCCCAAAAACCCGGCCGAGGCCAGGGAGATGGCTGCCTATGCCTTTGAGCTCTCGGAGAAGTTCGATATCCCGGTCATGCTCCGCCCCACCACCCGGGTATCCCATTCCAGGTCGGATGTGGAGGTTGGAGATTTCCGGCCGCCCGCAGGGGCGGGGCATTTCATCAAAGATCCCGCCCGTCGGGTGGCCCTGCCGGTCCATGCCCGGCCGCTTCATGGCCGGCTTTTAGCCAAGCAGAAGGAGATCGAGACTGAGCTGGAGGGCGCACCCTGGAACCGGCTGGCCCTAAAAGGAAAGACGGGTGTCATAGCCTCGGGAATAGCAGGCCTATATGCCCAGGAGGCCATAGCCGAGCTGGATGAGGATCTCTCTCTGCTATGCCTGGGGACTTACCCCATTCCGGGCAGAATGATGCGCCGGATGCTGGAGCATGTATCCCGGGTCATGGTCATAGAGGAGCTGGAGCCGGTGGTGGAGGAGCAGGTGAAGATGCTGGCCCGGACGGCCAATCCCGGCCTGGAGATCCTGGGAAAGGAGGACTGTATACCCCGCCAGGGCGAGCTGGACCTTCTCACAGTGCGAAATGCCATCGCCCGGCTGATGAAGCGGCCGGAGAGGCTGCCGGCAAAGGGCCCGGATGCGAGGATTCTGCCCCCCCGCCCGCCGTCGCTCTGTCCCGGCTGCAGCCACCGGGCCACCTATTTCGCCATGAAGAAGGCCTTCGGAAAGAATGCCATCTTCCCCAGCGACATAGGCTGCTATACCATGGCCGTGAATATGGGAACTGTGGACACCTGCCTGTGCATGGGGGCGAGCATCACCCTGGCCAGCGGCATCAGCCACAGCGATGAGGGGGCGAGCATCTGCTGCAGCCTGGGAGACTCCACCTTTTTGCATGGCGGCATGACCGGCCTTCTCAATGCCGCCTACAATAAGGCCAGGATAACCGTGGCCATACTGGACAACTCCACCACGGCCATGACCGGCCACCAGCCCCATCCGGGAACGGGCGTCACCGCCACCGGCGAGCCAACGGTAGAGGTCTCACTGGAGGCTCTGGCCAGAGCATTGGGCGCTGGCTATGTGGAGACTGTGGACCCATATAACCTGGATGAGACGGTGAAAAGCTTTGAGCGGGCCAGGGATTATCCCGGCCTCTCGGTGATCATTTCAAGGAGGGCCTGTGTGATCAAAGCTCGCAAGAAGGGCGAGCGGCTCAGGCTATTTAGGGTAAATGACCAGTGCAAGGGCTGCAAGATCTGCATCGACTTCGGCTGTCCGGCTATAGAGTTCGAGGGAGAGAGGGCCAGGATCAACTCTTTATGCACCGGATGCGGCGTCTGCGCCGCTATATGTCCTGCCTCGGCCATAGAGGAGGTGGCCCCATGAGAACATCTGAATGCGATCTGGTGATCGTGGGCGTGGGCGGTCAGGGTGTGATACTGATATCCGACGTCATCGGAAGAGCGGCCGTCCTGGCGGGCAAGAGCATATGCGGAGCGGAGACCCACGGCATGGCCCAGAGGGGCGGCAGCGTGATAAACCATACCCGCATTGGCTGCAGCTTCTCGCCCCTGGTCGCCCTGGGAAGCGCTGATTTGCTGGTTGCCCTTGAGCCGGGAGAGGCCCTGCGCTTTGCCCACTATCTCTCCCCGGATGGGGTGGCCCTGGTCAACACCAGGCCGGTGCTGCCGGCCACGGTCACCGCCGGCCTGGCCTGCTATCCTCCCATACCGGAGATCCTCTCCGCCCTCAGAGAGCATTGCCGCCGGGTGGTGGACATGGATGCAACCGCCCTGGCGAGCCAGGCGGGCACGGCTCAGGCCATGAATGTGGTGATGCTGGGGGCCTTATCCAGCCTGATTCCACTATCCGAGGACGACCTGCTGAGCGCTCTAGCCCAGGTTGTGCCGCCACGGTTCCTGGAAGCGAACAAGAGGGCCTTTGCCTTAGGAAAAGCTGAAGTAGAATAAAAGCCATGAAAGCGTGCATGGAAGAAGAAAAGAAAACAGAAGAGACAGAAAGCGAAGAGAAGAGCTCCGAAGGCCAGGCTGCACCCATAGTCACCCGTTCTATGACGGAGGGGGCCTGTCCTACCTGCGGGGCAGAGGAGCCGTCCATGCCCGCGGTTCTTCCCGATCCCAGCTGGTCCACAGAGAAGCTGATCGCGGCCACCAAGGACAAGCATATGCTGGTACGCTCCAATGCCATCATTCTCCTCTCCAGGCGGGAGATCTCCGAGTCTCTGGAAGCACTGATAGAGGCGCTCAAGGATGAGGAGTATCTGGTCAAGAGCAATGCCATGGTAGCCATATCTGCTTACGGTAAGCAGGTATCGGATCGCATCATTGAGGCTCTTTCAGATGCGGACAAGGACATTAGGGCCGGAGCAGCCTGGATCATAGGAGAGATCAAGGACATCCGGGCCATTGAGGCATTGGAGAAGGTGGCCAAGGACGACTATCCTCTGGCCAGGATCCAGGCCAAGGCATCCTTGGTTGCTATGGGCAAGGGCAAGAAAAAGCAAGAGGACAAGCCTGAGGAGCCGGAAGAGACAAAGTCAGAATAAGCTCCCTTTTTCTCTTACCGATTGCGCCAGACGGCCCTCGGCTTGAGCAATATTTTAAAAAAAAAGTGTTGCTCCGCCAGCCCCTTAAATGTTGAGCTGGTAGGCATATCCTGACTGGAAGTACTTGTAATCGGAGAAAGTCATCCCGTCGCCATCGATAGCGATATTATGGGATTGGTCGCCTGGCACATCGATGGTCAATATCCCATCTTCTTCTCCGGTCGTTCCTTCGGTGGCCGCATAGCTGCCGTCCACATAGAGGCTATATCCTCTCAGCCAGTTCGATCTGATGGTTATAGATGCAGAATCGTAGGATGGCTGGATCTGCTGATAGGGCACGACATAGATTACAATCACATTGCTGGGCTGGCCATCAATATTGAAGAAGAGCTGATGCTCTCCCAGCTTGCCGGCATAAAAGCCCATTGTATTGTAGGGATAAAAGGAATAAGCGCTCTTGTCCAGCTTTCCGTCGGGATAGATCTCATAAAGATAGCCATAGCCCCCGCTGGCTGTGGTAGCGATCATATTTAGATAAGAGCCGATGGGAATCACGGCATACTGGGTCCAGCTTGATGATCCAGAGATCCAGAGGGAATTTGCGCCGGTGCTTGTAGCATAGCTCTGGTATTGGGAATAGGGCAGAGCCTTCTGGGCTGAGCCGAAGTAGATGGTCTCCGGCGCTACCTCATCGAATTCAATCTTGGCTGGAGAGGTGAGCTGCGCGTCAAATTCAGAGCTCTCCATGCTATAGTAGGAGGAGAACTTTTGCAGATCGGTCTGACCAGGATACAGGCTGGCAGTGGTTTGAGCCTGTCTTCTAACAGCAGATACAGGTATATCCGGCTCGGCTATCTGCATCTGTATCCCCCGTTCGGCGATTTGACTGCCACTCCCTAATGCTCCTTTTGCTGCACTCTGGCCTTGGCTTAAAGGCAGTTCGCTCCAGGACGGAGAAGCAGATCCCTTTTTCGATCCCTTATCTGCTCTAGCCTCTGCCGTCACCGTGATCTTGCCCTGCATTCCCTCCTGGATGCTGCAATGATAGCCATAGACTCCCGGCGTATTAAAGGTGAATGAATATTTCTTGCCGGGCATGATCAATCCGGAGGAAAGCGGCAATAAATTCTGATCATCGCTGACCACGGTATGTTGCATCTCATCCTGATTATGCCATTCCACTCTGCCTCCTGCGGCGATGGAAACCTTGGAAGGCTGGAATGAGCCGTCTTTGATGATCACTTTGACCTTATCATCGGATGAGACTATATCCGAATTGGATCCTGCCAGAGAGAAGCGGTAATCCTCCTTGCCCTGCTTATCGGATGCAGCGGCGGAAATGCCGATCAATATAACCAGCATAGCTATAAAATAATGCTTATTCATACGACATGAACCCCCATTTTCTTTAACAAATGAAGATCTGGGAGAATAAATATTTATTCAAGGAATTATCGCAAAAAAAACTTCTCCAGGAGAGGATCATTCTCCTGGGCGCCAATTTCAATTTCAGTCTTCTGGCTCATCCAGGTAGATGGTCTGCTCCCTCCCCGGTCCCACGGAGACAGCTGCAATACAGTTATCCAGAGGTTCGACATAAAGTAAATCGTCTAGCCTCTCCACATAGGCCCTGGCATTGGCCGGCAGATCATCATACTCTTTGATCTCAGTTATATCCTCGGTCCAGCCGGGCATCTCCTCATAAATCGGCTGGCAGCGAGCCAGGTCTTCTGTAGCCTCGGGAGGATAGCCCAGCTTCTCTCCATCCAGATCATAGCCTATGCAAATTTTGATGGGATCTATGCCTGTGAGCACATCCAGCTTGGTCAAAGCCAGCTCGGTGTAGCCGTTTAGATAGACGGACTTGAGTCCCAAAACGGCATCAAACCAACCGCAGCGCCTTGCTCTGCCGGTGGTGGTGCCGTACTCGCCGCCCTTCTCTCTCATCCGCACCCCCAGATCGTCCTTCAGCTCCGTGGGCATGGGCCCCTCGCCGACGCGGGTTATGTAGGCTTTGATCACCCCTACAGCGTTGTCCACCATCACCGGGCCCACGCCCAGGTTGGCGCAGGCAGAGCCGGCAGTGGTGAAGCTGGAGGTCACGAACTTCTGGGTGCCGTGGATCACATCCAGAAAGGCTCCCTGAGCTCCCTCGGCCAAAACGTTCTTCTCCTCTATGAGGGCGATGTTTATCTCCCGGGAGACGTCTATCACCCTGTCCTTGAGCCTCTTTCCAATCTCCAGATACTCATCGATGAAAGGCGCATATCTGACCACGGTGGGATCGCCGCCCATATCGGCTATGGCCTTCTCCTTGGCCGGGCCGATCTCCTTGAGCTTGGCCTCCAGGCGTGCCGGGTCGGTGAGGTCTCCCATCTGAACCTCCTCCCGGGCGATCTTGTCCACATAGGCAAATCCGATTCCGCGGTTGGTGGTGCCTATCTTCTCCGCCCTGGCTTTCTCCCGAAGGCCGTCCAGCTCTATATGATAAGGCATGATGATGGTGGTCTTGGCATCTATGCCGATATCAAGCTCGATGCCCTCAGATTCCAGGGCCTGGATCTCATCCCAGAGCACACGAGGGTTGAGGACTACTCCCGGGCCGATGAGCAGCCTGCGGCCGAAGATAGCTCCGCTGGGGACCAGATGCAGCTTGTATTTCTTGCCGCCCACCACCACAGTATGGCCGGCATTGTCTCCGCCCTGGAAGCGTACCACCACATCATAATTCTCGGCCAGCAGATCGATTACCTTGCCCTTTCCTTCATCACCAAACTGCGCACCGGTGAGTATCGTAAACATGCTCTTCAGGTTAGCGACCACGTAGATAACAATTTTGATAGACATGCTCGGCTATGGCCGCCGTGGCATCCAGGCCCAATGCCTGGAAGATGCCTTTAGCCGATGGCGTGCCGTTGACCTCGATCACCGACAGCCCCGCGGCCGTCTCCAGGAGGTCCACTCCGCAGTAGACTGCTCCCACCGCCTCTGCTGCCCGGCCGGCCAGATCCTGCAGCTTTGGTATGATGGGGCAGGCTGCGGGATGGCCGCCACGGGCCAGGTTGCTGATCCACTGGCCGGGAGGAGCATGCCTGTAGATAGCCCCCAGGACAGCGCCGTCCACTACAAAAGCCCTGATGTCGCGGGGCCTGTCCATGGCGATGAACTCCTGGAGGTAGACCAGGCCCTCCATATTCAGGATGCTCTCCAGGCGGTCCAGGTCGGCCTGGATTCCATCCTGGAGCAGGAATATCTCCCGCCCCTTGAATCCGAAAAGGGGCTTGGTTACGGCTCTGCCCAGATCATGCAGGACGGCCTGCGCCTCTTCCAGGCTGGTGGTGACCGCAGTCCTGGGGGTGGGGACTCCTGCCCTCTGAAGCGCCAGGGAGGTGGCGAATTTGTTGGCAGCGCGGGCGATGGCCTGGGGGGGGTTGATTACGTTAACTCCCCCCTCCTGCAAGGCCATCAGCGTCTCGAAGCGGAAGGCCACATCGCTGGCACCGCTTCGGCCCAGGTCGCGGACGAGGATGGCATCCAGCTCCTCCAGATCCCGTCCGGCGCATCGGAAAGATGGCCGGCGGTTTATGCAGCCTATGAGATCCTTGAAGTTAAGAAAATCGGCTTTAATTCCCTTTCTGGTAAGAGAGTGTAGCAGGGCCTGGGCGGTCCAGTCGGAGGGATCGGTGACCACTATGGCAGCGCGCATGATCCGGACTATGTCGGTTGGATATATCACAGTTGCTTTGGCAGGAGGGCAGGATAAAGAGCGGCACTGAATCCGTTCTACTATTAGCGCTTCTGCTATGAGAGCTTTTACTATGAGAGCTATATATCCTGGCCATACCAGGAGGTATTAATAATCCCAAATACATATCTCCTGATGATGAAGACGATATTGATTCTCTTGAGCCTGCTGGCGGCGGTCTCTCTGGCCTCTGCCTATACCCCGGAAGAGCTTACCAGCACAAAGAACGGCGTCCAGCTTTCCTTCAAGCTGGGCCAGGCCTATGAAAAGGCAAATCAGGGTGTGGATGTGGCCGGCTTCAATGCCCTGGTCGATCAGTGGAATGCCTGGGTCATGAGCACTTTTGGCAACGACGCCGATCTGATCATGGATAAGATGCCCGTCCCGGTAGCACCAATCAATTATCAGAAGCCCTATCTTGCCGCCGGCAATAATACTACCGACAGCATGAGAGGACATCAGATGGACAGCCGGGCGGAGTACACCACCAATGATGTCAATCTCATGTCTGACCAGGCCATAGCCAAGTACTATGCCTCGGAGCAGGGCAAAAGGGAAGGCGCCGATTTCCTGGGCGGAATTTGAAGAACTAAAAATTTAAAATCCTTTTTTTTGCCTGCTTCATCCTGGCTCGCCTTTAATGCGTCCCTTAGCTTGTAGCAGGCTGCACCGCTGCTACTTCACAGGGCATTTTTTAAAAAAGGAGAAAATCCCTCTTGCTTTCCTACTTTAAAACCAGCTTCAGCGCCCTCTGGGGACAGCCCACCACACAGGCACCGCACTGGATGCACTTTCCTGAATCCGCCACCACCCGCCAGTCCTCGAAGCGAAATGTGCCTGTGGGACAGATGGAGACGCAGGCACCGCAGTGAACGCACTCATTCTCGTCCCGGACCACAGGGATCTCCAGGAGCATTACCTTGACCCCACGCTTCTGGAAGGCCTCGATCACTTCCTGACACTTCTCCGCCGGCACCTCCAGCACAATCTCCCCGCTCACGGCATCTATGCTGGCCCTTTCTATGTTTACCAGCGCCCCCGTCTCCAGAATGACCGAGGCCACCACCGGATAGCGCACAATTCCCGGAGCCACATGAAGCATCAACTTCATTTTCCTATCGCCTCCTGGCCAATAAGCTGGAGAGATGATTGCTGGTGATCATGCCAATAACCTTGTTCTCTTTATCCACCACAGGCATGGCTGAGATGCTGTGGGTTTCAAAGGTGCGGGCCGCGAGTTCGATGGGCTCATCGGCCCGGGCGGAATAGACCCGGCGGGTCATTATGTCCCCGATGCGAGAGGGCTTGCCCCCCGCTACCGCCTTGGAGATATCCCAGGTGGTGATAATTCCCATGAGCTTGCCCTCCCGGGAGACCACCGGAAGGTGATCGAAATGGCCGCTAACAATCAGCTTGGCCGCCTCATCCACCTCTATATCCTCTCCCACGCTGACCACATCACGGCTCATGACGTCTACCACATTAGGCGACTCCTTGGTCTGCTTCATGGGCCGGGAGCTGCCGAGCCTGGGCAGCGGCTCCACGGCAGCGCTGAGCAGAAACTCTCCCTTTTCCACCTGTTCCTTGAGGACAGATGCCACCTCCCTGGCCATGAGGAAGCTGGATAGAGATGATGCAACGACCTCCTTTCCATAGAGATCGATCATGCCCGACTTGAGATCCTCATAGCTGACCATCTTCAAGGCGGGCCGGTCACGGCGAGCCACGCCGTAGTCCACTATGGGCACGGAGATATCCCTGTCCCTAACCGCAGTGCTCTTGGCCAGGCGCTCATTTAAAACTGGAATGGGGATTCCTATGCCCAGGTAAAGGCTGGGGCCGTACTTGTGAAATGTGGCCGCCCGCAGAAAGCGGCTGCTCATCTTCTTCATGTCCCCCGTGACCATGAGCGTTGAGAAATTGTTTTCCGGATTGTGCTGGGTACCGCTTCCCATGACAAAACCTGGCGCTCCGGCCAAAAAGATCCGCGTCCCTATGCCAATGTAGTCAAAATTAGGATCATTGGATATGGGATTGAGCAGGCCCGCTCCGCTGTAGTGAATATTGCCCAGGCGGGGCAGCAGCGTGCCCATATAAGTGTGCATGGTTCGGTCCGATGAATTGCTGGCCGCATTGTACCGCTGATAGGCGTTCCTGGGATTGACCATAATGGCCTGATTGAAATCCTCCAGCCGCAGGCTGGTCTCAAGCTCCATCTGGGGGTAGCAGTCGGATCCCGAGCCAAAGGCCTCCACATCTATCTGCTTTCCGGAAATGAGGTCCTCCATAACGTGAGCACCGCCGTACTCCATCCCCCGGTCCTCGGAGGGCTGGGTGGCTCCCAGGAACAGGTCCACTGCGGCCACGCCTCCGTAGGCCTCCACCCTATTTAGGAGAGCCCGGCTGATCTTGATGGGCGGATCGCTGTGTCCCAGATTGAGGAAAACTCCCGAGGAGCACATGGCCCCGAAGGTTCCTGTGGTGACCACGTCCACCTCGCGCACGGCTCCGGCAGGTCCCAGCTCCTCCACTATATCGGGCATCTCCTCCGCCGTGACCACGCGGGCACTGCCGTCGCGAATGCGTTCGTTGATCTCCGATAAAGACTTCTCTTGCACAGTTTTTATGAAATAGGCGATCCGATAAAAACCTGTTGGGCTCTCTTTTCCGGCTTTTCACGGTCGCCTCGCCCGGTCCTCCCTCTCCCAATAATGCTTCTCCAATAATGTTATCTGCCAGGCATTCAATGGGCAGATGATGCCGACCTTTCCGGGCAAGAAGATCGTTCTCACCAGCGACCAGACCATGATGAGCAGCTACCATGGAGGGGTGATGCTGGGCTTTGCCGCCATCATGCCTGAAAGATCTCTGCCAGATTTCGTCTTTCATAAGTTATTCTGCCCGCCTGTTCCCGTTGCAGAAGACGGCTCGGCTGCTCTCGCCCCCTGCGGCATGCGCAAGGTCGAAGCCGCTCTTCTTGAGGCTGGCTTCTCCAGCGATGAGGTCATGGTAGCCCACCCCCTCCACCTGGAACGGGCCATAGGACCGGATACAAGAGTGGTGGGAATAACCCATGACGATCCCATGGGAAAGATCGCCGTCCGGGAGATCGAGGATATCATCGGCCAGGGAGCCCCCTTCAACCGATCCAAGTTCCTGGAGCTGCTCAATCATCCCCTGATGCGGAAATACAGGCCCAAGGTTGTCCTGGGCGGCAACGGCGCCTGGGAGGCCATGGGGGAGAAGGTAAGCGTGGACCACATCTACCTGGGAGAGGGCGAGAGCGACTTTCCAGAGATATGCAGGAAGATCATGGCCGGGGAGAGCGTGCCTCCGGTCATTCGGGGCCGGGCTGTGCCGGGTGAAGCCATCCCCTCCTGCCAGGGGGCGACTATCGGCGGCATTGTGGAAATAGGAAGGGGCTGCTGGAGGGGCTGCGCCTTCTGCTCTCCCACAAACCGGATCATGCGCCACCGGCCGATTGGCAGTATCCTAAAGGATGTTCGGGTAAACCTGGAGGCGGGCCAGAATGATATCATCCTCCATAGCGAGGACTTCTTCTCCTACGGATACAGGGGCAGCGGCCCCGATCAGAAGATGATCCTGGACCTGGTCAAAGCGGTGAAGAGGCAGAAGCCAAAGACCATTGATGTATCTCATCTCAGCCTGGCCTCGGTTTACCAGAACCAGGAGCTTCTACGCCAGGTATCCGAGATAGTAGGAGTGGGCTCGGATCAGAATCATATGTCGGCCTGGATAGGCATAGAGAGCGGAAGCTGCCGCATTATGAAGATGCATATGCCCAACAAGGCCC
>JADHEF010001260.1_pt1 | contig 16771 bp, 13 predicted proteins | sample 8952391 | NCBI WGS metagenome assembly JADHEF01 (sample SAMN16124439, study PRJNA663245) | bioreactor sludge metagenome | isolation source: sludge (nitrite) | place: India:Bengaluru | collected 2019-02-28
CGCGCAGAACACGCGCCTGAACACCGTCGCTTCCAACATCGCCAACGCCGAGACCGTGTCCTCGAGCATCGACCAGACCTACCGCGCCCGTCACCCGGTGTTCGCCACCACCTTCCAGGACGCGCAGGCCGGCGGCAGCCAGTCGCTGTTCGATGACCAGGGCGAGGCAGGGCAGGGCGTGCAGGTAAAAGGCATCGTCGAGGACCAGAGCAACCTGGAGGCGCGCTACGAGCCGAGTAATCCCGCCGCCAACAAGGACGGCTACGTGTACTACCCGAACGTTAACGTGGTCGAGGAGATGGCCGACATGATCTCCGCCAGCCGTGCGTTCCAGACCAACGCCGACATCATGAATACTGCCAAGACCATGATGCAGAAAGTGCTGACCCTGGGTCAGTGAGGGGGATAGCCGATGACCACTACTACCGACGCCACAAGTGCTTCCGCGATCTATTCGCAATATGCGCTGGCCAGTGACACCTCCAGTAGCAGCAGTACCGACACGCTTGGCAAGGACACCTTCCTGCAGTTGTTGGTGACCCAGCTGCAGAACCAAAACCCGCTCGACCCCCAGGACAACTCCGAATTCGTCGCCCAGTTGGCGCAGTTCAGCAGTCTGGAATCGATGCAGACCCTCAACGACACCGTGGACACCCTGCTCGGCAACTATACCTCGACCCAGGCCTTGCAGGCTTCGTCCCTGGTCGGGCGCTCGGTCATCACCGAGGCGGACGCTGCAACGGTCGCTGCCGGTACCGGCTTGACTGGCCAGATCGACGTCACCTCGTCGACCACCGGCCTGACCGTGAACGTGTATGACGCCGACGGCAATGTAGTGAAGAACATCGACCTGGGTTCGCAAAGTGCCGGCACGGTCAGCTTCAGCTGGGATGGCACCGATAACGATGGGCTGGCGGTGGATGCCGGTACCTATACCTTCGAGGCCAAGGCTACCGTCGATGGCAAGGAGGTCGCGCAGACCACCTACCTGCCGTCGGTGGTCAACAGCGTCACCGTGGGCAGCACTGCAGGTTCGTACACGCTCAATCTGGCAAGTGGCGAGAGCATCGCGCTTTCGGACGTCAAAACTATCGGATCGTAAGCCGGGCATCGGCACAGGAGTCAATCAATGTCGTTCAATATCGGTCTCAGTGGCCTTAACGCAGCCGCCACCAGCCTGGATGTCACGGGTAACAACATCGCCAACGTCGGCACCACCGGTTTCAAATCGGCGCGCGCCGAGTTTGGCGACCTTTACGCCAACTCCCTGTTCCTGGGCGGTTCGCGCTACACCGTCGGTAGTGGTGTAACGACCCAGGCGATTTCCCAGCAGTTCACTCAAGGCAACGTCAGTACCACCGGCGCTAGCCTGGACCTGGCCATCAATGGCAACGGCTTCTTCATCACCAGCAACAACGGTTCGACCACCTACACCCGTGCCGGTGCCTTCGGTACCGACAGCTCGGGTAACATCGTCGATGCCAGTGGCAACCGCCTGCAGGGTTATGGCGTGGATGCCGATGGTAACGTTGTTGAAGGCATTCTTGCCGACCTGACCGTCAGCACTGCAGCGGTGGCGCCCAAGGCCAGTACCAGCCTGAGCGAAACGCTGAACCTCAATTCGTCGGACACGGTGCCCACCGAAACCCCGTTCGATGCCTCGGACACCGACACCTACAACTACACCTTCAGCACCGACATCTACGACAGCCAAGGCAACGCCCACAGCCTGAGCCAGTATTTCGTCAAGACCGACCAGAATACCTGGACCATGTACGTGACCGTCGATGGCGTGAACCCGGCCGATCCGACCTCCACCACGCCTTACACCGCCGACCTGACCTTCAACTCGGCGGGTGTCTTGACCGCTTCGACCAGTTCCGACTTCACCGTCGACAGCCTGGGCAATCTGACCCTGACCGACTGGGTTCCCGCAGTCAAGAGCGCTGCTGGCACCATGGCCAGCAACGGCGCCTCGGCAGCTACCAATGGTGTGACCATCGACATGTCGGCGACCAGTCAATACAACGCCACCTCGGCGGTGACCGCCAAGTCCCAGGACGGCTACGCGCCGGGTAACCTGTCGTCGCTGTCGATCGACTCCGATGGCAATCTGTTCGGCACCTACAGCAACGGTCAGTCGAAAGTCATCGGCCAGGTTGCGCTGGCCAACTTCGCCAACGTCCAGGGCCTGACCCCGGTTGGCGGCACTGGCTGGAAAGAATCGTACGCCTCGGGTGTGCCGGTTGTCGGCGCGCCGAACACCGGTGTAATGGGTTCGTTGACTGCAGGGGCCCTGGAAGACTCCAACGTCGACCTGACCTCCGAGTTGGTCAACCTGATCAAGGCCCAGAGCAACTACCAGGCCAACGCCAAGACCATTTCCACTGAAAGCACCATCATGCAAACCATCCTCCAGATGACCTGATGAAAATGCTGTTCAGGTTGGTGCGGGTATTGTTGCTCGGGCTGCCTCTGGCGGCCCTGGCAGCGCCGGCGCCCTGGTACAAGTATCAGAGCATCGAGACCGGCGTGTTCATCTGCACCCAGGTCGATCCCGGCAAGGCGTTCATCCGCTTTGCCGGGCCTTTTCGTAACGCCGCCTGCCGTTGAGCGCCAGGCGGCGTTTTTTCGAGCGTCAACACGTTGCCGCCTACCGGCAAACAATCGCCGATTTGCCGGCGCGCCTGTGCGTCGCCTGCACCGTTGGCGGCGTGTAAGGCCTATGAATACTGGGGTAGCGCCTTTGCCTCGGTTTTGGCCCGAGACTTGCTAGCACCTCATCAGCATGTCAGTGGCGGCGAAAGTCCGTCGAGGGAGAGTTGAAGTGGACAAGATGCTGTACGTGGCCATGACCGGCGCCAGCCAGAATGCGCTGGCGCAAAAAGCCCATGCCAACAACTTGGCTAACGTTTCGACCAATGGTTTCCAGCGTGACCTAGAGCAGGCCCGCTCAATGCCGGTATTCGGCGAAACCTTGCCCTCGCGCGCTTTCGCCATGACTGAACGGCCGGCCACCGACTTCGACCATGGCCCGTTGATTGAAACCGGGCGTGAACTCGATGTTGCGGTAGATGGCGATGGTTGGATCGCAGTCCAGGCCCCTGACGGCAGCGAGGCCTACACCCGCACCGGCAGCCTCAACATCGACGCCCTGGGCGTGCTGCGCACCGGTAACGGCATGGCCGTGCTTGGCAATGGCGGACCGATCGCGATTCCGCCGGAAGAGCACGTCGAAGTCGGCTCGGACGGCACCATCAGCATTCGTTCCCTGGGCGAGAGCCCATCGGTGATGGCTGAGGTCGACCGGATCAAGATGGTCAAGCCCGACCTCTCTACCCTGAGCAAGGGCACCGATGGCCTGATCCACAGCAACACCGGCCAGCCCCTCGTGGCGGATGCCTCGGTAAAGGTTGTTTCTGGCTTCCTCGAGGGCAGCAACGTCAACGCGGTCGACGAGATGACTTCGATCATGGCGCTGTCCCGGCAGTTCGAGCTGCAGATCAAGATGATGACTGCCGCCAAGGAAAACGACGAATCGATGGCGCGGGTGATGCAGCTCAGCTGACACCCGCCTCAACCCCTGTTCGACAATGACGGCAGTCACGCCGTCGCGTAAGGAGAAGACATATGCTCCCCGCTCTCTGGGTCAGCAAGACCGGCCTCGCCGCTCAGGACACCAATCTGACGACCATTTCCAACAACTTGGCCAACGTCTCGACGACCGGTTTCAAGAAAGACCGCGCCGAGTTCCAGGACCTGCTGTACCAGGTCAAGCGCCAGCCTGGTGCCCAGTCGACCCAGGACAGCGAGTTGCCGACAGGTTTGCAAGTCGGTACTGGTGTGCGCATCGTCGGCACCCAGAAGAATTTCACCGCCGGCAGCCTGCAGACCACCGACCAGCCGCTGGACATGGCCATCAACGGTCGTGGTTTCTTCCAGATCATGCAGCCAGACGGCACCATCTCCTACACGCGGGATGGCACTTTCCACCTGGATTCCGATGGCCAACTGGTGACAGCCAATGGCTTGGCGCTGGAGCCTGCCATAGTCGTCCCTGCCGATGCCCAGACCTTCACCGTCGGCACCGATGGTACCGTGTCGATCACCACTTCCGGCAACGCCGCCAACCAGGTGATCGGCAACCTGCAGACCGCCGACTTCATCAACCCGGCCGGCCTGCAATCCATCGGCAACAACCTGTTCCTGGAAACCGCCTCCAGCGGTGCACCGAACGTCGGTACCCCGGGCCTGAACGGTTTCGGCACCACCCTGCAGAACACCCTGGAAAACTCCAACGTCAGCACGGTGGAGGAGCTGGTGAACATGATCACCACCCAGCGCGCCTACGAGATGAACTCCAAGGTGATCTCGACCGCTGACCAGATGCTGCAGTTCGTTACCCAGAATTTGTAATTCTGAATAGCTGAATCAGCCGACACCTTGAAGCACCCGTAGCACCGTGAGGTCATGAGCATGAATCGTTTGTCCGTTGTTTTCGCCGTAGGTGGCGCTTGCCTGCTGGCCGGTTGCATGGCCCCGCCGGCCAAGCCCAACGATCCGTACTATGCGCCTGTGCTACCGCGTACCCCGTTGCCGGCGGCCGCCAACAACGGTTCGATCTACCAGGCCGGCTTCGACCAGAACCTGTACACCGACCGCAAGGCGTTCCGTGTGGGTGACATCATCACTATCACGCTCAACGAGAAGATGGCGGCCAGCAAGAGCGCTAATTCCTCGTTGGCCAAGGACAGTAACACCAGCCTCGGCCTGAGCTCGCTGTTCGGTGGTGGAGTGAAGACCGACAGCCCGTTCGGCGGTGGCTCTCTGAGCCTGGATGCGAGCTACAGTGGTACGCGTGATACCAAGGGTGATGCCAAGGCGGCCCAGGGCAACAGCCTGACCGGCTCGGTCACCGTGACCGTCGCTGAGGTGCTGCCTAACGGCATCCTCGCGGTGCGCGGCGAGAAGTGGATGACACTCAACACCGGGGAGGAACTGGTACGTATCGCTGGTCTGATTCGCGCCGATGACATCGCCACTGACAACACTGTGTCATCCACCCGCGTGGCGGATGCACGAATCACCTATTCGGGAACCGGCTCGTTCGCCGATGCCAGCCAACCTGGCTGGCTCGATCGGTTCTTCATGAGCCCGTACTGGCCTTTCTGAGTGCGCATCGACATGCTCAAGTTCAAACCGCTGCTGGTGCTGACGGCGCTGGTGTTCGCCTGCTTCGGTGCACATGCCGAGCGCCTCAAGGATATCGCCAGCATTTCTGGCGTGCGGACCAACCAGTTGATCGGCTATGGCCTAGTGGTCGGCCTCAACGGCACGGGTGACCAGACCACCCAGACGCCGTTTACCCTGCAGACCTTCAACAACATGCTGGCGCAGTTCGGCATCAAGGTGCCTAGCAGCACTGGCACCGTACAGTTGAAGAACGTTGCTGCGGTGTCGATCCATGCCGATCTGCCGGCGTTCGCCAAACCGGGTCAGGTCATTGACATCACGGTGTCGTCGATCGGTAACTCCAAGAGTTTGCGCGGCGGCAGTCTGTTGATGACTCCACTCAAGGGTATCGATGGCAACGTTTACGCCATCGCCCAGGGTAACCTGGTGGTCGGCGGCTTCGATGCCGAAGGCAAGGATGGCTCGCGAATTACCGTCAACGTGCCGTCGGCCGGCCGTATTCCCGGTGGCGCCACTGTCGAGCGGGCGGTGCCGAGCGGGTTCAACCAGGGTAATAGCCTTACCCTCAACCTCAATCGTCCCGACTTCACCACCGCCAAGCGCATCGTCGACAAGGTCAACGACATGCTCGGCCCTGGCGTCGCCCAGGCTGTGGATGGTGGCTCGGTACGGGTCACCGCGCCGATGGATCCGAGCCAGCGCGTGGACTACCTGTCAATCCTCGAGAACCTGGAGATCGACCCAGGCCAGGCCGTGGCCAAGGTCATCATCAATTCGCGTACCGGCACCATCGTCATCGGCCAGAACGTCAAGGTATCGCCAGCTGCGGTGACCCACGGCAGTCTCACCGTGACCATCACCGAAGACCCGATCGTCAGTCAGCCGGGGCCATTCTCCAATGGCGAGACCGCCGTGGTGCCGCGCTCTCGGGTCAACGCTCAGCAGGAAGCCAAGCCGATGTTCAAGTTCGGTCCGGGTACCACGCTGGATGAGATCGTCCGCGCGGTGAACCAGGTGGGCGCGGCGCCGAGCGACCTGATGGCGATTCTCGAAGCGCTCAAGCAGGCCGGTGCGCTGCAAGCCGACCTGATCGTGATCTGAGGTCGGCTGAGATGAAAACCGTCGACACCGGCGCCTACACCGACCTCAATCGCCTCAATGCGATGAAGGTCGGTGACAAGGACAGCGAGGCGAACCTGCGCAAGGTCGCCCAGGAATTCGAGTCGTTGTTCGTCAGCGAGATGCTCAAGTCCATGCGTGCGGCCAACAATGTGCTGGCCAAGGACAACCCGCTCAACACCGAGACGACCAAGCAGTACCAGGAAATGTACGACCAGCAACTGGCGGTCAGCCTGTCCCGCGAGGGTGGGGGTATTGGCCTACAGGGCGTGCTGATGCGCCAGTTGTCCAAGGCGGCCTCGACCCAGCGCCCTGGCGGCAACCCGTTCAACCGAGAAGCCGGTACCAGCGGTGCCTTGGGGGCCATACACAACGCGGCGGCAGACGGGCAGGTGGCCGGCTCCGCGCACAATGACGTCGCGGCGCTCAATCAGCGCCGTTTGTCTCTGCCGAGCAAGCTGGCCGACCGCATGCTTGCGGGTATTGTGCCCGGTGCTGGCACCGCCGCACCCGCCAACACCCTGCGCCGTGGCGCTGGCAGCACCGCCACAGCGGTGGGCGCGGCAGGCGAATACGGCGACTGGACCCAGTCGCCTGCCTTCGCCGGGCTGTTGGCCGGCGGCCAGCGCAGCGTGGTTCAGGTGCCGTTGGCGCCGGGCAAGAGCGCGTTCACCAGTGCCGACGAGTTCGTCGCCACTATGCTGCCGATGGCCCAGGAAGCGGCCCAGCGTATTGGTGTGGAGCCGAAGATGCTGGTGGCCCAGGCTGCACTGGAAACCGGCTGGGGGCGGTCGATCCTGCGCCAGAGCGATGGCAGCAGCAGCTACAACCTGTTCAACATCAAGGCCACCGGCAGCTGGAAGGGCGAGCAGGCGAAGGCGCTCACCAGCGAGTTCCGTGACGGCCAGATGGTCAAGGAGTCGGCGGCGTTCCGTGCGTATGGCTCGTACTCCGAGAGTTTCCATGATCTTGCCAACCTGCTGTTGAACAACGATCGCTATCAAGAAGTGGTCAAGTCGGCCGATAACCCAGAACAGTTTGCCACCGAGTTGCAGAAGGCCGGTTACGCCACTGACCCGAACTATGCCCGGAAGATCTCGGCAATCGCCCGGCAGCTCGACAAGTACCAGACCTACGCAGCCAACGGCACACAAACGACTCTATAAGGCTTGAAGCATGTCGAATCTGATCTCTATTGGGCTTTCCGGGCTGTCGGCGAGCCAAAGTGCCCTGACGACCACGAGTAACAACATCACCAACGTTGCGACGTCGGGCTACTCGCGCCAGCAGACGGTGAATTCGGCCGGGGCCTTGCAGAGTATTGGAGGGGCAGGTTACGTCGGCAGTGGCACGACCCTATCGGAAGTGCGGCGCATCTACAGCGCCTACCTGCAGAGCCAGGTCAACGCCAGTACCTCGCTGAGTTCGGAAGCCAGTACCTACTCCACGCAGATCTCGTCACTGGACTCGTTGCTGTCGGACAGCACCACCGGGATCACCAGCGTACTGTCGTCTTTCTTCAGTGCCTTGCAAACGGCGTCGTCCACACCCAGCGATACGGCGGCTCGCCAGCTGCTGTTGACTTCTGCGCAAACCCTGAGCAATCGCTTCAACTCGATTGCCTCGCAGCTGAATCAGCAGAACACCAGCATCAATTCCCAGCTCAGCACGCTGACCGGCCAGGTCAACTCCATCACCTCTTCGATCGCCACGCTGAACCAGCAGATCGTCGCGCTCTCGGCCAACGGCACCGAGCCGACCAGCCTGCTGGATGCCCGCGACGAGGCATTGCGCCAGCTCAACGAGTTAGTGGGTGTGACCGTACAGGAGCGCGATGGCAACTACGACGTCTACTTGGGTACAGGCCAGGCGTTGGTCACCGGCACCACCGCCAACAAACTGACTGCGCAGGCGAGCAGCACGGACCCTTCGCAGTACAGCCTGGTCATCAACTACCAGAACTTCAGCACCGACGTGACCTCGGTCGCCACCGGCGGCGAGATCGGCGGCCTGCTGCGTTACCGCAACGATGTGCTCAACCCGGCCTTGAACGAGCTGGGGCGCATGGCCATCGTGGTCAGCGACACCATCAACAGCCAGCTGGGCCAGGGCCTGGACCTCAACGGCGATTTCGGTTCGATGCTGTTCTCCAGCATCAACAGCGCCTCCGCCATCAGCCAGCGCAGCCTGGCTTCGGCCAGCAATAGCGCAGGCTCCGGCAACCTCGATGTCACCATCACCGACTCCAGCGCACTGACCGCGTACAACTACGAAGTCAAGTTCACCAGCGACAAGGACTACACGGTGGTGCGCTCGGACGGCACCAGCATGGGTTCCTACAGCCTGGATGACGATCCTGCGCCAGAGATCGATGGTTTCACCCTGGCGCTCAACGGTGGTGCCCTTTCCGCTGGCGACAGTTTCCAGGTCATTCCTACCCGTACCGGTGCGACCAATATCAGCACCGTGATGACCGACTACAACAAGTTGGCCTTCGCCAGCGCGCTGACTGGCGTGGCCGGTTCGAGCAACAGTGGCACCGGCACCTTCAGCCTGCCGACGCTGACCACCGACTTGGACATCTACGGCGGCACCGAACTCGCGCAGATGCAAAGCGGCATCGAGAATGCCAGCCCGGTCAAGCTGGTGTTCGACGCCGCAAGCTCGGGTACCCAGGGTTACACGGTCTACAACGCCCAGGGCGTGAGCATCGGTACCGGCACCATCGTGCCGAACCAGGACAACACGCTGAGCATCACCGTGCCGATGCTCGATGACAACGGCAATGCCATGACCGATGCCGATGGCAATGCCATGACTTACACCTTCGAGATGACGGTGAGCGGCTCGCCAGCGGCCAGCGACAGCTACAGTGTTTCTTTCAACACGGATGGCACCACCGACAACCGCAACGCGCAGAGCCTGCTGGAGTTGCAGACTGCAAATACCGTGGGCGTCAGTGGCAGCAACGTCGGTATGAGCATCACCAGCGCCTATGCGACGCTGGTCGAGGGCGTGGGCGCGTTGGCAAGCCAGGCGTCGATCGATGCCACCGCTACCGCCGCGGTGCTGACCTCAGCGACCGACAGCCGCGACTCGGTGTCGGGGGTGAACCTGGATGAAGAAGCCGCTGGTCTGGTCAAGTTCCAGCAGTACTACACCGCCTCCTCGCAGATCATCAAGACTGCGCAGGAAATCTTTCAAACACTGATCAGCAGTCTGTAAGGGAGGCGATCATGCGCATTTCCACCAACCAGTACTTCGCCAATAGCATGACCAGCTATTCGAAGTCGTTCGCTTCGGTCACCAAGACCCAGGAGCAGATCTCGTCGGGTAGCCGCATCCAGACCGCGGCGGATGATCCGGTCGGCGCTGCCAAGTTGCTCAAGTTGCAGCAGCAGAGTGCCTTGCTCGATCAGTACAACAGCAATATCACCACGGCGACCAACGCGTTGAATAACGAGGAGTCGATTCTCAGCAGTATCACCGACTCCCTGCAGCGTGCGCGGGAGCTGACGTTGCGCGCGGGCAGTGGTGGCCTTTCGGACGAGGATCGCGCATCGATCGCCAGTGAACTCGGCCAGATCGAAGAAACCGTGTTCAGCCTGCTCAACAGTAAAGACTCCAACGGCAACTATATCTTCGCGGGCTCCAAGAGTACGACTCAGCCATACGTGCGTAACGCCGACGGTACGTATACCTACCAAGGCGACCAGACCCAGCTGAGTCTGCAGGTGTCCGATACCCTGAGTATCGCGACCAACGACACTGGCTACACTCTTTTCGAGCAAGCCACCAATGTCTCGCGTACCCAGACCACGCAGGTCTCGCCGACGACCGATGACGGTATCCTGACCCTGACCGCTGGCACTCTGACTTCTTCGCGTAGCTACAACAGCACTTACACCGCAGGGGAGCCATACACCGTCACGTTCACCAGTAGCACTGAGTTCACCGTGACCGATGCCTTGGGTAACGACGTAACGTCGGAAACCAGCACTGGCGGGCTGATTGATCCGGATGACGAGGCGGGTACCAACTTCACCTTCCGCGGTGTCGAATACGCCGTCAACGTGACGCTGGATGAAGACCAGGCGGCCGACGCCGACACCTTGGTAAGCCAATACAGCTTCACGCTGTCCAGTACCCCGGACACCATTACTACCAACCGTCTGCCTAGCAATACGTCGACGTCTCAGATCACCGGTGGCACCATCACCGACAACGCGGCGTATGCGGCAGGCTTCCCCGAAGGCGGGGCGGTGATCAAGTTCACCAGCGCGACCGACTACGAGGTGTATGCGTCCCCGCTCACCGATTCGAGCAAGGCCATTGGCACAGGTACGGTGAGCGGCTCGACGATTACCGTGGCGGGTGTCACGCTGGATATTTCGGGCACTCCGGCAACGGGCGACAAGTTCACTGTCTCGGCTGACTCCCACGAGACGCAGAATGTTCTCAACACGATCAATACGCTTAAGAACGCGCTGAATCAGTCCACGTCCGAAAGTGGCGTGTCGCTGGCGATCACTAATGCGGTGGCCTCTGCGATCGGCAACCTCGATTCGGCCAGCGCCCAGATCGACATCGTGCGGGGCTCGATCGGCGCCCGCGGCAACGCCTTGGACATTCAGTCGACCGAAAACTCCAGCCTGGGCCTGGTCAATGCGTCGACCCAATCGTCCATCGCAGACACCGACATGGCCGCAGCCAGCGTGCAGCTCACCCTGCAGCAAACCATGCTGCAAGCCGCGCAGCTGGCCTTCTCGCGCATCTCGCAGCTAAGCCTGTTCGACAAGATCTGACCTTTCAAGCCGAAACGAGCCGCTAACTTTTTGATTAAAAAGAGGCGCTCGTTTTGGCTTTTTTGTATCTTGATGTTCTGATGTGACGTCCCATACCGGTTGTGACCTATGGGTCAAAACGCGCATCTTCACTGTATTGTGTAAACGGGCTCATACAGCCAGGTGTTTCGGGGATATCCGCCCACCCTGCGCGGTCCGGCCCGCCGCCCAGGCACCTCTCCGTCATGGTGAGGGGTGATCTTTAGCTATTCAGTATTGGGAAGCCAGAATGATTGGCATTAAAAGCATCGCGAGCTACGTGCCCTCCGCCGGCCTCGACAACTACGCGCAAGGCGCCAAATTCGGCAAGGATGAGACCTTCATCCTCGGCAAGATCGGCTCGACCTTCCTGCCGCGTAAGGATGACGAACAGGAAACCTCCGACCTATGCGTCGAAGCGGTCAACAAACTGTTCGCCAATCATCCCGAATTGGATCCAGCGTCCATCGACGCCTTGATCGTCGTGACCCAGAACGGCGACGAAGAAGGCTTGCCGCACACCTCGGCGATTGTTCAGAGCAAGCTCGGCCTGCCGACCCATATCGCGGCCTTCGACATCTCCCTGGGCTGCTCCGGCTACGTCTACGGCATCTATGCGATGAAGGGCTTCATGGAAGCGGCGGGGCTGAAGAACGGCCTGCTGATCACCGCTGACCCGTACTCGAAGATCGTCGACCCCGAAGACCGCAACACCACCATGCTGTTCGGCGACGCCGCCACAGTTACGTGGATGGGCGAGGATCCGACCTGGGTGCTAGGCAAATCCAAGTTCGGCACCGACGGCACCGGCGCACCGCATCTCAAGGTCAGCGACGGCACCTTCTTCATGAATGGTCGTCAGGTGTTCAACTTCGCCTTGGTCAAAGTTCCGGCGCACCTGCATGAGTTGTTGGCGGACTCCAATCTGGAATCCACGGATATTGATGCATATTGCATTCACCAGGGCAGTGCGGCGATTGTCGATGCCGTGGCGCGGCGGTTCGAGGAGGGGCAGCCGGAGAAGTTCGTGAAGGATATGGTCGAGACCGGGAATACCGTGTCGTCCAGTATTCCGTTGCTGCTTGAGAAGCGCATGTTCGACTCGAGCTGGAAGCGGGTGGCGATCAGTGGGTTTGGTGTCGGCTTGTCGTGGGGTTCGGCGCTTATCGAGCGGGCTTGAATTGATTCAAGTCATGTGCTGATGGTTTGGACCTGAGGTTCTCTCAAGAAAAAGGCCGTGATCTAGGATCACGGCCTTTTTGCATCTCAGCCTTTCTTGAAGTGGAGCAGAGTGATTCGGCTGTCGAGCTGTTCTCCTGCGCCCAAGGCTGCCTTGTGTGGCAGCTTGTGGTAGTTCTGTAGACGATAGCCACGGCGGGACAACTGACAGATGTACCATTCGGCATCGCGGTAGCGATGGTTGAGCTTGAAGGCGTGATCCCAGCGGGCGTCCATAAGGTCGAAAAGGATAATTTCCTGAGTCGATTTTGCCAGTCCGTCCAGGATATTCGACAGCAAACCGTCGGTGATCTGGCCGAGCACTTCGCCCAACAAGGCGATGCTGCCGGCGAAGCGTCGACCGAAGTCCTGCGTCCCATTGGGTAGGGCTTGAGCGGAACCCTTTGCCAAGTCTAGTGCGACAAGGTGGTCGCCGGAGATCAGGAGTTCCAGTGTCCGGCGGCGTTCGAGATACGTGTTGAGGAACTCACCAATCGACCAACCGCATGGTGCTTGGTGAGGAGCGAGTCCGACTTTGGGCTTCCATTCCCGAGTGGCACTCACGCCTTGTTCGTAAAACCCATCCCTAGGGGTGTGCGGCATCAGCAAGTAGTTCGAGGCGTGAACCAACTCAAATGCTCGATGAACCCGATACTGATGCTTGGTGATCCAGGCTAGGAATTGGCCTTTGTTATCGTTCGCCACCTCTACCAGCAGGACAGGTCGGTTGCGTTTGATAAGTTCGGTTGCGCCTCGCAGGACATCTAGTTCCATGCCCTCTACATCTATCTTTAGCAAGTCGACTACTGCCTCGGGGTAGCGATTATCTAGTGTATCGATCTCGAGATGGCCGTTACTGTCAGGCGTCAGGCTAGTGGCCTCTAAGTTGCTGGGGTCTAGTCGGTCGAAGCGTGCTCGACCTGGTTGAGCGCCTATGCCGACGCGTTCAATGCTGTAACGGTCAGTCGGAATTTCGTTAAGGTTGAAATTGGTTTCAAGCAAATCGGCTGTGATTTGCGCAGGTTCGAAGCAGCGCACATGGGCTGCCTCGCCAATCATGCTGAAAAAGAGAGCGTGGTTGCCAATATTGCTTCCGACGTCAAAAACTCTCGCCTGCTTCGGCAGGACCAACAAGGTTTCCGTCATCTCTTTGACCTCAAAGAAGTGCTCCCGAGCCAAAAAGTTTTGTAAGCTATCCAGCGTATTACTCAGGCGAAACCTTACTGTCTTACCGGCGAATGGAACGGCGGCCACGACTTCATTTGCGGCGCAGAATGCGTTAAACACCTGTGGAATTGCGTTGTTCCATTGTTGGCCTGTAGCCGAGCGTGGTCCAGTGGAGTGCTGGCCGCGAACATTGTAAAACAGCGGCTCGGTGAGCTTGATGCAGCGGTAGCGACTCCATACCCTTAGGTAGTAGTCGACGTCTTCGCCGCAGTCCATATCGGTATCGAACGGTTCGTTAGCGGCAACCGCAGTGCGCACGAAATGGCCAAATTGCAGAGTATTGTAAGGGTGATTCAGCAGGATCTGATCAAAGCTGGTGATCGGGCTGATCTCGCTTTCGCGACGAGTCGTTTCGCCGCTGATCGGTTCGGCAACGGTAATCGACCCCCAAATTCCGTCGTGGTCATCGATAACGCCTTCGACTTGTAAGAAAGCATCTGGGGCCATCAAGTCATCGGCGTCCAAGAAGAAAATCCATTCTGCATCACTGTTAGCCACGCTCTGGACGGCGAGATTGCGTGCTCTGGAGCGGCCTTGGCCGAGGGTGTCATCCTGGATGTGCATGACCACTTCTTGGAATGGACCAATGCCTTTGGCAATGGCCTGCTCGACAGAATAGATGGCACGCTTGCAGATTTCTTGATGTCCCGGTCCAACCGGAATGACAACGCAGCACTTCATGCGAGACCTCCTTGCGAATGTGCCTGATTGGGGATAAGGCCATCGGATTCGAGAGCAGTTATGACTCGCGCCACTGGCTCTCGCCAATCACCAAGTGCGCGGTTACGGAAGACCTGCACGCTCGGGTACCAATGGCTTTGTCCTTCCTCTAACCCCCAGCGCCAGTTCGGATTCAACGGCACCAGAACATAGGTGGGTACGCCCAGGGCGCCTGCGAGGTGGATCGTGGTATTGTCGATGCTGATCACGGCGTCGAGTGCGCTGATCTGCGAGGCTTGTGGGTCCATGTCTAAACGAGCGTCCACGTTGTCATCATGGAACATTGGAACCCCCAGTTCGGCAGCTCGAGCCAATTCCTCCGGGGTACTGTCATATTGCAGATCGATAAGTTGCACCCCGGTGCAGGCGGCAAGCTGTTGCAAGGCTTCGAATCCCACCAGGCGGGTTTGCATTTCGGTATTGACCGTTCGACCGCCACGCCAAGAAACGCCGATTAGTCGTTTGCCTGGGAAAAGCGATTGGTATTGGCTGCGTACTGCCTGGGTTTGCTCGGGGTCGGCCTTCAAGAAGCTCGCCTGTTTTGGGAAGCTCTCCAGGCTTGGGCGGAAAATGCCCATCAAACTACCCGCTGGAATCTGGAGATCGCTGCGCGGCCAGCTCTGTTTGAATAATTTCTTGCCGCCGATTTCCAGTTCCCCGTGCTCTTCGCTTCGGATGAAGTTTACGTTCGGGAAACTTCTTTGGAAGAGTGTATCTAGGCGCGCGTAGATTTCATAATGAAGCTGCTCGGGATTGCCAACTCTATGCTGTAGTTCGTTAAGAGTGCTAGCGAACATGATGTGGTCACCGATCCCTTGCTCTCCCCATACGAGCAGCGTTTTGCCCTGCAGTGGCTCTCCTGCCCAGCGTGGGATATTGAACTGATGATACAGATCGGCTCGTGCAGCTTTCCAGCGCCACTCATAGTGTTCCCAACCAGCTTCGAATTGACCCAGCTTCAGCAGGGTAATCGCGATGTTGTTATGTACGCCCGCATGATCAGGCTCCATCGCCAACAGTTGCTTATAGTATTCCAGGGATTCGCTGTAGCGACCGACCTGCTCTAGAGCGACAGCCATGTTCAGCAGTTGACTGCGATGCTTCGGCGTCATTTGCAGCCCGAGTTGATAGCAGGCGATGGTGTCGTGGAAGCGGCCTTGGGCATAGTAGGCCTGACCCAGCAGAGAAAGTACTTGGGACTGCTCATCGGCCTGGGTAAATCGCTCGAGCGCGCCGTGAAGCATCGCCTCCATATCGGCGTGCGAACTGCCTGCGTAAGTGAGGGCCTGGTGGTAAAGCTTGAATCTCAGGAGGTTTGGCTCTTTAAGGTACCACTCTTTGGCTTGGGTCAGGTTGGTTTTATACCGCTCACGCACATAAAAGTGAGGAAACAGCATGCTGTCGACCTTAACCTGCGGAGCTTGCGCAAGCGCGTCAATCGCGTGCTGATGTGCCTCATCATCCACCCCTTGCTGGAAAAGCAAGTGAGCGAGCTGGGCTGCGACTAGGGGTACATTCGGCGTGATCCGCCGCAGCTTTCTGTACAGCCGGATCTGTGCATCGACATTCCGGTTTTTTTCGGCTTGCTGCAGGGCTTGGCCGATTCGCTGGATCTCGGCTTGATCGGAGTGGCTGTGCATGGAGGACCTTAGTACCTTGCAAATGGGTGGCATTGTTTTGACTGCGCAGAGGTGTCAAAGCAAGAAAGGGGCCACGCAGGCGGTTGGTTAACCTGTGGATGAGGTTGGGTTTTTCTAAAAAGGCAAAAAAAAACTAAAGCCATTGGCCATGACGACGATAACCATTACGAAGGTTCTGTGTGGCAACCCGCTGCGGTGAGCAGCCATCCCGCCGGAGAACCCTTAACATCCATTCGGCCTACTGCAAGGAAATTGTCATGGCTCTTACCGTCAACACCAACATTGCCTCCCTGTCGGTTCAAAAGAACCTGACCAAAGCGTCCGACTCGCTGACCACCTCGATGACTCGTCTGTCTACCGGTCTGCGGATCAATAGTGCCAAGGACGACGCAGCGGGTTCGCAGATTTCCAACCGTCTGACCAGTCAGACCAACGGCTTGAACGTTGCAATCAAGAACGCGCAGGACGCTAACTCCATCGCTACCGCTGCTGAAGGCGCGCTGCAGGAGTCAACCTCGATTCTGCAGCGTATGCGTGAACTGTCCCTGCAGTCGGCCAACGGCTCGAACAGCTCCGAAGACCAGACCGCGCTGAACCAAGAGTTCAAATCCCTGACCGCAGAGCTGACCCGCATCTCCAAGACCACTACCTTCGGTGGCGGTAACTCCGGTATCAACCTGCTGGATGGCACTGCCGGTAACTCTGGTACTTTGACCTTCCAAGTAGGCGCCAACGCCAACGAAACCGTTTCGTTCACCCTGAGCGACATGGGCGCCAAAGCGCTCAAGGGCAATGCTTCGTTGGCAACGCTGTCGATGTCTGGTGTTATCG
>JADHEF010001263.1_pt1 | contig 16746 bp, 17 predicted proteins | sample 8952391 | NCBI WGS metagenome assembly JADHEF01 (sample SAMN16124439, study PRJNA663245) | bioreactor sludge metagenome | isolation source: sludge (nitrite) | place: India:Bengaluru | collected 2019-02-28
GGCAAACACCTGTCAGCCCTGATGCGATCCCCGTGGGAGCTGGCTTGCCAGCGATGAGCACAACACAAGCACTGAAGGTTCAGCCCCCAAAAACCGACAGGTTCAACGGCCTCACTGCCCCCATCCAGATCGCATGGTCCCGATGGTCTGCCAGTTCATCACCGGTCAGCGGGTGCATGAACACCACCAAACCCTGGCGATGCAGTGCCAACCAAGGCAATACCACCCCCACCACTTCCGGACCGAAAGCCAGCTGGCAGCTCCAGTCCGGGTGCGGGCCCACCGGTTTCTGGTGCATGCGCCCCATGCTCACGGGAAACAGCCGCGCCGCTTCCTCACACAGCGCCCGAGCCTGCTCCAGGGTCGCTGCATCATAGTAAATGTGGGCGTGGTAACCCTTGATCCTCTGCACGATACCTCCTGGGCCCAAAACCCGCGTGACTCTGCGCCGAACTCACCCTTACCGGCTTCGCTCGTGCTCCAACCAACCTACGAACCGTTCGATCAAAGCGCCCCGGCGTTTGCGCGGCGGCAACACCGCATAATAACCGCGTTCCGAGCGCAGGCTGCCCTCCAGTGGCCGGCAGAGCAAACCCTGCTCGACCAGCCCATCCACCAGGTGCCCCCAGCCAATCGCCACCCCTTGCCCGGCAATCGCCGCCTGTATCAGCAGCGTGTAGTTATCGAATCGCAGTTGCCCGGCTGGCGGTGGGCTGGCCACGCCAAACCCGCGAAACACACCCGCCCAGTCAAACCAGCGGCTGGCCTGCTCACCTTTGAGGTGCAACAACGGCAAGCGCTGCAAAGCCACGGCTGACATGGGTTTGCCATGAATCAGGCGGGGGCTGCACACTGGGAAAACCTCCTCATCGAACAACCAGCGGCTTTCGCCCTGATGAAAGCGCCCATCACCAAACAGTACGGCCACATCGATGTCCGGGCGCAACATGCCCTGGCTGCGCTCACCGGTCACCAGGCTGACATCCACGTGTGGATAAGCCTCGTGAAAGCGCTGCAGGCGCGGCATCAGCCAGAACGCCGCGAACGCGAAGTCGGTGGCCACCTGCAGCACTTCACGCTGGCCGCGCCCACTGACCTGGGCAATACCTTCGTCCATGGCCTGCAACCCTTGGTGCACATGCTCGAACAACAGCTGGCCGGCCTCGGTGAGTTCGATCCCGCGGTACACCCGATCGAACAGGCGTGTGCCCAACTGCGCCTCCAGCCGTTTTACCTGCTGGCTTACCGCAGGCTGGGTGGTGCCCAGCGCCAGGGCCGCCGCAGTGAAGCCACGCAAACGGGCCGCGGCCTCGAACACCCGCAACGTATCCAGCGACAGTTCGGCAAAGCGCTCAAACATAAGCTTGGCTAATCCCAGTCATTGCCCGCCATGGGCTTTACCCATGTTATCCACAGTCGCATCTTGATAGGCAAGCGGTTCGCATAACCTTCAACGATGGAAGCCAGCATGACACGCCCGAATATCCTGTTCATCATGGCCGACCAAATGGCCGCACCCCTGCTGCCCATTTATGGGCCTTCACCCATTCAGATGCCGCACCTCAGCCGCCTGGCCGAGCAGGCCGTGGTGTTCGATTCAGCCTACTGCAACAGCCCGCTATGCGCGCCGTCGCGCTTCACCCTGGTCAGCGGCCAGCTCCCAAGCCGCATCGGTGCCTACGACAATGCTGCCGATTTCCCCGCCGACGTGCCGACCTACGCCCACTACCTGCGCCGCCTGGGCTACCGCACGGCGCTGTCGGGCAAGATGCATTTCTGCGGCCCGGACCAGCTGCATGGTTACGAGGAACGCCTGACCAGCGACATCTACCCGGCCGATTATGGCTGGGCAGTGAACTGGGATGAGCCGGATGTGCGTCCAAGCTGGTACCACAACATGTCCTCGGTACTGCAGGCAGGCCCCTGCGTGCGTACCAACCAGCTGGATTTCGACGAGGAGGTGGTGTTCAAGGCGCGCCAGTACCTCTACGACCACGTGCGCGAGAATGACGGCCGGCCGTTTTGCCTGACCGTGTCGATGACCCACCCCCACGATCCGTACACCATTCCCAAGCACTACTGGGATCGCTACGAGGGTGTGGATATCCCCATGCCCGGCACCGAATTCAGCCAGGCAGAACTGGACCCGCATTCGCAGCGCCTGCTCAAGGTCTATGACCTGTGGAACAAACCCCTACCGGTGGACAAGATCCGCGATGCACGCCGGGCCTATTTCGGCGCCTGCAGCTACATCGACGACAACATCGGCAAGCTGTTGCAGACCTTGCAAGAGTGCGACCTGGCCGACGACACCCTGATCGTGTTCTCCGGCGACCACGGCGACATGCTCGGCGAGCGTGGCCTTTGGTACAAGATGCACTGGTTCGAAATGTCGGCGCGGGTGCCACTGTTGGTTCATGCACCGCAGCGCTTTGCCGCCAGCCGTGTCAGCGCCTCGGTATCGACCTGTGACCTGTTACCGACCCTGGTCGAATTGGCGGGCGGAGCTGTGGATAACACCCTGCATCTGGATGGCCGCTCACTGCTTGGCCACCTGCAAGGGCAGGGCGGCCACGACGAAGTGATCGGCGAATACATGGCCGAAGGCACTGTCGGGCCGCTGATGATGATCCGCCGCGGGCCTTACAAATTCGTGTACGGCGAAGACGACCCTTGCCTACTCTATGATCTTGACCGCGACCCGCACGAGCGGGAGAACCTCGCCAGCAGCCCGGACCACCAGGCGCTGCTGCAGGCGTTCGTCGAGGAAGCCCGACAGCGTTGGGACATGCCCAGCTTGCGCCAGCAGGTACTGGCCAGCCAGCGCCGTCGCCGCCTGGTGGCCGAAGCGCTGGCTACCGGCAAGCTGCACAGCTGGGACCATCAACCATGGGTAGATGCCAGCCAACAGTACATGCGTAACCACATTGATCTCGACGACCTCGAGCGCAAGGCACGTTACCCACAGCCCGCCCCCCTGGATTGAGAAGAGGCCGCCATGCACACGTTTTCCGCCGCCGTACTCACCCTGGCCTTGGGCCTGGGTATCACCCCGGCCCACGCCGCCGACGACGATGCACAATGCAGCACGGTAAAAATGGCCGACCCTGGCTGGAGCGACATAGCCACGACCAACGCCGTGGCCCGGCTGCTACTGGAAAGTCTGGGCTACCAGGTGAAGATCGACAGCCTGGCGGTGCCGATCATCTACGGCGGCCTGAAGGACGGCCGTGTGGATGCCTTCCTTGGCAACTGGATGCCGGCGCAACAGGGCTTTCATGACAAGTTCGTCGCCAATGGGGATGTGCAGCAGTTGTCGCGCAACCTGGAAGGCACCGAGTTCACCTTGGCCGTGCCGGACTACGTCTGGAATGCCGGGGTCAAGGATTTCGCCGACCTGCACAAGCACGCCGACCAGTTCGACAAGAAGCTGTACGGCATCGGTTCCGGCGCACCGGCCAACCTGTTGCTCAAACAAATCATCGACAACAATGAGTTCGACCTTGGCCAGTGGAAACTGGTCGAATCCAGCGAGCAGGCGATGTTGACGCAGGTCGACCGCGCCGTGAAGAAGCAGCAATTCATCACTTTCCTAGGCTGGACGCCACATCCGATGAATGTGAAGCTGAAGATGCACTACCTCACGGGCGGGGAAAAATGGTTCGGTAGCAAAGGCCAGGTGTACACCCTGACGCGCAAGGGTTATCCACAAGCCTGCCCGAATGCGGCGAAGCTGCTAGGCAACCTGAAGTTCACACTGGACATGGAAAACAGCATCATGGCTCAGGTTGTGGACAAGAAGATCAGCTTCGACGACGCGGCCAGGGCCTGGGTCAAGACGCACCCCGAGTTACTGGAAGGGTGGTTGGCCGGGGTCACCACCAAAGCCGATGGCGATGCCTTGGAGGCCGTCAAAGCCAAACTATGAACTCACCAGCAATGCACCTGACCTGTGGGAGCGGGCATGCCCGCTCCCACAGGTCAGGTGCATTTAATCAAGGATTGTGGATAACCCATGCATCGTATCATCCACCTGCTGCCATTCCTCGCCTGGCTCCCGCGCCAATCGGTCCGCAGCCTGCGCCAGGACCTGCTGGTGGGCCTGGGCGGTGCCATCCTCGCGCTGCCGCAGTCCATCGCCTATGCCCTGATCGCCGGCCTGCCTGCCGAATACGGCCTGTACGCCGCCATCGTGCCGGTATTGATCGCCTGCCTGTGGGGTTCGTCCTGGCACCTGATCTGCGGCCCGACCGCGGCCATCTCCATCGTGCTCTACGCCAGCATCAGCCCATTGGCCGTGGCTGGGAGTTCGGACTACATCACGCTGGTGCTGCTGCTCACCTTCCTCGGCGGGGTCTTTCAACTGCTGCTGGGGCTGCTGCGCTTCGGTGCGCTGGTCAATTTCGTCTCGCATTCCGTAGTGCTCGGCTTCACCCTTGGCGCCGCGGTCGTCATTGCCCTGGGGCAATTGCCCAACCTGCTGGGCATGGACCTGCCCAGCCAGGCCACGGCGCTGAAAACCGTACAGGACCTGGCCAGCCATGCCGGCGAAATCAATGTGCCATCCTTGCTGTTGGGCCTGGCCACCGTGGTTATCGGTGTGGCGCTCAAACTCTGGCGCCCGCGCTGGCCCAGCCTGTTGATAAGCCTGATCGCGGTGAGCCTGGTGGCCTGGCTGCTGCCGGGCTGGTTTGGCCATGTGCCGAGGGTCGCGGCATTCACCGGCCAGCTTCCACCCTTGAGCCCGCTGCCCTTGCTGGACGTGGAGCTGATTCTGCGCCTGCTGCCCAGTGCCGTGGCGGTAGGTATGCTGGGGTTGGTCACCAGCCTGTCGATTGCCCGGTCGTTGTCGGCACGCTCGGAACAGCTGATCGACCCTGATCAGGAAATTCGCGCCCAGGGCGTGTCGAACATCGTTGGCGCGTTCTTCTCGGGTTACCTGTCTGCTGGCTCCTTCACCCGTTCGGGCCTGAGCTACGAAGCAGGTGCCCGCTCCCCCATGGCCGGGGTGTTTTCGGCGCTATGGGTGGCGCTGTTCGCCATCACCGGTGCTGGCTTGATCGCACAGTTGCCGATCCCCGCCATGGCCGGCAGCATTCTGTTGATCTGCTGGGGGCTGGTGGACCGCCAAGCCATCCGCGCGCTGTTCCGGGTCAGCCGTTCGGAGTTCCTGGTAATGGCGCTGACGGCGGCGGCAACCTTGCTGCTGGAGTTGCAGACGGCGATCTATGCCGGGGTGTTGGCGTCGCTGTTCTTCTACCTCAAACGCACATCACGGCCACGGGTGCAGCAAAGCCGCGAAGGTGAAGCGGATGTGCTGCGGGTAGGTGGCTCGATCTTCTTTGGCGCGGCGCACTACCTGCAAGTACATTTGCAGCTGTGCCAAGGCCCGCATGTGGTGATCGATGCGCGGCAGGTGAATTTCATCGACTACTCGGGTGTAGACATGTTGCACCGCGAGGCACGGCGCTTGCGGCGCCTGGGCGGGAGCCTGACCTTGCACCGGGCCAGGCCGCAGGTGATCGAGGAATTGCAGAAGCTGGAAGGGGCGCAGTTGTGCCCGATCCGGTTTGAGGAATGAGGTTGAGTTGAGATTTGGGGCTGCTTTGCAGCCCATCGCGACGCAAGGCCGCTCCCACAAGGGATGGGTGTACGCCGACCCAACGCGGCCCCGGCAATTTCAGCCCCGAGCCAATTGCCGGCGCAACTCAGCCAACACCGGAGCGGTATCCGGCCGTACCCCACGCCAGATAAAGAACGCCTCAGCGGCCTGCTCAGCCAGCATCCCCAACCCATCCAGCACTTTGGCCGCGCCCAGCTTCTGCGCCCACTGGCAAAACGGCGTAGGTTCCTTGCCATACATCATGTCGTAGCAAACCGTGCGCCCTGCCTCGACCAAACTGTCGGCAATCGGCGGCAACTCCCCGGCCAAACTGGCTGAAGTGGCGTTGATGATCACATCCACCGGCTCCTGCAACCAGGCAAACCCACTCGCCACCACCGGCCCCAGTTCATCGAACTCCCGCGCCAGCTGCTCGGCCTTTTCCACGGTACGGTTGGCGATCACCAGCGATTGCGGCCTGTGCGCCAGGATCGGCTCCAGCACGCCACGCACTGCACCACCGGCACCGAGAATCAAAATGCGCTTGCCCGTCAGTTCGACCCCGGCATTCACCGTCAGGTCACGCACCAGGCCGGCGCCATCGGTGTTGTCACCTTGCAAAGTGCCGTCAGCCAGCTTGCTCAGTGTGTTCACCGCGCCAGCGCGCTGGGCACGCGGGGTCAGGCTGTCGCACAGGCGGTAGGCCTCTTCCTTGAACGGCACGGTGACATTGCCGCCGCTGCCTTGCTTGAAGAAGCCGCGTGCGCAGTCGCTGAACTCATCCAGCGGCGCCAGCAGGGTGGCGTATTCCAGGTCCTGGCCGGTCTGCTCGGCAAACAGGCGGTGAATCAGCGGCGACTTGCTGTGGCCGATGGGGTTACCAAAAACGACGTACTGGTCCATGGCGGCTCCTTGGTTATCCACAGGCTTACTGGCCAAGCCAGTCGCGGTCTTGCAGGAAGTAGTCGGTCAGGCGCGCTTCTTCGCTGCCCGGTGCCGGCTTCCAGTCATAGCCCCAGCGCACCTGTGGCGGCAGCGACATGAGAATGGACTCGGTGCGCCCGCCCGACTGCAGGCCGAACAGCGTGCCGCGGTCGTAGACCAGGTTGAACTCCACGTAGCGGCCGCGGCGGTATTCCTGGAACTCACGCTGCTGCGGGGTATAGGGGGTGTGCTTGCGGCGCTGGATGATCGGCAGGTAGGCGTCGACATAGGCATCGCCAATGGCACGGATGAAGGCGAAGCAAGTGTCGAAGCCCCACTCGTTCAGGTCGTCGAAGAACAGCCCGCCAATGCCGCGTGGCTCGCCACGGTGCTTGAGGTGGAAGTAGCGGTCGCACCAGGCCTTGTAGCGCGGGTACACATCGGCACCGAAGGGTGCACATGCCTGCTCGGCCACGCGGTGCCAGTGAATGCAGTCTTCCTCGACGCCGTAGTATGGGGTCAGGTCGAAACCGCCACCGAACCACCACACCGCCTCTTCGCCTTCCTTCTCGGCAATGAAGAACCGCACATTGGCGTGCGAGGTGGGCACATGCGGGTTGTACGGGTGAATCACCAGCGACACGCCCAAGGCCTCGAAGCCCCGGCCCGCCAGCTCCGGGCGGTGGGCGCTGGCCGACGGCGGCAGGCCGGCGCCGAACACGTGGGAGAAGTTGACCCCACCTTTCTCGATCAGCTTGCCCTCGCCGATCACCCGCGTACGCCCCCCGCCACCGGCTTCGCGCACCCAGGCATCCTCGACGAAGCGGGCACCGCCGTCTTCGTTTTCGAGGGCAGAGCAGATGCGGTCTTGCAGGTCGAGCAGGTAGGCTTTCACGGCCTCGGTGCGGCTAGTCATCGGGTCACCAGGAACGGGCAGGGAAGAATTCGCCGCGTAGCATAACACCGCCAGCGCGCGCGCCGCAGTTGACGGCGATCAAGCAAAGGCGTCCGATAGAAGGCCTTTCCCGATCCCGACTACAGGAGTACGAGATGGCCAAGCGTATCCAGTTCAGCCAGCATGGCGGCCCCGAAGTGCTGCAGTTTGTGGAATTCGAACCCGCCCCGCCGGGGCCCCAGCAGGTGCGCGTGCGCAACCATGCGATCGGCCTGAACTTCATCGACACCTATTTCCGCAGCGGGCTGTATGCACCGCCATCACTGCCTTCGGGGCTGGGCACCGAAGCGGCCGGTGTGGTCGAGGCCGTGGGCGAAGGCGTGACCCGGCTGAAGGTGGGTGACCGCGTGGCCCATGCCGGCGGCCCGCTGGGCGCATACAGCGAGGTTCACACGCTGCCGGAGGCCAACCTGGTCAAGCTGCCCGACAACATCAGCTTCGAGCAGGCAGCGGCGGTGATGCTCAAGGGGTTGACCGTGCAGTACCTGCTGAAGCAAACCTACCAGGTGAAGGCGGGTGACGTGGTCCTGTTCCATGCGGCCGCCGGTGGCGTGGGTTCGCTGGCGTGCCAATGGGTGAAAGCGTTGGGTGCCAAGCTGATCGGCACTGTGAGTTCTGCCGAGAAGGCCGAGCGGGCCAAAGCGCTGGGCGCATGGGCGACTATCGACTACAGCCATGAAGACGTGGCCAAGCGGGTGCTGGAGCTGACCGACGGCAAGAAATGCCCGGTGGTGTACGACGGCGTTGGCGCCGATACCTGGCTGACATCGCTGGACTGCCTGCAACCGCGCGGGCTGATGGTGAGCTTCGGTAATGCCTCGGGTGCGGTCAGCGGGGTGAACCTGGGGATTCTGGCGCAGAAGGGTTCGCTGTATGTGACCCGGCCGACCTTGGCGACCTATGCCAACAATGCCGAAAACACCCAGGCCATGGCCGATGACCTGTTTGCGATGATTGGCAGTGGCAAGCTGGTTGTGGATATCCAGCAGCGGTACCCGCTGAGTGAGGCGGCCAAGGCGCAGGCAGAGCTGTCGGCGCGGCGGACTGTAGGGTCGACAGTACTCATTCCCTGAGCCACACACGTTCCCTGTGGGAGCGGGCATGCCCGCGAAGAAGCCACCGCGGTGGATGGCACCGGCTTTGCCGGTGTTCGCGGGCGCGCCCGCTCCCACAGGTGCTGCGTCGGCTCTGCAAGCTGCGCTATGGCTGTGAGGGTCGGTTCGTCGGTGGCGGGGTCGACTCGATCCCATCGAGGATTGCCTCGACCACCCCCTCTGCCATTTCAATCGCATGCAGGTTCGACCAGAACATGCCACGGCCCTCTTCGCGCATGTAGTCCAGAGCTTTGTAGCCGGTTTCGTAGGCGCTGCGCAGGTACAGGGCTACGTGGACCAGAGCGTCCTCGGCGGAAATGTTCGGGTTGACGGTGAAGAGCGGGTCATGGCCGGCGTCGCAGCGGCCGAACGGGCGAGTGGAGGTGCAGGGTAGGGGTGGATCGGGCACTATTTTTTTCATGGCTTGCTCCAGGCATGAGCAGGCGCCAAGCCGTTACCACACGGTTTAGGCGGCAGCTGTACGCGAGGTGGTAAACCGGGCTGGAGGCGCTCCCGGCAGGCACGAAGCCTCCCGCGCACAGCTGCCATAGCTGTGACGCCCCAAGCACATCCGGGTTACCACACCCGATCGCCAAGTTATTCGGCGACGGTTGAAGCCTAAGGGCAGAGGTTCCCACTGAGAAGGTGATGGCAGAGGACGCGGGTCGTAGGATATTTCCCAAGCCGCGAGCTGGACAGCCATTTTGGCAACAATCAGAAAACCCTGACTGCAATCGCGCACCAGCATCGAGCGCTGCGCCGCGGGGAGGGTGAGGGGCGCCGCTTGACCATGAATGCTCGGAGGCGTAGCCTTTGCTCCTGAGGTTGTGCTGGTGCGCCGGTTGAGTTTCAAGTTATCCGGGCGAGTACATCCTTACCATTCAGGCCGCTCAAGCGGCCTTTATTTTTTGGGCTTGTTTCTATCCCCTTTAGGGATAATCGAATACAGCTCTGCCTTGGGCTTGCGAGCCGTCAGTTCAAAAATCGCCTCATCAAAAACTTCATTGCCATAGCCATCGTCACGACCAATCGTGCTGCGAAGAGCGGTCATGCGCGTGGCGTTTTTCCAGATTGATGTCGCCGCCAGTGCTGCCTCGATTTGCAAAACCATGTCATCAATGGTGGAGCCATCTCGAATCACCCGGCTTCTGTAGGCATGGCTACCGATGAATACGATGCCCGGATCCTCAAGCAGCGGTAGTTCCTGCGCTTCTTTCTGCCTGTTTATCGCTTCAAATTGATCTGCGGTAAACCTGCCTATTTCCACCGATCTAACCCGGTTGTTGGACGCAAGCTGCTGCAGATTCGCCCTTATCAGATATTCGGCATTTTTGAATAGCGGCATTGCTTCGGATGCTCCCGCCGAATTGCGACGTGAGCAGGCTAGAGGCAGGGGTTCCAGCATGGAAGGTGATGACTTAGGACTGAGACAGTAGGAAGCTTCCCAATTGGCAAGATCGGGCAAATCAGAAATAGGTCTGACGATTAGTGTGGCCGCTTTGCGGCCCTTTCGCGACACAAGGCCGCTCCTACAGGCATAGCGCCAGGGCTGAAAGCTGCGCTGTACTTGTAGGAGCGGCCTTGTGTCGCGAAACGAGGGCGAAGCCCTCGCCAGCGGTATCAACCCGGCCGAACAACCTCACCGGTAGCCAGGTTGCGAATCACGCTCGGATTCTTCCGCCCCCCCAGCGCGCCACCCAGCACCAGGTCCAGCTGGCCATGGAAGTACTGCTCCACCCGCAACCGGGTCTTCGCCGCCGGGCGCCCGCCGGGGTTGCACGAGGTGGAAATCAACGGCCCCACCAGCGCGCACAGTTCGCGCACCACCGGGTGGTCACTGACCCGCAGCGCTACGGTGTCATGCTGCCCGGTCACCCACTCCGGCAACAGGTCCTGGTGCGGCACCAGCCAGGTATTGGGCCCCGGCCAGGTGCTGCCCATACGGTCGATCCAGTCCTCGGGGAAATCTTCGAACAAAAAGTCGAACTGGCGGATAGTGTCGGCGACCAGGATCAGGCCTTTATCCACAGGTCGCGACTTCAGCGCCAGCAGGCGGTACACCGCGTCCTCGTTCCAGGGGTCGCAGCCCAGGCCCCAGACCGCTTCCGTTGGGTAGGCGATTACTGCGCCCGCCCGGATCTCACGTGCGGCTTGTTGCACACGAAAACTGCTTACCATTGCTGTTACTCCGCCTATGAACTTGCCTGTGCGCAGTGTACTTAGCCCGCGCGGGCAAACCAACGCCCGGCTTCATTGCTGACCCGCCCCTCCAGTTCCAGCTCGGTCAATTGCGCAAGCACTTCGGCCAGTGGCAACTCGCTGCAATGGGCCAGGCTTTCGCTGGTCTGGGGCGCCGCGTGCAGCAAGGCCAGCAGTGGGTGGTCGAACTTGTCCACAACCGCAGGTGGCAGGTTCTGCCAGCCCTGCAGGCTTTCCATGATCTGCTCCACGGTTTCAACCAGCAGCGCGCCGTCGCGAATCAACTGGTGGCAGCCCTTGGCCCCAGGGTGGTGGATGGAGCCCGGAATGGCATACACCTCGCGGCCTTGTTCTGCCGCCAGCCGCGCCGTGATCAGCGAACCACTGGCCAGGCTGGCCTCGACCACCAACACGCCCAGCGACAAGCCACTGATGATGCGGTTACGCCGGGGGAAGTTGCTGGGCTGCGGCCCGGCATCCAGCGGGTACTCGGAAACCAGCGCGCCGCCGCTGTCGATAATCGCCTGCGCAAGCGCGGTGTGCCGCTGTGGATAAAGTTTTTGCAGCCCTGTGCCGAGCACCGCGATCGTACCCCCACCGGCCTGTATTGCGGCCCGATGAGCGGCGCCGTCGATACCCACCGCCAGCCCGCTGGTAATCGTGAAGCCGGCCTGGGCCAGGTAACGGGAAAACGCCGCGGCGGTATCGAGGGCTGGCGGTGAAGCGCGCCTGCTTCCCACAATTGCCAGCTGCGGGCGCTCGAGCAGGGCAGGGTCGCCGGCGACAAACAGCAATGGCGGAGCGTCATCGATTTCCCCCAGCAGCGGCGGGTAACCAGGGCCGTCAAACATCAGTAAATGCTGGCCCGGCTGCTCTAGCCAGGCCATCGCCGCCAGCGCTCCGTCGCGCACTTCGGCACTGCGCCGCGCGTCGATTGCTGCCTGGGGAATGCCCAACGCGCGCCAGGCGCCGGCGGGTGCGCACAGGGCAGAAGATGCGCTGCCAAACGCCTCCAGCAACGTGCAGAAACGCCGCAGGCCGGTGTCCGGCAAGCGGTGCAGACGCAGCCGCGCCTCCAGTTCAGCCGGCGCAACAGGCGACGAATGGTGATTCGACATGGGGATCATCCTTGATCTGAAAAGGGCCATCGGCGTGGCACAAGCTGTGGATAACTGTGTTGATAACGGTTTGACAACCTGTCTATCGAATAGCCGACAAGCAGGCCCTGAAAACCCTAGACGAGCTTTCACAGGTGCTGAAATCCACGTTTGCCTTTATTATGTGTGCTCAGTTTTCAACCAAACGCACAGTGACTGCCTGACCTTATGGCCATCTTGAACATTCTCGAATTCCCCGACCCGCGCCTGCGCACCATCGCCAAGCCGGTGACGGTGTTCGACGACGCCCTGCGTCAGCTGATCGACGACATGTTTGAAACCATGTACGAAGCCCCCGGCATCGGCCTGGCCGCGACCCAGGTCAACGTGCACCAGCAGGTCGTGGTGATGGACCTCAGCGAAGACCGCAGCGAACCGCGGGTCTTCATCAACCCTACGGTCGAAGAGCTGACCGACGACATGGGCCAGTACCAGGAAGGTTGCCTGTCGGTGCCGGGCTTCTACGAGAACGTCGACCGCCCGCTGCGGGTACGGGTTAAAGCCCAGGACCGCGACGGCAAGCCGTTCGAGCTGGAGTGCGAAGGCTTGCTGGCGGTCTGCGTGCAGCACGAATTCGATCACCTCAACGGCAAGCTGTTCGTCGACTATCTGTCGCAGCTCAAACGCGACCGGATCAAGAAGAAACTGGAAAAGCAGCACCGCCAGCAAGCCTGATCCCCACCTTCCAGAAGGCTTGCTCCGGCAAGCCTTTTTCTTTTTTGAAGCGAGAACTCCATGCGCATCGTCTTTGCAGGCACCCCAGAGTTTGCTGCCGAACACCTCAAGGCCCTGCTCGACAGCCCTTACGAGATCGTGGCCGTCTACACCCAGCCTGACCGCCCTGCCGGCCGTGGCCAGAAGCTGATGCCCAGTGCGGTCAAGGCGCTGGCCGTGGCCCATGGCATCCCGGTACTGCAGCCGCAAACCCTGCGCAACGCCGAGGCGCAAGCTGAACTTGCCGCACTGCAGCCAGACTTGATGGTCGTGGTTGCCTACGGCCTGATTCTGCCGCAGGCGGTGCTGGATATCCCCCGCCTGGGCTGCATCAACAGCCACGCCTCCTTGCTGCCGCGCTGGCGCGGTGCAGCGCCGATCCAGCGTGCCGTGGAAGCCGGCGATACCGAAAGCGGTGTCACCGTGATGCGCATGGAAGCCGGCCTGGATACCGGCCCGATGCTGCTCAAGGTAACCACCCCGATCAGCGCCGAGGACACCGGCGGTAGCCTGCATGACCGCCTTGCGCAAATGGGCCCGCCCGCCGTCGTGCAGGCCATCGCCGGCCTGGCCGACGGGTCGCTGCAAGGCGAGGTGCAAAACGATGCCCTGGCCACTTATGCACACAAGCTGAACAAGGACGAAGCGCGCCTGGACTGGTGCCGCCCGGCCGTCGAACTGGAGCGCCTGATCCGTGCCTTCAACCCTTGGCCGGTGTGCCACAGCACCCTCGATGGCGAGAGCGTGAAGGTGCTGGCAGCCAACGTGGCGGCAGGCAAAGGTGAGCCGGGCGAGATCCTGTCCGCCAGTAAAGATGGCCTGGTGGTTGCCTGTGGTGACCAGGCACTGAGCCTGACCCGCCTGCAACTGCCCGGTGGCAAGGCGCTGAGCTTCAACGACCTGTTCAACAGCCGCCGCGAGAAGTTCGCCGCCGGCAAGGTACTTGGCCAATGAACCCACGCCTCGCCGCCGCCCGTGCCCTTGCCGCAGTACTCAGCGGCAAGGCTTCATTGAACAGCTCGCTGCCGGCACAACTGGACAAGGTCGATGAGCGCGACCGCGGCCTGACCCAGGACCTGGCGTTCGGCACTGCCCGCTGGCAGCCCCGGCTCGACCTGCTGGCTGCCCAGCTGCTGCAGAAGCCGTTCAAAGCCGCAGACGCCGATGTGCAGGCGCTGCTGCTGGTCGGCCTGTACCAGCTGTTCTACACCCGAATTCCGGCCCACGCCGCAATTGGCGAGACCGTGGGTTGTGCCGACAAACTGAAGAAACCCTGGGCCAAGGGCCTGCTCAATGCCGTGCTGCGCCGCGCCCAGCGCGAAGGCGAAGCGCTGCTGGCCGGCATGGAGCGCGACCCCGTGGTACGCACCGCCCACCCGCGCTGGCTGCAAAAGGCGCTGAAGGCCTTCTGGCCAGAGCAGTGGGAGGCCATTTGCGCCGCCAACAATGCGCACCCGCCGATGATCTTGCGGGTCAACCGCCGTCATCACAGCCGTGATGCCTACCTGGGCCTGCTAACCGACGCGGGCGTTGCCGCCAGCGCCTGCCACTACAGCCGCGATGGCATCGTGCTGGCCGAAGCCTGCGACGTACGTGGCCTGCCAGGCTTCGCCGAGGGCTGGGTGAGTGTGCAGGACGAAGCCGCGCAGCTGTCCGCTGACTTGCTGGAGCTGGCCGCCGGCCAACGCGTGCTCGACGCCTGTTGCGCGCCCGGCGGCAAAACCTGCCACCTGCTGGAAGCCGAACCAGGCCTGGCTCACCTGACAGCCATCGACCTTGAGGCCAAGCGCCTGAACCGCGTGCGCGAGAACCTCGACCGCCTGCAGCTCGATGCCGAGCTGATCGCCTGCGACGCCCGCGACACTGCCAGCTGGTGGGACGGCAAACCGTTCCAGCGCATCTTGCTGGACGCCCCCTGCTCGGCCACTGGTGTGATCCGCCGCCACCCGGATATCAAGCTGACCCGCCAGGCCGACGACATTCCGGCCCTGGCCGCCCTGCAAGGTGAACTGCTCGATGCCCTGTGGCCGACACTGGAAGTGGGCGGCATGCTGCTGTATGCCACTTGCTCCAGCCTGCCGACCGAGAACACGCAAGTGGTCGAGGCGTTCCTCGCCCGCACCCCCGGCGCGCGGGAGCTGGACCTGGCCACCGAGGCCGGCCTGCGCCAGCCGCACGGCCGCCAGTTGCTGGCCCAGGAAGGCGGCCACGACGGGTTCTACTATGCCAAGCTGATCAAGATCGCCGCCTCGCGCGGGTAAGCACAAAAGGGTAGGGAGTAGCGGATGAAAATCATCATCCTCGGCGCAGGGCAAGTGGGCGGTACGCTGGCAGAGCACCTGGCCAGCGAGGCCAACGACATTACCGTGGTCGATACCGACGGCGACCGCCTGCGCGACCTGGGCGACCGCCTGGACATCCGCACCGTGCAAGGCCGCGGCTCGCTGCCGACGGTGCTGCGCCAGGCCGGTGCCGACGACGCCGACATGCTGGTGGCGGTAACCAACAGCGACGAAACCAATATGGTTGCCTGCCAGGTGGCCTATTCGCTGTTCCACACCCCGACCAAGATTGCCCGGGTACGCGAGTCGGCCTACCTGACCCGTGAAGAGCTGTTCGACAATGACCACATCCCGGTCGACGTGCTGATCAGCCCCGAGCAGGTGGTGACCAACTACATCAGGCGCCTGATCGAACACCCAGGGTCGCTGCAGGTGATCGACTTCGCCGAAGGCAAGGCGCAGCTGGTGGCCGTGAAGGCTTACTACGGCGGGCCGCTGGTGGGCCAGCAACTGCGCCAGATCCGCGCGCACATGCCTAACGTGGATACCCGTGTGGCCGCCATTTTCCGCCGCGACCGGCCAATCACCCCGCGTGGCGACACGGTGATCGAAGCCGATGACGAGGTGTTCTTCATTGCCGCGAAAAAAGACATCCGGGCAGTGATGGGCGAGTTGCGTCGTATCGACCAGACCAACAAGCGCATCGTCATTGCCGGTGGAGGCCAAATTGGCGAGCGCCTGGCCGAAGCCATCGAAAGCCGCTATCAGGTGAAGATCATCGAGATGAGCCCAGCTCGCTGCCGGCACCTGTCCGATACGCTAGACAGCACCGTGGTGTTGCAGGGCAGCGCCTCGGACAGGGACCTGATGCTGGAAGAAAACATCGCCGACGCCGATATCTTCCTGGCCCTGACCAACGATGACGAAGCCAACATCATGTCGTCGCTGCTGGCCAAGCGCCTGGGTGCAGGCAAGGTGATGACCATCATCAACAACCCAGCCTACGTCGACCTGGTGCAGGGGGGTGAGATCGACATTGCCATCAGCCCGCAGCTGGCGACCATCGGCACCCTGCTGGCCCACGTGCGCCGGGGCGACATTGTCAGCGTGCACTCGCTGCGCCGTGGCGCAGCCGAAGCGATCGAGGCGGTGGCCCATGGCGATGCCAAGTCGAGCAAGGTCGTTGGCAAGGCGATAGCGGACATCAACCTGCCACCGGGTACCACCATCGGCGCGATCATCCGTGCCGAAGAGGTCATGATTGCCCACGACAACACCCTGATCGAATCGGGTGACCATGTGATCCTGTTCGTTGTGGATAAAAAGCACATTCGCGATGTGGAGAAGCTGTTCCACGTCGGCTTGAGTTTCTTCTAGGAGCAAAGGGCATGCGCGAGTCGCTGGAGAAGATGCTGGCCAAGGGTGTGGATAACCCGTTGCTGCGTTTCGGGCTGGGCAAGGCCTGGCTGGATGAAGGTAACGGTGCAGAAGCTGCGGTGCACCTGGCGCGCTGTGTAGAGCAGGACCCGAAGTACTCGGCAGCCTGGAAGCTGCTGGGCAAGGCCTGCCTGTTGCAGGGTGACCTGCCAGCGGCGCGCAAGGCCTGGGAGGATGGGATCGTGGCGGCACAGGCCCACGGGGACAAGCAGGCCGAGAAAGAGATGACCGTTTTTCTCAAGAAGCTGAACAAGGCTTGAGATAGCCGGGGCTGCTTTGCAGCCCATCGCAGGCAAGCCAGCTCCCACAGGGGTCGCCTTAGGGCTGACAGGTGTTTGCCACAAGGTATGCAGCGCCTGTTGGAGCGAGCGCCGCCCGCGCG
>JADHEF010001265.1_pt1 | contig 16709 bp, 11 predicted proteins | sample 8952391 | NCBI WGS metagenome assembly JADHEF01 (sample SAMN16124439, study PRJNA663245) | bioreactor sludge metagenome | isolation source: sludge (nitrite) | place: India:Bengaluru | collected 2019-02-28
GCCAAAAAGCCCTACTCCCTTTCCCGTTCTCACCTGCTCTTCGCCGAGGCCATAGGAGCGCGCCGGCGCTATCTCCATGAACTGATACTCACCTCACCCCTGGCTCTGGTTCCACGGGAGCTGGAGGAGGCCTATCCCGCCGCCAGCTATGACGTTCCGGTCACCGGCCGCTGGGACGGAGAGGAGAGGGCCTGGCTGGCGGGATGCCTGGAGGCATATCTTAAAAAGAACCGATATTCCAGAATCGTCGCCCACCTGGAAGGGGAGCTGGAGGAGACGGTCAGGGAGAGTGGCCTGGATGCAGTTTACACCGGAGGCGGCACCGGCAGCGCCGCCTTGGAGCGGCTTGGCCAGGCCGTGGGCGAAGCCTGCCGGGAGGCCGTCCGCCTGCCCGACCTGCGCCTGCTGAAGTACAGGGCCCATGCCGACTTCTACTTCGGGGCGGGGGCAGGAGACGCCCTCCTGCAGGGCAAAATTGTGGTCCGGGGCAGGGAGATCCAGGACGAGGCCAAAAAGCCTCTGGCCAGCTGGACCATCAACGGCAACATGGCTCTATCCATGCACGGGGCAAAAAGGCTGGAGCGGCTGGGCCGCTACATCGTCCGGATAGGCGACTTCCTGCCCAGGGGCTCCCTGCTGGCGCCGGGCGTCGTCGAAGCAGACGAGCAGATTCGTCCGGGAGATGAGGTCATCGCTGTAGGCGAGAAGGCCTTCGGAGTGGGACGGGCCAGGATGTCCGGCTGGGAGATGGTTGCCTCAACGAGGGGCGTGGCGGTGGATCTTAGGCACATCAATGAGCGGTAACGACTTATTGGTTTCAAGCACTATTATGCGTCCTTTCTGGGCGTCCCGCGAGGCCGCTGGCGCGGCCCGCGCTGAGGACAGGGGCGCACTCCGGGCCGTGCGGGCCCCCCTGACCCCGCGTACGCGGGGGACAATCTATGAACTTGCCCTTTTAGTTTGAACGTTTTTGCGGTAGTCCATGACAAAGCTCCTTTGCTGATAGCTGGATTTGTATTAGCCTTTCCAGTTGTCCTGACCAAGCCTGCCCGGCGTTGAGGGCGCCCCCACCATAGCGCGGGAGGCCCGAAGGGCCAACTCGCGGCACGCCGAAAGAAGTTAGAAAGCTGTTCTTGTCAGGATCAACTCTATTATCGATTACCTGTGAAAAGGGACATGTTCGGTTCATATCAAGATCGTTCTAAGACTAAAGCAACACCGAAACCTTTTTCGCAGTTAGTGGCATTGACAAGAGCAGCAATCATCAATAGCAATCGACATTCTTGTCGAGAAAAAAAAGAAGGGGGAATGCCAATGCCACGCCTGACCGATAGAGAACAACAGGAGATAATCCGCTTCATCGAAGCGGACAAAGCTCTGCCGGACAAGTACCGCTTTCTGCTCTTTGAGGAAAAGCGTGAGGTAGAGCTGGTTTGGAACGGCAAGACGAATGAAGTCTGCAACATTGTGCTGCCTTTTCAGGTGATCGAGCAGGTGGATGAGCCGCGTGCCGAAAAGGAAGCCAACTTCCAGAAGACCCTTCTTGACCTTGATAACCGCGGCCGCCAGCTAAAAGGCTGGACAAACAAGCTGATCTGGGGCGATAACAAGCTCATCCTCTCCTCGCTGAAAAACGGACCCCTTCGAGAGGAGATCGAGGCACAGGGCGGAATCAAGCTCATCTACATCGATCCGCCCTTCGACGTGGGCGCGGACTTCTCCATGGACATCGAGATCGGCGGAGACACCTTCACCAAGAAGCCCAACATCCTGGAGGAGATAGCTTACCGGGACACCTGGGGAAAAGGAGCCGACTCCTTTCTGGCTATGATCTACGAGCGCCTGGTGCTGATGCGTGACTTGCTGGCTGAGGATGGGAGTATTTATGTGCATTGCGACTGGCGGGTCAATAGCTACATACGGTTAGCGTTGGATGAAGTGTTTGGCAAGGATATGTTAGTCAACGAAGTGATCTGGAAGCGGTCAACTTCAACGGGCCTTGCGAGTAAGCGATGTGGAATTCTGCATGATACGTTGTATTCGTATGCAAAGACGTCTAGATACACGTTCAACATGCAGTTTCATGCCTACGAAGACAAATATCTCGAAAGGGCGAAGAAAGACGATCATGGCCGTTTATACATCCCCATTCCAACTGGCAATCCTGGGGTCCGGCCAAATCTGTATTACGAGTACAAAGGTTACTTGCCGCATTCAAACGGCTACAAATGGACGCCAGAGAAGATGGAGGAACTGGACAAGCAGGGCCGCCTAATCTTTCCAAAGGATAAATCTGGACGCATCCAGTACAAGCAGTATTTGGACGAGATGGAGGGCGTTAAGCTCCAAGATCTTTGGACGGATATTCCTGCAGTCAATCCTGTCGCCAAAGAACGGATCGGTTACCCCACCCAAAAACCCGAAGCCCTGCTGGAACGCATCATCAAAGCATCCTCCAATGAAGGCGACCTCGTTCTCGATGTCTTCAGTGGCTCCGGCACCACCGCCGCCGTCGCCGAAAAGCTGGGCCGAAAGTGGATCGTCGCCGACCTGGGAAAGTTCGCCGTCCATACCACCCGCAAGAGAATGATCGGCGTGCAGCGTCAGCTCAAGACCGAGGGCAAGAGCTACCGTGCCTTTGAAATTCTCAATCTGGGCAAGTACGAGCGCCAGCACTACATCGGCATAAATCCAAACCTGCGCGAGACGGAGCAGCAAAAGCAGCTTGAAGAGAAGGAAGCCGCCTTCGTTGACCTGATCCTGCGGGCCTACAGAGCGGAGAAGACTCAAGGATTCCCCGCCTTCCACGGCAAGAAGGCAGGGCGAATGGTGTCCGTGGGGCCGATCAACATGCCTGTAACCCGCCTCTTCGTAGAGGAGATCATCCTGGAGTGTCGGAAGAAGCATATCTCCCGCGTTGACATCCTGGGATTCGAGTTCGAGATGGGGCTGTTCCCCAATCTGCTGGACGAGGCTCGGGCCAAGGGGATCGACATCGCCCCCAAGTACATCCCCGCCGAGGTCTTCGACAAGCGGGCCGTGGAAAAGAACCAGGTCGTATTCCATGACGTGGCGGCGATCGAGGTCAAGCCTCTGTTCAAGAAGAATAGCATTGCTGTACAGCTGACCGACTTCTCCGTCTTCTATTCCCAGGATTCGATTGCCTCCGCCGAGGCCGCACTCAAGGACAAATCAAGCAAGATCGTTGTCGAACATGGCCAGATCGTCAAAGTGAGCAAGGACAAAGACGGAATTGTCAGCCGCGAGATCCTAACTCAAAACTGGACCGACTGGATCGATTACTGGGCAGTGGACTTCAACTTCGAGAGCAAGCGCGAGATCGTGCGAGTAAGGAATGACGGCAGCGATGAATGGGAAGAGGTCTGGACCGGCGATTACATCTTTGAAAACGAGTGGCAATCCTTCCGCACCAAGAAAGACCGTTCTCTGGAACTGAGCAGCGTATTTCACGAATGCAAGCCTGGGCGGCGTAAACTTGCCGTCAAGGTAGTGGACATCTTCGGCAACGACACCATGACCATTGTCGAGGTCAACGTAGGAGATAAGAACTGATGGCACTTCATCCCAGCTTCCCCCCATCACCTCATGCCATCCTCGATCCTGCCGTACGCTGGTTTCCAGCCGACGAGGCTCTGCGTGAAAACAGCATGGACAAACTCATGCCGCCGCTGGTTGCTGAACTGCGTAAGAGGGTGAAGGACTGGCGCGACAGCGGCTACAAGGGCGCAACTGACACCAGTCGTGATCTGTTGAACTGGTGGTTCAATACAAGGCACCTGCTGCCCAAGGCAGACGGCACAATGGCTGAGTTTCAGTACTTCTTCGCCCAGCGAGAGGCGGTGGAGACCATCATCTATCTCTATGACGTGGCAGATGTTAAGGATAAATACGACCTGATGCGTTTCGATCGCTCCGGTTTGGTCACCTCCGGCATGTTCGACGAGACCTGGCGTCGCTTCGTGGTGAAGATGGCAACCGGCTCAGGAAAGACCAAGGTGTTGAGCCTGGTTCTGGCCTGGAGCTTCTTCCATAAATTATACGAACCTGTTTCTGGGCTTTCCCGCAATTTTCTCTTGATCACTCCCAACATCATCGTTCTGGATCGCATCAAAAAGGATTTTGAGGGCTTGAAGATATTCTTTGATGATCCGGTCCTGCCCGATGATGGAGTGGGAGGCCGCAATTGGCATGAAGATTTTCAACAACTCAGCCTGCATGTACAGGATGAAGTGCGCATCGTTCGCCCCATCGGCAATATCTTCCTGACCAATATCCACCGCGTCTATGCCGGTGAAGACACCCCAGCGTCGCCAGACGACGAGAACACCATGGACTATTTCTTGGGCAGGCGACCAACAGGTGCCACTACCGATTCAAAAGTAGACCTGGGAATGATAGTGCGTGATATCGATGAACTATTGATCCTCAATGATGAGGCGCACCACATCCACGACCCTCGCCTAGCCTGGTTCAAATCCATCGATGACATCCACAACCGCCTTAAACTGAAAGACTCAGCCCTTTCCCTGCAAATAGACACGACCGCCACTCCCAAGCACCGCAATGGAGCCATTTTTGTGCAAACTGTGGCCGACTACCCCTTGGTTGAAGCAATCTCCCAAAATGTTGTAAAGCACCCTGTATTGCCGGATGCCCCCAGCCGGGCCAAACTTGCCGAGCGCCAGAGTGCTAAATTCACCGAGAAATATGCCGACTACCTTAATCTGGGGGTGATCGAGTGGCGCAAAGCCTACCAAGAGCACCAAAAAATGGGCAAGAAGGCAATTCTCTTTGTCATGACCGACGACACCCGCAACTGCGATGATGTCGCCCAATACCTGGAAGACAACTATCCCGAATTAAAAGATGCAGTCCTGGTCATCCATACCAAGAACAACGGTGAGATTTCCGAGGCACGATCTGGCAAAGCCAAAGAAGAGCTGGATAAACTGCGCCAGCAGGCAAACGATATCGATGGCGGGGAGAGCCCCTACAAAGTCATAGTCTCAGTGATGATGCTCACCGAAGGCTGGGACGTGCGCAACGTTACCACCATCGTCGGTCTGCGGGCCTTTGGGGCCAAGAGCCAGATCCTTCCGGAACAGACTCTTGGCCGAGGCTTGCGCAAAATGTATCCAGGAGGCCTGGAGGAGTATGTCAGCGTAATCGGCACAAATGCCTTTATGGATTTTGTGGAATCCATCCAGGCGGAAGGCGTGACGCTCGAGCGCAAACCAATGGGAGAAGGCACTGGACCAAAAGCTCCCCTGGTAGTAGAGGTTGACGAGGAGAACGCCAAGAAGAATTTAGAGGCTCTAGATATTGAAATTCCTGTTCTCACACCACGCATCTATCGAGAATATAAAAACCTGGCCGATCTTGATGTGACAGCACTGGCTAACGCCAAAATTGCCTATCAGTCATTCACCGAAGACCAACAGCGTGAAATCGTCTTCAAGGATCTCACAACCGGCAAAGTCACTCATACAACCATCCTTGATACGGCGGGGATTGCCGACTACCGCAACGTCATCGGCTATTTTGCCCAGACGATCATGAGAGAATTAAGGCTGGTCAGCGGTTATGATGTGCTATATGGCAAGGTCAAAGCTTTTGTGAGGGATGAGCTATTCGAACAGCCGGTGGATCTGGAAAGTCCCAACACCCTGCGCAACCTGTCGGAGCTGGTAGCCACTAAAACTGTAATTGAATCATTCAAAAAGGCTATCAATGCACTCACGGTTAGGGATAAGGGCGATGCCGAAATACGGGACACGATCAAGCTGCGCCAGACGCGCCCATTTGTGGTCAAGGATCAGGAGTATTTAATCCCCAAGAAGAGCCTCTTCAATCGCATAATAGGGGATAGTTCCTTTGAACTGCAGTTCGCTGCTTTCCTGGAAAAATGCGAGGACGTGATATCTCATTCAAAGATCTATCTGGCTGTGGGCTATAAGCTGGATTACGTCAACTCAGATGGGGACATCTCCACTTACTATCCAGATTTCCTTGTCAAGGTAACAGATACAGAATTTTTTGTTGTTGAGACAAAAGGGCAGGAAGATTTTGACGTACCGCTCAAGATGCAGCGTCTCAGGCAATGGTGCCAAGATATCAATCGAGCGCAGCACGACAAGAAATACGATTTTGTCTATGTCGATCAGGAAAGCTTCGAGAAATATCATCCGAAATCATTCAGGCAACTGGTTGAAGCTTTCAAGGAGTACAAAGATCAAGATTAGGCTGCCCACACCTGGCGTCTCAGATTCCGAATAGAGAATTCGGCAAGCATTATAGTGAAGATCAAGCACATGAGAGAACGATAGATAAGAGAGCGATAATGCATCACTTTATTTTCCAGGAAATACAATAGTCCTGAGATGCCCGGCCTAAAAGCTGCCAGACAAGGCAACATGAGCAATGGGAGGTCCTTTCGAGAGACGGTTCAGTTCTACATGATCGACTTCAAGACCCCTCTGGGAAGGGCCATCGATATCGTCATCATTGCTCTGAACCTGATTGCCGTTTCTATCTTTGTGCTCCATACCTATGATCTCTCTTCTGCCCAGCAGGAGATGCTCTGGAAACTGGAGATCGCTGTGGTGGGTGTATTCATCATGGAATATGCCCTGCGGCTGTACGGGGCCCCTGACCGGGGCAAGCACTTAAAGGATGCCTACAGTATGATCGATCTGGCCGCCATACTGCCAACCTTAATTCTCCTCGCCCTCCCCGCCTCGTTCTTCGTTTATGATATCCGGTTCATTCAGATCCTTCGAGTCTTGGCCGTATTCAGGATATTCCGGTTTCTTCGCTTTGTATCAAAGAGCCATATGCTCTTCGAAACCATAAGCCAGGGCAAGATCAACATTGCTCAGCTGGTTTTCAGCGTCGTCATCTTCTTTTTTGTCTATTCCGGCATATTCTATTTCGTGGAAAGCCCCCTCAATCCCAAGGTGAACAACTTCGGAGATGCCTTTTATTTCATAGTGGTAGCAGTATCAACAGTAGGCTTCGGAGATATCGTTCCGGTAACCGGGGTGGGGAAGCTGGTCACTGTGGTCATGATCATCTCCGGAATCATCCTCATACCCTTCCAGGCGGCCAGGATCTTTCGAGCCTGGATGGCATCCGACAGGGAGAGGAAGGTACAAATCTGCCCCGGTTGCGGCTTGGACCGGCATGACGCCGATGCCATATACTGCAAAGCCTGCGGTGAGGCCCTCCCCGGCGACAGATGAACGAACTGCGTCGCATCATATTATTGCCGCATCATATTATTATGCTACATTAAAGGCGATAATCTGAGACAAAAATCATGGGCCGTAGATCATGGGATATCAGCGGCCCATCCGGTCCTCCGAGATCTCCCTGTATATGCCTGTGAACACCCCCACCACTGCCGGCGCCAGGAAAAAACCCGCCACACCCGCCACAAGGCCGCCGCCCAGAAAGGATAACAGAACCAGCAGGGGATGCAGAGAGGACCTGGAATATACGATGTAAGGCCGGATGAAGAGCTCTGCTATATGGACCAGAATGGAGGCGACCAGGAAGAATAAAGCAGCATCCAATGGACCAGAACTGATGTACTTGCCCACAGCCGTGGGAATGAAGACCAGCCAGGTTAGAAATGGAACCAATCCTGCCAGAAAGACTATGCTGGCCATGGCCAGGGGACGGGGAACGGAGAAAAGATAGAATATGGCCACCGATGTGATCCCTCCCGCTATGGCGGTATAGATGCTGCCTATGTAGACCCCGCATAAAATGCCGTCTATTCGGTAGAGGCAGCGCAGCTCGAGGCTTTTTTCCTTGAGATCGAATATCTCCTGAGCCGCCTGTGCCAGCCTGCCGCCATCCAGCAATAAAAAGTAGCAGACGACGAAGGCAATCAGGATGTTGATCATACCCAGGGCGATGGTGGAGCCCAACTTAAAGAACGGGAGGCCGGCCAGGAGATTGAGGCCCACGGCCATCAGATCGGCCATGCTGCGGGAGATCTCATTTAAAAGCAGATCTGGAATGCGAATCCAGTGGACAAACCCAAAGAGCAGAGAGATGATCTCCCCCTGATGGCCCTGCAGCCACTGTATCTGATTGGAGGTCTCAATTAATCCTGCGGCAAAGATAGCTGACAGGGGCAGCACAATACAGACCACGGCAGAGAGAGATCCTATGCGCCGGCTGCGAAGAAATCGATCCCGCACCGGGCGTCCCACATAGGCGAACACAACGCCCAGGACCAGGCCGTCAAGAAGAGGCCAGATATAATAGCAGAGCAAGAGGATAAGGACTAGAGTTAAGGCCATCAGCCAATTTTTCTTGCTCGGGCAGCAGGGCAGAGGAGAGGTCATGGACAAGCCTGCCATTGCCGCCGGGGGATATCAAGCTTTGTAAGAGGCATGAAGAAGCTACAGAAGGCTTTCTTATGTTCTGGGCTATTCTAAAGAGCGGCCTGTAAAAATGACGGGAGAGGCAAGATGGAGATAGGCTGGCTGAGGCCTAACGATCAATCTCTCAATCAGATTCCGGTCTCAAGGAGCTGCCCCTAAAAAAGGATCAGATTGGATCGCCCGCTGGGCCATCAGACATAAAGCCCTGATCAAGGCTGTCGATCAGTATCGTCGGTGGTTCATAATCTGAGGGAGCATCTCCTTCCATCCATTTATACCTGTATTGGACTGCATACCAATCCTGGTACAGCCAGCAATTTATCAGCAATGCGTAATAGGTTGGATCAGCCGGCTGATGATAGGGAGCATCAATCGCCAGTGTATTGTTTCCCACTAATCCATCCCCGGCTCCGAAATCCACCCGCGGACCATAGCCCACCCCGGACATGTTAAGATAACTGAGGTCATGGATATTATGGAGCCATCCCGGATATATCACAATGCTGCTGCCCCCATAATTATTTTCTGTCTGGTCCAGATATACGGTCAAATCATATCCTTTTCCAGCTTCCATCACTGTCGGGATGCCGCTCCAGGCAAATCTGGACACAAGCGTTGCCGGATGATCCCAATTAGGCCATTTCCAGGTGGACCTTCCTATAACCGCTGTATCAGAAACATTTTCCCATGTGGTAGATACGTCATCTCTGCCCCCATCGCCTCTTGAAACGCCATCAAGCATCCAATATCCATCTGCAGCCGCAAGGCCAGCTATCAGCAGCAAAATGGCTGCTGACAGCAACAATGCAGCCGATCTTCCCAAAAGCTTCATCTCTCCTCACCCGCCATAATTGAATCATGAACTGGGCAGATCCTGTACCCTCTAGGATCTTATCAATCCACGAATAAATCGTTTTCCTTCCCATAGGCTGCAAGGCCAGGAAGATTGCTCAAATGAAAAAAGACGGAAGGTCATGCAACCGAAAATGTTTTGTGAAGGAAGGAGAAAAGAAGATAGGAGAGTGGAAATATTGAAATCGGTATTATTCGCACTAATGGCAGTGGCTCTTATTGCCTCTTCAACTGCCCAGGGATATGATGCCACCCAGCAGGCTATGATCAATGCAACGACGCTGTCCTGGAAGATGGCCACGGCCTATGCCGCTCAGGATATCCCCACTTTCAATGCCCTGGCAGAGCAATGGAATGCCTGGGTCCGGCAGAACTTCGGTGAGGATCCCAACTTGCTTATGCAAAAGATGACCGGGCCGGTTGATCTCACAAAGCCCTACATCCTGGCAAACAATACCAGCAGCGGTATAGTCCACAAGATCGATGGAATGGATGAGATGAATAGGGGATCTTATACTACCAATGATGTAAACCTATTGCCGAAAGGAGTGGATCCATCAAAATTAATTCCTAACGATCCCTGGGTTCGGCAATACGGCGGCGAAGAATATCTGGGCGGGATTTAGTCCCGTTGCCCATCGCCCACCATCTCTTTAATGACTCAGATGCAGTCCTGGCGTCAGTTATGGATGAGTGCCTCATCCATGATAATTTATATTAATATTTCAAGGTCTGGTTTAATATTTCTTTAAACAATTATATATCGATTTATAGGAGCTATGCATCGAAGCATAAGATTTATATACATTCAAAGTAATTAAAGATTGTCGGGCATCAAACCGGTCTGGCTTTGTGCCTCTAAATTTGCAAGGCCGCTGCCCCGTGGGGAGAAGATGCCGAATCAGACAGCAGCAAGCAACGGTCTCCTCCCGCTATAGATCATCCCCATGCATCCGTGCCGGAGGAGACAACAATCCTGATTTCAGCACATCGCTAAAAGAAGCAGACGGCTCAGTAATGAAGGGATAGCTGAGGGGATAGCTTCTGAGCCGCCATTAGGCAGAAAGCTGCCTGATAGCAGTAAGGTAGTCGTAATAGTATATAACTTTTTCTGCATTCAACTAATGTTATAGGAATTCTGCGGTTAGCAGGAGATGCCGCATTGACGGCGGGATTCTGCTTATCGAGATCTTTCGGCTCGACTGGCCTGCCATGGCAGAGTTCGGATGTAGCCTTCATCTCCGGTCACTGTGAGCCATGCAGACAAACAGCCCATCATCCCTGCCCGCCTGTGGTTGAGTTCTCAAAGATCTCTCTCAACCTTCCCGCCGTCTCTCTGGCAAGCCTTCTTTCCACTGCGGAAAGAAAGGTCTCTGCACACTGCGGGGCTATGCAAAGCAGACACTCCGAGCCGTCCATAGCCCTCTCTGCCAGGTACCTGAGGTCCTTGTCCGATAGCTTCTCCAGCCGGGACTGGAAGTCCTCCCGGTCGGTGATGTAGTAATTGGAGATGGATGCGAGCAGGCTGCCGGAATCATCCGGCTCCTGGCATGGCGCGAGCTTTTTCAGAATCTTGATATCCTTTCGGTTCAGCTTTTTCATTTACAATCACCTGACGGATATCTCTTGGTTATTCCTGAAGTATCTTTCCTTCTTGGGGGCCCTTTGTCTTTTTGCTGGTAGAATAGGCCTCAGCTATATCTGCTGATAGGATATGGCTCTATTCCTGCAACCAGCCAGCAGCCAAAAGGCTTTTCGTGCCAGCGAGGATTGAGTCTTTTTGACTCCCTATGTGCCTGATCGAAGAGCTTTGCCGGATGAGGAGGATAAACCAATTAGAGGAGCAATGGTGTAATGAGCGGTGGGGATTGCTCTCAGGCTTATAGCCGGCGGCAAGAAAAACCAGAAAATCTTCTTTGTGCAAGGGAGGGTAGGGCCTTTTCCAGGGACAATGAGCTCTGTGGCCTGAATAGCTATTGCTCCCGTCAGAGCACTGAAAATGAAGGCAAAGGAAACAAGAGCAGAGAAAATGAGAGCAAAGGAAACAAGAGCAGAGAAAATGAGAGCAAAGGAAAGATATCATTAGAAATAATTGATGGAATTAATAATGAGGTCATAAAAAACGTATATATCAACTTAGAAGTCCCTGAGCTGGGATTTAAAGGCAACTCATTTCATGGGGCGTTCTCTTTAGATGGTGCCCGTCCTCTGGCAGATTATACATTAAAATGTTCCGCAGACGGCTATGCCTCTGCTCTGGATGGCTATGGCGATGGCAGAGGCGTAGCGCAGGTTTCTGCGGATGAACTTGGAAATTGGCATGGAAGAATTGCCCTGATGCCCTATAGTGAGGGTCGCAGGATCAGATTCTCGGGTCTTATTTGGCATGTAAGAGATTCTCAAGGCAGAGCAGAGGGGCCTGATGACAATTATTGGAGCAAGAGCATCAGAAATGTCTGGGTGGATAGGTGGGGAAGACTTCATCTGAAGATCACCAGAGATATGAGAGCCGGCAAATGGTATTGCCCCGAGGTTGTCTCTGTCAATCCCTTGGGCTATGGGAATTATACTTTTTATGTTGCGGGCCGCCTCAGGGATATTCTGATTAAAAATGAGGTCTTGGGCCTCTTTAACTATCTGGATGCCAGTCACGAGATTGATATCGAATACGGCAATGGGGCCTGGTCGGAGGGTGGAGACTTCTTCGGCCAGTTTGCCACCCAGCCAGCGGGTATCTGTGAGAGGCATGAGTTCCCCTTGGACAGAATCGCAGATGGCATGGATGAGACAGCAAGCATTTTCAACTGGCAGAAGGGCGCTGTCATGTTCAGGAGCTCTTATTATGATGCAATAAATGCCGATGGATGGACCGGCAGCAAATGCATCCCAGAAGAGGATGTCGATAGGGATGGCTGCCCGGACCTGCATACTCATATCAATTTATGGCTGTATAGATGCAAGAGGAAGATAAAAGAAGAGCCAAAAGATATAATAATAAATAAATTTATATATGTTCCGGGGGCCTGAGCCATCTCCAAGGCAATGTGGATGCGCTTCTGGTACTGCTAGATATCCCCAAGCTTCATATAGGCGAAGAAAGGCCGTAAAATGTCCGGGAATTTTGCGGATCAGCCTGGTGGGACTGGTGCAGTTAGTAGAGAGCTCGCAGGCTTTCGCCTTCCCGTCCCGGGATAGCGCTCAGGTTCTTGAGAGTCAGCGAATCCTAGTGAACGCGCTGGACTATTACATCCTGTCCCTCTCGGGAAAATCCGCTGAATATTTGAAAAAGAGAAGGAATAAAGTCAGGCGTATTAGATGGAGTTGGGGGTAGTTTTAACCTTCCAACTCAGTTCACCTTACCCTAAATCTTCGGATCGAACTTTATGGCTCTGTCATACACGATTTCAGAGTAGGATGGGCCAGTCTTTGTGGCGGGCTCCATATACATCCTCCAAGCGATGAAGAGCGGCTGATCCAGATCTATGCCGTAGCCACCCATATCATAGGGAAGCTCATAACAGTGCGGATCTCCATCGCAATTCCTGGCAATCTTGTAGACGTAGAGGTATTTCGCGTTGGGATTATCTGGAAGATACTCCTCAGCGGTTCCATTGAAATCAATATCGCTGACCATTCCAACGCCATTCCATACATCAGCACCGTAAGGAACGAAGTTCTCGTAAATCGCTTTTCCAGTGGCTACATGGTTGACTCCATAGACGATTACGAACTCATTGGTGTCATTGCCCAACGTAATTGGCAAATCCTGCAAGTAACTATTGTACTGTGATACATCAGGCCAAGGAGGTGTCGGCGATGACGGTGTTTGGCTTTCTGACCATAGATAGCAGGCGTCATTACTGGGACCAAAGCCATCGATCCCTCTCTGAATGGCGTCGTTTGCTAATGGGACTGCTTGACTAATCGGAAGCTCAGTTGCATTTAAATCAGTATATTTGTTGAGAATAGCGATCCTAAGCTCTTCGAGATCATCCATAAGATCAAACTCTGTAGTTCCTGTTCCGCGAACTCTTAGTTCTGGCATGTCATACGGATCGAGTTGCATAGATTCATTGGGGGTTATGCGGAAAACAACGCCGGGCTTATTAGCAATATAATCATCGCCAGCTTGCTTGTCCTCGAATAGGGCTGGGCGGTGGAATACAGCAAATGTATTGGAGTTATTCTCCACACCCATATTTGCCATGGATGATGGAATCACTTGGGTGTTGATTATTCCATCTGAGTATCCTGCCGATTGAGCCGCATCTCGAATGCGTTGATCAATCCCTTTATCGGCGGTGCTAACTAACATGGTGGTTTGGTTGTAGGGATTTCCAGGAGATCCATCCGGAGTCCCTTCCGTTTTTATAACAAGGTTATTCACTGTGTCGCAAAAGGGTGAAAAGACCCATCGTGTCTCATTTCCATATGTCCTCTCCATCAAGAATTGGTCAAAACTAAAGTATCTGCACTCTGGAGGTGTTCTTCCAACGAATACAACAGCTTCGTCTGGGCGAAGACTCCAGAAGGGAGTTACCTTCGCATCTACTCCAAGGGCTTTAATGATCTCAGAGATCTTACCAGTGATTTCATGACCTGATGCGGGCGGAACTAGATACACCAAATATTTTGTGGCGGGATTGTTTCCGTATGCAGAAGGGGCAAGTCCCATATCATATAATTTTATAAAGTCAAAATAGCCTAGGCCACCTTGCTGTACGGTGAATCCATCCTGTTCCAAGGCTTGCTTGAAAGCCTCCACATCCCCTATATCGACATCCACGGCCAGTCCTATTCCTATTGATATAGCGAACAAGGCCGATAGTAATATACATATTCTCATATAATATTCCTCCTAAAGTATTCCTAAATTATTAATTATAATCAATATCTACTTAAACCTTTGGCTTTTGGCTTCTGGATTATATGGAGGAAAAATCGTAACCGACCAATTATCTTTTAGTTTTTTGCATCAGTGCTTAACCATGCCGTGCGATTCATCTACTCAGCGCCTCTCTGCCCATCTTTGTTTCTGATTTTGGCTGATGATTGGTCTGAAAATTATAGCGCATTAATGGAAAAGGTGCCTGATTTCAGGCCCCTTTTGGGTTTTAAAAAATTTCCTTCCAATCGTCTTTCATGCTTACAACCTGCCAGCCCCATTCCTCTGCCAGATCCAGTCCTCTATCCAATTTTCCCATTGACAGCTGCCTATCATAAGCATACTCCCTGATTGGATCGTCATGATGGTTGAGCAGACCTATTCCGAGATGGTTGGCCGATGTGGCGAATTGCAGCATAGGGATGTCCCCATCAGAGTTGCCGTAGGCAAAGATCGGTCTCTTACCGATGTTCTGAACAATTTCTTCCACCTTTTCCTGGCCATCATCGAAGACCTGGATCTGAGGAAGCTTTACAACGGAAATATTGCGGTTATTCTCAACAAACTGTAGCCTGAGGGCCGAGCCTATTACTTGTTCCGGCGGTATGCCGTATACCTCATTGGAGAAGGTCCTCACGAAGTCCTCATCTCCTCCTGTGACTATGTAGACCTTAAAACCCTCCGATTGCAGATAGCTAAGCAATTCCAGCATGGGTTTGTAGACGCATTCGGTATGGGGTTTGCCGAACCTGGGATGCAGGGATTTATTGAGCCATTCCGCCGACAGGCTCATGTACTCTTCGGGGGTCAAATTAGCACTTGTAGTAACATAAATTAGCATTGTTTCATTGACGCTGAAGTTGGCGGAGCTATATCTTTTGCCTGAGAGAATTGAGCTGAAAGGCTCAGTATCATTCCATTCCGGATACTCCGGGGCCATAACCTTGATTCGATCAAGCATGAAAAGAAACGGGACATAGTCTGGAAATTCGCACCAGAGAGTACCATCATTGTCAAATGTGGCAATTCTATCATCAGGTGCTACGTATTCCGGATGGCTCTCATTTGTGGTGTTCGCTACAAAGCTGATTATGGCAGCCTTTGTAGGACCTCCATTCCAGGAGGGCAAAGGATCTTCAGGAGCTATTTTTGACATCTCTTCATTTGCAGCAACAGTTGACGCCAGAGATAATATGATCAGATGCATCATAACAAATAGGGGAAAATATTTTCCAAGTCTCATTTCGTTTCTCCTCGATTCACATTTTGTTACTATTGTATTGGAAAAGGTACTTTAACCTTGTGGCAATGAAGCATGATATTATGCAAAAAAGATGAGGTTTTCTCACTATACGGCCCATGGGCAACTTTCAATATACCCAGTTCCATTGGCTATTCCTTTGGATCGAACTTTATAGCTCTGTCGTACACGATCTCCGAATAGGCGGGTCCTGTCTTTGTAGACTCTTCAAGATACATCCTCCAAGCGATGAAGACCGGCTGATCCAGGTCTATGCCATAAGCACCCATATCATATGGAACCTCAATGCAGTGTGGATCGCCTTCACAATTCCTTGCGAACTTATAGACGTAGAAGTACTTTGCGTTGGGATTGTCAGGAAGATATTCCTCGGCAGTTCCATTGAAATCCAAGTCATTGACCATTCCAACGCCATTCCACACATCAGCGCCGTATAGAACAAAGTTCTCGTACATCGCCTTTCCAGTGGCTACATGGTTAACTCCATAGACGATGATGAATTCATTGGTGTCTTTGCCCAGAGTAATTGCTGGGTCTCTCAAGAAACTGTAGTATTGTGTCAGATCAGGGAACGGAGGTGTCGGCGAAGAGACAGTTTGGTTTCCAGTCCATAAATAACATGCATCATTGGGAGGTCCATATGCGTCGATTCCTCTCTGAATAGCATCACTCCCTATGAGGCCAATTTGACTGGTTGGAAGCTCTGTTGCATTCAATTCGCTGTATTTGTCGAGAATCGCCATCCTTAGTTCTTCTAGGTCATCCATAAGATCAAACTCTGTCGTTCCCGTTCCACGGACCCTTAGTTTTGGCGTATCATACGGATCTAATTCCGTAGTCTCGTTAGGAGTGACTCGGAAAACAGTTGCGGGTGTATTAGCGATGTAATTGTTGCCAGCTTGCTCATCTGTGAATTGAGTTGGACGGAGCAATACATTAAATGTATCGGAATCGTTCTCCACACCCATGTTCACCATAGCTGAGGGAATTACTTGAGTATTGATTATGCCATCTGAGTATCCTGCTGATTGGGCTGCCGCACGGATTCGTTGGTCAATGCCCTTATCCGCTGTGGTAACTACTATAGAGGTCTGATTGAAAGGATTACCTGGTTGCCCGTTTGGAGTTCCTTCAGTATTGATAACGAGGTGGTTCAATGTATCTCCTAAGGTGCCGTAGATCCATCGAGTCTCATTTCCATATGTTCTATCCATTAAATAGAGATCAAAACTGAAGTATCTAGTGTCTCGTCAAATATCTAATGTCGGATAAAGCCTGGAGAGTTTAACTCTAG
>JADHEF010001268.1_pt1 | contig 16679 bp, 14 predicted proteins | sample 8952391 | NCBI WGS metagenome assembly JADHEF01 (sample SAMN16124439, study PRJNA663245) | bioreactor sludge metagenome | isolation source: sludge (nitrite) | place: India:Bengaluru | collected 2019-02-28
CGGGATCAGTGAAATCCCTCGCGGAATGCCGTCAGCGTGTCCGACGTGCCGAGCACGATCAGCCGGTAGCCGACCTGGACGGGCTTGTCGGCGGACGGGGCGACCTCGACCTCCTCGGGGCCGCCCTCACCCGGGATGCGGATTCCCACGACGGTGACGCCGTATTTGTGACGCAGGTTCATCTCCTTGAGCGTGTGGCCGGCCCTGTCCAGCGGTACGGGAACCTCGATCAGCGCGCAGTTGGAGCCGAGCAGCACCTGGTCGGCCAGGTCGGGGAGGAGCAGCTTGCTGGCGGTTCGCTCGGCCATGTCGCGCTCCACGAAAACTGCCTGGGTGGCCCCGACGGCCTGGATGGCGCTGACCTCGATCTCCGAATCGACCTGCGCCACGATCTCCTTCACGCCCTCCTGGCGCATGATGTGGGTGACCAGGACGGTCGAGTCGAAGTGCTTTCGCAGGGCCAGCACGGCGACATCGGCGTCGAAGGCCCCCACCGAGCGCATCGCCTGGTGGTTCGTGGCATCCACGCACACGGCGCGTGTCACCGCCGGGCTGACGCGGTCGACGATCCCCTCGTCGCGGTCCAGCGCGAGCACCTCCGCGCCGCTGGCAAAAAGCGCGCGCGCCGTGCGTTCCCCGAATGTGCCCAGCCCGACAACCACGAATGTGCGCTTCATTGCGGTGCGCTCCTTGTCATCCGACGATGATCCTTTCCTCGGGAAGCGAGTACTCCACCCGCGCCACCGTTCCAAGCACCGAGTTGGCCACCAGCAGCGTGCCGAGGCGGCCGAGGAACATGCACGCCACGAGCACCAGTTTCGCCGCCGCGGTGAGGCCGGGGGTGATTCCCACGGACAATCCCACGGTGCCGAGGGCGGAAACCACCTCGAACACGATGGGCAGGAAACCGGCGGTCACCTCCCGGTGCGCCTTGCCGCCGAACTCGGCGAACTCCATGAGAATGCTGGCCGCGATGATGACGACGAACGCGGCGGCGGCGGTGGCAATGGCCTTGGTGAGCACGTCGGCGGGCACGCTCCGGTCCAGCAGTTCCACCTTGGGGCGGTTGCGCGCGCGGGAAAGCACCAGCGCGTGGAGCACGGCGGCCGTGGTGGTCTTGATGCCGCCGGCGGTCGAACCCGGCGATCCGCCGATGGCCATCAGCAGGATGGTGACGAGCAGCGTGGGGTTTGTCAGCCCGGCGAGGTCCACCGTGTTGAAGCCCGCGGTGCGCGAAGTGACCGAAAGGAACATGGCCGGCAGGATGCGATGGTACCAGGCACCCGGCAGACCGGTTCCGGGAAGCTCGAGCAGCAGGATGAGAAGCGCCCCCCCGACAATCAGGATCACCGTCGTGCGAAGCACGACCCGGGTGTGGAAGGAGAGCCGGGGCCGCGGGACCCGGCGCCGGTCCAGGAAGAGGTGCCACACATCCTCGACGACGATGAAGCCGATCCCGCCCATGACGATCAGGGACATGATGGCCAGGTTCACCACGGGATCCTGGACGTAGTTCATCAGGTTGTCCTTCAGCAGTCCGAAACCGGCGTTACAGAAAGCGGAAACGGAGTGGAAGACGCCCATCCACAGGGCCGTGGCGAAGGGGAAGTCCAGCGCGAACCGGGCGGTCAGGATCGCGGCGCCGATTCCCTCGCAGACCGCCGTGTACACGACGACACGCAGCAGCAGGCCGCTGGCACGCATCGTCTCGTGCACGCCCACGGTTTCCTCCAGCACCATGCGGTCGCGCATCCCCACCCGGCGGCGGCGGATGGCAAACAGCGCATTGGAGAGGGTCAGGATTCCCAACCCGCCAACCTGGATGAGCCCGAGGATGACCAGCTGGCCGAAGAATGTGAAATCCCCCCCCGTGTCGCGCACCGCGAGGCCGGTCACGCAAACGGCCGAGGTCGCGGTGAACAGGGCATCCACGGGATGCAGCGCCGCGGCCCCTTCGCGGATGCAAAGCGGCAGCAGCAGCAGTCCAGCGCCGGCGAGAATGGTGGCCGCGAAGGACACCACCAGGAGACGTGGCACGGTCATGATGGGCGCGCGATGGCTCAATGGCAGCACCGGCCGCCGGGCAGCAACATGGGGACAGAGTGAAGGGATGCGTGGCCCCCGTCAACGGGGAAGGGCGGGGCACAACCGGCTTGCATTGGCGGCCGCACCGGCGGACCGTTGCGCGAATCCCGACGCCATGACCCGACCCGTGTCAGCCCCTCCCGGTAACGCGGCGCATTCCAACCGCGCGGACTGGCTGCTGCTGGCTCCCGCCCTGGCCGCGCTGCCGTTTCTGCTGGCCGTGCTGATGACCTACCCGTTTGGCTCGGACCAGGCGATCTTCGCGGTGGCGGCGGACGAGCTGGCCCGCGGGCGCACCCTTTACGCGCAGGCGTGGGACGTGAAACCACCGGGAATCATTCTGCTTTACCTGGCGATCCGCGGAGTGCTGGGGACGGATCCGGCGGGTCTTCGCCTGGTGGAGTTCATCTGCCTCGGGATGTTCCCGATTATCTTTGCCCGGATGGCGGGGTGGGCCGGTTACGGCTGGAAGGCGGGGATCGGTGGCGCGTTCATCGCCGTGCTGTGCCATGTGCGCCTTGGGTTCTGGCACACGGGGAACGCCGAAACCTTCGCGGGATTCGCGGCGCTCGGATCGGTCTTTGCCACCGCGGCGGCGCTGGCCCGGCCCCGGGCCGTGGTTGTTATGGCCCTGTCAGGTGTTCTTGCGGCCCTGGCGGCGCTCATCAAGCCCCCCTACGGGATCACACTCCTCCCGTCGCTGTTGTGGCTGGCGCGCAAACGCGCCGCGCAGGGAAACACCCGGGTCCTGGCCATCGAGGCGGCCGCGGCAATCACGGGCGCCGGTTTGCCGCTTGCGGCGTGCGCGGCGTGGCTGGTGGGCACGGGTGCATGGGAGGACTTCGTCACCACGATGACGGTCTACGCCCCGGCACTTGTGACTTATGATCCGCTTGGTCCCGCCGTGATCGCCAACTGGTTCCCGGCGGCGGGCCGGATTCTGGGCAACTTTTCGCCCTACCTCCTGCCGGGTTTGGCCCTGCTGGTCGGCCTGGGCCGCGGACGCGGCCGGGCGGACGGTGGAGTGACGGGGTTCGTCGGAACCTCGGCGGTCCTGCTCGTTTTCGCGATCGGAGCGCAGGGCAAGTACTACCCGTACCACTTCGCCTTGGTGTTTCCGCTTTTGGGGTTCCTCGCGGGACTCGGCCTGTGGGCGGCGTGGCAACGCTGGGCGCTCACCGGCGCACGCGCGCTGCTGCTATCGGCGTTGTTCTTTGGCTCCGCCACGCTGGCTCCCGACGGCCAGCCGTTCTGGCGCCCGGCATTGGCGCGAGTGGCCGGCAACCCGGGGGCCGACGATCCGTGGCCCACCCCGCGCAGCGATCTGCGCCGGAGTTCCGCCTGGCTTCGCTCCCACACGTCCGCGGGCGACACCCTGTTTGTGTGGGGGTTCGATCCGCTCCTATACCTCGGATCTGGGATGCGCCCGGCCAGCCGGTTCATCACGAACTTCCCGCAAAGGGTGGCGCAACTGCGGGCGGCTGCGGAGGCGCCGCTCCTGGACGACTTGGACGCGTCCCGCCCGCGCGCCGTGGTGGTCGTCGCCGGGGATGCCATGCCGTGGATGGTGCACAACGACGAGGACAGTTCGGCCGCTCTGCACCATCTTCACGGACTCCGCGGCCTCCTGGAGTCGCATTACCGCCCGGCTGCGACTTTGGGCCGGCACGCAATCTACCTCCGCCGCACCCCCTGAACAGCGCGCCGACTCAATCCACCGCCTCCACGCGGACGCGCCCCCGCATCAGGCGGTTCGTCACATAGAGCAAGGCGATCAGGGCGCTCATCAGCAGTGCCGCGTGCACCGCGGGTTTCTGCTGGGCGGCCAGCAGGGCGACCGTTGTGGCCACGCCCAGCGCGGGCACCACCGTGGGAATGCGGAACGCGGGCGGTTCCCCCGCCGCCGGCGACAGTTTCATCTTCAACAGGCCCGCGTGGAGCAGGAGAAACACGACAAGCAGGAACGTGGAGGTGCCCGAGGCCAGCGTGGCGATATCCCGAACCGAGGCGAGCAGCGCCAGGACAACCCCGAGACTGGCCGCGACACCCACGATCGGGGTGCGCCACCCCGGATGCACGTACCCAAAAACGGCGGGAAGGAGGTGCGACTGCTGGCGCGCCATGCCGTAAAGAAGGCGGGACGCCATCAGGAGATTCAGCAGCGCCGTGTTGAACACGGCAAAGGCCGGGATGAACTTGTACACCCATACGGGAAAGCCGGGGGCGGCGGCGCGCACCACGTCGATCACGGGGGACTTGGACGCGCCGAGCACCGCGGGGGACAGCACGGAAACGCAGACCAGGACGATCGTGCAATAAATCACGGCCGTGATGGCGATGGCGAAACAGATGGCCAGCGGCACCGTGCGCGTGGGGTTCTTCACCTCCTCGCTCAGGTTGGCCATGTCTTCGAAACCCACAAACGCGAAGAATGACAAACTTGCGCCGGACACCACGGCAAGGGCCGCGGCGGTCACGCCACCCTCCACCGGCGTGGCGAACTGCAGGTAATTTGCACCGCCCAGGCGGGGAATCCCCACGACGATCACGGCGAGCAAACCGGACACCTCCACGGCGGTGCACACGGCATTTGCGGCCGAGGAAATGACTATCCCCCGCGCCGCCACCGCCGCCAGGAGGAGTGCGAACCCCGCCGGAACGGCAAAGTCGCGCGCCCAACCCGGCACACCCGTCGCCCCCGAAAGCAGGTAGTTGGAGAATGTGCGCGCGGACATGGCCATGGAGAAGAGCCCCGAAAGCACAACGAAGAAGATGACGAAGAACGTGACCGGCGCGCGTCGCCAAGACTCGGCGCAGAAATGGGCCGCACCCCCCGCCTTCGGGAAACGCGAACTGAACTCGGCGTAGGTCAGGCCCGTCAGGGCGGCGGTGACACCGGCGAGCACATAGGAGGTCCAAGCGGCGGTCCCGACCATCCCGGCCACTTTACCCACGAGCGCGTAAACCCCCGCACCCAGGATGTCGCCCACGCCGAACACCGTCAGGGCCGCAAGACCGAGGGTTCGCCGGAGTTCCGGATTGGGGCCGCGGGCGGGTGCATCCGTGTTCGAAATGCCTGTCATGCGTTCTCCGTGATGCGCGAGATGGGGTAGTCCGCCGCAGGTGACCACGGCCACGGCCCGAGTGCAAAGGTCCAATTTGGGGCGCCCCGTTTTGCCCGGCGAACCGGTTGACCTTTGCCCGGACGGGCGTCACGCTGGTTCCAAGTGCGGCGACGGGTCGCATCCATTTCTGCCACCGGGAGGCCGTCCCTTGAAAATGGTCCGATACTGGGTGCGGGAGGCCGTGAAAGCGCGCCCCTTGCGCGGGGATGAGGTGGAAGCATGCTGCTGGGGGTGGTCCGAACAGAGCGAGGAAGAAGCGCGGCAGCGGGCCCGGGCCTCCGCGGAGCGGGTGGCCCGGCGCATCGCGGCCGGGGACGGCTTCCCCGACCGTTACGGTTACGGCGACGGCCGGCCGTTGCGGGAAGAAATCGTGGAAAGCGTCGCGGGCAACGACGGCACCCCGGTCGCCCTGATCACCCGGAACGCCTACGGCGCCCTCGTGTTGAACACCTCGCAGACCCTGTTCATCGATGTGGATCTGGAGGAAACCAAGACCGCAGCGACCGCGGGCGAAGGGGGCCTTGCAGGACTAATCGGCAGATTCTTCGGTTCGAAACCCGCACCGGCGCCGGCCGCCACCAACGACACGCCGGAAACTGCCGCCATCGAGCGGGCGCGCAATTGGGTGCGGGCGAATCCCGGCCTCGGTTTCCGGGTGTACCGCACCGCCGCCGGACTGCGCCTGCTGGAAACAACCTCCCTGCACGATCCAAAGTCGGCGTCGGTGGCCTCGCTGTTTGAGGCCTTCGGGACTGATCCTCTTTACCGGCGGCTGTGCCGGGCGCAGGAATGCTTCCGTGCCCGTCTCACGCCGAAACCGTGGCGCGTCCGTGTTTCCTGCCCGGGGTTCCGGTACCCGGCGCACAACTCGACCCAGCCTGGTGTGCGGATGTGGCTGAACCAATATGAGAAGGCCTCGGCGCAGACAGCGGTCTGTGCGCTGGTGACCACGCTGGGTTCGCAGGAAATCCACCCGGAGGTTGCCGGGATCATCCGGCTTCACGACGAGCGAACGCGGTCGGGTTCGGGACTTCGCCTCGCCTGAAGCGGCGTCACATCAGTTCGAGGTCGTGGGGCTTGCGGCCGGTCAGCCCGGCCACGTATTCCTGGTCGCTCACGACCACGTACCCGTGGCGGCGCAGCAGGGCCGTTGTCACGCCGCACCCCGGAACGAGGTTGCCGCGGAAAGTGCCGTCGTAGATCCAGCGGACGCCGCAACTGGGGCTGTTTTCCTTCAGGATGATCTCCTCGGGATGGACCGACTCGGCGATCTTGAGCACCTCGCGCGCGCCGCGCAGGTAATTCTCGGTCACGTCGTCGCCGTCGCGGGTCACCACCCGGGCCTTGCCGTCGAGGACGGCCTCGCCGTCGCCGCCCACGATCTCGGCCATGGGGCGCGGCGTGGCCAGACCGCCCATCTGCTCGGGACAGACGGGGATGGCCTTGCCCGACGCGAGCAGCTCGGCCACCTTGTCGGTGGAGTTATCCTTCGCGCGCCATGTGGCGCTGAGGCCCAGCAGGCAGGAACTGACGAGTTTCATGCGGTTCGAATCCTCTCGGTGGTGAAAGCGCTTCTGAATGTCTCAACGTCCCCGGCGGGGAAAACTTCAACGCGAAAAAGGGCGTACCCCGCCGCATCGGCCTAGCGGGGTGCGAGCACCACGGACTCCGCGGGGGCCGGAAGAATCGCGGAGATCCCTGCGGGATCCTGGAGGTCGGGAGGAAGGAATGCGCATTCAGCCTGGAAGCGGGTCCCGCCGAACGCCCCGCCCCGGCGCATGGCCGCGATGGTGCGCGCGGTTTCCTCGTGTCCCGGCGCGCAAAGGTAGCTGAGGACGCGCGGTTTCAGCCCCCAGGAGGCCAGGCAGTGGGCGGCCATGGGCAACTGCTGCGTGTGGATGCCCGCCCGCTCCCCCGCCAGGGCGAAGAACGCCCGCATCAGGTCGCGCCGTCCGAAGGTGAAGGCGAAATCGGCCAAGTAGGGATGGAGCAGGACGGCCGCGTCCAACCCGCCGGGGACGAGCGCGGCGTCGAAACGGGTGAGGGCGAGGGCAACGGCCCAGAAATCCTGGCGGGCGGCGCGCAGGGGCATCGGCACGAGGCCGAGCGCCGCGCTGATCCCCGGCCACACCGCGCCGGCGAGCGACCCGTTCAATTCGAGCATGGTCCGGGCCTGGCCCGTGTTGATGAGGCGCGCGTAATTGAGGAAATCGGGAAGCGTGACGGCGCCGATAGATCCGGCCAGTCCGGCATCCGACGCGCGAAGGCGGGCCGCCTGCCAGGCGGTCACCAGGAGACGGTCCGCGCCGGCGGCACGGGCCGCGGCAAGCAGGTCGGCGGGCTCCAGCGCGCGCAGGTCGCGCAGGACGGCGGGCGGCGCCATGGCGGGGGCCTCGCTCACGGCGCAACCTCCCCGGCCGGAGTGCCGGGCCCGAGACGCGCGATCAGGGCGTCCATCCCGCGATCCGGTTCGGGCGCATCCGGCCCGTCGAACAACCGCAGAGAACCGGACCGGCCCGTTTCCCGGCCGGCCGCCGCATCGTAGAGGGCGAAGATCATCTCCTCGGCGTCCGCGGCCTCGGCGAAATCCACCGGGCGGCGGGAGGGCGGCTCGTCTCCCGCGGTTTCCGGCGCGCCATCGCGCCACGCGCGCACGGCGCGGGCGAAATTCTCGTGTTCCATGGAGAATCCCGCGCCCGTGTAGTCGGGGGCGGAATTGTAACCGGTGGGGAAATCGAGCTGGGTCCAGAGGCTTTCGGTCACTCCGTCGCGAAGCACCGACACGTGGGCCTGGTCCACGACCAGCCGCCCGGCGTCCCCCTCGACGACGAGCGAATTGTGGGGACGGGCATACCCGGGCGCCGACCAGCAGGCAAACAGCCGCGCGCGGAAAGCGCCGTATTCGAAACGCGCCTCGAACGCGTCCTCCACCTCCGCGGAGTGGATGGGCCACGCCCGGGCCTCCATGGCCCGCGGTGCGCCCAGGAGGCGCCGCATCACGGCCACCCAGTGACCGGCAAAGTTGATCAGCACACCGCCCCCCGACTGGGCGCGCACCATTTCCCAGCGCACCGGGCTGGAGGCCATGATGTGACTCTGGAGGCATTTCACCCAAACCCCGAGCGGGCGGCCGATCTCGCCGGACTCCATCGCCTCGCGCGCCACGTCGAGCTGCGGGAACTGTGCCGCCATGTAACCCGTATGGCATGGGGCGGGCGCAAACTCCTCTTGCAGGGCGCGCAACTTCGCCACGAGCCCGGGCTGGAACGCGGCGGGTTTCTCCACGAGCACCGCCAGGCCGCGGGAGAGGCACTGGCGCGCCAGGGGCACATGGGTCGCGGCCGGCGTGGCGATGAGAGCGGCGTCGGGCTTCAGTTCGGCGATGGCCGCATCCAGGTCGGTGCGGAAAGGCACATCGAATCCCATGCTGCGGTAGAGACCGAACGCCCTGCGGTTGCGGTCCACGATCCCGCAAAGGGCGGCGCCCTCGCGCTGGAACAGGTTCAACCCGTGGACGATTCCGATCTTGCCGGCGCCCACCAGCAGGACGCGCGCCGGGCGTCCCGGACGCGGCTCGGTCGGGGTCGGGGACTTGGTCGCCGAAACCATCGCCCCGGCAAACGGCTTGAGACTGAGGCCGATCCGGTCGAGCGATTCGCGGGTCTCCATCCGCTGCACTTTTTCCAGGCCCCGCAGGTTGTCCATGCTGATGGGCAACGGGATGCGGAGCGCCTCGCCGATGCGGACCACGGCCTTCACGGGGCCGAGCGGGATCACCAGTTCGGGTTTCCTGCGCCCCGTGTCGGCCACGGCGGTGGCGCGCAGGAACATCCGCAGGGTCATTCCATCGGGGTCGCCCAGGTTGAGCTCCGCGTTCTCGCCGGCGGGCAACGCCAGGCAGCGCAGCATCGCCTCGCAAAGGTCGCCGACCTCGATGGGCTGGACGATGGCGATGCCACCGCCAAGAAGCGGGATGACGGGGAGTTTGCGGACGGAATTGCGCATCCTCGCAAACAGGCCGGCGGCCCCGGGACCGAAGACGAGACCGGGCCGGAGAATGGCATGGGACAGGCCCGACGCCCGGATGAGCCGCTCCGCCTCCAGTTTGGTCTTCCCGTACGCCGAGACGGCGCCCTCGTGGGCCGACTGGGACGAGAGGAAGACAAACCGCGACACTCCCCGGGCCACGGATTCCTCCAGCAGTTCGCGGGTTCCCTCCACGGTGACGGCGGCGCTCTCCACGGCATCCTGCCCGGTGGTGGCGCCGGCGCAGTGGACCACCGCCTCCACGCCTTCCCAGGCGCGGGCGGGCACCTGAAACGGGATGCGGGCATGAAGCACCGTGGCGGCCGCCGGCTGCGGCGCGCCGCCGGGACGCGGCCTCACCAGGGCGACGACATCGTGACCCGACCCCGTGGCGGCGCCACAAAAGGCCGAACCGATGAACCCTGACGCGCCGGTGACGAGGATCTTCATTCTGGCGCGGGATTAACCGCCACCCTCACCCGACCGCCAAGGGAAAAACGAGCAAGCACCGAAAGCCTCAGGCAATCCCGTCCAGTGCGGCCTGAACCGCCTCGGCGGCCTCCCGCACGGACGCAAAGCGTTTCTCGGGATAGAGGTCCATGCACCTGGCCAGCGCGTCGGACAGCCGGGACGGCAAATCGGGGCGGATTTCGCGCAGGGGCCGCGGCGGCACGGACGGCTGCCCCCCCTCGAACAGGCAGAGCACGGTGCGCGCCAGGGAATACTGGTCGGTCAGCTGCGTGGCGGGCGCCCCCATGAGCTGCTCGGGGGCCATGAAGGCCGGCGTGCCGACCACCAGCCCCGCGCGGGTGATCTGGATGTCGGGCGCCAGGCGGTCGGCGCGGCTGATGCCGAAATCCGTCAGTTTGACCAACCCCTCGGGCGAGAGCAGGAAGTTGCCGGGCTTGATGTCGCGGTGCAGCACCTCGCGCGAATGCAGGTAAACGACCGCCTCGAACATCTGGGGGATGAGCGCGGCCGCCTGGACGGGCTGGAGCGGTCCGGCATCGAGAACGCGGGCGAGCGACGGGCCGTCCACATACTCCATCACGATGTAGAACGTGTGCTCGGTTTCGCCGACCTGGAAGATCCGCACGATGTTGGGGTGGGCCAGGGCCGCCATCACCCGGGCCTCGCGGCGGAAACGCAGCACCTGCTGGGACTCGCCCGCCCCGGCACGCAGGAGCACCTTCAGCGCCACGGCGCGCCCTAGACTCCGCTGAACCGCTCGGTACACGGTGCCCATTCCGCCGCCTCCCACGAGTTCCTGGATGTCGTACCCGGCAAATAGCGCCTCGCCGGCCACCGCCTGGGCCGGGGTGGGCGGGGCGGATGGACGGGCGACTTGCGGGGAAGGCGACGGCGTGGGCGATGCCCCGGTCAGCAGGGCGTTCAGGGTGTCGCGCAGCAGTTCGAACGGCACCGGCTTGCTGATGTACCGGTCCGCCCCGATGCGCAGCAGTTCCATTTCCTTCCGCTGCGCATCGTCCATGCCCGAGCACACCAGGATGGGCATGTGACGGTGACCGGGACTGGACCGGAGCAGGCGGCAGATCTCCTCCCCCCGCAGGCCGGGGAGTTCCAGGTCGGTGATGACGAGGTCGGGCAGGTCGCGCAGGCACGCGGCCAGCCCGCCCAGCCCGTCCTCAAACACCGTGACCTCCGCGGGCACGATGTTGCGCACCATCACCGACAAGACCCGCGCCGACGTCGGGTCGTCCTCGATGACATGGATGCGGAATGGCACCGTGGCGGCGGGCACTGTTCTCTTGCTGCCTGCCTTCCCTACTGGACCGAGGGAGCCGGCGGGGCGGCCGTGTTGTTGACGCCGGCCCGCAGGCGCCCGAAGGCTTCCAGCAGACCGCCGGGAACAAAGAAGCCGACCCGGTACCCGTAGGATTCGCGGAAAGCCGCGATGCTCACCGGCGGGGCTTCGCCCAGCGCGTCCTGCAGTTTCTTGAACTCGGACTTTTCCTTTTCCCCGGCCTGGGGGCCGAGGTTCTCCGGGGTCATTCCCGCGACGAGCGCCGCGAAGTCGTAATCCACATACAGGCGCGCGCCCGGCCCGAAATCCTTCTCACCGGCCATCGGTTCGGCCTTCTCGTGCTTGCCGGCCTTCACGGCGGCGACGAGTTCCTCCACCTTGCCCTTGCCGGTGCCATACACGGCGTACCCGTCCACGATGGCGATCTCGAAATTCCCGTCGCCCATGAACTTCTTCAGCATTTCGGCCTGGCGGGTGTCGGTAGTCTCGATGTTGAAGAGGAACACGTGGATCGGCACATCGCCGGCTTTGCGCGCGTTTCGCCTGAAATCCACTTCCATTTTCATCCCCAGCGACTCGTAGAACTTGTCGATCCCGCTGGTGCGGACCAGGGCGGACATCTTCTCCATGAGGGCCAGGTAAGCTTCGGCGTCGCGGACCGCGAATGCGTAGGACAGGCCGGTTTCCGGCTTGAGGCTCATCCCGAACGCCCAGCCGTCTCCCATGGCCTTCGCGGATTCCCTCATCATTTCCGCGATGGCTTTCCTCTGGTCCGCCTTCAGCTGGATCGCGTCGAAAACCGGCCCGGCCTCGGTTTCCATCCACTTCACCATTCCGGACATGTCGCCGCTGAACGCCATGCGCATCGCGCCTCCGCCGGGGATGAGGCGGGCAAACTTGGCCGCGTCGCGGGGCGGGCCGACCGGGGCCGGGTCGATGGTGGAAACCCGGCTCTCGATGCGGAGCCCCTTCGACGACGGGGCCACCTCCATGTCCACGCGCCTGACCTGGCGGGCGATCTGAAGGGCGGCGATCATCTCGGCCTCGAGGATACGGCCGGCGCCGGGCATGGCCGGCTGGCCGGGTTTGGCCTGGGCCTGCAACCTCTCCATGCCTTCCCGCATTTCCCCGATGCTCTTGCGGATCGCCTTCTCGTTGTCGCGCAGGATACCGGCCGCATCCACTCCCACGGCAATGGTGGGGTTGCGGCGGGAACCGAGCAGTTTCTCCCTGATGGCGGGGGCCAGTTTTTTCGCGTCGTCCAGCAGGGCGGCGTCGCGCGAGAGAATGAGGAATCCATCCGCCTGGGCCGATTTCATCCCGGCCCCCTCCAGGGCCTTGGCGTATCCCGCGGCCTTGTCGGCCTTGACCTCGATCACGACGGCGAACTGGTCCGTGGGGGCGACGAGGATGGCCATTCCGGAACCCTTGGCGATTGCCTGGAGGCCGGGGTCGCCGAACTGGGCGCCGGCCATCTGGGCGAATTTCTCGGCGGTCATTTCGGGCATGATGCGCCCCACGAATCCTGCCGCCTCCGCAAGCAGACCGTGCAAATCACCGACGACGACGGTCGCGCGCATCGTTTCCAGGGTTGCCGCAGGGGCCGCCCCGGCCCTGCCGCCACCCCATATCACCCCCGCCGCCAGCAATCCGGCAATTGCGCCTGTCACCCGAGTCTTCATGTCCGTGCCCTCAATCCTGTGGGATCCGCGGCGCCTTGCGGCGGAGCGGTAACTTACCGTACCGGCCCGAAGATCGACCCGCGAAAAGGAATTCTCCAGAGGATTCCGGATGGAAAGCGGGCGAATCCGATGACCGACGCGGCTTGACTCTGGCGAATCGCCCCGTGTTTCCTTTCTCCCGAGGCTGCCATTTTTCAGGGAGGGATTCGGGGTTATGGCTTCGGACGATCTGGATAACGCGCTGGGCGAGTTTGAGCAAAGACGGGCCCAGGCCCTGAGCAAGGAGCGGGCCGTGACCTCGGCGCGCAGCAAGTTCCGCGAGCAGTTCATGCAAAGCTGCCACCGCGAGTGGACGCGGCAGATCGAGGAGACGGTCCGGCGCCTGGGCGAACACGGGCACCGCGGCAAACTGGACATGACCCAGGAGGCCCACCAAGAGATGCTGGTGCTCCACATCACCCCCAATCTGAAGGACCTGCCGCACAGCGTGGCGAACGACTTCGATTTCCAGGTGAAGATCTTCCCGAACGAGGCCATGCTGCGGGTGTGTTTTGTGAGCGTGACCCCGGACTCGCCCGAGTATATCGGGCACCCGGAGCCTTACAAACTGGAGGATCTCCAGGGCGAGAACTTCCGGGCGGTGCTCATCCGCCATGTTTCGGGCATCCTCCGGGCCGCCATGCCCCACCTGTAGAACCACCGGGCGGCGCCCGGTGGGGAAAGGCCCGGTGCGGCGAATATCAGCCGACCCGCAATGTTGCCTGTAATCGTGCCTGTATGCCTCTCGGGCAGACCCGTTTGCGGGTCCGGCCAGGGGCGGTCCAGGCAACATCAGCCAGGAGTGGCATTTCATGAAGAAGATTGACCTCGAAGTAACGCCGCGCACGGACACCGGCAAGGGGCCCAACCGCCGGTTGCGCGCCCAGGGCCGCGTGCCCGCCGTCATCTACGGTTCGGGACAGGCGCCCGAAAAGGTGTCGGTGGACGCCCACATTTTCGGCAAGCTGACGGCCAAGGGCACGTCGGACAACGTGCTTTTCAACCTGATCCGTCCGGGCCAGACCGACTCGACCGACACGGTTGCGGTGGTGCGCGAACTGCAGCGCGACCCGGTCACCCGCCGGTTCCTCCACATTGACCTGCACAGCATCCGCATGGACGTGGAGTCCGAGTTCGAGATCCCGGTGGGCCACACGGGCACGCCGGTCGGCGTGCGCGAGGGCGGAATCCTCGAGTCGCACCGCTATGTCGTCCTGGTGCGCTGCCTCCCGGCCGCGCTTCCCGACAAGTTCATCGTGGACATCACCAACCTGAAGATCAACCACGCCATCCACGCCAGCGACCTGACGCTGCCCGAGGGCGTGAAGCTGGTGGACGAGCCGGCCACCGTGCTCTTCACCGTGCTGCCTCCGAAGGCCGAGGCCGCGCCGACGCCCGCCGAGGGTGCCGCCGCCGAGCCGGCCGTGCCGGAGGTCATCGGCAAGAAGAAGACAGACGAGGAGACGGCCGCCGAGGCGAAGGAAAAGAAGTAACCCCTCCGCGAAGGTCCAAGGCCCCACAAGGAACACGATCACCCGGGCGGGAGCGGCCCCAGCGGCCCCTCCCGCCCGAATTGTTTGAACCCTCTCCCCCGGGAAGGGGAAGGGGTCCATTTTCAAGGGAGACCCCCCGATGCCCCACACGCCCATCCTCGCCACGCTCGGTTACGTGATGTCGCCCGACGGCGCCCGGGTGCTGCTGATCCACCGCAACGCCCGCGGCGACGACCAGCACCTGGGCAAGTACAACGGCCTGGGGGGCAAGCTGGAGCCGATGGAGGACGTGGTGGCCTGCATGAAGCGCGAGCTGCACGAGGAGGCCGGCATCGAGGTGCTGTCCATGGACCTGCGCGGCACCGTGAGCTGGCCCGGGTTCGGCAAGGGGGGCGAGGACTGGTTCGGCTTCATCTTCCGGATCGACCGTTTCTCGGGCACCCCGCACGAGGCCAACCCGGAGGGAACGCTTTCGTGGGTGGACGCGGACAGGATCCTCGATCTGCCCCTGTGGGAGGGCGACCGCTTTTTCCTGCCCCTGGTGTTCGACCCGGCGGTGCGCCAGTTCCACGGCGTCATGCCCTACCGCGACGGCCACCCGGAGAGTTGGACCGTCAGCCTGCTCTGATGCGGCGCAGGCGTGGGACGCGCCGCAATTGTTATTGCCCGATAGCAAGTGCGGTGGGGTTTGGGTCAGGGACGGTTATTATCGGGAACGCCGTCGCGGTTACGCAGCGCGTTTTCGACATGGAATTGCGGTTTTTTCCGGGATTTCAGCGGGTTTTAGAAACATGGTTTTTGCGATGTAAGTCGTTGGTGGCGTTATGGTTGGAGTGGGTTTTCTGCTCTTTTGTGCTGGTGGGGGGGCGGAAAATTGGTTTGGTCGGGGCCGTAGGCGGTTTTGCGGTTCCATGCGGGCGACCGTAGCGGCGGGTTTCGGGGCTGGGTATTCCCTTGGAAGACCATCTTGGTCGGGGGGGTGCAGTGCGCCCGGACGAAGGCGGAGGATGAAATGGATTATGGAAGCGGCAAGCGCACCCGACAACCGATTAGGTCAAATGCTCCCCAATTTCACCGATTTTTACCGTCCTTAATTACTTTATCGGCCTCTCCCATAAGGTCTAGGATCTGCTTGCGTATCTGCTTGAGTTTTTCCCAATTCTTTCCCGAAACGAGTTGCCCTTTGGGCGGATATTTCCGAATGTGTTTCTTAATGACCCTAGCCACTCGCTTCTTTTGATATGGGAAGTCTTTGTTGATGATGTCGTTTGCCGTTTCCCAGTCACGGTTTCCCTTAACCGAATTGCAGTCCTTGCAAGCCGGAACCAGGTTGCCGTATTTGTGTCCGTACCCCGATGGCTCGTTGTTTTTGACCAAGGCGAAGAGGTGGTCCCATGTCTGGGCCTTTTCCCGACCACAAAAGACACACATTATCTCGCCGTCCTTAGTACATTCGAGTTCATTGAGAACCTCGTTGACGATGTCTTCTGAATACTCATCAACGGGAGCAACGGCCGAAGCGAAGGCGTGGTTTATTGTGGTTCCACGCCTCTTCAGAATGGAGTATTGTTTCAGGTGGGTTTTGATTGTTTCCTTGTTCATTTCCGCCTAACAATGCAAACTAGGTTCATCGGGTTTTGTGGGACAGAATTTCGAGGTTTGTTCACCAGTTTGGCGCCCACCAGGTATAATGCCCAACTCGTTCGCAAGTGTTGCCGCGAGATTTGGGGAAGTCAATTTGGTTTTGCTGCCTTGTTCTTGCCGTAGGAGAGTGGAAGAGGGTTGGACTTCGAGGTTTGAGGCGAACTTGGGGCTTGGCGCCGGGAGGGTTCTTATGGCGAGGAAGTCGACGCGGGCTACACCGGCACGGGCCTGGTGATTGGTGCTATCGATGTTGGAGGAGCGCCGCTCGGGAACATGGCGGGGGCAGGGGGCGGTGGGGCAAGGGGGATCTCAAATTTGAGATTTGAAACGGGCGGAGAGAGGGAGCCCATGTGTGTGCTTCCCCCGGGCCGGGCTGCGGGTGGCGGGGCGGTGGGGGGCGGGGGGAGAGAGGGAGAGAGGGAAAAGGGGTCGCCCCTTGCGGGGCTCGATCGTTGGGGGGACGCGGTCCACGGGCTGGCGCCCGTGGCTAATCGGTAGGGTCGTCGCTGCGCGATTAGAGCTGATTCGGGATGGCGGGGGGTAGTTGGTGAGGGGGGCGGGGGGCGGGTGTTGAGTGCTGTCGATTTGGGAGGAGCGCCGTTCGGGAGCATGGCGGGGGCAGGGGCCGGTGGGGCAAGGGGGATCTCATATTTTAGATTTGGAACGGGCGGACGGGCGGAGGGCGGGAGAGGGAGGGGGATTGGGAGGAAGGGAGAGGGGAAAAGGGTCGCCCCTTGCGGGGCTCGATCTTTGGGGGGGACGGGTCCACGGGCTGGAGCCCGTGGCTGATCATAAGGGTCGTCGCTGGGCGACGAGGGTG
>JADHEF010001269.1_pt1 | contig 16668 bp, 13 predicted proteins | sample 8952391 | NCBI WGS metagenome assembly JADHEF01 (sample SAMN16124439, study PRJNA663245) | bioreactor sludge metagenome | isolation source: sludge (nitrite) | place: India:Bengaluru | collected 2019-02-28
GGCGGTCCTGCCGCCCACCGATCCGGACTCGGACAAGCGCAAGAAGCGCAAGGGCAAGCCCGAGGACGCCGAGGCCGAGAAGAAGTTCATCAAGAAGAAGATTTCCTTTTCCAAGAAGGCCGTCGTGGAAGCCGACGAGCTCTACGACGACCAGCGCCTGCGCAAGCCCCGCAAGGGGGGCAAGGGCAAGCGCGAGGCCGCCCAGAAAGCCGCCGCTCCGGTCGCGAAAGCCATCAAACGACGGATCAAGGTCGACGACGCCATCGTGGTCTCCGACCTGGCCAAGCGCCTGGGGGTCAAGGCCGGCGAGGTCATCAAGGTGCTCATGGGCATGGGCACGATGGCCGGCGTCACCCAGTCTGTCGACTACGACACCGCGGCCCTCATCGCCGCCGAGTTCAACTACGAGGTCGAACGCGCGGCGTTCGAGGAGGACACCATCTTGAAACCGGTCGAGGATGAACCCGAAAAGCGGCTCACCCGTGCGCCGGTGGTGACGATCATGGGGCACGTCGACCACGGCACGACCTCGCTGCTCGACGCCATCCGCAAGACCCGCGTCACCGAGACCGAGGCGGGCGGCATCACCCAGCACATCGGGGCCTACTACGTCCGGACCGAGCGAGGTGCGATCGCCTTCCTGGACACCCCGGGCCACGAGGCCTTCACGGCCATGCGCGCCCGCGGCGCCAAGGTCACCGACCTGGTCGTGCTGGTGGTGGCGGCCGACGACGGGGTCATGCCCCAGACGGTCGAGGCCATCAACCACGCCCGCGCGGCCAACGTGCCGATCATCGTGGCCGTCAACAAGATCGACAAGCCCGGCTCGGACCCGGACCGCGTCAAGCGCGCGCTCATCGAGCGCGGCCTCACGCCCGAAGAGTGGGGCGGCACCACGATCTTCGTGAACGTCTCCGCCAAGCAGAACACCGGGATCGACCAGCTGCTCGAGATGATCCTGCTGCAGGCCGAGGTCATGGAGCTCAAGGCCAACCCCGACAAGCTCGCGCGCGGCCACGTGGTCGAGGCCAAGATCGACTCCGGCCGAGGGCCCGTCGCGACGGTGCTCGTCAGCGAGGGCACCCTGCGCGCCGGGGACCCGGTCGTCTGCGGCATCCACGCCGGCAAGATCCGGGCGATGCTCGACGACACCGGCCAGTCCATAGAAGAGGCCGGGCCGTCGATCCCGGTGGAGATCCTCGGCCTCTCGGGCGTGCCCATGGCGGGCGACGAGTTCGTGGCGGTGGCCGACGAGCGCGCCGCCAAGCAGATCAGCCTGCACCGCATGCAGAAGCAGCGGGCGCGCGAGCTGACCCAGGCCAGCCGCCCCAACCTCGAAAACCTCTTCGAGCGCATGAAGCAGGGCGAGGTCAAGGAGCTCAACCTGGTCATCAAGGCCGACGTGCACGGCTCGATCGAAGCGCTGTCGGACGCCCTGACCAAGCTGTCCAACGCCGAGGTCAAGGTCAACGTCGTCCACGCGGCCTCCGGCACGATCAGCGAGTCGGACGTCTCGCTGGCCACGGTGTCGGGCGCCATCATCATCGGCTTCAACGTGCGGCCGACGCCCAAGGTCCAGGCCTTTGCGACCGAGGAGCGCGTGGACATGCGCTTCTACAACGTCATCTACGACGTCATCAACGACGTCAAGAGCGCCATGACCGGCCTGATGGCCTCGCGCTTCGAGGAGCGCTTCCTCGGCTCCGCCGAGGTGCGCGAGGTGTTCCAGATCCCCAAGATCGGCGCGATCGCCGGCAGCTACGTGACCGACGGCCGGCTCGAGCGCGGGCGCAGCCTGCGACTGGTCCGGGACGGGGTCGTCGTCTACGAGGGCAAGAACTCCTCGCTGCGGCGCTTCAAGGACGACGTGCGCGAGGTCCAGAGCGGCTACGAGTGCGGCATCGGGATCGAGAACTACAACGACATCAAGGTCGGCGACCGCATCGAGTTCTACTATATGGAGGAGATCAAGCCTGAAGTCGCGTGACCGCGACATCAGATGGATGGGTTTCGTGTTTCGTGTTTGGTGTTTGGTGTTTCGTATTGGGTGTTTAGCAGGGGAACTCGGGCACAGCCCGCCTTTCCCAACACCAAACACTAAATACTAAACACCCGCCGCGGCCGACGTCATCCGACAGCGCCTGAGCCGCCGCGGGTAGCGCATCGCATGATAGCGGCATCGGGAGGCCGCGGCGCCATGGTGGTAGGGGTCGGCGCGATCACGTTTCGGTTGCACGACTGCCACTCGCTCAAGGAGAAGCGGCGGGTGGTCAAGACGGTGATCGCCCAGCTGCGCAACAACTTCAACGCTTCGGTCGCCGAGGTGGAGGACAACGACGTGCACCAGCGGGCGGTCGTGGGCTTCGCGCTGGCGGGCAACGACAAGACCGTGATCAACTCCAAGATCGACAAAATGTTCAACCTGGCCGAGGAACTCGGCCTGGCCGAAGTGGTCGACACCGAGATGGAGCTCATCAGCCTATGACCGGGTTCGCGCGCGCCGACCGCGTCGCCCACCTCATCCAGCAGATCGTCGCGGAGCTGCTGCGACGGGACATCAGCGACCCGCGCCTGCAGGCGGCCACCATCACGGACGTGAAGGTCACCCGCGACCTGCGGGTGGCCCGGGTCTACTTCACCGCGGCCGGCGGCGCGGCCGCGGCGGCCGACATGGCCCGGGGCTTCGAGCGCGCCTCGGGTTTCATCAAGCGCAGCCTCGGGCCGCGCCTCGGGCTGCGGTACATGCCCGAGCTCGAGTTCTTCTACGACGAGTCTTTCGACCGGGGGGCCCGCATCGACCGGCTGTTGAAGTCGGTCCAACCGCCCGGCGAGCACCCCGATCCGAGCGAGGAGACCGATCCGACCGATGGACGCACTGCTGCAGGCGATTGAGTCGGCCGGCCACCTGCTGGTGACCACGCACGCGGACCCGGACGGGGACGCCGTCGGCTCGCTGATGGCGATGGGCCTGGGGCTGACGCGCCTGGGCAAAGAGGTCTCCTTTTACGTGGAGAGCCCCATTCCGGCGGTCTACCGGTTTCTGCCGGCGGTCGATCGCATCCGCCGCCGGCTGCCGGCCGGGCGCTGCGACGCCGCCGTGGTGCTGGACTGCGGGGACGGCTCGCGCGTGGGCGACGCCTGGGAGACCGTGAGCCGCAGCCCGGCCGTGCTCAACATCGACCACCACGCCTCCAACACCGGCTTCGGCACGCACCGGCTGATCGAGGAGGCGGCGTGCGCCACGGCCGAGATCGTCTACCACCTGGTCCGCCGCTTAGGGGTCCGCATCGACCGGGACATCGCCACCTGCATCTACACCGGCATCCTGACGGACACGGGGTCGTTCCGCTTTTCGAACACCAACGCCGCCGCGTTCGCCATCTGCCGCGAGATGATCGAGCTCGGGGTCGAGCCCCACGAAGTAGCCCGCCACGTCTACGGGTCCTACTCGCTCGGCCGCATCAAGCTGCTCAACCTGGCGCTGAACTCGATCGAGCTCTCCCCGAACGGGAAGCTCTCGCTCATGACGGTCACCCGCGGCATGATGGAGGAGACCCAGACGCAGCCCGAGGACGCCGACGGCCTGATCAACTACGTGCGGCGGATCGAGGACGTGCACGTCGCGGCGCTGATCCAGGAGCAGGTCAACGGCCGTTCGTCGAACGCCGCCGCCGGACGCTTCCACGTCAGCCTGCGCTCGGACGGGTCGGTGGACGTGGCGGCCCTCGCCGGGACCTACGGGGGCGGCGGCCACCGCAGCGCGGCCGGCTTCCAGACCGAAGGCCCGCTCGCGGACATCAAGGCGCGGCTGCTCGACTGGGCGCAGCACACGTGGAGGGGTGCCGGGACCCGTCCATGAACGGCATCGTGGTGGTCGACAAACCCGAAGGCCGTTCGTCGGCCCGGGTGCTGGAGGCGGTGAAACGCCTGCTCGGCGCGGAGAAGGCCGGACACGCCGGGACGCTCGACCCGTTCGCGGGCGGGGTTCTGGTGTGCTGCCTCAACCAGGCCACGCGTCTGGCGCGCTTCCTGCTCCACGGCGACAAGACCTACGAGGGGGTGCTGCGGCTCGGGGTCGAAACCGACACCGAGGACCCCACCGGCGCTGTGGTGCGGCAGGCGGAGTGGACGGCCATCCCGGAGGCGGCCGTGCACGCGGCGTTTCGCCGCTACGAGGGGGACTACCTGCAGACGCCGCCGGCCTACTCGGCGCTGAAGCAGGACGGGGTGCCGCTCTACGCGCTGGCGCGCAGGGGGTGCCCGCAGCGCAAGGCCGCGCGCCCGGTCCACATCCGGCGGTTGCGCGTGCTGCGGGTGGAGATGCCGGAGGTGCGCTTCGAGGTGCGCTGCTCGGCAGGAACCTACATCCGCACGCTGTGCGCCGACATCGGTCGGGACCTGGGCTGCGGCGGCCACCTGAGCCGCCTGACCCGCACCGAGAGCTGCGGCTTCGGCCTGGACCGGGCGGTGACGCTGGAACGCCTGGCGGAGCTTGCGGCGCGGGGTGCGGCCGGGGAAGCGCTGGTGCCGATGGCCGAGGCGTTGCCGGGGATGCCGGCGGTCGCGGCCGGACCGGAACTGCTCGCCCGGGTGCGGACGGGGCGTACGCTCACGCCGGCCGACGTGCCGACCGCGGAGGCGCTCCCCCCGGGGGCCCACCTCAAAATCGTGGACCCCTCCGGGGCGCTTGCAGCGGTCGTCGAGATGCGGGCCGACCGCCCGGAGCTCGACTACTGCTGCGTCTTCCTGCGTCCGGGGGGTTGATTTATGTTGCACTCTGCTGCGGGTTGCTCTAATTAGGACCGCGGGGTCCAACGCGTCGGTTTTCAACCGTTTTTTAACTGAATGCGAGGCACTGCATCAATTCACTCATGGAGGATGATCAAACGTGGCGCTCACAACCGAAGACAAGAAGAAGCTGATCGCAAAGTACAAGGTGCACGACTCGGACACCGGCTCCCCTGAGGTCCAGGTGGGGCTGCTCACCAACCGCATCGAATACCTGACCGAGCACCTGAAGACCCACAAGAAAGACCACCACTCGCGCCGCGGCCTGCTGATGCTGGTCGGTCAGCGCCGGCGGCTGCTGAACTACGTGAAGTACAAGGACGTGAACCGCTACCGCACCATCATCGAACGACTGGGCTTGAAGAAGTAATGACCCTGAACCGGCGCGCGAGGCCAGCGGACGGACGTCCGACCGGCCGGCGACCTGCCCAGTGACATCGCCGGTTCGGCGTCCAACGGGAGACACATATGGAAATCATGCTGAAAGAAGAAATCGGCGGCAAGACGCTGAGCATCCGCACCGGGAAGGTGGCCAAGCAGGCCTCCGGTTCGGCGCTGGTCCAGTACGGGGACACGATCGTCCTGGTGACGGTCGTTTCCGCGACGGAGGAGAAGGCGTCGGACTTCCTGCCGCTGCAGGTGGAATACCAGGAAAAAATCTATGCCGCCGGGCGCATCCCCGGCAACTATTTCCGGCGCGAGATCGGCCGGCCGAGCGAGAAGGAAACCCTCACCTCCCGGCTGATCGACCGACCCATCCGCCCGCTGTTCCCAAAGGGCTACCGCTGCGAGACGCAGGTGATCGCCACCGTGCTCTCCATGGACCAGGAGAACGACCCGGACATGCTGGCGATGGTGGGGGCCTCGGCCGCCATCCACCTGTCGGACATCCCCTTCGCCGGCCCGATCGCGGCCGTGCGCGTGGGCCGCATCGACGGTGAGCTCCGGATCAACCCCCCCATCCAGGACTGGGCGCGCTGCGACATCAACATCATCGTGGCCGGCTCCAAGAGCGGCGTGGTCATGGTCGAGGGCGGCGCCGACGTCGTCGGCGAAGCCGACCTGCTGGAGGCCATTTTCACCGGCCACCGCGCCATGCAGCCGATGATCGACATGCAGGTCAAGCTGCGCGAGATGGCCGGACGGCCCAAGCGGCCCTACGCGGCCAAGACCAAGGACGCGGAGCTGGTCGCCAAGGTCTCGGCGCTCGCCGCCGCGCCGATGCGCGACGCCCTGCTGGTGCCGACGAAGGACGAGCGCCGGCTGGCCGCACGCGCCGTGAAGAAGAGCCTTCTCGACTCCCTGGGGGAGGCGTACGCCGACCGCCGGGAGGAGGTCGCCGACATCATCGAGGAGCTCAAGCGCTCCATCCTGCGGGAGCTGATCCTCAAAGAGGGCCGCCGCGTCGACGGCCGCAGCTTCGACGTCATCCGCCCGATCACCTGCGAGGTGGCCGTGCTGCCGCGCCCCCACGGGAGCGCGCTCTTCACCCGCGGCGAAACCCAGGTGCTGGGGGTGCTGACCCTCGGCTCGGGCCAGGACGAGCAGCGCGTCGAGACCCTGAGCGGCGAGGAGATGCGGCCGTTCATGCTGCACTACAACTTCCCGCCTTACTCGGTGGGCGAGGTCAAACGCATCGGCGGCCCGAGCCGCCGCGACATCGGCCACGGGGGACTCTCCACGCGGGCGATCGAGAAGATCCTGCCCGACAAGGACAAGTTCGACTACACGATCCGGCTGGTCTCCGAGGTGTTCGAGTCCAACGGCTCCTCCTCGATGGGCACCGTCTGCGCCTGCTGCCTCGCGCTCATGGACGGCGGGGTGCCGATCAAGGCGCCGGTGGCCGGCATCGCCATGGGGCTGGTCAGCGAGGGCGACCGGACCGTGGTGCTCTCGGACATCCTCGGCGACGAGGACCACTGCGGCGACATGGACTTCAAGGTCGCGGGCACCCGCGAGGGGGTCACCGCGCTGCAGATGGACATCAAGATCCTCGAGCTGTCCCGCGAGATCCTGGCGCGCGCGCTCGAGCAGGCCCGGCAGGGCCGCATCTTCATCCTCGGCAAGATGCTGGAGGCGCTCGAGGGACCGCGGCGCGAGATCTCGCCCTACGCGCCCACCATCACCACCATGTCCATCAACCCGGACAAGATCCGCGAGGTGATCGGCGCGGGCGGGAAGGTCATCCGCGCCATCCAGGCCGAGTCCAACACCACCATCCAGATCGAGGATTCCGGGGTCATCAAGATCGCGGCCTTCTCCAAACAGGAGGCCGAGCAGGCCAAACAGCTGATCACCCAGATCGTGGCGGACCCCGAGGTCGGGGCCATCTACGAGGGGACGGTCGTCAAGATCACGGACTTCGGCGCCTTCGTCAACATCATGCCCGGCACCGACGGGCTCGTCCACATCTCGCAGCTCGCCAACCGCCGCGTCACCAAGGTCTCCGACGTGGTCAAGGAGGGCGAGAAGATCAAGGTCAAGGTGCTCGAGATCGGCCGGGACGGCAAGATCCGGCTGAGCCACAAGGCCGTCCTCGAAGAAGAGCATGGACGCACCGACCGTTAAGACGGTTCTGCCCAACGGGGTGCGGCTGGTCAGTCAGCCCATGCCGCACACCCGGTCGGTGGCCATGGGGGTCTGGGTGAACGTGGGGGCGCGCGACGAGGCCGATGCCGAAAGCGGCCTGTCGCACCTCATCGAGCACATGATCTTCAAGGGTACCCGCCGCCGCAACGCGTTTCAGATCGCCAAGGAGTTCGACGCGATCGGCGGCCACACCAACGCCTTCACCACCATGGAGACGACCTGCTACCACGCCAAGGTGCTGGACAGTCAGGTCGAAACCATGGTGGACATCCTCGCCGACATCTTTTTCAACTCCGTCTTCGACCCCGCCGAGCTGGACCGCGAGCGCCCGGTCATCCTCCAGGAGATCGGCATGGTGGAGGACAGCCCGGACGAGTACATCCACCACCTGACCGGCCGCAACTTCTGGGGCGACCACCCGCTCGGCCGCTCGATCCTGGGCACGCGCGAAACGCTCTCGGGGTTCGGCCCGGAGGACATCCGGCGTTTCTTCCGCCGCCTCTACCAGCCCGAGCGCATCGTGGTGGCCGCGGCCGGCAACCTGCCGCACGAGCGCTTCGTGGAGCTCGTCGGGCCGGCGTTCGCCGCCGCCCGGCCGGGCAACGGCTTCCCCGATCGCAGGCCGCCGGCCGGACGCCGGCTCGTGTCCGTCCACGCGCGCGACCTCGAGCAGGTGCACATCTGCCTGGCGACCGCCGGGCTGTCGGTGACGGACCCGCGCCGCTACGCCTTGAGCTTGCTCAACACGTTGCTCGGCGGCAACATGAGCTCGCGCCTGTTCCAGGAGATCCGCGAGAAGCGCGGCCTGGCCTACGCCGTCTACTCCTTCGTCGCCGCCCACGTCGACACCGGCATGTTCGGCGTCTACGCGGCGGTCGCCCCCGGCCAGGTGCTCGAGACCGTCGCGCTGATCGCATCCGAGCTCCGCCGCGCGGCCCGCGAGCCGGTCGACCCGGTCGAGCTGAAGAACGCGATCGAGTACACCCGGGGCAACCTGCTGCTGGCGACCGAGAGCGCCGACAACCAGATGGTGCGCGCGGCCCAGAACGAGATCCACTTCGGCCGCGAGATACCGCTCGAGTCGGTCATCGACGCCATCGCGGCGGTGACCCCCGAAGACGTCCTGGAGCTGGCCGGCGGGCTCTTCCGCCCCGAGCGCATGGTGCTCTCGCTGCTCGGCCCGGTCGATCGGCCGCAGCAGGACATCGAGCAGTGCCTCGCCGGCGTCTGAGCCCCCCTCTCGCTGCTTTTTCGATTGACGTGCCCGGCGAAACTTGAGATGCAGCCGCAGCCGTGATGGATGCAAGATACAAGATGCAGGATGCAAAGATGCGGGATTCAGGATTCAGGATAGGGGCTAAGACCGCATGATCGCGCATGTGCGTTTATCCTGTATCCATGCATCTTGGATCCTGCATCCGCAGCCAGTATCCTGGATCTCTCTCATCAACGCCCAATAGCCCGAACCGCAGTATCCTCTCATGAGCCCGGTCATCCGCATCCAGCGCCTCCGCCCCGAGGCCGACGCCGACATCCCGCTGCCGCGCTACATGACCGCCCAGGCGGCCGGGATGGACGTCTGCGCCGCCGTGCGCGAGGACGCCGTCATCGAGCGCGGCCGCATCGCGCTCTTGCCGACCGGCTTCGCCATCGCCCTGCCGCCCGGCTACGAGGCCCAGATCCGGCCCCGCAGCGGGCTCGCGGTCAAGCACGGGATCGGCCTGATCAACTCGCCGGGCACGATCGACGCCGACTACCGCGGCGAGGTGATGATCGCCGTGATCAACCTGGGGCCGGCCGACGTCCGCATCCGACGCGGCGAGCGCATTGCCCAGATGGTCGTCCAGAAAGTCGAGCAGGCGCGGCTGCAGGAGGTGGAGACGCTCGATGCGACCGAACGCAACGCCGGCGGCTTCGGCCACACGGGGCGCCGATGAGCTCCGCACCCGAGGCGCGATGACCCCCCGGCCGACCGACGCCGGCCCGCCCTGCAACGGCGCCGCGACCGTCTGCGTGCTCGGCAGCGGCAGCCGCGGCAACGCCGTCTACGTCTCCGACGGCACGACCGCGATCCTGGTCGACGCGGGCTTTTCCGCCCGCGAGACCGACCGCCGCCTGCGCGAGCAGGGGCTCGACCCGGCCGGCCTGAAGGCGCTGCTGCTGACCCACGAGCACACCGACCACGTCAAAGGGGTCGAGCGCATGGTGCGCCGCCACCGCCTGCCGGTCTTCCTGACCGAGGGGACCGCCCGGGCGCTCGACCCGGAGCGGATCCTCCCGGAAGCGATCCCGTTCGCCTGCGGCCGCGAGTTCCGCATCGACACGCTGACGGTGCGCCCCTTCAGCATCTCGCACGACGCCGGCGAGCCCGCCGGGTTCGCCATCACCGCCAACGGCGCGCGGATCGGGATCGCCACCGACCTGGGCCAGCCCACGGCGCTGGTGCGCGACCACCTCCAGGGCTGCCGGGTCCTCATCCTCGAATCCAACCACGACCCCGACCTGCTGATGAACGGCCCCTACCCCTGGTTCCTCAAGCAGCGCATCCGCGGCCGCACCGGCCACCTGTCGAATACGGACTCCGGCCGGCTGCTCTCCGAGCTCGTGCACGCGGGGCTGGAGCACGTCATCCTCGCCCACCTGAGCGAAACCAACAACACCCCCCAGATGGCGCTGGCCGTGGCCGGCCGGGTCCTATCCGGCTCGCCGGTGCACCTCGCGGCGGCCGCGCAGGGGGCCCCGACCCCGCTGCTGCCGCTGCCCTGACCCGCGCCCCCTTAAAGATTCCTCCCCCGACGGCCGATAGACCGTGAGAGAGGTGCGAGCGGCCCCCCGCCGTGCGGGAGGGCCCGGGCGGGATGCGCCGGCGCCTCGAGGGGGGGCGCGCCCCCCGTGTCGACCGTCAACCCCGTGCAGGAACATCGACCCGTGAGCGCCACGTCCAAACCCGCCGTCCCCGCGCCGCCCTCCACCGCGCCGCCGGTCCCCCAGGTGGACCTGGTGGAGCTGCTGGTCCAGGGCGGACAGCTGACCGCCGACCAGGTCGCCTACGCCAAGCGCATCCAGTCCAAGCTGGTGACCCCCAAGCCGCTGCTCGACGTTCTGAAAGAGCTCAAGCTCGTCACCGACGAGCAGGTCAAGCAGGCCGTGCGAACCAACGACACGCCCATGGGGCTGGGCAGCTTGCTGGTGGCGCTCGGCCACCTGCGCGAGAGCGACCTCGAGCTCGCGCTCAACATCCAGGCCGAAACCCGACCGCGCAAGCGCCTGGGGGAGATCCTGCTCGAACGCCGGCTGGTCGGCGAGCGCACGCTGATCGAGGTGCTCTCGCTGCAGATGGGCTTCCCCTACGTGGACCCCGACTACGCCGAGATCGACCCCAAGCTCTTCAACCGCGTGCCGCCCAAGTGGTACGACAGCCACTGCTTCATCCCCATCCAGATGGAGAGCGGGGCCCCCCTGGTCGCCTTCGCCGACCCGATGGACAAGGACGAGCTCGCCGCGGCGCGCGAGATTTTCGGCGCCGGTCTCATCGTGGCGATCGCCCGGCGCAGCGCGATCGAACGCGGGGTCAAGCGCATGCTCAACGCCCGCCAGCGCGAGCGCATCTCCCCCTCCGACGAGAGCACGATCATCTCGCTGGTCAACGGCCTGATCACCGCGGCCATCGAGCGCAAGGCGAGCGACATCCACATCGAGCCGCTCAAGGAGCACATCCGCGTGCGCTTCCGCCAGGACGGCGTGCTCTTGCACCACGAGGACTTCCCGATCGCGCTTATGGGGGCCGTCACCAACCGACTGAAGGTCATGTGCGACGTCGACATCACCGAGAAGCGCCGGCACCAGGGCGGCCGCTTCTTCTTCGAGCACGGCCAGGCCCAGCTGGACCTGCGGGCATCCTTTTACGTCACCGTCTTCGGGGAGAAGATCGTCCTGCGGCTGCTGAACCGCCAGGGGGTGCTGATCCACCTCGAGGAGGTGGGGCTCGCCCCGCGGATGCTCGAGAGGTTCAAGGAGGACGCGCTCTACCTGCCGAGCGGCGTCATCCTGGTCACCGGCCCGACCGGCTCGGGCAAGACCACGACCGTCTACAGCTGCATCAACCACATCAACGACCCGCAGACGAGCATCGTCACGGCCGAGGAGCCGGTCGAGTACGTGATCGACGGCATCGCCCAGTGCTCGATCAACCCGCGCATCAACCTGACCTACGAGGAGACGCTGCGGCACATCGTGCGCCAGGACCCGGACGTCATCGTGATCGGCGAGATCCGCGACACCTTCTCGGCCGAGATCGCCGTCCAGGCCGCGCTCACCGGGCACAAGGTGCTCACCACCTTCCACACCGAGGACAGCATCGGGGGCCTGGTGCGGCTGCTCAACATGGAGATCGAGGCCTTCCTCATCTCCTCGACGGTCGTGAGTGTCCTGGCCCAGCGGCTGCTGCGCCGGGTCTGCCCGGACTGTTCGACCCCCTACCGGCCGACCCCGCTCGACCTGCAGCGTCTGGGCAGCAGCTACGCGGAGCTCGCGGGCGCGGACTTCCGCCGCGGCCAGGGCTGCGCCGGCTGCCAGTACACTGGCTACCGCGGGCGGGTCGGCATCTTCGAGCTGCTGATCCTCAACGAGGACATCCGCAACGCCATGATCGAGCACCGGACCAGCCAGGACATCCGGCGCATCAGCATCGAGGCGACCGGCCTGGTCACCCTCATGGAGGACGGGCTCGTCAAGGCGGCCGCTGGCAGCACCACGATCCACGAGATCCTGCGCTGCCTGCCGCGACTGCAGAAACCGCGCCCGCTGCCGGAGCTCCGGCGGCTGCTGGAGGGTTAGCCATGCCGGACTCCCGTTCGTTCATCGAGATCATCGACCAGGTCATCGCCTCGAGCAAGGCGCGGCTGCCCGTCTTCAACGCGACCGCCGCCCGGGTCCAGCAGGAGGTCGCCCGGGACGAGCCCGACACGCGGCGCATCGAGCAGCTCATCGTGAGCGACCAGGCGCTCACGGCCGAGGTGCTGCGCATGTCGAACTCCTCCTTCTTCAAGGGGCTGACCCAGGTGACCACCGTGCGCAACGCCATCGTGCGCCTGGGGGTGAACGAGGTCGCCAACATCGTCATGACCGTGACGCACGAGGGCCAGTTCCGCTCGAAGGACCCCTTTCTGCACGGGGTGATGCGCAAGCTCTGGCGCCACGCGCTCGCCACCTCGGTCGCCGCCCACTGGCTGGCGCGGCACTGCGGGCTGAACGCGATCGCCCACGAGGCCTTCTTCGGGGGGCTGCTGCACGACGTGGGCAAGCTCTTCATCCTGACCGTGATCGACGACCTCGTGCACACCGGCCAGCAGCCCCTGAGCCCCTCCAACGCGCTGCTCATGGAGGCCATGGACCACCTGCACACCAGCCACGGCTACACGCTCATGCAGCACTGGAACCTGCCGGAGCGCTACGCCCGGCTCGCCCGCGACCACCACCTGGAGGCCTTGGAGCCCGAGAGCCACCTGACGCTCGTGGTGCGGCTGGCCGACAAGGCCTGCAACAAGCTCGGCATGGGGCTCAAAAGCGATTCCGCGCTCGTGCTGCTGGCCACCCCGGAGGCGGCCGAGCTCCATCTCTCGGAGGTGGACCTGGCCAAGATGGAGATCATGCTCGAAGACTCCCAGATGCTCGGGGCCAAGGCCTGAGCGATGGCCGGCCCGAACCTCAACGACGCGAGGCCCATGGAATCCCCCTCGGTGAAACCGCAACCGACCCAGCCCGCGTGGGTCCTCTCGGACGGCAGGACGGTGCGCATGGAGCCCGGCGCGTTCGACCCCGAGGCCGAGCGCGGGCCCGTGAAGGAGTACCGGCTCTCCGAGATCGGCCGCTATCTGCTCCACCCCGGGCCGATCGAAATCCGCAAGCGCCTGGCCGGCTGCGAGGTCTACCGCACGCGCAGCCGCCTGAGCCGCTGGCTGCAGCGGCTCGACCGGCGCAAGACCCGGCGCAGCCGGGCTTCGGAGATCATCCTCACCGGCCAGAAACTCCGGCTCCCCGCGCTGCGCGACCCCGAGCTGGACGCCCACCTGCGGCGGATCGCCGACGAGCTGCGCGGGTTCGACTCCTTCGGCCGCAGACTCGGGCGGGTCGACCTGCGCGACGTGTCGCAGCTGGCGGGCATCTGCGAAGACGTCGGCGGCGGGCACTCCTATCTCAAGCTGCAGGGCAGCCCCGAGGACAAGGTCCGCTACCTCACCGCCCACGCCGGGCGCGAGGTGCGGGTCACCATCCACCGCGCCCACGTGAACGAAGGCCTCTTCGAGCTGCGCGCCTTCCCGCCGTCGGGGGTAGACCCGGCCTGCGCCTTCCGGCTGATCGCCTACCGCCGCGACGGCGAGCCCGCGGCCTGCGTGCTCACCCCCGCGGGGCACCTCGACTTTCGCCTGCCCGACCCGGCCGCCGTGAAGTACCTCGGGCTGCTGGAGAGCACCCTTTCCGCCTGCCCCGACTTCCGGCGGACGTTCGAGGCCTGCTTCCAGGGGAAGGCCCGGCCCGTGCGGCTCTTCTTCAACCGCCAGCTCGAAGTGGACTACTCCACAGCGGGGCTCCCTGAAATTTACCGCTCCGTGTTCCAGGCCGCCGAGGCGGCGGCCGGCCACCGCAACCTGGTCAAGCCCGTGCTGAACTACCTCCAGACGGCCGTGTCGCTGACCTACCTCCCGGCGGACGACGCGGGCTCGGACCGGCCGGCCTCGCACGTGTGCATCCTGCACGACCTGCGCGCCCTCGAGCCGCTGCGCAAGAGTCTGCCGGCGGTCTACGCCGAGGTGAGCCGCCGCGCCTTCACGACCGAGGCCGGCCGGTTCTACGTGCTGGATTCGATCGCCGGGGAGCCCGCGCATGCCGACTGACTACCGCGACAGCGACCACGACTGGATCCGCGAGCTGCTCGACTACCCGCGCACGCTGGAGGAGCGGCTGCGCTTCTTCGACGACACCTCCCAGATCCGCATCCCGGAGGACCCGATCGAGCGGGTGATCTTCCAGGACCGCGCCAAGACGGCGATCCGCAAGGTGGCCCAGAACCGCGGCCACATGCTGATGGTCGGCCGGCCGGGGACCGGCAAGTCCCTGCTGGCCGAGATGTTCAAGGAGGTCCTGGACCGCTCGGTCGGCGACTACCTCCGGCCGCAGGACGCGATCGTGGCCTACCCCGGCAAGGACAAGAACCACGTGCGGATCGCCTACGAGTCGCCCGAGCGCATCGAGCGCGCGCTGGACGAAATCCGCCGGGGGATCGACGCCGCCCAGGCCGGCGCCGAGGAGTTCAGCCTTGAGGACCAGGTCCGCGCGGTGCGCAAGGTCCGGTGCTGGCTGCTGGCCGCGGCCGCGGCGACCGCCGCCGCCGGGCTCCTCTTCCCGGCCGCCTTCGTCGCCACGGGCCTGGCCGGCATGGGCGCCATCTTCCTCTACCTGCAGGAGAACAACCACCGCGTGCAGGAGAAGATCCAGCGCGAGACCAACGGCGGGGCGCGCAACGACCTCAAGCACCTCCATGACCTGGTGCCCGACGTGCTCTACGACCCGCGCCGGGAAAAAGAGCTCATGGCGCGCGTCTCGGAGCCGAGCGCCCGCAACATGAAGGGCGGCTTCCGGCACGACCCCTACCAGTCCGGCAACCTGCACACCCCCTGCCACAAGCGCGCCTACCTGGGGGCGCACGCCACCGCTCCGATCATCTACATCGACGAGCTCAAGACCCTGGTGAAGATGGGCTACATGGCCGACCTGCTCGAGATCATGCAGAACAAGAAGTACATCCTCGAGGGCGGCAAGAACGCGGGCAGCGGGGCGGCCGACCGGTCGGAAAACCCGCTGAAGGCCGACAACATCATCGTGGCCTGCTGCAACCACGACACCCTGCGCTACCTGCAGGAGGAGGGCGACGGCGCCTTTCTCTCGCGCATCGAGGACAAGGGCGAGATCGTCCACATGGAGAGCGCGGTGCCCGAAACCCCGGAGGTCATGCGGCAGGTGGCCCAGTACGTGAAGCAGGAGGTCGTCAACCTGGGCGAGGACTTCCGGCGGTCCTGGGGCGAGGTGATCGCCCGCGAGGGCTACGAGAGTGTCCGTCGCCGCAGCGAGCACATCTTCGGCCGGCCGCTGCCGGAGGAGTTCCGGCTGCAGGAGCGCGACTTCTCGCGCAACGCCGTGATGGAGATCGTCAAGGAGCTGCGCTGCCGGGCCTCGGACGGCAAGCTGAGCGGTATCCTGCGGCCGATCAACGGCATCATCAAGTCGGCCGAGTTCGAGGCCATCGTCGCCAACTCGCCCCGGGTCGAACCGGAGCACGTGCGCCGCGCGCTCGAGGAGCACGTGAGCCTCGAGGGCGGTCTGTCGCGCGACATCGGCGAGCACAAGAAATACCTCAAGAAGTACATCGCCTCGATGACCGACGCGATCGGCTACGTGGTGGGCCTGGCCGTGATCCAGTCGACGTCGAGCGGCCAGATGTACGGCCAGCCGCTGCCGATCCACTGCCAGATCACCGCCGGCAGCGACAAGGTCGTGGCGCCGGGCAAGACGGGGGAGATCGCCAAGGCGGCGGCCCAGAACGTGCGGGCCTCGATCAAGCAGGTGCTGGCCAAGATCGGGGCCCCCTACGTGGGCTACGAAATGCACGTCGAGTACATCCAGGCGCACGGCGGGGTGGAGGGGGACAGCGCCTCGGTCGCGATGGACGTCGGGCTGATCTCGGACTTCATCCGGCAGCCGGTCAGCCAACGCTACGGCGTGACCGGCTCGCTGACCGGCGACATCATCCTCGCGGTGGGTGGGGTGACCGAGAAGGTGCGCTCGATCATGGACCGCGACCTGGGGATGGAGGGTGCCTGCATCCCCTGGCTCAACAAGCACGACATCGAGCCGCTGCTGGTCAACGCCGAGGCCGAGTACGTCCAGCGCGGGGCGGTACCGGGCATCCGCATCTTCCGGGGGCCGGGCCGTACCGAGCCCTTCGACATCTTCTTCTGCAAGACCAAGTACACCGTCTACGCCATCCTCATGGGCCTGGACCAGGAGGCGGTCGAGCAGCGCATGGCCGAGCGCAGCCGCGGCGACCTGAACTTCCTGCGCCGGGTCAGCAACGGCGCCGAGTCGGCCGCGCCGGACGCCGTTGCGGCGCCGGCTTGAGCAAGCCGGGACGCCGGAGAAGGAATCATCACCGCAGAGGCGCAGAGCACGCAGAGGGAATTGCCTTTTCGAAACGCCGTGAGAGGCGGCGTTTCGAAAAACCCCGCGCCCTGCGGG
>JADHEF010001261.1_pt1 | contig 16656 bp, 13 predicted proteins | sample 8952391 | NCBI WGS metagenome assembly JADHEF01 (sample SAMN16124439, study PRJNA663245) | bioreactor sludge metagenome | isolation source: sludge (nitrite) | place: India:Bengaluru | collected 2019-02-28
AGACGTTGACGTCGATGAACGGCCGGAGCTTCTTCGCGCGCGAGGGGTGGCGGAGCTTCCGGAGCGCCTTCGACTCGATCTGGCGAATCCGCTCTCGGGTGACGTTGAAGCTCTTGCCGACTTCCTCGAGCGTGTGCTCGGCCCCGTCGCCGACGCCGAAGCGCATCCGGAGGACCTGCTCCTCGCGCGGCGTGAGGGTCTTGAGCGTCCGGCGCGTCTGGTCGCGGAGGTTCGCCACGATGACCGCGTCGATCGGCGAGACGACGTTGCGGTCCTCGATGAAGTCGCCGAGGTGGCTGTCCTCCTCCTCCCCGATCGGGGTCTCGAGGGAGATCGGCTCCTGCGCGATCTTCATGATCTTGCGGACCTTCGAGGCGGGCATGTCCATCCGCTTGGCGATCTCTTCCGCGGTCGGCTCCCGCCCGAGCTCCTGGACGAGCGAGCGCTGCGTCCGCGTGAGCTTGTTGATCGTCTCGATCATGTGGACCGGGATCCGGATCGTCCGGGCCTGGTCGGCGATGGCGCGGGTGATCGCCTGGCGGATCCACCACGTGGCGTACGTCGAGAACTTGTAGCCGCGGCGGTACTCGAACTTCTCGACCGCCTTCATCAGGCCGATGTTCCCCTCCTGGATCAGGTCGAGGAACTGGAGGCCGCGGTTCGTGTACTTCTTCGCGATGGAGACGACGAGGCGCAGGTTCGCGACGATGAGCTCCTGCTTGGCCCGGTCGGCCTCCTCCTCACCGTCCCGGATCTGCCGGAGCGTCTTCTTGATCTCGTCGTGCGAGACGCCGTACTTCTCCTCGAGCTCCTTGAGAAGGACCCGGTACTTGGCGACGCGGCGCTTGTAGAAGTCGATCCGGACCTCGTTCTTCTCCTTCTTCAGGTTCGCGAGGTCCTGCCGGATCTGGGCCTCCGGCATGGCGAACTGCCGGTCGATGTCGCGGAGGATGTTGATCATCCGCTGCAGCGTGGCCGGCGTGAAGTCGATCGAGTGGATGAGCCGGGCGATCTCGGAGATCCGGCGGTCGACGGTCGGGTCGACCGCCGGCTGCGGCTTGGCCGCGGCCTTCTTCGCCGAGGCCTTCGCCGGCTTCTTCGCGGCCTTCGCGGCCTTCTTCTTCTCCTGGAGCTTCCGGAGCTCGCCGTCGAGCTTGGCGATCTTCTTGAAGTGGCCGAGGACCTCCTCGATCCGCTTCGCCGTCCGCGGGTCGACCTCCTCGGAGTCCTCGAGGGCCGCCGCCGCGAACTCGAGGAAGCCGCGGGCGACGTTCTTGTCCTTCTTGGCCGCCTCGACGATCCGGAGGATCTCCTCGAGGACGATCCGGTTCGTGGAGAGCGCCTGGTAGATCCGCGCCTCGCCCCGCTCGATCCGCCGGGCGATCTCGACCTCTCCCTCGCGGTCGAGGAGCTTCACGGTCCCCATCTCGCGGAGGTACATCCGGACGGGGTCGTTCGTCTTCTCGACGGTCGTCAGGTCGGGGAGGACCGCCTCGGAGTGCGCGGCCCCTTCCTTCTTCGGCGTCGCCTTCTCGGGGACGTCCACGATCTCGATCCCGAAGTCCCCGAGCCGTATGTAGACGTCGTCCAGCTCGTCGGGGGTGTTCGAGATCTCCTCGGGAAGTGCCTGGAAAATCTCGTCGTAGAGCAGGTATCCCCGCTCCTTCCCGAGGGCGATCAGCCCGCGCAGCTCCGGGTGCTTTTCTTCGACCGTCACGTCTTCCCCAATCAGCCCCGACTTTCGTCCGGGCGGCGTAGCTCCTGCTTCATACGACGCACCTCCTCGGAAAGCTTCTGCTTCTCGGCGAGAAGGGCAGTCCGGCCGTCCCGGTCATGCCGGGCTTCGGCCTGTGCGATCAACGGCTGCAGTTCGACTCCTCGCTCCTCGAGTCGCCTTATCTTCAGCTGGAGGAGTGGCTTGCGTAGCTTCTCCAGGTCGGGGGCTGCGGGGATCTCGTCCGTCTGCCGGGAGTCCGATAGGAGGAGTCGGGCTACCAGCGCCCCCGCGCCGCCCCCAAGATGGGATTGAAGTTCGGAAAAATCAAGGGTATCCGCCTCCGGAGCCAGGGACTTGAGCTTCTCGGCGACCTCCCGGACGTCGGGGTGAGAAAAGAGCTCGAGCGGAATGCGGGGGACGATCTCCGCCCCGGCCGGCCAGGTCGAGAGGAGGGATTCGAGGACCCGCTCCTCGGCCTCCGGCACCGGTCGGGCGACGGAAGGGGAGGCCGCGGCCTCGGGACGGAGCGGGGTCCGGCGGTTCCGGTCGTGGAGGAGGTCGAGCGGCACGCCGCTGGCGCGCGAAAAGGCCGCGAGGAGCTCGTGCCGGAGGACTCGGTCGGGGGCGACGGAGAGGATCGCCTTCGCCTCGTTGATCCGCGCCGCTCGCTCCGCCGCGTCGCCGGTGGCGGGCGGGATCGAGGCGGCGAGGACGTCGAGGATCGGCCGGGCGGACTCGACCGATTTCCGGAGCGCCTCCGGCCCGTGTGCGCGGAGGAACGAATCGGGGTCGTGCCCGTCGGGGAACGAGACGTGAAAGACCCGGACACCCCGCTCGACGAGGAGAGGGAAGGCCTTCCAGGCCGCGGCAAGGCCCGCGGCGTCCCCGTCGTAGGCGACGACGACGGAGGGAACGTGCCGGGCCAGGAGGTCGGCCTGGGTCGTCGTGAGGGCGGTCCCCATCGAGGCGACGGCCCACGGCACGCCGGCCCTCTCGAAGGCGATCCGGTCGAAGTAGCCTTCGCAGAGGACGAGCCTCTCGCTCTTTCGCGCCCCTTCGCGCGCCCGGTCGAGGCCGTAGAGGACCCGCCCTTTCGTGAATCGCGACGTCTCGGGGCTGTTGATGTACTTGGCCGGGTCGTCGCCGAGCGCGCGGCCCCCGAACGCGAGGACTTCGCCGCGCCCGTCCCGGATCTCGAGCGTCAGGCGGTTGCGGAAGCGGTCGTAGACGCGACCCGAATCGGCGTTCTTCTGAAGGAGTCCGGCCTCGAGGAGGACCTCTTCGGTGAAGGTCCCCGAGAGGGTGCGCAGCAGCCCGTCCCAGGAGTCCGGCGCCGCCCCGAATCCGAGCGCGTCCCACTCCTCTCGCGGCACGCCGCGCCCCTCGAGGACGGCGACCGCCGCGCGGTTCTTCGGGAGCTGCTCGCGGAAGAAACGGGCCGCGGCGACGAGCGCCTCGGCCGCGCGGTTCTCCTTCGCCCGGTCGGCGCGCGTCCCGGTCCGGCGGACCGGGAGCGGGATGCCGGCCCGGCGCGCGAGATAAGCGACGGCTTCCGCGAACTCGAGCTTCTCGGTCTCCCGGACGAAGGTGATCGCATCCCCCTTCGCGCCGCAGCCGAAGCAGTAGTAGAAGCCGCGATCGGGATGGACGTGGAACGAGGGGGTCTTCTCGCCGTGGAAGGGGCAGAGCCCTTTCCAGGAGCTCCCGGCCTTCTTCAGGCCGGTGACGGCGCCGACGAGCGCGACGATATCCGTCGCGGCGAGGACGTCGTGCTTCAGGTCGTCGGTGATCTCGTAGGCGGCGTCCACTCGGCTCTCAGTCCCGGAACGATTCAGGCCCCGCCTTCATTCCGCGAGCGCCGCGCGCGGCGTCCCGGACCCCCGCCGCCAATCCGCGCTCATCGGTCCTTCAGCTCGGCGCTCGCCGGGGGGCTCGGCGCTCGCCGGGGGGCTCGGCCGCGCGCCCCCCGGACCCCCATCCCAATCCACGCTCATCAGTCCTTCATTTCCGCAATGGTCGCCGCGTCGCCGCCTTCCGAGTCGTCGCCCGGGCGGAACGAGGAGACGCCGGGATGGTCGGCGAGGAACTCGCGCACGGCGGCAGCGAGTCGGCCGGAGCCGAAGCCGTGGACGATCCGCAGGCTCCCCTTGCCGGAGAGAAGCGCGTCGTTGATCGCCCGCTCCACCTCCGGCAGGGCGGCGTCGACGCGGAGGCCGACGAGGACGATCTCCCCGCGGGGGGCGGCGACCTTCGGGGCCGGCGCGACTCTCGCCTCCCCGGCGGAGGCGCGCGGGATCGGCGCCCACTTCGAGACGGCGGCCGACGCCACGGCGCCGGTGGCCGGCCGGAGGTCGGCCGCGCCGACCTTCATCCGCTTCCCGCCCACCTCGACCTCGGCCTGCCCCTTCGCCTCGTCGAGCGCGAGGAGCTTCCCGGTCGTCCCGAACGAGACGACCTTCACCCGCTCGCCGACGACGACGGGGCCGGACGGCTCGGGAGGAGCCGCCATCTCGAAGAGCGCCTCGGCGTCCTTGCGCGCCTCCCCGACGACGGTCATCAGCGCGCCGCGCGAGACGGCGCGCCCCGCGCGGGCCTCCTCGCGGATCCGGTCGAGCTCGCGTCGGGTCCGCTCGCGGAGCGCCTCGATCGCCCGGTCGATCTCGGTCTTCGCCCGCTCGCGGAGCCGCTGCTTCTCGGTCGCGAGCGCGGCGGCCTCCCGCTCGAGCGCGTCGCGCCGCGAGGCGAGGGCCGCGGACTCGGCGCGGAGCCTCTCCGCTTCCGCCCGCGCCGCCCGCGTCTCCGACTCGAGGCGCTCGAGCGCCGCGTCGGCCGCGGCCCACCCGGAGCCGAGCCGCTCGCGCGCCGCCTCGAGGACGCGCCGCGGGATGCCGGAGCGCTCCGCGACGGCGAGGGCGCGCGAGCGCCCCGTGGCTCCGGGCCGCACGCGGAACGTCGGGCGGCCGAGGCTCTCGTCGAACTCCATCGCGGCCGAGAGGACGTCGGGGCGGTCGTGCGCCCACTCCTTCACCGCGGCGAGGTGCGTCGTGGCGACCGTCAGCCCGCCCCGACGCAGGTCCTCCTCGAGGACCGACATCGCGATGGCCCCTCCCTCGTCGGGATCGGTGCCGCTCCCGAGCTCGTCGAGGAGGACGAGGCTCCGGGGCGTCGCCGCGGCGAGCGCCGCCGCGGTGCGCGTCATCGCGCCGGCGAAGGAGGAGAGGTCTCCGAGGAGGTCCTGCGCGTCGCCCGCGACGACGAGGAGCTTGTCGAAGACGGGGAGGGAGGTGCCGGGGTCGGCCGGAACGGCGAAGCCCGACTGCGCGAGGAGCGCGAAGAGGCCGACGGTCTTCATCGCCACGGTCTTGCCGCCGGCGTTCGGGCCCGAGAGGAGGACGAGGCGCTGCCCCGCGTCGAGGACGAGGTCGAGCGGCACGGCGTCGGAGCCGCGCTCCTCGGCCCTCTCGCCGAAGACCTCCTCGCGGAGCGGCGCGAGGCGCCGGTCGAGGAGCGGGTGCCGGGCCTTCTTCAGGACGAGCGGGCCGTCCGTCTCGGGGAAGACTCCCTGCGACCGGCGGGCGAGCTCGGCGCGCGCCTGGTAGCCGTCCAGCTCCGTGAGGACCTCGACGGCGGCGGAGAGCTCCCTCTTGCGCGCGGCGAACCGCGCCGTGAGCGCGACGAGGATCCGGTGGATCTCCTCGCGCTCCTCCTCGAACGCCTCGGAGAGCGCGTTGTTCGCCTCGACGACCGCGAGTGGCTCGACGAAGAGCGTCTGCCCCGAGCCCGACTTCTCGTGGACGATCCCGGCGACGCTCTCGCGCCGGTCGGAGCGGACCGGGAGGCAGTAGCGCCCCCCTTTCTCCGTGACGTAGCCGTCGGCGAGCGCGTCGGGCCGCGCACGGACGAGCTCCTCGAGGCGCCGCACGACGTCGCGCCGGAGGCGGACGATCGCGGCGCGGATCGAGGCGAGGCGCGCCGAGGCGGTGTCCCGGATCCTCCCGTCGGGCTCGAAGGTGTAATCGCGCTCGCCGAGGAGGTCCTCGAGGTCGCCGAGGGGGGCGAGGAGGGCGGTCAGGTCGGGGAGCTCGAGCCCCTCGACCGGGACGGCGCGCCGGGCCTCCTCGGACCGCTCGACGAGCGCGAAGAGGTCGAGGAGCTCCTCCGGCGGGAGCGCCTGGCCGGCGGCGCCGAGGCGCGAGACGAGCGGCGCCCCCTCGTCGAGGCCGTAGATGCGGACGGGCGGGCGGAGGCCGGTCCGGGCGACGAGGTCCCGCGTGACTCCCGCGCGGCGCCGCACCTCGGCGGGGTCGCCCGAGGGAGTCGAGGCGAGGAGCCGCTCGCGCCCCCGCTCCGAAGAACAGAAACGCCCGGCGAGCCGAAGCACGCCGGGCCAGTCGACTTCCGTGTGAATCATGAAAGGGGTCTCGGGATCAGACTCCCGCGCGGCGCTCCTCGGCCAGCTTCCGCAGCATCTTCTTCCTCGCGGCAATCGCTTTGCGCTTCCGCTTGGTCGACGGCTTCTCGTAGTGCTGGCGCTTCTTGAGCTCCGACAGGATCCCCGACTTCTCGCACTTCCGCTTGAAGCGGCGCAGCGCGTTCTCGAAGGACTCGTCCTCCTTGACGTGGATCAAAGGCAACTGAGAGTCACCCCTTTCGGGCCCGGAGTGGCGCGGCCGTGTCGGCCGAACCGAGGCGGACCTGCAAGTTTACGGGTCCGTCCCGGCGGCGTCAACCGCGGCCCGCCCGGGGGGAGGCCTGCGGGGACGCGCGTCTATAATGCCGGCTCGCGACCCCGAAGGCATCCAGGAGAGGCGTCTCATGCCCGTCGACCCCGCCGCCAACCGCAGGTTCATCGAGTCGCTCTCGACCCTCCTCGAGGACCACCTCGCGACCTGGAAGTCCCAGCTCGCGGATACCCGCAACGAGATCGACCAGCTGATCTCGAAGGCCTCGGAGAGCATCCCCGCCCAGGCGCGGCACCTCTTCCCCGAGGACCTCGTCGCCACGCTCCTCGAGGACGCCGTCCCGCCGGCCCCGGCGCCGGAGCGAATCGTCGAGAAGGTCGTCGAGCGGGTCGTCGAGACCGTGACGGTCCCCGGCCCCCCCGCGGCTCCCGACTGGGGCCTCGTGAAGAGCTCGATCGCGGCGATCGAGGGCTCCCGCACCCAGGTGGACGTCCTGACGCACTTCCTGACGGAGGCGCAGGTCCACTCCTCGCGCGCCGCTCTGCTCGTCCTTCGCAACGATCGGTTGACGGGCTGGAAGGCTCTCGGGTTCGACGCCTCCGGAGGGCGAGACGACTCCGTCAAGGGGCTCGACCTCGCCGCGGGAGACGACCCGTTCGTCGAGGCGTGCCTGCAGGCGGAGAAGCCCATGATCGCGGTTCCCCCGGCGGAGAACGGGGCGCTCCGGCGCGCGCTCGGCGGCCATCCGCCGGCCCGGACCCTGCTCGTCCCGATGGTGATCCGCGACCGGATCGCCGGCCTCCTCTGCGCCGACGAGCTCCCGGGCGAGGAAGGCCGCCTGAACGAGTCGGCCATCGAGGTCCTGACGTTCGTCACCGGCCTCTCGGTCGACCTCCTCGCCGCGCGCAAGAAGATCCCGTCCCCGGCGCTCACGCCGCGCGGGGAGGAGATCCGGACCTTCCAGCCGGCGCCCGCGGCCGAGCCGGCTCCGAATCACGAGCCGGCCCCGGTTTCCGTCCCGCCCGTCTCCGCGACCGCGATGGCCGCCCCGCAGGCCCCGCCGGCGATGCCCGCTTCGCCGCCGCCCGATGCACCCCCCGCTTCGGCCTCCCTCTCGGTCACCGGCGACCTCCCGGGACGCTCGGTGTTCGAGCAGACGGACCCGAGCTCCGCGCGGAAGACGCGACGGATCACCGACGCCGGCGAGGCGCTGCGGGCGCTCGAGGAATCGGCGACCACGAAGAAAAAGGATCCGTTCTCCGGTGTGGACATCCTCTCGGCCTCGGGAGCGCGAAGCGCCGCCTCGCTCGGGCTCGTGACGCCTCGCCCCGGCGCCCCGACACCCGAGCCGACGCCCCGGCTCGCCGCGCCGACCCCGGCCGCCCCGCCGAGCCGCGGCGACCTGACGATGGCCTTCGAGCAGATCAAGACCGTCATCCCGCCCGCGCCGCCGGCACCGCCGACGCCCGCGCCGGCGCCCCGTCCCCCGGCGCCTCCGACGCCGGCCGCCCCGGCGGCGGCTCCCCCGGGGGGCCTCGACGTGCCGGCCGGGTCGGCCGCCACCCCTCTCGCACCCCCGCCCGGATTCGTACCCAGGTCGCGCGCCCAGCGCGGCGGAGACGACCCGCAGCGGGCCATCGACGACGCCCGCCGCATCGCCCGCCTCCTCGTCTCGGAGATCAAGCTCTACAACGAGCGGAAGGTGGCCGAAGGGCGCGTCGCCTGCGACCTCTACGAGCGCCTGAAGGACGACATCGAGCGGAGTCGTCAGGTCTACGCCGAGCGGACCCCGGAGCATGTCCGGGCGACCTCGGATTTCTTCCAGGAGGAGCTCGTCAAGATCCTCGCCGAGGGAAAGCCGGAAGCGCTCGGTCCGATTCCCTCCTGAGCTTCCGCCGGCTCGCCCCGCTTCTTCTCCTTGCCGCGGCGCTCGCTTCGGCCGGCGCCTCGGGCGCCCCTGCCGGCGCGTCGCCGGAGGAGCGTCTCGCCACGGCGCGGCGCGCCGGCCGGGAGGGCGCGGCGGCCCCCTTCGCAAACGCGCCGGAGACAGGGCTCTTCGCCGTTCGAACGGCCGCCGCACGCGCCCTGATCGCCGCCGAAGCGGGCTCCGCCGCAGGCGCATTCCCGGACGTCACGGCGCTCGGACTTCCGGACCTCGCTCCCTTCCTGGCCCTCGAGGCCGCGGCGGGGGAGCCGACGTCTCGCGCCGGCGCGGGGCTCGTCGTCTCGAGGCTCCTCGGCTTCTCGACCGCCACCCGAGCCGGGCCGTTCGCGCGGGCGGCGCTCGTTTCCGCCGCCCGGATCGCGCGGACGCCGGCCGAGAAGCGGGCGGTCCTCGATGCCCTCGCCGCGACGGAGCGGCGTTTCCCGAGCACCCCGCGCGCCCGGATCTCCGCGGCGCTGATCCGCACCCGCTTGGCACGCACGCCCGCCGGGGCGGCCGACCTCATGGCGGACCTCGTTCGGGCGTTCCCCGACGCCCCGGAGAGCGCGCCCGACCTCTTCGAGGCCGCCGACCGCGCGCTCCTCGCCCGCCTCCTGGCCCGGGCCGCGCCGGACCTGAAGCTCGTCCGCGCCCGGGCGCTCGCCCGCCGGAGCCCGGCCGCCGCGGCCGACCTCGCCGCGCCGCTGGCCCGCCTGCCGGCGTACCGGCTCGACGCCGCGGACCTCCTCCTCGCGGCGGGACGGGCCCGCGCCGCCCGCAACGCCCTGGTGAAGCCTTCGGCGCTCGCCGGCCGGGACGACGCGGAACGCCTCCGGATCGAGGCTCTCCTCCTCGCCGCCGACCTCCGGCTGCTCGACGAACCGGCGCGCCGCAAGCCGGCCCCGCGGAGGCGCCGCGCCCCGCGCCCCGCGCCTGCCGTCCCGGGGGCTCTCCCCGCCCCTCCCGACGACGAGGCGCTTCGAGCCTTCACGCTGCTCGCGGCGCGGGCCGAGACGCTCCTCGCGCGTCCGCTCGCCGCCGCGGACCGGAGGCGCCTCCTGGGAGAGTCCGTTCGGGCCGCCGCCCGCCTCGGCCGGCTCGAGGAGGCGCGCCGGTTCCTCCCCGCGCTCGTCGCGCTCGACCCGGCGACCACCGTCGGCGCCGAGGAGCTCTTCCGCGCCGCGTTCCTCCCGACGCTCACGCGCGCGCCCGAGGCGCACCGCGCCGCCGCGGCCGCTCTCGAGGAGCAGGCCACGCTCTACGGCGACGTGGCGGTACGCCGGCGGGCGATCTACTGGGCGGCCCGCTCGCTCGAGGCGACCGGAAAGGCTGCCGCCGCGCGGGGCCTCTGGGCCTCGCTCGTCTCCACCGCCGTGCCCGACCTCTACGCGCGCTGGGCCGGGGCTCGGCTCGGCGTCCCCGTCCGGGCCGCCGTCCCGGTCGAACCGCCCGGCCCGCCGGCGCCGCACGCGCTCCGCCCCGAGGCCCCGTCGCTTCCCTCGCGGGAGCTCCTCGCCGTCGGGCTCGCCTCCCTGGCCGAGGACGCGGCCGAGGCCGAGCGGTCGGCCGACGCGCTCTTCCTCGCCGCCTGCGCCTCCGAGAGGTTCGAGTTCCGCCGCGCCGTCGGAATCCTGAAGGCCCGGTGGCCCGAGCTCGGCACGCCCGACGAGGGGGCGCTCCCGCTCGCGGTGCGCCGCGCGTACTACCCGTTCCGGCAGGAGCCGCTGATCGTCCGGGAAGCGGCCGCGAACGGCCTCCCCCCCGCGCTCGTCTACGGCGTCATCCGCCAGGAGAGCCTCTTCCAGACGAACGCGCGCTCCGGCGCCGGCGCCACGGGGCTGATGCAGGTGATGCCCGGGACGGGCCGGGACCTCCTCCGCCGCGAAGGACGCCGGGGCCGGCCCGACCTCAAGGACCCCGAGGTCAACGTCGCGCTCGGCGCGCGCTACCTGGCGATGATGCTGCGGCAGTTCGACGGGGACCGGATCGCCGCGCTCGCCGGCTACAACGCCGGCCCGGGCCGGCCGCGGCGCTGGCGGCGCCAGGCCCCTGCTCTCGCGGCCGACGAGTTCCTCGAGGCGATGCCCCTCTTCGAGCCGCGCGACTACGTCAAGCGGGTCCTCTTCTTCGAGGCGGCGTACGCCGTCCTCCACGGCGCCGCGGTCGATCCCCTCCCCGTCAGCTCCGGGGCGATCCGGCCGCGCCCCTGATCGCGTCGAAGGCGGCGAGCGCCCGCGCGCGGGCCGCGGCGTGGTCGACGACCGGCGCCGGGTAGGCCGCGGGGGGCGACGACGCGCGCCAGGGGGCGTGGAGGTTCCGGCCCGCGCCCTTCCAGGCCGCGAGCTCCGGCACCCAGCGCTTCACGTAGACGCCGTCCGGGTCGAAGCGCTCCCCCTGCAGCACCGGGTTGAAGATCCGGAAGAAGGGCTGGGCGTCGGTCCCGCAGCCGGCCGACCACTGCCAGCCGCCGTTGTTCGAGGCCGGGTCGCCGTCGGCCAGGCGCGCGCGGAAGAGCGCCTCTCCGCGGCGCCAGTCGACGAGCAGGTGCTTGGTCAGGAAGCTCGCGACGATCATCCGGACGCGGTTGTGCATCCACCCCTCGTGCGAGAGCTGGCGCATCCCCGCGTCGACGATCGGATATCCGGTCCGCCCGTCCCGCCACGCGGCGAAGCGCTCCTCCGCCTCCTCCCCGCCCGCCCAGGGGAAGCGCTCGAACTCCGGCCGGAAGCTCTCCGTCAGGACGCGGGGGTTCTCCGCGAGGATCGAGGCATAGAACTCGCGCCAGGCCAGCTCGGAGACGAAGACGTCGATCGACGCCCGTCCCGGCGCGTCCGCGTCCTTCCAGGCGGCGCGCGCCTCTGCGAGGAGCCGCCGGATGCCGATCGTCCCGAACCGGAGGTGCGGCGAGAGCCGGGAGGTCCCGGAGACGGCCGGCACGTCGCGTCCGCCGGCGTAGCGGACGAGGGCGGTCTTCCGGAACGCGTCCCAGAGCCGCCGGGCCTCTCGCGCCCCCCCGGGCGGGTTCGCGGGCGCTCCGGCCTCGCGAAGGATACGGAAACGGGAGAGCGGGATCGACGGGAAGGAGGGCTCGAGAACCGCCTCCGGGGTCGGGACGCGCGGCGGCGTCGGGCGGGGGGCGGCCTTGTCGGCCTCGCGCCAGCGCTTCAGGAACGGCGTGAAGACCGCGTAGGGCCTTCCGGCGTCCGTCCGCAGCGACCCCGGGGGAACGAGGTGCAGGTCGGGGAGAAGGCGCAGCCGAGTCCCCTGTGACGCCAGAACCGCCTCGACCTCCCGCGCGAGCGCCCGCCCGTGGGGCTCGTGGTCGTCGTGAGAGTAGACGGTGTCGGCCCCGGTCTCGCGCGCGAGGAGCGCCAGCGCCTCCCCCGCGGGGCCGTTCCGCACGAGGAGGCGGGAGCCGCGCGCGGCGAGCTCCGCTTCGAGCTCCCGGAGGCTCTCCGCGAGGAACCGGAGCCTCGGCGGAGAGAAGTCCTCGTCCCGGTCCTGGTCGTCGAGGACGAGGACGGGCACGACCGAGTCGTGCCCGCGGAGCGCCGCGTCGAGCGGGTGGTTGTCGTCGAGGCGGAGGTCCCTTCGGAACCAGACGATCGCGGGGGCCATGCGGCCCCCTCTACGCCGGCGACGCCCCCCGGGACGTCCCCTCGCGCGCCTGGCAGTCGGAGCAGACGCCGCGGATCTGGTGCGAGTGGGTCGCCGGCGCGAAGCCGTACCGCTTGCAGACGGCCTCCTGAAGCTCCTCGATGCGCGGGTCGACGAACTCGATCACGGCGCCGCAGGAGGTGCAGACGAGGTGGTCGTGGTGCTCGCCGACGAGGAGACGCTCGTAGCGGTATTTCTCGTCGTTCAGCCTCACGCGGGAGACGAGGCCGCAGTCGTAGAGGAGGTCGAGCGTCCGGTAGACCGTCGCCCGGCTCACCTTCTTCCCCTTGCCGCGAAGCCTCACGACGAGGTCGTCGGCGTCGAAGTGGTGGTGGGTTGCGAAGATCTCCTCGAAGAGGGCGGTCCGCTCGCGGGTCGTCTTCAGCCCGCGCCGCCGGAGAAAATCGGCGAAAAGTCGGCGTTCTTCGACGGCTTCCGTCATGGCGGAGACGATATCGCAACCTGCGCCGGCGAGGGAGGGGCTTCTCGGGACCGCGCCCCGGCTCGCAAAGGCCCTCCGGGCAGGCTAGCCTCGCCGGCGGACGGAGGCGCGCGTGAAGTCGTACCGGAAAGAGCTGACCTTCCACATTCCGAAGCGGATCGGCTTCGTGAACGTGACCCCCGAGGTCGAGGCCGCGATCCGCGAGAGCGGGATCTCCGAGGGCCTCTGCCTCGTCAACCCGATGCACATCACCGCCTCGGTCTTCGTCAACGACGACGAGCGCGGGCTCCTCGCCGACTTCGAGCGCTTCTTCGAGCAGCTCGTTCCGCACGAGCCGGTCCGCGCGTGGCGCCACAACGACACCGGCGAGGAGAACGCCGACGCCCACGTGAAGCGGCAGCTGATGGGGCGCGAGGCCGTCCTCGCCGTCACCGGCGGGAGGCTCGACCTCGGCCCCTGGGAGCAGGTCTTCTACGGAGAGTGGGACGGGCGGCGGGCCAAGCGGGTCCTGATCAAGATCATCGGGGAGTAGCCGCCCTCCTCAGGTCGCCTCCTCGCCCGTCCACCCCTCCACGGAGAGGCCCATCGCGATGAGCGACTCCGCGAGGCGACGGGCCGCGCCCTCTTCCATCCCCGGCGTCTCGAGGTAGCGGGCCATCACCGTCTCCTCGCGCACCGCGTCCCGGAGCGGGACCCCGGCGGCCCGCTTCGCCTCGGCGACACGCCGGCAGAGCCCGAGCCTTCGCGCGACGAGGCGCCCGATCTCCCGGTCGACGGAGTCGATCGCGGTCCGGACGCGCTCGATCGACGGCGTCGCGCCGGGGGGGAGGCCGAAGTCGTCGCAGAGCCGCTCCAGGTCCTCCGGCAGGAGCGCCTGCGGTCCGTCGCACCAGGCCGACTCGGGCGCGGCGTGGACCTCCACGATGAGCCCGTCGACGCCGGCGCCCCAGGCGGCCCGCGCCAGCCCCGGCACGAGCTCCTTCCGTCCCGAGGCGTGGGAGGGGTCCGCGAGGAGCGGCAGGTGCGTCAGCTCGCGCGCCGCGAGGAGCCCCCCGAGGTCCAGCGTCCCCCGGGTGGACTGCTCGAACGTCCGGATGCCGCGCTCGCAGAGCATCACCTGCTCGCATCCCGCGTCGAGGAGGTACTCGGCCGAGGAGAGCCACTCGTCGACCGTCGTGCCGAACCCGCGCTTGAGGAGGACGGGCCGTCCGGCCGCGCCCGCTTCCTTCAGGAGGTCGTAGTTCTGACAGTTGCGGGCGCCGACCTGGAGGACGTCGGCGAGCTCGGCCACCGGCCCCACCTGCGCGGGGGCCATCACCTCCGTCACGACCGGGAGCCCCACGCTCTCGCCGGCGGCCTTCAACCAGCGGAGCGCCTGCAGGCCGTGCCCCTGGAAGGAGTAGGGGCTCGTCCGCGGCTTGAAGACGCCTCCGCGGAGCGCCGTCGCGCCCGCCCGCGCCACCGCCCGGGCGAGCCGTCCGACCTGCTCCTCCGACTCCACCGCGCACGGCCCCGCGATGACCGCGCGCGCGCCTCCCCCGACGCGGAAGGCGCCGACGGAGACGACCGTCGGCGGGCGGCGGTCCGTGGCGCGGGGAAGCCCCTCGACGCGGGGCCGGCGGGCGACGTCGGGAGACGGGCCCAGCCAGGCGGCGCCCTGCGCCTTCGATTCGCGGAGCGCGGCCGCGACCGCGGGCAGGAGCGGCTCCGGGACGACCGCGAAGGCCGGCGAGCCCGCGGCCGAGAGGACGTCGACGCCGGACTGGCCCAGGAGCGCCCCGAGTCGCGCCGTCGTCACCCGCAGGACGCGGAGCGACGCGGGCGCGGACGTCCGGGCCGCAAGCCGCCAGAAGAGAGTCCCGTTGGGCCGGACGTCGGAGACGTCCTCGAGGAGCGGGACGAGGCCCGCCTCGAGAGCCGCCTCCTCGGAGCAGACCGCGGCGCGGCCCCCGCCTCGCGCCGCGACGACGCGCGCGGCCTCGGCGGTGTCCTCGACCGGGAGGGCCGACGCGCCGAGCCGCGCGAGGAGGCCCTCGCACTGCCGGAGGACCGGCGCCTGCGAGAGGACCTCCGCGATCTCCTCGAGGAGGACGCCGCGCGGCGCCGCCAGGACGAGGCGCATCGGGACCTCGACCTGGCCGGCGACGGAGAGCCGGGCCCCGCCGTCGACGGCGCGCGCGAGCGCCGCCAGCGCCTCGTCGACGGGTCCGATCACCCGGTCCACCGCCGGGAGGAGCGCCTCGTCGACGTCGCCGGCCGCGAGCGCGGCGAGGAGCGCGTCGAACGTCTCCGTCGGGACCGGCCGGCCGCAGCGGGCCGCCGCCCGCGCGCCGAAGGAGCCGTGTCGTCCCTGGTAACCGGCGCGGACGACCCTGCGCGCGCAGGGGTCTTCGGTTTCGTTCGGGTCGATCGGGTGCGTCATGAGAGCCTCCTCGCTTCGTGACCGGGTCCCGAGAAAGTGAAAAGCCCCCCTCCGCCGTCTCGCGGAGGGGGGCTTCGATGTCGCCCTGCTCGTGGCCGTGAGCTACACGTCCACCCCTCCGCCGGTCGGCGCATACGCGCCGCCGAACGCGGTAAAGGTGGGGTGGGTGGCGCGCGCGTTCACGACGTCGAAGACCATACCCCGGCCGTCAAGGGGTCTGAGGGGTCTCACCGTTTCTCGTCGATCAGGACCCAGGAGAGGACGACCGAGACGATCGAGACGACGAGGGCCCCGAGGAACGCGGGCCAGAAGCCGTCGACGCGGAAGTCGATGCCGAACATCTGGCCGAGCCACGCCGTCAGCATCAGCATCACCGCGTTCAGGACGAGCGTGAAGAGGCCGAGCGTCAGGACGAGGAGCGGGCACGAGAGGAGCTTGAGGAACGGCCTCACGAGCGCGTTCAGGACGCCGAAGACGAGCGCGATGAGGAGGACCGACGTGACGCTCCCGGCGCGGATGCCCGGGACGAAGTACGCGGCGGCCCCGAGCGCGAGCGCGTTCACGAGCACCCTGAAGATCAGATTCATCGGCGGGCTCTCCTTCCAGCGCGGGAACGATACCTCGCGGCGTTGACGCGCGCCCGGGGGGTGCGGCACCCTCGGGGCCGAGGTGAGCCCGATGGACCGCAAGTACCGCCAGCGCGGCTACCAGGACAACGCCCCGTCGACTCCGCGCGGCGGGGGCTCCTTCGACGACCGCCCCGCCCGGCTCGAAGGGGCGCCGCGCGGCCGGAGCGCGGGACGGCCGAGCGAGGAGGTCTTCCGCTGCCGCACGTGCCACGAGAAGAACGACCCCGAGGTCGCGCTCGCCGCGCTCTGCGTGAAGTGCGGGGCCGCCCTGCACGCCTGCGCCCAGTGCCGTCACTTCGACGGCGGCGCCCCGTTCCAGTGCCGTCAGCCCGTTCCGGCGCCCATCGCCGCGAAGTCGCGCGCGAACGAGTGCACGTTCTACGAGCCCGCCGTCACGCTCGACCTGACCGGCCGCAAGGCGACCGACACCCCCGACCAGGCCCGCTCCGCCTTCGACGCCCTCTTCGGCAAGAAGAAGTAGCCGCCGCCGGGGGCCCGATCCGCCGCGACGCCCGGCCCTCGAAGACGGCGCGGCGGCCGTCCTCCGGACGAGGCGGTCCGGCGGGCATGTTCATTGCTAATCCGATCCAGGAGGTTTCCCCATGAGAGGACACACGCGGATCGGGCTTCTCGCTTCGGGTTTCTCTCTGCTCCTGCTCTGCGGCTGCGTCTCCACGACCTGGCACCCGGGCGAGGACCGCGCTCCCGGCGTTCAGCCCTCGGTGTCTCCGGCCGAGGTCGCCGTCCTCCGCTCCCTTCCCAACGCGCCTCACCAGTCCCTCGGCACGATCGAGGTATGGATCTCGGGCCGCCACAGCAGCGCCGCGATTCTCGGCAAGGTCCGGGAGAAGGCGGCGGCCGTCGGTGCCGACGCGGTCGTCCTGGAGCCGGGGGCCACCCTCTTCGCCGAGCCCATGAGCATGGAGAACGAAGTCGTGAGCCCGCAGGCCGTCTCCTACAGCTTCACGGCCATTCGCCGCCTGGAATCGCCGCCCGCGTCGTCCTAGGACTGGCGAACCCGGCGTTCCGCCGCCGGGGGGTCGCCCGCGCAGCGAGCGAGGAGGACCCGGGCGGAACCCGCCCCGCCACGGTCCCGAAGTCCTCGCCGCGGCCGCAGGCCGCCTCCTCACCGCCGCGGGGGGGTCGCTCGCGCAGCGGGCGAGGGGGACCCGGGCGGAACCCG
>JADHEF010001271.1_pt1 | contig 16655 bp, 13 predicted proteins | sample 8952391 | NCBI WGS metagenome assembly JADHEF01 (sample SAMN16124439, study PRJNA663245) | bioreactor sludge metagenome | isolation source: sludge (nitrite) | place: India:Bengaluru | collected 2019-02-28
CCCGGCGCCTCGCCGTTCCGTGGCTCCTCGTTCACGGGACGGCCGACCCGACGGTGCCGTTCGACGAGGCGCGAGAGCTCCACGCGACGTCCGCCGGGCCGGCCCGTCTCCTCACCCTCGACGGGGCGGGGCACACGTTCGGCGCCGTCCACCCGTTCGCCGGACCGACTCCCGACCTCGAAACGGCGGCCGGGGCGACGCTCGCCCACTTCCGCGCCGCGCTCGCCGAGGCCGCGCCGGCCTGACCGGCGGAGATGGACCCCCTGCCCGCGGACCGGCCCCGAAGGAGCGTCGCGGTCGCGGCCGTCTACCTCCTCGCCCTCGTCTGGATCCTCGGGAAGGCCGCGCTCTTCCGCGACCGCGTCCCGCCCGGAGTCCCGCCCGACGAGCCGGTCCACGTCTCCTACGTCGCCTGGCTCGAGACCTCGGGGGCGCTCCTCCCGCGCTACGAGGAGATGCGCCTCCTCGAGGCGGACGGGCGATTCGGACCGCTGCCGTCGTACCTCGCCCACCCGCCCGCCTACTACCACCTCCTTCGCGGCCTCGCGCACGCCACGAGAGGCATCCCCTCCGGGTCCCTCGACGCGGCGACTCGCCGGCTGCGTCTCCTGTCGGCCCCGCTCTTCGCGGCGGCCGCCGCGCTCTTCCTGTGGCTCGGCTTCCGGCGCGCGGCGGAGCTCCCGGCGCACGCCCTCTACGCGGCTTCGATCGCGACCGTCCCGCCGCTCGCGTTCGTCGGCTCCGCCGTGAACAACGACGTCCTCGCCTTCCTCGCCGGGGGCCTCGCGCTCCTCGGCTGCGCGCGCCTCCTCGAGGGGAGCGCCGGCGCCAGGACCGGAACCCTCGTCGGCGTGGGCCTCGCCCTCGCGCTCCTCTCGAAGGCGACGGCCGGGCTCCTCGTCCTCCTCGTCGTGGCGGCGGCGCTGGCCCTCGCGCGTCGCGCCGTCCGCTGGGAGCGGGACCCGCGGTTCCTCCTCGCCCTCGCGCCGTGGCTCCTCCTCCCGGCGCTGCACTACGTCCCGATCCTCCTCCGCTACGGCACGCCGGTCCCTTCGCTCGACGTCGTCGACCCGGAGGCGTTCGCCCGCTCGGCCTTCGTGGAGGCGCCGGGCGCGCCGCGCCTCGGCGTCGTCCCGTGGGGGGTGAAGCTCCTCGGAGTCTTCGGCTCGACGTGGCTCTCGCACATCGCGCACGCCTGGCTCCCGGTCGGCCCGCTCCCGACGCTCGCCGGGCCGGCCCTCGCCGCGCTCCTCGCGGCGCTCGGGCTCCTGCGACGTCGGCGCTCGGACGGCGCCGCCGAAGCCCCGCTCGACGACCTCGTCCGGGCCGGCGCCGTCGCGCTCGCCGGGACGCTCCTCGTCAACCTCGCGTGGGCGCGGGACGGCTATCTCGCCACGGAGCGCCTCGGAGGCATGCACGCGCGGTATTACCTCCCGCTCTTCCCGGTCCTCGCCTTCGCGGCGGCGCGGGGACTCGAGCGCATCCCGGCGCGCGGGCTCGCGCGCCTTACCGGACGGGACCTCGTCGCCGCCGCGGCCGTCCTCCTCCTCGTCCTCTTCGACGCGGGGGTGACGGCGCGCTACCTCGCGCTCTTCCCGGCGCCCTGACGTCTCCGGCCGGGCGCCCTACACGGCGTCGCGGACGAGGAATCGGGCCGAGGCGCGGGCAACGACCTTCCGGTCCTGCTCCACCTCGCCGCGGACGTAGTAGAGAGGGTGGGCCGTCGTCTTCTCGACCCGGCCACGGACGACGACGCCCCGCTCGAGGACGACCGGCGCGCGGTAGCGGACGTCGAGCTCGGCGGTCACGGCGACGACCCCGATCGAGAAGAGGGCGTTCGCCATCGCGGCGTCGAGGAGCGCGGCGACGATCCCGCCGTGGAGCGTCGCCGGATAGCTCTGGAAGACCTCGCGGCACGGGAAGAACGCGGCGACCGAGCCGTCGGGCTGGACCCGGAACTTCAGCTTCAGCCCGGCGGGGTTGTCGGGGCCGCAGAGGAAGCAGCGCGGGTGCTCGGCGGCGCGGAGGGCGTCGAGCCGCTCCTGGCTCGGCGTCGGCGCGGCGGAGTCGTTCCCCTGTTCGGATCCCACGAACGCAGCCCCTCTCCGGCGCGGTGCACGTCCCGCGTGTCCCCATCGCGCCTCTCCTAGTCTGGGCGAACGTCCCTCTCGGTCAAGAGGCGAGGCCGGCCGCTCCGGCGGGCGCGGGTCCGGTGGAGGGACCGCGGAGCCGCAGCCGGGCCGGCCGTGCTCCGCCGCGGGAGTAATCTCCCGTCGCCGAATGGACCGGGCGACGCGATCCACGCATCAGCCCCAGCCGCCGCCGGAGAGCCGAACATGACGAAAGCCCGGTTCGCCGGCGGGGTCCTCGCCGCCGCGCTCCTCCTGCTCGCCCTCGTCTTCGTCGTCCGTCGCGGGGCCGTTGCGCCCGGCTCCTCGCCGCGCGCGACGCCGACGATACCGACGCCCTCCGCAACGGCGGAGCCGATGGAGGAGCGGGACGCGCAGGGCTTCCTCCACGGCCGGGTCACGACCCTGACCGGCGCGACGTGGGAAGGGAGGCTCCGCTTCGGAGGCGATCAGGAGGCGTTCTGGAGCGACGCCTTCAACGGCCGGAAGGTCGAGAACGCCTGGGTCCGCCACGTTCCTCCCGACCGGCTCCCCCGCGAGCGCCGCGGCTTCTCCGTCTTCGGGCTGGAGCTCGGCCGCCGCGAGCGCCCGGTCAGCTTCGTCCGGCTCTTCATGGCGCGTCTCGGCGACCTCTCGCGGATCGAGGCGCACGGCGGGAGGGTGCGGGTGACGCTGAAGAGCGGCACCGTCGTCGACCTCGACCGGCTCGAGGCGAGCGACTTCGACGACGGGGTCCGTGTGTGGGACCCGCGGCGCGGCGTGGCCGACCTCGACTCCGCGCGGATCCGCGTCATCGAGCTCCTCCCCGGCCCGCGCACCGGACGGGTCCCCACGCGCCTCCAGGGGACGGTCCGGACCGCGCAGGGCTCGTTCCGCGGCTACCTCCAGTGGGACCGGGAGAGCTGCGTCGGCACGGACGAGCTGCCGGGGCGGACCGCGGAGGGCGTCCGGAGAGTCCGGTTCGACGCGATCCGCTCCCTCGAGCGGCGCGAAGGGGCCGTCCTCCTCGTGACGCACCACGACGGCCGGCAGCTGTCGCTCGCCCGGGCGCCCGAGCGCGGCTGGGGCGGCCGTGGAACGTACGTCGACGACCCCCGCTACGGCCGCGTCCTCGTCCCGTGGGAGGCCCTCGAGCGCGTCGACTTCGTCCCGGGCGGCAGCGGACCCGCCTACGGCGACTTCCCGCCGGGAGAGCCGCTCTCGGGGAGCGTCTCCGTGCGCGACGGCCGCCGCCTCTCGGGTCGCCTCGTCTACGACCTCGACGAGAGCGAGAGTACGGAGACGCTCGACGCGCCGTCGGCGGGCGTCGACTACATGCTGCCGTTCGGGCTCGTCGCCTCGATCGTCCTCCCGGCGCCCGCCGACACCGGCGAGCCCCGCGCCCGGGTCACCCTCCACGGCGGGGAGGAGCTGCGCCTCGAACTCGCCGGCGATCTCGGGGCGAGGAACGCCGGTCTCCTCGTCTTCGCCGCGGACCGCCCCGCTCCGGAGTTCGTTCCCTGGGCCGACGTCGCGCGGGTCGACCTCGACCGTCCGAAGGGCCTCTTCCCGCCCCCCGGCGGGCGGGACGAGTAGCTACGCGGAGCGCACGGCCTCGGCCACCGGGCTCAGGCGGAGGACCGCAGGCATCCGGCGCGTGAGCGCGACCGGCCCTGTGAACGACACGCGGCCCGACCGGACCGCGTCCTCGAGCGGGAGGCGACCCAGCCAGACCTGGTAGAGCGACGCGACGTCGGACGTGATCGTCACGTCGGTCTCGAAGCCCGGGTCGACGTGGCAGACCGAGGGGCCGCCCGCCTCGACGACGATCCAGAACGGCCGCGCGTCGTCCGTGAATCGGACGCGGAAGACCTGGCGTCTCCCCGGGAACCCGGAGGCGTCGAGCCGCGTGTGCATCCACCAGACCAGGAGCTCCGCGTCGAGCTCGTCGGGGCGCGGGTCGCCGAAGGACCAGCGCGCGCCCCAGACGCCGAGACCGAAGACGATCGGCTCCAGCTCGCGCCCCGCCGCGGTGAGGAGGTACTCGCCGTTCGCTCGTTCGACGACGCCGGCCCGCTCCAGCTGGCGGAGCCGCAGCGACAGGAGGCTTCGCGAGAGCCCCGGCAGGCCGCGCGCGAGGTCGTTGAAACGGGTCGTGCCGACGAGGAGGTCCCGCACGATCAGGAGCGTCCAGCGCTCGCCGAGGAGGTCGAGCGCGCGGGTGATGGGGCAGTACTGACCGTAGCCGTTCTTTCGTTCGCTCACGTCGTCACCTCGCGGCCGGTCGGTTCGGTCCGCATTCTGGACCGGATCAGTCTTGTTTTTGAACTGGCCGCCGGCGAAAGACCTCCCCATCCTGTCGACATGACGACGACGACGCACCCCGGAGCGACGAAGACCGGGGCCGACTGGGTCGGGCTCGCCCGCGAGATCGGCCAAACGCTGGAGAGGGACGTGGCGGAGCGCGACCGCCTCGGCGAGATCTGCCACGAGGCGTTCGAGAGGTTCCGGGCGAGCGGAGTGACCGCCGCCCTCGTTCCGGTCGAGGCCGGCGGCGGCGGGGCGTCGCACGCCGAGGTCGGCCGGCTCCTGCGCGAGCTCGGGAGGCACGACGGGGCGACGGCGGTCGCGCTCTCGATGCACATGCACCTCGTCGCCGCCCAGGTCTGGCGGCACCGCCAGGGGATGGACGTCGCGGCGTTCTTCCGGAAGGTGGCCGGCGACCGGGCCGTCCTGATCAGCACCGGCGCCTCCGACTGGATCGGCTCGAACGGCCGCGCCCGGAAGGTCGAGGGCGGCTGGCGAGTCAGCGCCCGCAAGTCCCCGGCGAGCGGGTGCGAGGCGGGCCAGCTCCTCGTGACGAGCGTCCGATGGGACGATGCCCCCGGAGGGCCACGTGTCCTCCACTTCGCCCTGCCGACGTCGGCCGAAGGCGTGACGATCGAGAAGACCTGGGACACGCTCGGCCTTCGCGCGACCGGCTCCCACACCGTCGTCCTCGAGGAAGCCTTCGTCCCCGACGCGGCCGTGTCGCTCGATCGCCCCGCCGACGTCTGGCACCCGGTCTGGAACGTCATCCTCGGCGCGGCGATGCCGCTCATTCTCGCGGCCTACGTCGGGATCGCCGACGCGGCCGTCGACCGTGCGATCGAAGCCGCGAAGGGGCGGAGCGAGCCGCACCTCCTCCAGCTCCTCGGCGAGATGCTCAACGCGCACACGACGGCGGTCGACGTCGTCGACGCCATGTTCCGCGACGCGGATGACCTCCGATTCCCGAATACCGACGTCTTCGCGGCCCGCGCGCTCTCGCGGAAGACGGTGGCCTCCGACGCCCTCATCGCGACGGTGCGCCTCGCGATCGAGGCGACGGGGGGCGTCGGCTACACCCGGAGCTCGGACCTCGAACGGCTCTACCGCGACGTCCACGGGTGCCTCTTCCACCCCCTCCCGCGCGCCCGGCAGACGACGTTCAGCGGGCGGGTGGCGCTGGGCCTCGGCCCGGTGGGGTGAAGACCGATCACGCGCTCGAACCAGGCAGCGCCCTCACGACCGCAAAGGGGAACGACCATGCGAATCGCCAGGAGAGACATACCGGTTCGAATCGACGTCCCGGGCGCCGTCGCCCGGCAGAAGACGGACTTCGGCGACGCGACGGGGTACGGCCCGATCAGCGGCGAGTACTTCTCGCTCGGTGCGGGAACGGACATCGCTCCGCTCCTCCAGGGGCTCGCGGGCGACCTCTGCCACGCGCCCCACTGGGGCTACGTCCTGCAGGGCGAGCTGACCGTCACCTTTGCCGACGGCACGCGCGAGCTCCCGGCGGGCGGCGACCTCTTCTTCTGGCCGCCCGGGCATACGGTGAAGGTGACCTCGGACGCGGAGATCATCCTCTTCAGCCCGCAGAAGGAGCACTCCGAGGTCATCGACCACATGCTGAAGAAGATGGCCGGCTGAGAGACCCGCGCCCCGCTCCCGGGCCGGACGAACGGGCGCCGGGCGCGGCCGCTCAGCCCGGCCACGACGTTCACCGGCGCACCGTCTCGGCGGACGCGTCCGGGCGCCCGGTCACGTACGCGTCGGTGCGCGCGTTCCGCACGAACGAACCCGCCGGCGCCGCGCTCCGCGCGCCCGGCGACGTTCAGAATCCGGGGCGACTCCCGACGAAGACCTCGTAGCCCGCCGCCGTCGAGTGCTCGAGCGGGACGACGCTCGCTTCGAAGCCGGCCGCGGCGAGCGCCTCGAGCCAGAACGCGCGCGGGAAGAGCCCCATCTCGAGCCGGTCGTGGGCGACGGTCACCTCTCCGCTCGCCGCGCGCAGGAGGCAGGCCATCTCGACGACGAACCGCTCGGCCTCCGGGTCGGGCCGGAAGCGCCATTCGAGGTAGCGCAGGCCCCGCCCGCCGCCGTCGCTCCCGCCCGTGCCGCTCCCTTCCGCGAACGTCTCCGTCACGCAGTCGGGCTGGAAGAGCGCGACCCCTCCGGGCGCGGTGTGCGCGAACGCGGTGGCGACCGCGGCCGCGAGGTCGCCGCGCGTCGTCATGTGGGAGACCGCGTCGTGGAGGAGGACGGCGTCGAACAGGCGCCCGAGCCGCACGCTCCGCATGTCGCCCTCGACGTGCTCGCACTCCGGGTTGAGACGCCGGCTGAGCGCGAGCATCGCGGGCGAGAGGTCGACGAGCGTCGCCTCGAGAGAGGCCTTCAGGTGGAACGCGACGTGCCCGGCGCCGCAGCCGAGGTCGAGGAGGGTCCGGGGCGGCCGCGCCGCGTGCGTCTCGAAGAGCCGGCGGTAGAACGCCGCCTCTTCGACGTAGTCCACCACGGGCGTCAGGAGCGGGTACCACTCGGCGAGGTCGCCGTAGAGCCGCGGCGACGCGTCCCCGGGGCGCGGGTCCGAAGAGCCCATGTCCATCCTCCTCCCGTCGACCCATCCGGGCCGGCCGGATGACGAAGCGCCAAGATAGCAAGGACGGGAAAGCGGAGGCGCTGCCGAAGGCGGTATTCCTGTCGGGAGAGGGGAGCGAATGGCTGCGAAGGACGCAACGCGCGAGGACTACAGGGAGCGGGTCAACCGCGTCATCTTCCACGTCGAGGCCCGTCTCGGCGAGTCGACGACCCTCGAGGAGCTCGCCCGCGTCGCGCGCTTCTCCCCCTTCCACTTCCATCGCATCTTCGCGGCCTTCACCGGCGAGTCGCTCGCGGCGTTCATCCGCCGGCTGCGCCTCGAGCGCGCGGCCCAGCAGCTCCTCCATCACGGAGCCCCCGTCACCGACATCGCCCTGGGGGCCGGCTACGAGACCCCCTCGGCGTTCACCCGGGCCTTCGCCGCACTCTTCGGCGTCAGCCCGACCGAGTACCGGAAGCGGCGCGAGCCCGTCCCGCCTCGAGGCGCGAGGCCCCTCGCGCCGCTGACCGACCAGGAGATTCCCATGATGACCCCCCAGGCCCGAACGATCGACCCCATCCCCGTCCTCTTCGTCCGGCGGACGGGCCCGTACTACCAGGCGGCGGCGGACGCCTTCAGCGTCCTCTGCGCATTCGCGGGGCCGCGCGGCCTCCTCGGACCGGCCGCGCGGATGATCGGCATCTCCCACGACGACCCACGTGTCACTGACGAGTCGAGGTTCCGCTACGACGCGTGCCTGACCTTCGACCGCGACGTGAAGGAGGAAGGGGAAGTCGGCCGGAAGACGATCGCGGGCGGCCGGTACGCCGTCTTCCTCCACGAAGGCGCCTACGAGGGCCTTCGGGCGACCTACGATGGGATCTTCGGCACCTGGCTTCCGGCCAGCGGCGAGCGACTGCGGGACGAACCCTCCTTCGAGGTCTACCTGAACAGCCCCGACCAGGTGACGCCGGAGGAGCTCCGGACGGAGATCTGGCTCCCCCTGAAGCAGGTCTGACGCCACGCCCGGCGGACCGCGAAGTCCGACCGAAGCCCTCGAGGGGGAGCCGGAAAGGGGCTAGCCTGAGAAGGATGCGACCCGCCGTGCTGGCACTGCTCCTCCTGAGCCCGCTGCCTCTCCTCGCTCAGCCGCTCGCCGAACGCTACGCCGCGCTCGGAACGACGATCGTCACGACCTCCGATCACACGATGTTCCCGCACTCGAAGCGGGCGAGCGGCTACGTCTACGAGGGGAAGACCTACCCGGCGGACCCGCATTACGGCGATCGGACCGTCGTCATCTTCGTTCCGAAAGGCCTCCGTCCCGGGGAAACCACCGACCTCGTCTTCTACTTCCACGGCTGGAGGAACGCCGTGGACCGGACGCTCGCGACGTTCCGGATCGCCGAGCAGCTCGCCGCGAGCGGGGTCAACGCGGTCCTCGTCCTCGCCGAAGGGGCGAAGGACGCCCCCGACTCCTTCGGCGGGAAGCTGGAGGAGGCGGGCGTCTTCTCGAGCCTCGTGGCCGACGTCCTCGCGACGCTGAAGGAGCGGGGCGTGATCGAGAAGCCCCGCCCCGGCTCGATCGTCCTCGCGGGGCACAGCGGCGCCTACCGCGTGATCTCGCTCATCCTCCTCAGGGGCGGGCTGACGGATAACGTCCGCGAGGTCTACCTCTTCGACGCCCTGTACGGGGAGCTGGAGAAGTTCGCCTGGTGGGTCGAGCACTCACGGGGACGGCTGGTCGTCATCCACACCCCCGGCGGCGGGACGCGCACACGGACGCTCGACTTCATCGACGACCTGCGGGCCTGGGGGGTTCCCTTTGCGGAGGTCGCCGAGAGCGCCGTGACCGCTGACCTCCTCCGGAAGAGCCGCATCGTCTTCATCGAGTCGTCCCTCGAGCACGACGACGTCGTCGCCGCGCGGGACCAGCTGCGCACGTATCTCGAGACAGGAATGCTCGGCCGGCGCTGAGAGCTCGCTCGGTGAACCCTGTGCCAGCTCCGGCCCTCAAACGCGAAACGCCGGCCACAAGGGCCGGCGCCTGCTGTTAGCCGCTTTCCCTCATCGAGTTAGCGGGGGAGGTCAAGTGGCTCCGCGATCGGTCGGCTGCGCGAACCAATCTCTGGTCAGAATCTGAGAACTTCGAATTGTTCTCAGGCCGGATCCTCTTCGGACCGAAGCGGTTGCGTGGCACACGTCCACTTTCGCTGAAGGGTGCCACCCCACTTATCATCGATACCTTTCCGCTACTCGGTTGGGCTCAGAAGCTCATGGGGATGAAACTTCCATCGGAAGTGACGGCGTCATTGAGAACCCCGTAGGCCACGAAGCGGGAGTTGCCGGACGTCTTCTCGATCTTGGCGAATCCACAGGTGGCTGAGAGGACCTGGAGTGGCTGGTTGAACTGCGTCCACTGGCCGGGCGCGAGGGTCACCGTCGTCGGCGTGCCGAGCGCAACGCCAGCCCCGTCGAAGTAGCTGACCTTCAGCGTGATCGAGTCGGAGGCGTCGCCGCGGTTGACGGCGGCGAGGTTGGAGCGCTGGGCATCGTTCTGCTGCAGGCCGTTGACGTACGCCACGGAGGTGGCCAACTCCCCGAGCGTCAGACCAGAGTAGTAGAGCCCGAAAGCACCGCCGCCCGAGGAGGCCGGCGTGAAGGTCCGGGCCCCGACGGCGAAGGCCGAGGGCGCTGTACCGGATGGCAGCAGGGCAAGAAGTGAGCCGCCTACGCTGCTGCCGTCGTTGGGGATGGCCAGTCCCTGCAAACGGAGGAATCCGATGGCGTCCGGCACGATCCGCTGCTGGCCCGGGGCCAGCGTCAGCGTGGCCAGACCCGAGCCGCTCCCGAGGGAGGCCCTATAGACGAATGTCACCGGCAGCGGACTGCTCGTCAGGTTGGCGAGCGTGAGCTCAGTGGTGTAGTGGGTGCCGCCCAGCCCGTAGACGTCGAGAACGATCGGCAAGAGGCGATCGCCAGGACCGGGAACGCCCGCGATGAGAGGCGGTATGAACGAGCCGTCGGAGGTGACAGCGTCGTTGAGCACGGCGTAGGCGGTAAAGGGTGAGGTGCCTGCGGTTTCGGAGACGACGGCCCGTCCAGAGGCGGCCTTGCCTTCGAGCGGCTGGTTGATCTGCGTCCAGCCGTAGGGAGGAAGGCTCTGGTCGAGCAGAGTGCCGAGGTCTTCGCCCATCGGCCCGAAGAGCTGCACGTGGAGCGTAATGGGTGTCCCGCCGGTGTTAACAAGAGCTAGGTTGGAGCGCTGGGCGTCGTTCTGCTGGAGGCCCACGAGCGTGGCGGTGGTGGTCGTGGAGGCGGCGGCCGGATAGAAGAGCCCGAACGTGCCGCCCCCTGCGGTCGTGAAGGTGCGCGCGCCGATGAATGGGGCGCTGGAAGAGCTATCGAACGTGGCCAAGAGGGTGCCGATGACGCTGCCGCTCGTGGGGATCGAGAGGCCCTGCGAGCGCAGGAAGGCGACGGTGTTCGGGATGATGCGGGTCTCGCCGGGGCCTAGCGTGACGGAGACAGTACCTGTGCCCGAGCCTACCGAGGCGGTGTAGAGGAGATTGATCTGGATCGCGGTCGTCGCCTTCGAGGCCAGCGTAAGCTCTGTCGTGTAATGGCTGCCTCCCAAGCCCGCCACGTTGTCGAGGACGACGGGCAGGAAGACCGCGGAGCCAGCCGTGACTGTGATCGTCGCGTTACCCGACACGGAACCGCACGCATTCTGCTCCGTCACGGAGAGCGTCAACGGCGTTCCGCCGACTCCCGCCGTAAAGGTGATTTGGCTCGTTCCCTGTCCCGCGGTGATCGTGCCGTTTTCAATCGTCCATAAGTAGGTTGATCCTGCATGGAGCGGGACGCTCGCGGTCCGGTTCGGCGAGCCGGCTTCGACGGTCAAAGGTGCGGCGAAAAGAGGTGTCGTAAGCAAACACGCATACGTGAAGGCCGACGCCCTGCTGCCCGACTGAGAGTCGGGGTTCGTCACGGTCACGGTCACGGCCCCGGCCGCGTGGACGGGTGCGAGGGCGTAGATCGTCGTCATCGAGAAATCCTTGACCGTGGTAGCGGCCGTACCCCCGAAAGTCACCGTTGCGCCTGGCTGGAAATCCGACCCTGAAATCGTCACGACCGTCCCGCCCCAAACGGGTCCGCTCGCAGGGGAGACGCTTGTCACCGTGGGAGAAGGCGCCGGGCCTGGCGTCAGACGGAACGCGATCCCACCGCGACCGGCCCCACCACGAGACGTAGTCCCGTAGAAGTTCCCGTCGGCTCCCTGTACTAGGCCGCCGCGTGGATATGCCCCGTCGACAAACCGGAACATCTCTTGCGTCGCCAATGTGCCGGCCGGCGTGATCCTGAAGACCGTTCCGTATCCGCCCCCCGTTCCTCCTTGATACGTCGTTCCGGAGAAGCTTCCGTCAGTTCCTTGCACGAGGTTGGCATACGGATATGCTCCGTCGCTGGCATACGCGAAGGAGTGAAGCGTGGTCAGCGCCCCTGCCGGCGTGATCTTGAAGGCCGTCCCGTAATCGCTCGTACCTCCCATGTTCGTCGTCCCGTAGAGGTTCCCATCGGTTCCTTGCACGAGGCCGGCGTACGGGTACCTCCCGTTGCTGCCGGCAAACGAGGAGATCGTCGTCAGCGCCCCCGCCGGCGTGATCCTGAAGACCGTGCCGAACCCGCTTGCCCCCCCCCTATACGTCGTTCCGTAGAAGTCCCCGTCGGTTCCTTGAACGAGGCCGGCCCACGGATTTGCTCCCTCGCTCCGTGTGAACGAGTGAAGCGTCGTGAGCGCCCCCGACGGCGTGATCTTGAAGACAGTGCCGCGGGGGAATTTGAAGTCCCCGCCTCCGGTCGTCGTCCCGTAGAAGTGTCCGTCGGTTCCTTGAACGAGGCCGGCATACGGACCTGCCCCGTCCTGATGCGTGAACCTGTGAAGGGTCGTAAGCGCCCCCAACGGCGTGATCTTGAAGACCGTGCCGAAGGAGTTCGTGCCACCGAAGCGAGTCGTTCCATAAAAGTCCCCGTCGGTTCCTTGAACGAGGCCGGCATGCGGATTTGCTCCGTCGCTCCCTGTGAACGAGTGAAGCGTCGTGAGCGCCCCCGACGGCGTGATCTTGAAGACAGTACCGCTGCCGCCCGTGCCGCCCTGAGTCGTCGTCCCGTAGAAGTTCCCGTCCGTTCCTTGCAGGAGGCCGGCGTACGGATCCGACCCCTCGCTCCCTGCGAACGAGAGGAGCGTGGTGAGCGCCCCCGACGGAGTGATCTTGAAGACAGTGCCGCTACCGCCCGTGCCGCCCTGAGTCGTCGTCCCATAGAAGCTCCCGTCCGTCCCTTGCACGAGGCCCGCGCGGGGAAAGGCCCCGTCGTCATAGGCGAAGGAATGGAGTACCGTCAGCAGCCCATCTGGTGTGACCTTGAAGACCGTACCGGCGACATTGTCTCCGCCGGCAGACGTCGTTCCGTAGAGGTCCCCATCGCTTCCCAATGCGATACCGCCCTCTGATTGATTCCCGCCGGGAGGACCTAGGCCAAAAACAATCGTCGTCAGGGTTCCTGTCGGCGTGATCTTGAAGACCCTGTCGGTTGTCGTCCCATAGAAACTCCCGTCGGCGCCCTTCACGAGGCCGTCATTCGGCAATTCCGCGTCCACCGCAAAGGAACGGAGCGTTGTGAGCATTCCGTCGGGCTCCATCCTGAAGAACGTTCCGTGTCCGTTCGCGCCGCCCAGAGACGTCGTCCCGTAGAAGCGTCCGTCGGTTCCTTGCACGAGGCCTGTGCCCGGGATCGCTCCATCGCCCCACGAGAAGGAGTGGAGCGTCGTCAGCGCCCCGGTTGGCGCGATGCTGAAGACTGTGCCGTACCCGTTGACACTTATACTTCGATCGCCGCCGAAGGCTGTCGTGCCGTAGAAGTTTCCGTCAGTTCCTTGCACGAGGTTGGCATTCGGGAACGACCCGTCGACCCCATTGAAAGAGTGGAGCGTCGCCAGGATGCCCTCCGGGGTGATCTTGAAGACCGTGCCGTCATCGCCCGGTCCGCCCCTGGACGTCGTCCCATAGAGGTTCCCGTCGACTCCTTGAACGAGGTCGTGGGCCTGCGGGAATGACCCGTCGACTCCCCGGAAAGAGTAGAGCGTCGTCAGGGTTCCTGTCGGCGTGACCTTGAAGACGCTGCCGAGACCGTTCGCTCCCCCATAACTCGTTGTCCCGTAGAAGTTGCCGTCGCTGGCCTGGATCAGTCCGTGGGGAAGCTGTTCCTGGGTTGCGAATGAATGAAGCACCGCTATCGACTGTGCGGCGACAGGAAGCGCTGTGATCGACACCGCGCAGCCGACGGCCGACAGAACGCGACGGCAAGTAGAGCGCGCTCTAATGCGCATCAGTGAACCTCCTGTTACGCGCCCGGCCCCCTGGACACACGATTGTGTCACGCAGCGAGCGGCTGAATGAGGGCGGCGCGAGCTTCGGCGGGCGTTAGGTAGCCGAGCTTCTCGAGACGCCAGTGGCTGTTGTAGCGGGTAACGAAGTCGGCGACGGCGAGGCGGACCTCGTCGGCGTTGCGGAAGACGCGGCCGTAGATGGCCTGTTCCTTCAGGGTGCGGTTGAAGCGTTCGGCGACGCCATTGGTCTGGGGCTGCTCGACGAAGGCGAAACTGGGCGTGATGCCCCAGTACCGAATCTGGTTCAGGAAGTGATCGGAGAGGTACTGCGTTCCGTGATCCATCCGCAGGGCCAGCCCGCGTGCGACATCGGGTCCCAGGGAACCGAAGAGCTCCTGCAGGCCCATCGCGATGGGTTGGAGGGCCTGGTAGCGGGACCCGTCCTTGATGACATGCCAGCCGACGCACTCGGCGTTCCAGTGCTCCACGGCCGCGAAGAGCCAGACCCAGCCTTCATCGAGTGTGAGGATCCGGGTTCCGTCGGTTCCCCACATCACGTTCGGGGCGTCGGTCACGATCGTGCCGTCATGCTCGAGCGGCTGTCCGATCCGTCCGCGGTACGGCGAGAGCAGCCGGTTCTCTCGCATCAGGCGCAGGACGCGCTTGTTCGAGACGCGGATGCCCTTGAGGACCTTCAGCCGGGCCCTGACCTTCCGATGGCCCTCCCCCTGAAAAGGCGACGCCTCGAGGTCGTCCCGGATCTCGACGAGAAGCTCCTCGTCCGACAGCGGGGTCTTCGGTCCGCGCTTGAGCAGCACTGGCCGTTCCGCCTCGGGGATGCGCTCGACCGCCTGGCGGTTGTAGCAGCTCGAGCGGGGGTACTCGAAGACCTGGCACACCCTTTCGACTCCGTACGGCCGGCCGGTGGCCGGGGAGATCGCCGCGCTCATCGTTTCGATCTCCGGAAGGCCAAAGGGTCGTTCCTGCGGCACCTCTCTCTCTCAGAAGCTCGACTTCCATCGAGAGTTCCCCGACCCGCTTGACCGCGGCATTCAACTCCTCGTTGACTGGATCGCCGGTTCGTTCCCGCAAGCCGTTGTCGATGCCCAGGAGGGCCTTCTCCCGCCACTTCTCCAGCCGGTGGATCCCCACACCCAGCTCGCGAGAGAGAGCCTCTACGGGCTCGCCCCGAAGCAGTCGCAGCGCCACCTCGCGCTTGCGCGTCAGGCTCCAGCGCTGCCCGGGGCCCAGCGGCCCGACCGGCGCCGCGCCTGGGGCCGCTCCGGTCGCCCTACGGGCTCCCTCCGTGGCCCCAGACCCCCCGTTCCTCTCCGTTCGTTCGTTCGTCATCAGGCGCCTCTCTTGGATCACCCTATCTTCTCCTCTTCAGTGTCCAAGAAAACCGGGGGCGCCCCATGCTCAATCTTTGGGGCGTGTCCCGGGTGCTGTTGAACTTCGAATGAAGAGGGGCGGCTCCTTGCCGGCCGACAATGGCCGGTGCGTAACAGCCCGTGGTTGCACGGGAGAAGGAGCCGCCGATGCCGCGAAGACCAGAGAAGGGGCCCGGGACGCAAGCCCCGGTCACGATGGAGCAGCAGCTGCTGCCGCTGGTGCGGGGAGCCGTTCTCTCCAAAGCGCTGCTGCGTGAATTCGTGACAGACAGCGGCGCCGAAGCCGTCCGCATGATCTTCGCGGAGGAGGCCGCAGCGATTGCGGGAGCGAAGGGACGACACCAGGTCAATCGGGCAGCCGATCATTGGGGCTTCGCCAGCGCGGAGCTGACGCTCGGGGGGCGATGAGTCGTGCTGCCGCGCCCTCGGGTGCGTTCCACCGACGGCCGTGAGCTTGCGCTGCCGAGCGTGACCCGATTCTCGGGTCGTGACCCGCTGACGGAGCGCGTCCTGGAACAGATCCTGCTCGGGGTGAGCACCCGGAAGTACCGGCGCAGCCTCGAGCCGGTCGGTGCACCGGTGCCGACTCGGGCGACATCGAAGAGCGCGGTGAGCCGGACGTTCGTTCGCGCCACGCGCGAACGGGTCGAAGCCGAGCTCGGGCGCAGCCTCGAGTCGCTCGATCTGGCGGTCCTGATGCTCGACGGAATCGTGGTGAAGAATCAGAGCGTCGTCGTCGCCCTCGGCGTGGATGTTCTCGGCGGCAAGCACGTCCTCGGTCTTCGCCTCGGCTCCACCGAGAACGCGGTTCTCTGCACCGAGCTTCTGCAGGACCTCTTGAAGCGAGGGCTGAAGGTGTCCCGGCCGCTCCTGTGCATCATCGACGGAGGGGGTGGCCTGAGACGGGCGCTGCGTGACGTTCTCGGCGACCAGGCGCCCATCCAGCGCTGCCAGGTCCACAAGCTCCGGAACGTCACCGAGCACCTCCCCAAGAAGGCGCAGTTCTGGGTCGGCGCCCAGATGCGCGAGGCCTACCGGGCCGCCAGTGCCGAGGCGGCCCGCCGCCAGCTCAAGCGGGTCGTCGGATGGCTCGAACGAAACGGTCACGAGGACGCCGCCGGCTCGCTTCGCGAGGGCCTCGAGGAAACTCTCACCGTCCTCAAGCTCCACCTGCCGGACACCCTGACCCGCTCTCTCTCGACGACGAACGCCATCGAGATCCTCATGAGCTCCACCCGCCGGACGACGCGTCGGGTCTCACGATGGAAGAACGAATCCATGCCCCGCCGCTGGGTCGCCATGGCCGTCTTCGAGGCTCGTCGCGGATTCCGACGCCTGAAGGGCCACCGCGAAATGCCGCTCCTCGTAGAGGTCCTCGATCGACTTCACCATCCCAGCCGTGCCGCTGCCGAAGATGCCGCGTAGCCTTTCGACCAGCCGCCTCTCCGAGGCGAGGTTCAACATTCAACGGGACATGGCACTCAATTTCCTGCCGAGACTCAAGAGCTCGCAAGGCAAATACCTGAGAACGCGCAGCGGTCAACACAACACAGTGCGGTGCGCGGCAGAAGGTCTCCCCCACGTCCAGGTTGCGCAGTGCCTCGGCGGGCTCGGGAAGGCGAGCCGACCCCGCTGAGGGCCTGACTCGAACGACGAAGGTATCGACATCAGCTCCCACCAGCGATGAAGCAGGCGGAGCGGATCCGGCGAATAAAGCGGTGGCACAGAGTGCCGCGGAGAATCTTCGAGCGGATCTCAAGTTCATGGAGCACTCCTCAGTCGCCAAGAAGAGGCACTCGGCAGCCCTCCTTGATGTGGGGATAGGACTCTGAGTGTCCGGCGTCAATTAGAAATACCGCCTGACGACAATCAGAAATACCGGGTCG